>JAABUP010001637.1_pt1 | contig 46615 bp, 45 predicted proteins | sample 5559201 | NCBI WGS metagenome assembly JAABUP01 (sample SAMN10711887, study PRJNA513373) | rock metagenome | isolation source: Antarctica rocks | place: Antarctica
CCCCAACACCCCTCCCAAACCCAAAAACCCACAACAAACTCCCACCACAACCCGACAAAACGTGATCCTGCCCAGAAACCCCCCCTTTCACCATCGCGAATATCTAAGCATCAAAATCTCACATCTCCAAAATATTCATAGACTGATATTACTATCGACGACCAGCAGATCCAGATCCAGATACGAATATGCAGACCCAGGTGCGAGAAGATATCAGATGTCGACCCAACCTAATATCAACTTAATAGATTGATGAGAAGCTAAACTTCCCAAACCCACATATCGACCCCTCAGCTGTAAACTTCGCCAACCCATGATGGAAAGAAAGACAGCATGCACATATGGAAGAACATCCGTAGAGATACATAAAACCATGACTGTCTTATCCAATAAAAACCCTACCCCCTCCCGTTCATACCTTAGATAACAATACGGCAAGCGACGTAAAACCCCAATATCAATGCTGAGACTAATTTTAATATCCTACCCCTGCAAACTTCACTCATGTACTTACTCGTTTACTCACTCATTCGCTTTGTCCTTTCTACCGCGCCGCCCCGCCAACATATCGCACACTGCCTGAATTGCAACCACGTCAGCACCCCTTACAAACCATTGGGACAGGCGGGGGTGAGAGTGGGAATAGAGGGGGAGGGGGAGGGGAAGCTGGTAGCGGAGTACTTTGCTTGGAGATGGAGGTGGAAGGGGATGTAGAGGTGAATATGGATATAGAAGGCTATGCGATCACCAAGCGCTACTCTAGGCCATCATGATAGAGTCCGTAGTTTCCATAGACCGCAGCGAGGGTTGTGGTCCTCCCATACAACATACATTTCGGATGTTACTCCTTGCCGTCGTCGAGGTGTTGCGATATGCTGGATGTGGAGGGTTTGATAGATGTGGGGGGTTTGACAAATGCTGTTGGGGTCGCTTTGGTTGAGGAGATTACTTGGGTGGATTTGAGGAGTGAGGTGTGAGTGGGTTTGGTGTCGACTTCTTTTTGGATTTGGGGCCGTGCGTGGAGGGGCTGGGTGGAAGATGGGGTTTGGTGGCCGGGAGATAACGAGGGGGGGTGATGGGGGTAGGGTTTGTATGGGATGGAGCCGTGGATGGATGGGTATTGGTAAGGCGGGGGAAGGATGGCGATATGAGTGTCTGGTTGGGATGGGTTGGATTTGTTGGGTGGGTGGCGTTGTGTTCAGTTTGCCGTAGATGGCTATTGTTGCCTCGGGATGAGGGTTGTCGTGAGTCATCTTGACAGTAATGGGAGCATGATTAATGTATTTTTAGACGATTTTTGCTTCAACGTTCCGGCATTGCATACAACACTGACGATGGCTGCGTTAACGTTTCTAGAGCTAGCAACGAGTCTGGATGGTGGTTATAGTCAGAAGGGAGGGCATGAAGTGTAGTTGACTGATAATCAACTAGTCATGTTTTCATCGTGGTCACCACAGTGTAATCAATGGCGAATGGTGACTTGTACCAGCGTGAATAGCTGAGAGACTTGAAGTGGTAACGCAAAAAATTCGCATTCTTGTAGAGGTTAGTGAAGCGGAAGCGGACAGGATGACCAAAGTAGAACCGATCCTCCAACCAGGAGCTGTCCTTCGAATGGTTTGTAGCCGTGGAGGACCACCTTCAATGTTCTCCTCGGCTGCACACTGGTCTTGCATGGCAACAAGTGTGATGTTCAAAAGCCTTCCCTCGAATATTCGCACTGCCATTTGCTGTGCGGAATTACGCCCATGATTTTGCAGCAATTTAGCAAGCGGTGAGCACTTGATATGGTGGAATATGTCATCAGGCTGGCTGAATGCTGAGATGTAACCTTCTCATCAATATAGGGCCACGAAATGGGGATGATTGCCGTATTCAGACCAATCTATATAGTCAAAAAGGTCGAAGTGGGATTGCTGTTTAAGTTTCAGCCTGTAGAAGGTGCAGAATTACTGTTTGCGTTGGTGTTGAGTACTCAGTCGTGTGACGTGTTGTGATGTTGGAGTGACGCTATAAATAGTCGACGACATCGTCTCTAAGATGCGTTTGACGATCGCAAAGGATGCGGCGAGGACATTTACTCAAGGTGGGTCTCCAAGAATAGCCCCTGATGGCATGAATGAGGTTCCCTCGCCTTCAGTATTGATTATGCTTCTAACACGGCGTACGCAAAGTCTGAGAATGATCATTCCGATATCGTGGGATAATAGTACTTATGAGAAGTGAGCCGAGTCAGCCAGCGTTCGAGTCAACGTCGTCATCACCACGTCAGGATCGAATTTGCAGGATCCCGCATTTCCTCTCGGTGGAGGTCGCCTTCTAGAGTATGCACTTCTCGATAACCGGTAGGAAAATATTCTTTCATTAGAGCACTTGTCTTTTTCCGATCGATTTCATCCACCTCGATGATACAGGAAATCGACAACTGGGGGGCAATGTATTGCAGGACAATCCTTACCCACTCCATCCATTCTTGCATGTCCTTCTCCAATGAGCATGGCCAGCGGTATCTATTTGCTTGCAGAGGCTGCAGTGCGACGATCGATAACTTCTTCAATCCAGCAAGAATAGGAGACCATAGCGCGGAGTCCAGCATGCGGCTGTAACCATAACCGTCAGGTTGTAGCACTATCTGGACATTCCGTATTCTTTGTCTGTTGGCTTCAGAAAGGTATTTCAGAATGCAGTGTCCAGCTCCTCCTCCACTTCGGTCAAGTACTTTTTGAAAGACATTGTCACCATATAAGACATCCAAGGCCTCGCATCCGACCTGTTTCGAGACAAGTAGGAGACCCTTTCTTGCGTCGGTATTGCACGACTTGCGAAATCTCCAGTTACAAATGAATAGCTTATGGAGTTTGATAGAGTCCTTACGCACAAGGCACTGGCAATAGATGTTGTGTCGAAGTTCGAAAGGGAGGTCGAGGAAGCCAATAGGCCGTCTCGAAGAGGGACATATTTCGAGACGCCTCGATGACACACTATCCATGGAATATGAATATTGTCGACCCCCTACGCCAATGCGCTGGAATTGGTGGAATGATGCAGCCTTTCTGCGGTTCAGAGCATATGTTGTATAAAAGCAAAATCGTGGTTTCCAGAAGCTTTTACTCTATGAGTGAGTCCGCTCGCTTAGTATGAGGAGAAGGTACTGATGAGGGGTAATTGGACTAGCGTTGGAAGGATGTATTTAGGGAGGGAAATACCCCTATTCTTCCTACTCTTTAGCAATCCCATGGTAGCAAGACAAAATCAGAAGACGACAAGACTATCCTACCTATTCTGCTACCAATCATGATCTGCTTTCTCTTAGCGAAAGGCCGAAATCTTCTTTTCCTAGCGGCTGAACGTTGGTGAAGAAGCCCTAGGCACAATGCAGCTCTTTGGAGATGGGGAATAGGCATATAGTGGCCCCCGAAAGTCAACACGCTAGAGGGTGATAATGTTTGACATTCGGTTCAAGATTCGATTCCCCTTGCTGTTTGGGTGGGATTGCCACTTTGCCCTCACTTTAGCCTATATAGACGATACTCACAACGAACAATATCACCACCATGAGCCCAAGGATCACCCCAAACAGACCAAACCCAAACTTCCTCGGCATTGTCAATCGACCTTGCACGAAGTCCCCTGCCAGGTCTCTTCTGACTAACGGTATTGCCAACAAGAACCCTACGCCGGCAAGCCAGTAGCCTACCGGTATCATGACTGCCAATGCGATTTTCGTCCCATCAAGATATGCTTGGCTTGCACTATCATCATTCCTAAGGGCTAAGCCAATTATCTCAGGTCCCGATGCGTAGATGAGGACTTGGATAGCATCCCAGATTGAAAGTCCAAAAGTCTTGTAGTGGGGCGGAAGGAGCAGGACAATCAAGCTGTTGATTGCGCCAAGCCAGAGCTCAGCTGTCATGTATGCTGCGCTCATCGTACCATAGAGGACTCTCACCCCGCTGGTCTGGTTGCCACCAGAAATCTGACGAGAAAATAGCATTAGGAGCACGAAAATGGAGGAGATCATGCCACCAATGCCGACCAAATACAGCGGGAGCATCTTGGTTTTGTGCCAGTATGCGGATGTAAGCAAGCCGCCAAGGAGAACGGCCACAGAGCCCACAACACCAACGATGATACCATAGCGTGAAAGAAGTTCTGTCTTGGAAGGATATAGAGTCGACAGATAGGTCGGCATGTAATATCCGAAGACGTTTCCCGCGAGCTGGCGAAAAGATGCTGACAGGACTAGCAGCCAGAAGGAGCGCATTCGGAGGATGTAGCTGAACGTTGCGGCAGCATCCTTTCGAGCTAGAGAAATCTTCGATTTCATTGACGCAGTGGGCACATGCTCGCCTAGATGGTTCGAATACCCAAGATTTACTAGTGAGGTTTGTCGAAGAGGCTCACGCACCAACAGACGAATGAAGAGCGCAACCACAATACCTACAATCCCAATGGCAACGAGGGCGGTGTTCCAAGGCGTTTTCGTCTTCGCAAAGGCAACAGCGATCTGACCAGAGACTGCTTCGCCGATGTAGACGCCAACATAGAGTATGCTGACGATGGTATTAGCGATATCATGTTGTAGGACCGAGTCAATCCTACCTTTCACCGAAGAATACATATTCCTTTCCCATCAAGTCGCTGATTAAACTAACGCTCAAGGCTTCAACCGGAGCTTGTCCAATACCCATGCCTATCCGAGCAAGCAAGATCTGCCAGAAGTTGTGGCTCAAGCCTTGAAAAATTGCACACAAGCTCCACCAAAGAGCAGAAATCGATAGAACCCATACTCGTGCGCTGGTGTAGTCTGCGATGTATGCAGTGGGCAGCGCAAGCAAAGCATAGACGATCCCAGTGGCATAGCCTGACAGAATACCATAAGAGGCCTGTGATAATTGGAGGGAAGTGATGACCTCGGCTTGAAAGTAGGAGAGGATGAACTTGTCATACTGCGCGAGGAAGTAGTTAAGGAAAAGAAGAAATAAAGATATGGCAATCCGCCATATGGGCAATTGAGGCCTTGTTGTAAGCTTTCCTGTATTAGGTTGATCCTCTTCACTGTTCCCCCTCATGTCAATCTGCTTTTCTCGAATGTCTTTCTCCATTGCCGAATATCACAATCTACTGAGGTCGTTAAGCAGGTAATCCACTATTGTGCCGTAATACGACAGGTACAAAATCCTGTAACTTCTTATGATCACCCAGTGGGGGTTTTAGATCCAGATCTGCAGTCTGTGGGCAAAGTTAAATCGGTTCGACGCGGGGTATCATTACCACGCTATTTGGATAGTGTCGTCGCTCGTACGTACTAGGTTATTCGTCGCACGACTGACTCAGAACGGGTACTGTCGCTCTGGTATAAAGAAATGTAGATTCGGACCTGGGCCATCCTCAACTCAATGCGGCATAGAACCACAGAGTCCTTTGGACGACCCCGATGCTGACAAGCCCAGCCATGAACCAACACCAAATATCGATATACTCCGGAAATAGTAGCATAGCTGTGAAGAGTACACCGCTTTCGGTGCCCTCAATGAGTGCATGCCGCATCATCACGCTTGTGAGCTCGACACTGTTCCGGTCTTCTTTTCCATGTCTCTTCTCCGCGATCGCAGCAAGGTAGAAGAGAACGAAGTTGTTGACATGGAATGTGGCTTCGAGGATGGCTACTGCTTTCCAGACCATCGAGCTACCATCTTGCCCGGCTGCAATGGAGATGGGCAATAGAGAATAGACGATGAAGTCGCCCAATAAGTCTAGGAAACCACCAAGGTCGGAAGCAGTCTTTCGGTGACGTGCCAGGGCACCATCTAAACAGTCAAGAGCCCGATTAATGAGCCAAAGCGCGACAGAAACAGAGACAAGAGAGTGGCTTGCAGCATAGCATGAGACCAATCCAGCAACAAATGCGGATACGGTGACTTGAAGAGGCGTGATGGAAGCGGGCACATAGCGGCAACATGGGTTAAAGAGCTGGTCCTTGAGGCCACGAAGGTAGATGTCGAACATGTTGTCGATGAACTGAATTCGGTTTCGGAAGTCTGTTCATGTTTTTGATCTTTCAATACGCACTAGCTCTAAGTATAATACACGATAGTAGAATACCTCAAATCATGACGTGGTGTTGGATTCCCTTAGCAGAACTTTGTTGCTAGTAATTCTTGGAGTGATAGAGGAGATGGCGACGACATATATGCTCCTGGAGCGGCAATGGTGTCGTGCAGGAACCCTCAGGGTCAGTATGCTGTTCTGCTCCCACGCCTTTTTCTAATGCTAGTCTTGGGAAGCGCCATCCTAGTTCCCAGCTTCTATCAACCTTCCCTCGATAGAATATACGCTTACCTGTACGGCTCCTCACTATACCGAGCATCCACGTTCGAAACATTCTGGACGGTGATCTGCTATGCTGTCACCGAGGTTGGCTACATCTTGCGGTTTGTCCACAACCCACACCTGCGACTTGCGGTTCAGAAAGACGCGGACACAACGAAGCCCATACCGAAGCTCACACGGCCAAAGCACCGCATCGTTGAGGGCCTCGCACACATGACGCCCCTGCTGCTGATGGATCTCACGATGATTAAGAAGTTCGGGGGTGTCCCTGTCCGTGATATGGCACTGTCTGGAAACTACAATCCCAACACGGTCTCGATGAGAGGGAACTTCTTAGCACCATCGTTACATAGGTTCACACTCGACTCTCCACTCCAGACTACAAGAGCCTTGCCTCCCCTACCGCCCACCAGTCGAAAATTGATCGTTCAGCTCGCAGCTAGCATCATCATCTACGATACTCTGTTCTTTTTCTTCCACTTGGCTCTACATAAACTGCCCTTCCTTAACAGGATCCATTCGACGCACCACAAGCATGGCGAGATCAACCCTCAGATCACCAATCAACTGGACATAGTCGAAAGGCTGGGTCTGGTACTACTGGCGAACTTCTCGTTGAATATTATCGGTTCCCATGTCCTTACCAGAACGCTCTTCGTGCCTATGTTTGTTTGGCTTCTCGTGGATATACATTCGGGGATGGATCACGAGTGGGGATATGACAAACTCCTACCACGAGGCTGGGCTGCTGGTAGCAAGAGGCATAGCCAGCATCATCAATGCGGGACGATGTACTATGAGCCGTTCTTCAACTGGTGGGATGATGCCTTGCTGTGGGTTTCGCAGCGGTACTCGTCTATGGAACGATGAATACGTACGATTGCTCAGCCCGAGCGAGTGAAGCAGCTAGGTATGCTGCGATGGATATGACGACTTGTACTCTTCGACCAAATTCTTGAGGTCCGCTGACTTGCACGGGGCGAAAACGTTCTTCAACCACCCTTTCTGCCGATGACTGTTCAACCCCAGTTGCGCCAACAGCATGTCTGTGTAATCTATTACGTCGAAGTAGAACCAGCTTCCCAGCTGGCCTTTGTTGAGATATCTTTTTCGACACCAAGCTACCGTTTCGTTGATCTCCCGTTCGACATTCAACTTGTCAAGGTGCAAATTACCGTCAAGATATGCAACGGCCCACAGGGCCTGGACCTCCGCAGCGCGAAAGTTGTTACCAACTACCATCTTCCCAAGGAAAATGACATTGTGGGATTGGTGAGTCAAGTCAGGCACCATCGCTCTGTATAGACGGAAAGGCGTGTAAGAGGGCCTCGCTCCTTTGTATGTTGGGGGCTTATCAAGCACTGGAAATTTATCCAGAACGACTTGATCTTCCGCAGCACTTCGACTTTGGGTCGCATGGTCCTGATCTTTCTCCTCATCCGGTGTGGCTATACCTACACGTCGGCTCAGCTTCACCGGAAGACCGAGTTCCTCGGCCAGCGGTGGGGCATACAGGGGCGAGATAGGGGCCCAGCCTGTGCAAAAGACAAGGATGTCAGCCGGTACGGTTTGTGGTTTTCCTCCTACTCTCCGACTAGCAGCAAGCGTGATAGAGTCCGCGGAGATGTGGTCAATATCTTGGCGGTAGACGTTGACTCTGGTTGCAATAACCGAATAAAAATCTGGTCGCTGGTTGACTCCGGAGCTATCATTTTGCCAAAAGATTCTCCACTCCAATCAGTCATCATTCTTTGTCTAGCTGAGATCGACTTACGGCGTGTCGGGTTCGAGATTTTCGAATCCCTTCTCCCTCCCCTCTACCCTCCGATAATCCACTTTCCTCCTCTGATCTTTGTCAATTCCCTCCCACATGCTTCTAACGAGCCAGCGGCCGACCCTAGTCCTGTGCAGAAGCATTGACAAATAGGGCTCCTCCGTGAATGGATTAGGCAAAAAAGCAGCCACAAAGCGCGTATAAAAGCTCTCGTTGGAGTTTGCATACGGCCAGTTACCCTCGGCAGCCAGCAACGCAGCGGGTCCAGCGCCATTCTCTCTGATAATCCACGATACGCTCTTACCCGCCTTAACAGCAGAATAGGCAACATCTGCAGCAGACTTTCCGCCACCGAGAACGACTAAATTTTGCCCTTTGACAGTCCTCAAATCACCCAGCCGCCCAAAATCTTTATGATGCACCATCTTCCCCCGAAAGCCCTCTTCACCCCTCAGGTTCGGAATATTCGGCAACGAAGTCATACCCGTCGCATCAATCAGCTTCGACGCCTCTATCTCGCGTCCACCACGACAAGAGATTCGCCACCTGTCACCAGACATCCTCTCAATCTTCTCGACATGAACATTGCATTCTATACGATTACGCAGCGTCCGACCATCGTAGATATGATTGTCGACGTAGGCTTCGAGATAGGCCGTGACGTATCGTGCCGGGAAGAAACCGTAGTATTGATCTTCCAGCGGCGGTGGAAGCAGCGGGCGGTCTGAAAACTCGGCCATTCCGATGGGGGTTTGGGTCCAGAATGCGTCGTAGATTCTCTCTGGGGAGGCTGTAGTATCAGCAAATCATACCCTGTTCACTTCCAAACCCCATCCCTCAACGCCCCCTCCCACCATCGAAATAATGAAAAACCCACCAACTACTAACCTGCACTCCACACCCCCCCAACCCCACCTCCAGCCTCCAAAACACCCACTTTAGCCCTAGGATGGACATCGAGATAGTAGCGGGCGGCTTGGATGCCGTAGAGACCTGTAGCGTGGTTCGTGTATGATTAGTACGTTTAGTTTTATTCGATATTTGAGGAGTATGAGATAGAATAGAAGGATGGAGTGATAGAGTTGTAGATTTATAGGGTGATGGAATGATGGAGCGATAGAGTTGTAGTCTGATAGATTTTCAGGGTGAGAGAGTGTTAGGGAGATGGGTGATAGTGATGGGGTGATAGAATAATAGATTAGTAAATTCATAGAATTGTAGAGTCGTAGATTTATAGAGTGTAGGAAAAGGTACCGACCTGCTCCTATGATTATGATATCGAAATTATCGAGATTGTTTTGACGAGGGGAGGGTGGCGGGTCTTGGAGGGGCATTGTGGGAGAAGAGGTAGAGGGTGGAGGATAGAAGAGGGGAGGAAGCTAAAGGGTGGGGGGAAGAGTTTGAGAGTGGAGGGATTGAGGGAGTAATGGGGTGGGATTTGGTGGGGGGGAGGGGGTCAAGGCAGGGCGGAGAGGGAAGATGAGGGAAGTTGGGGAGGGAAGGGTGGAGGTGCGGGGCGGATGGAGGTGAGATGCGGAAGGAGGGGACGAGAGGTGTATGGGGTTTACAGAGAGAGAATATATATATATTCTTGCAGAAGCAGGGGGACAGGGAGGTAGTCTGGCAGCGTGTGGTAGTCCAGTCGTATTGTCGTAGATTATCACGATCATGTGGTATCAAAGCCACAAATTAAGGGGTATTATAAACAATTGACTACCGATAAGATAAGGAGTATTCCATCATCATCAATCATTCCCTCCTTACAAATCCCTTCTCCTCTCGTCTAATCAAAACAAAACCTCTCTCATCTCCCCTATACAAAGCAACTCCATCCGCCCCTCCCCTCAAAACCCCCACAAACCCCCAAAAATGCCACAACACCTCTACATCCTCTACAACGCCTCCGCCTCCATAATGGGCAAAATGAACTATACCTACCGCAAACTCACTGCGCCCAAAGATAAGCCTGCGTGCGTCCTCCCCATCCCTTTCCCTCTATCACTCATTTACAAACATCAGAAGATGCATGCTAAATACAAGGGTCGTTTGAAGGTGTGCGGCATGCGACATCACGCACGGTGGATTACATCTCGATGAGACGGGGGCGTGGAAGGAGGTCAAGGCGGAATTGGGGAGGGAGGGGGTGGTGGTTGAGCAGATGCATAGGGATGAGGTGGGGGGGGAGGTGAGTTTTGCTGGTTCCTTTGGGATTTGATGATTTAGGTCTTTGGATTTGCGATGGGGATGAAGGGAGGGGGAAAGGAGGGTTTGCTGATGGTGATATAGGTTAAGGAATTTGTCCTCAAGGAGCGGTTGGAATATCCGATGGTGTTGGTGAAGGATGGGAAGGGGGTGTTGAGGTGTGTGATGAGTAGTGAGGAGTTGGCTTCCTTTGGGGGAAGTCCGGAGAGGTTCGTTGGGAGGTTGAGGGAGAAAGCGGTGTTTTCGTCAGAGTCCTCTTCTTCGTTGTAGGTTTGTATGAGTTTATGATATTGATGGTTCAGAGTCCAGATTGTGCACCAGCTTGACCATGACAGCTTGCAGGGGTCGCTGCGTTGGGAGTTGCTTCATGTCGCGCGCCCATTCTTCCGGTTTTACGTTCCGTTGCCAGCCCAGCCAACCTTGGACTCCTTTGGGTATATCACTCGGGCTACCTTGTAGTTTCATTCTCCTTACCGGTTTTATGTTCTCTGATTGCAAGCCAAGGCATGTGGCTGCGACGGTCGTGACGATTTTCCTGACCAGATCCTCTCCGAGGCATGATTTGGGACCCGCGCCATAAGCGAAACCATGTCCGACACCATCAACGTTTCCATTTGGGTTGTAGTATCTCCCTGGCCGAAACAAGTCCGCAGCCTCGCCAAAAGTTGCAGGATCTCGACCTGCGCCTACAAAATAGAGCCACACATCCCAACGTTTTGGAAGGATCGTGTCGTGAATATCTTTCTGTCTGGACGAAAGAACTATATCCTGTGTAGTGCGTCGCATGATTCCAACAACAGGTGGAGACAAGCGCTCCGTTTCGAGGATCGTGCTTTGCAGCAGCTCAAACTGATCAGCCGTATTCGTGAGGGTGAGGATCCTCGATGCATGCGTATCGCCGTCACCACGGCCTGCTTCAAGATAGATGAAAAGGTTCAGAAGCACTGCGGTTAAAAGCGATGCCAACGATTTGACAGCCAAGGAAGACGTGAAAAGCAGCAGATGGCTAGCTACATCTTCCACCTCCGTGCTGCTCTTCGTGGCGAACGGACATGCCATGGCTCGATTCTCAACTCGTCCCCGGAGCAATACGTGCAGTTTCTTTCGAGCAGCTTTTCCCTTTGCACGCGGCGAGCGCCATAACTTAGCGTTGATACTGACGGGAAAGAGTGAGAACTGCCCTCTCAGGAGATCCTCTTGCAACGCTTCGATCTCCGCGGCATCCTCCTCTGATGCAGCTGTGAATATGCCAAGGATCAGTCTCCACGATAGCTCCTTCATCGACTCGTAAAGATCAATTGTAGAACCGGATATGAAGCCTCTGAAGTATTCAACTACGGCTTTCTGAACCATAGACCCTACCTCTGCATGTAGAGCTGTCATCCTTGACTTCCAGCCGTCTTTCATTGGTTGATGAGCCGGAGGGTCCGCAAGCAGCAAATTCGGAGGCGGAAAGAACGGCTCCATCAGCTCTTCATAAGCCTTCCCAGCGCTGACTTTCGAAGCTATGTCTTCATCACATAGAATCTGCCGGACATGGTCGTAGGACGAGATGACAGCTACATTGCGGTTTAGAACTCTAGCACGGATTGGGGTTCTTGAATCTGCCAAGGTGGGATTGGAGGCCTGAAACGCAAGGACGCGAGAGGTGATGAAGGATTCTGGCGATGAATGAAAAGAGAAGGTCTCAGATAAGCCAGAGAGGGTACTAGGGTTGCCATGAGGGAGGATTGGAAGACGTGGCAGAGAGCTCATATCTGAGGAATTTGCGGGAGACTCGATTGGAATCCTGGCATCAATTCACATGTCACTATATGCATAGAGGCGACATATTGCATGGAATAAGAATCCAATGGAGGGAAGATCAGCCAATATATCTGGATTATATATTGCAGTGGCATGAAGCTTTAAAAGGGAAAAGTTATGAACGCCAAGACATTAATATGTTGACCCGCTCTCTCCTCTACTAAACAACAAGATCCATTACAGACTCAATCCAGATCTACGCAACATATCCCCTCAAAAACAATCAGAATCATTGGCAGACCTGTGAGTCTTAGCCTCCTCCAAAGCGCCACAATCTCTTTCCGTTCTTCTTGCCAACTACGACATTAGTATACATTTCATCTTTACAATGAGGGTGGGTGATAAGGTATCGATATGTGTAAGCAGGTAGGCAATGCTGAACGAGTTCTTAGATACTGGCGACAGGATATAGTTCGTGCATAGATCCCAAACACCAATATAAACAATGTCATCTCAATCTGATACCCAATGAGATCCACCCTCCTGCCCGCCACTAGCCTCCACAAGCCCTCCTCAAGACTGCTCCTCCCTCCCATCCTGCCAGCTCGTACAATTGACACACCTCTGCGCCTATTGCCCCCAAACATGAATCAGCAAACCCTCGCCACACACCAACTGCAATAGAAGAATAAAAGGACAGATTCACCTTAGGACTAATCCTCTTCTTGCAAAACTTGCACTTGACGCTCTCCTTGATGATGGCATCGTTGCTCGCCCACGTATACACGTTCGCGATGATATACAAGCCCAAGCCTACACCGATGAAGTTGAAGAGCTGGTTGATGAATGCGCTGTGATGGATTAGCCACGTCCACATACCCCTTCCCCCCTATCATCCCCTCAGAAATTGATTCTCTCCTTTTAAGGCCCCTACAAGCAGCACCAGCACGCCACAACCATCAAAAACCCACCCGAACCAACAAATCAAACAAAAAGAGAAAAAGACAACATACCCATACGCCATAACCACCGCGCCATCATCCAACGCCTGCCTCAACGTATTATACCCCCTATGCTTCCCCTCCCCATATCCCCTCCCAGGACTAAGCACAGCGAACCACTCGTCGAAATTCCGCTTGATGAACGGCAACAGACTCAGTATCGGCAGCAGGATCTCGGAAACAAACGACGTGACGACCGCCGTGAATGCTTTGGCAAGACTGTGGTACCCATGTCAGCGTATGGAATTCCATCTCAGACATATATATATATAGATATTGGTGCATGGATGACGAGAAACGAGAAGAGCAGAAAGAAAGTGAAACGCTTGTTGAATGGATGGAGGGTGCAACAACACAAAAGGCTTGCGTGTGATGTGATGTGCACACATCAACCCCATAAAACCTCCCAAAACCTTTACTATACCAATCTCAAAATCCCATCCATACTATACAAATCCACCAACCCCTCCTTCTCTTCCCTACCTCCCTCCAACCCCCTTTCCCTCACCCATCAACCCATCTCCCCTCTCCTTCTATCTTCCCAAAACAACAAATCGAAAAATAGAAAAAGAGAAAAAACCACAAATTCACTCCCCAAATAGAAATCCCCCCTTTCTCTGCCCCAATGAAAAACACATCCTCCTCCCCACTCTCTTTTCCCTTCCCCCTCTTTCCAAAAACGGAATGTCCCCTTAAACCCCCAAAACAAAGTACCCAAAACCCCCAAAATCCCCAAAAGAAAAAACTCACATCAACCCCACAGCAACCTCCAAAACATTATCCTGCAGCGCGAAATCCCGAAACCCGTTCCAGAACCTCGCCGCTCGTGTTTTGACCTGCTGCCCCTCGTTGAGGAGATGCTGGGTTGTGGTGTCGAGTTGTGGCATTTTGAGGGTTTGGTTTTGTGTGGATGGGATGTGGGGGGGATAGAACAGGAGGGGCGATGGGGGATAAGGGAGGGTTGAGGGGGATGGGGGATGAGGGGGGATAGAATAGGATAGAATAGGAGAGGATTGAGGGAATGTGTTGGGAAAAGTTGGCAATGACGTCTATTTAGGAGGCGGTGCTCGAGTGCTGCCTAGCAGGTAGGCTCGGGAGGATCCCCAGGATCGGGTGCGCGACGTTTGTTTCATGTTCGCGCTGGCGCTGGCGTTGGCGCTTAGGATTCGGTATGGGATGTACTGAGCGTGGGAGACGGGAGTAAATTCTTTAAAGGAGGTGATGGAGTGTTCAGAACTATTCTATAGTGTTGCATTTGATGCGTAGAATTGGGGAGAAATTGGATGTTGTATGGAATAGGGAAGAAACATCGTAAATCCCATGCATGATCCATAGATTTTCATCAGACTACCAGATCGCTATGCTTCAAATAGTACCTTATCTATGATAGATAGAGTGAACAAAAGGGAACATCTTCCGCTCTTGACCAAACCACAAGGTAGATGCCCAAATTCGTCAAATGCACCATCGGCAAACGCCATATCCTTCCTTCGTTATCAGAAGTCTACATGCCCGTGTCCCATTCCCCCTACCTCATAAATCCGAATCGAAGCGTATAGCATGCTGAGAACGCAGATCTTCAAGGCCCTCATATCACTCCGCCGGGCAACTGTATGCTGCTTTGATGGCCCCTCCCGTTACCCAACCCCCCAGTCGGATCATACTGGACATTCGCGCCTGATCCGGTCCCATCGCTGGGTCCGCTGTGCCCTTCCATAGGCGCCGCATGCCGCCTGAGCATGAACATCGGCTTTCTCCCCTCCTTATCCAACTGCTTGAACAGTATCAATGGTTTTTCTCTCAAGCCAAGACAACGCTCTTGGTCACCGTAGACGATATAGAGCGCGTATTGCCTCCAATCGGCGTCGATGTTGTATTTCTTCAGCGCAGCCGGGAGAACCTTTTCACAGGGGTCCTCCATACTGACACGGAAGGACTTGAAGATCTCCACGCCGGGACCAGCTCCTGCCGTGGGTGCTTCCTCAGGTTGTTGCTGTTGGGCTTGTTGTAGTCGTTGATATTGATCGCGCGTAGGTCCCCGAGTCCGGGCTGTGCTCGGCGTAGGGGCAGCATTGGGTGGGCGGTCACGCTCGGAGGTGAATGTAGACGTGGAGGAGTAGCCTGTAGGTTCTTCGGAGTACATGTTTCGCGCCGTGCTCGGTGTTTGCTGGTCTCCCCGGTATGTTCGTTGATACAGAGTAGATTGGTTGGCGTAAGTGTTCGGCGATGTGGGTGAAGGAATGTTTGCTTGATTTGGAGATGTAGAAGGTTGGGATCCACCGCTTACGGTAGCGGTGAGGTGGTTCGAAGCGGCGACGGCAGCTGCTGAGGGATCGAGATTCGTATCAGCCATGGATCTTCCTTCGGGGATGGACTGGGTAATGTGGGTCGGGGAACTGCTCTTCGGCGCTGAGCCGAGGAACAGCCGTTTGGTGGAGAACTTGCGGGATAAGGTACTGCCCAGCTTTTCTGGTGGCAGCTGTGACACCATTGGCGACATCCCATCCTCAAGGTGGTTGGGGCTGTTGCTGCTGGGGTGGTATGGTAGAGGTTGTGATTCTTTGGCCATTCTGAACACGGGCAAAAGCTCGTCTCGCAGCTTTCGATATTCTTCAGAGATCTTTCGTAGCTCAGCTTCAGCAGCTTGTATGCGATGATCTCGGAGCTCGATCGATTTGATGATGCGCGATATGTCATCTTTGGTAGCTGTCTGGTCTTGAATCTCTGCATCGGCAGCTGAAACGATCAGTAAGGCAAAAGGTGGTAGAAAAGGAAGTAGAATTGGGCCTCACATGGTGCAATCCAATGATCCGAGTCTATCGGTATCTCTTGCTTGATCTTGACGTCGTAAACGCCCTTGAGGATCGTCAGCCGATGGCCGATACTGATAATGGCCATCTCTTTCAGCTCCTCATGTCGCAGTGCTATTAGTGCTTCCCCAACTATTTCGTTTTCTACATATATGAGAACTTGTCAGCTTGATCCTCCTTGGAATACGTGTGGTCGAATGTGTCCTTACCCAAGAACTTGTCACAGTACTGCGGTAGTCCAAGGCTGGAAATGTAGTCTGCACATTGCCCTGTCGTCCATCCAACAATGGTATTGCCCGGGGATAGCTTCCCTAGGTCTATATTATGACCGAAGGTGGTGGGCGTAGGTTCAGTGGAGGGAGGATCGGAATCAGTGGTTGAGGTATCGTCGTCGGCGAGGATAGGAGAGGTCATGACACTTCTTTCGTATTCATCATCGGCGTCCGAATCATGGTAGACCATCGTGAATGTCCTCAATCAGAGAGCCCTAGGTCATGGTAGACCTCAGATTGCACCTTAGATCTCATCCACTGTCAGGGGTGAATCGCAATCGAGGTCGTTTGTAGTTTCACAAGCTTCGTGTGATAGGTTGTTGGAGGCGCGCCAGTATATTCACTGTCATAAGTGTTGTATGCTTGTAGGAATGCAGGCTTTGTTGAGAATGCAAGGGAGCTGAATGGGCGCCTAGGATGTGGTTTGGCTGAGATGTGGAAATAAGATGAGGGCGGCAAGCTACTCAGAAGTGGATGTCTCAGCCAGACCCAAGGACTCCTATTGATAAGATTGTTTGATAATCAGAGTAAGATATGCTATGTGAAAAGCAATGATGTCCAGTGTGAATAAGGAGACTAGATGTTGGAGTCTAGTCTCGGCGGCGAGCCAAGCCATCAGCCTCCCCCGAAAGCGTCGGCCCGCAACGTTACAGTGTTGCATTCGCGGCGCAAGGGTGTTCGAGATGTACGAGGGTTTCCTGAAGCATGCTCGATGATCAACAATCTTACAAGCAAGCGAACGCTATGGAAATGATTGCTTGTTATTCATATTGGATTTGTACAGCAGCGAAGCGAAGGGTCTATGGACAAATCCTTAGCACACCAGAAACCGTCCATGAGATTTCGCTGCTTCCCTCTACCACCCATTATCGATCACCATTTACAACACATAACAGTCGTGATTCCTTCGCTTAGACAAGAGAACATCCATCAACGCCTCGCTTCGAATGGTATTTCCACGTGATCAAAGCATCGTCGCCGTCATATGCATCGTGTAGCAAAACATCAAGGATCAACCCCAGTATGCAATTCGTGCCTCCTCTGTTCTTCCCGAGGAACTCTTTCAAGGCCTTTCAAGGGACTCGGCCATCCTCAGAACAGCAGTGTTAGCCCAGCCGACCCCGCCATCAAGCTGAGCACCCAGGCTTCTATCCTCGCGTTATGGCTGGCGGTAGAGGAACCAACGTCTAATGGGGAGCCTCCGGTACTTCCAACCCCACTAGATACGGTCTTGCTATCGTTCAACGCCGACGTAGCGGAAGTCGCTGTGTTACGGCTGTCGGTCGTGGAAGGTGACGGCTGGAATGAGGGCGACTGCGGTAGCACTGTGGTATTTACGACAGCAATTTGAGTTGTCGTGGCTTCGGCGCTCGCCGTGGTCGCAGTGCTGTGTGTTGACAACAAAGGTTGGCTAGGCGCAGCACTGAGGATTGGTAAAGTGTCAGACGTATAGCTTGGTTTGGTAACCGTCGAAGGTGATGGGTATGAGTTGGATGTGGATGCGTCAGCTTGTTCAACAACAGCCGTCGACGCATAGTTGGTTCCTCCACTCCCATCCAATACGTTCCGGCAAAGTGTGCTTGTCCCCTCGTTTTTGAAGAATGATCCTATCAAAGTATTCGGGTATGCACTTGTGCCCCCGCATTCCGAGTTCAAGACTTGCGTCAAAGCTTCGAGAAACGCTATACATGTTGTCGAGCAGGAGCCGCTCTCGAAATCTGACGGTGTGCACCCTGAGAGTGGTGTATTATAGGCACTGACGCACGCTTGGGAGAAGCCATTGATAGGCTGAAACTGGTTGAGAGTGATGGCGCTGATGGCACGTATATGGGAAGCGAAGAGTAGGCACACGGAGGAGAAAGCCGAGAGTGAGGCATGCATCTTCGCTGGAGGTGATGTTAAGAGGAGGGAGGTAAAGTGGTGATACGCCGAGTAAGGTTTCCCCACAATGGCGGGCGCGATCAACCCAAAGTTTCACGGCCTGAAACGTCGCGACTCGGCGCAGCAGAGTAGCTCGACGATCGCCTATAGTCGACCAGGTGAGCCGAATGGTATGGGTGCGGTCTGGATTGATGCGATTGATGCGCCTGCGAATTGTGCGAGCGAGGGGATCCGAGCCCAGATTTGCACAAATCGAGTGATATGAAACGTAGTGTTTGTGTTGCAAAGGAACGTAGAGGTCGTTGAGACGGTGTCAAGCAGAAAGCTGGGATGGAAAGAAGATCTGATTCTGATTGTGGGAGGTACGCCTGTTGTATGGACTGAAGATTCGGTCGAGGTTGTCTATTCAAACCCTGAAGATCACGATGAGTCGACTGGCGACTCTGCACATGGTGCAATATTAACACAGACCTCAGAGAAGTGTTGTCCACCGATGTGAGCGAGGTTGAAGAGTTTCGAAACGACCCTAAAACTTAGCGGCGCTGTCCATTCTATTCTGGGTCTAATGCCCCGAGGCAGGAACACCACCTAAGGTACATAATACATACAGCAAGACCCAATCCATTTCGGTATCCAATAAATTGCGCTGTCCTCTGCAGTACATTTCTTCCATGTGCGATGACGAACGTATGGCTATTCGTGTCAGTGGACTAGGTCCGTTCCAATGGCCCTGCCGACAGTGGTTGCGAAAGAATGAAATCAATACTTCCACGCGTTTGATTCTTACGAATGGATCAGGTGTTTCTTTCGCTTCAGTATTGTCCACATCTCTTCATCGTCTAGAGTTCCTTAGGGACCATAGGGGCCAGCGCACTCTCATGATAGTCGCATCGTCCTCATACTCGTCCTGCATGTCCTCAGGCTCCACAATGAAGCCACTCGGCTCTAGCGTTCTTGATCGTGTCTGTATGATACGGTGACGAAGTGACTTTGTGCATAATAGTATCGCCGCAAGCTGCAGTCAAGGCCGTGAGATAACAGAAACCTTGATCGACATACAGAGTGATGTCCCTGACCTACGTTTGAGGATCATGCATCTCTTGGGCTGGCATCAACATCCTTGACTGCATGCATTTGGCCAGTATGGATGTACAGACTTGGCCGCAAGATGTTACTCTGTAAAACGAGGTTCGCAATCCCCCAAAAAGAGAAGTCGGTTTCCACGGCGTGCTTCAATAGACGAACAAGTTCAGCGCTATGGCTTGATGTGTGTAATCGACAGCTTTTGGTCTTGCCTATGTCTGTTGTGACAGAAGGAAAGACGACAAGTGGCCACTCGATAGTACATTCGCTACAAGCCATATGGCACATATAGATATCAAATCCACAGACAGAACATTTCCGATCATGCTTTTTAGCGAGAAGTATTAGACATCAACAGAATATGTAGACATTTTCGAATCGCCACGAAAAGTCTTGATGATATTACACACAAATGTTTTGGATTATGCAGGTCAGAATCACTGTTTGGGTCTACCCAGCATAAGGGCAAAAGCGGAGGTGCATATCAACTCAGACCGCATTCCTAGATCTATTCCTTTCTCCAAACCGCACATGCCAATTCGAAGCATGAAAACACGCGCAGCAAGCATCTACACGCAATTCACGACAGACAGCGCGTATAGAGAATACTAGCATTTCGAGGATTCAATAATGTCGGTTTCAAACTGAGGCGTCCTGCTCCGCCTCCTCGGAAGTATGAACTTCAGCCACGGCGGCTGATGAACTCCGCCACCGCCCGTAAGCCGCGGGGAACTCAATAAATACAACGTCGAGTCCTTCTCTAGAAATCATCCTCCAACTACACATCACACATACCCTTGCAATCAAATTATCATAATACAGACTCCAGCCACTCATCATGTCGGGCCCGTACAACCAATATCCACCAAACTACGCTCAAGGCTATCAGCAGCAAGGCCCGCCTCAAGGATATGGGCAGCAAGGGTACCCGCCACCAGCACCTCAATATGGCGAAGCGCCTGAAGGCTATGGTCCACCGCAGCGAACAAATTCATACGGCCCGCCCCAGCAAGGAGGCTTCCAGCATGGTCAGCAAGGCAGCCAATATGGACAATACGATGCTAGTAATCCCCAGGGACAGTCAGCATACTAGTAAGTTGAGCTTCGTCCCGCCTCAAAAGCTAAGGCTAAGATTCTTCCTAGCGGTTCCTCCGCATCGCCAGACCCTCGAGGCGGCTATGGTGCCCCTGCAGAGCAGTATGGTCAGGGTCAACAATACGGCCAACAACACCAAGGCTATGGCCAAGACCAGAATTATCCTGCCCAACATCAGGGAGGCTATGTAGACGCCACTGGCCAGATGCCAGCTCACGACCCCAACGCACCTTATGACCCCAATGCTCCAGAAGGCGAGCGAGGCATCATGGGTGCCATTGGAGGCGGCTTGGCTGGCCGTTATGCGGGGAAGCAGATGGGTGGTCATACGCTCTTGGGTATGCTAGGTGGTGCCATTGCAGGAAGTAAGCTAGAGGATGCTGCTAAGGATCGATATGGCAAGCATGGAAGCGGAGGCAAACATCACAGCAATCACGGAAGCCAGGGTGGTAGCAGCTGGGGTGGGAGCAACTATGGTGGCGGCCCACCAAGGTACTAGAGTGCATCTTGATGAGCTGAGATAACGATGGGAGGTTCTTTCGGTTTTTCGGCATGCAAATTTACGATTATTGCCATGATGATGGGTGTGGAATAGCATTTGGATGATTATTACAGGTGATAGATGTTGCGGTCTGTACAGCTTACTAGGGACGTTTACGAACAAGAAACTCGCAATACAAAGTTGACGGAGTGAATAGCTACCTTATATGATGGGCGTCTGGATTGAGACTAGCGTCGGCTCGAGCGCAGTAGCAACTTCCATTCTTTGGATCTGAATTCCACCTTGGAGCTCATGCAACACCACCGCTAACAGGAAGCAACAAAGTCCCATCATGATACACGGTGTCGCTCTTTGACAATGGAGTAGGTTTCATGCCCCGACCGGACGAAGACACAGCCTACGTGATCTCAGAAGTTGAAGTATTCCAATACCTTACATTTCACGGCCGTGGAGGATAGTTGCCCATATCGCTATAGTATACGCCGTCTCTTCCTCAACATCTCATTTTACTTTGTGCTTGCAGGATTATAATCCTTTCTCCCAGGTTTGCGTTCATGCCACTGTCCTTCCGTTGCTATCGCATAGCCTCTCAAGATGGAGGTAATCGCTCGCAACCTCCATGAAGAGGCAACAGAGAAACAAGTCCAGGCGTTCTTTCGAGAGACACTGGGACGATTAGGAATTCATACCTTCCACTGTCACAAGCCTAAAGGTCGCCTTGCGATACTAACAATTCAAGATATATTAAAAGCCCGTCAATTCCTCTACTTGCACGGGCAGACACTGCCAGGTGCCGCAGGCTTTAGGACAGTGAAGCAGAAGCTCTACCGTCTGGGACGGCCGGTGAACTGCAGTGTGAGCAACAAGCAGCCTGATCCATTCCTCCTGTTGAGCTTGAAAAAGGAGGAGAGCAACAAGTATGCCGCCAACTCGAGGAAAGCGAAGATTGTTCCAGGGAGATTGGACGCAATTCCATCTAGACTCGCCGACAATCCGCGTGCTTTCGACATCAACTCAATCAAGTGCGGGCGATGGACCTACGTCGGTGCTGACCTTGCATTCGCCACGTACTTCCAGGAAGGGCGACATGGGCGCATTGTTTTCGGGCAGCGAGCCTTACTTATCAACCTCAATCCGCAGTCAACGACCTCGGTAGCTCACCAGATTGAGATCCCATATAGCAGTATACAGTCCTTCACGATTGGCCCAAAATCTAATCCTACCATCACATTTTCCTTGTCTGTAGCGCCAAAGTTCTTCGAAAAGCTTGACCACCTAGGCAACCTGCCACCTGGTAACACACTTGTGCAAATGCTTCAATCTATGAAGATCAACCCACTAAACCAGATGGTTAATCGCAAGAGGATATCAGCAATCAGCCCATCTCATGGGGTGGTAGTGGCAAGTTGCCTTTGTTACCGCTTGATGCTGTCCAACGCGAACGACGTTTCTGGGATCCAGAATCTCAGTCGTAATCCGATGATACCAGCCATCATCTCGTGGCAAACATCGACTATCACCAGAACGCCTTTCCTGGACCAAATGAACGCTTTGACATCCGCGCTCACAGAAAAAAGGTATGGGAGCTTACCCTTTGAGTTGAAATTCCAAATGCAGAAGTTGGCTCAAAACGGGTATCTTGGTCCGCGCAAAGTCATCAGTTTATTAGGTGTGGTATCTCGACACATCGAGCACGTTGCGGTGGCCACGGTCGTTCAGTCTATCCGCAACCTGATGGTCCATCTTCCATTTCCTGGGCCGGAAACCGAAGCATCAGACCTCAGTATCGAGAAACTGAACGAACTTCTACTCCAGTCTCAAAGCTCCATCATGCAGGAAGAATCATATTCTGTAGCACTCGCAGATCAATACGACCACATTGCTTCCGTGTACAAGGCCACCGTGACCCCAGCTGGGACGTATTTCTATGGTCCAGAGCCTGAAATCAAGAACAGAGTGCTCCGTAAATATTCAGCTTTTCCGAACTACTTCCTCTCGGTATCATTCCTCGATGAAGACGGAGAGACTCTCCGATTCGACCGCCAAACTTCTACGGACGGCATCTATCAGGGCCGCTACAAGCGGATACTCCAGATGGGTATCAATATCATCAACCGCCAATATGAGGTATGGCCAACCATCGATACTGGAAATGAGAAAGTACAAGGACTAATGATATCCAGTTCTTGGGCTTCTCTCATTCTTCACTCCGTTCACAGACGTGTTGGTTTATGGCTCCTTTTGTGTTAAATGGATCTCTGGTCTTCGCTCAGAACGTTATCCAGGCTTTGGGGGATTTCAGCTTGATCCGATCGCCGGCCAAATGCGCGGCTCGGATCGGTCAAGCGTTCTCGCAGACGTTCAGCTCCGTCAGTATCCCAGAACAGGCTTTCAGTCGTATGCCGGACGTTGAGCGAAACAACCGAACATTTAGTGACGGAGTTGGGACCTGCTCATCGGATGTTCTCCAGCAAATATGGAAGAAATACACGCAAGCTCGAGGCATGAAACCAACAGTGCTGCAGATCCGCTTCCAAGGTGAGTCTTGAAAAGCATATTTGCTTTTCACGCATCGACGATGTCCAAGACAGAGGTACTGATAGCCAGCAGGCGCGAAAGGCGTGATATCCCTTGACACTAGGCTTGAAGGCGCCGCTCTCCGGTTACGTCCTTCAATGATCAAATTTGGAGGGACTGATGTTGCGGACATTGAGATATGTGGCTCCGCGCTCAAGCCTCTGCCTATGTACTTGAATAGACAATTGATCAAGATTCTCGAGGATCTTCACGTTCCAGACCAAGCCTTCCTGGCTTTGCAAGCAGACGCCGTGGAGACACTCAGGATGACTACGCAGTCTGCTATCAATGCAGCAAGCTTCCTGGAGCGGAATTTTGTTGGCAAAGCAGCGCGACTACCTTGGCTGGTCCGAAAGTTATGGGCAATGGGTTTCTCCTTCGCCGATGATGACTTTTTGCGCGATACCCTGGAATTAGCCGTTCTTATTCAGCTTCGTGAGCTCAAGCATAGATCTCGTATCCGTGTTGAGAAAGGTGTGACATTATACGGTACGTCCACTATCTGTGCTTGTGCTTACTCGCTAAATGGTCCTAGGTATCATGGACGAGACCGCCCACCTACAGGAGGGCACAATCTACTGTTCTTTTCAGACGGAAAGAGGGGCTCAGATTGAGATTATCACAGGAAACGTGGTAATCACAAGGTCTCCTGCACTGCATCCTGGTGATGTGCAGTGCGTTACAGCCGTGGATGTACCCATTAACAGCCCGTTGCGAGCTCTCCACAACATGATAGTCTTTAGCAGCCAGGGCCAACGAGACTTACCATCGCAACTTAGTGGAGGAGATCTAGACGGCGATTTGTACAACATAATATACGACAACTCGCTTTATCCAAAACGGCTTTCTCACCCAGCGGACTACCCCACACCAACTGCTGTCGACATAGGCCGCCCAGTGGAAAGATCAGATATGACGGACTTCTTCATCAATTTCATGGAGAATGATAAGGTGGCCCAGATCGCCACACTTCACCAGATACTGGCGGATCAGAGTGAATTAGGAACATTCGACCCCGTTTGCATTAATCTCGCGGAATTGCATTCAACAGCCGTTGACTTCTCCAAGACAGGAATCCCAGTGCGTATTCAGGCTACAGATTAGAGGACCTTTTAGCGTTCCATGCTGAAATTTACAGGTCATGTTCAATAAATTGCCGAAATTTCCGAAGATCCGTCCAGACTTCCAAGCACACGGTCCTCGTGCCCTGATCGAGAAAACAATCAACCTGAAAGAAGAAGATCAAGTAGAAGATCCCACGAACGAGGAGGATACAGAACTCGATGAGGTGGCAAGCTATGAGCCGCCCAGATACCGTTACTATGAGAGCCCCAAAATTCTTGGGAAACTTTACCGTCAGATCGACGAACAAAGATTCTTCGAGCAACTGCAGATGCAGTCCAAGATCCCCGGTCTGCAAGGCAAAAGCATAAGCAGCCTTACGGATGCTGTGTGGGTATACGTCCGCGATAGAACAGCTTTGATCCAATGGCATCATTATATCGACTTTGCAAAAGACATCAAGGACAAGTAAGTCGTGGAATTCGTGATCGGATGAGATAATGTGCATTATTGACCCATTCCAGTTACGAAGAGAACCTTGTGGACACAATGCTCTCTTACTCCACACATCCTCACCACTTCGTCTCGGAGATAGAAGTCTTCAGCGGCAATTTACTCGGCAAGAACGGCGCCCAGAGCAAGCGCCAACGTGAATTCTCCAAGACCATGAAAGAGAAACATGAGCGCGATACAGAATACACTGTGCACTCCATTACCCGCGGCGACGATGGTAAAAGTGGCGAGGAGGCGTTGGAGCGGTCCATTGCGTGTCTGTATGTGGCGTGCAATAACACGAGGGTCAGAAAGAAAGTAGGAGCTTTGGTGAGCTTTACGTGGATCGCGGCCGCGGTTTGTCTGAAGGAGGTGGAGAAGCTGACAGGATCGAATTTCTTGCGGTGATTTATACGCATGTTTCATGCTGCATACTATTTGTCTACGATGATTGATGTCAGTATGGTATCTATGAGAGACGAAATTATGACGGGAGAATTTGTGGATGAGACCTTGACCTACTGAATAGCTGTGCAATAGTTGCTTCAAAAGATTACTGGGCAAGATCAGTAGGTCTTTGCCACAAATGCCGTCCCAATCTTGGTCGTCGAGAAGCGATAGTTTGACACGTCGTAGATCGCTGGAAGCATGAATATTCTACGGCTCCTTTTGCAGTCTCTTGCCTCACAACCAACGCGAAGTGTCCCTATCAGTGGCAGCGCTGCTGCGTCTTTCCCGGTCCGCAAAAAGATCATCACCTTCCCAATTCCATCAAACACAGCACAACCCTACCCACCCCTCCACAACCCCCTCACCAACTTCCCAACCCCAACCCCCCACCACCCCAAATTCACCCCCACCAACGCCCCCGTCCCAACCTGACACGGCACCCTCAGTCCCCACCAATACGTCTCCCAAGCCCCCATCCCGTGCCACGCCCCATAATCCCTCAACACCAACCCCACCAGCCCGATCCTCGCCACAAAAAAAGCGATCGCGAACGACACGTCTGTGGCGAGGATGGCGCGTTTCCGGCTTGGCGCAAAGGTGCGCAGGTACCAGCGTAGGTTTAGGAGGGGGGTGGAGGCGTTCATGAGGAGGAATTGGATTATTATGTGGATTCCGGACTCGCGGTTTTGGGTTATACGGTGGTGGAGGAGGAGGAGGGCGGGGGCGAGGGTTAGGTGGTGGGTTAGGAGGGGGATGTTGAGTTGTTTTGTGTAGCTGGGGTTGGGGTTGGGGTTGGGTTTTGGCGTGTGGGGATGCTGGTGGTGGTGGGTGTGGGCATAGGTGTGTTGGATGTGGGCTTTTAGCAGGAGGGCGAGGGTGTCTTGGAGGAGGTAACCGGCTTCTAGGCCGGCGATTGCGTTGGCGAAGGGGGAGCGGGCGGTTATGGTTGGGTTGTTGGTGTCGTTTGGGTTGGGTGTTTGGGTCTGAGGGAGGTGAGGTTTTGGAAGGGTTTGAGGGGGTGGTTTAGAGGGGTAGGTGTGGTTGTGCTTGAAGTTATGGAGGTAGATTAGGGAGAGCGTTGTGATGAGGACGGAGTGGAGGGTTGAGATTGCTTTTAGAGCTGTTGTGTAGGTTCGGGGGGTGGGGTCGGGGCCGGTTAGGAGGCGGAGGAGGAGCGGGTAGGTTAGGAGGGAGGTTGTGAGGGGGAGGTGGGTGGGGAATGGCATTTGTTGTTGCCATGGGGTGGGGGGAGTGGAGGGAAGATGGGAGGATGGTTATCGATATGGGAGGTTTGGGGATAGGACTGTCCTATTCCTATGATGATCTGAGATCCTTGGCTCGACGTCTTCTCCTCTAATCGGGGCCCCCCTAGTCGCAAGCTCCTATACGCAGTACTCCACACGGAAGCCCATCTTCTCGAGCTGGCGCTCAACGATATCCTCGCCAAATGCTGGCAGGGAGCGTGGTTACGGAAGACTGATTTTGATCATGGAGGATGAGTGAGACAATCGTCATGAGGATGAAATCTCAGACATGTCAGTGGAATGCAGACGAGATCACCTAAAAAAACATTACTCAAAATTCTCGTGATGCTGCCTCACGATTCGTTTTCATTTCGCAATTATCTTTCCCTTGCGTTTATTCGAAGCACTCCGATAAGCCTTTGCAATAAGTAGTCATGAAGTATGACTTTCTCATCCTTGTCTTAGAACTTTCGTTTCCTATCGTGGTCCTTACTCAGAGTACTGTCACCGTGCGCATAAACACAGGTACCTGTGCTGCGCCTTATATTACAGACAGCCCCAGTTTCAATGGCAGTGGGAGAGGTGGCTCTGGATATGGAGGAGTTTCTTCTGGATCACAAGGTTTGACAGTACTTACTTCGGCATCGAATGCCATAAATGCCACATCTTCTAGCCTGTCTTCGTCTTCCGCCAACCCAATCCTCTCGACATCTACCCAGAGCAGCATTACGACCAATACTACGTCCAGTGTTGTGACTCCAGGCTCCATAGCCGCTACGAGCTCTCCGTAAGTTCCTTGAACTGTTCCTGTGGTGCGGCGAGATCTAACGAAGGACTAGAGCATCACCCTCAGCTTCCGTCAATCTCTCAGGCTTCCTACTCAGATACGCAGAACACACCTCAGTAATCACGCAGCACATCCATCGCCGACAACAATCAACCATCTTCTCAGGCTACGTCTTAGCCAGCGGCCAAACAACAGTCGTCTGCGCAAACTCAATGGTATACTCATTGTCCGACAGCGGTACCCTGAGCGGTGGGGGCGGAACCGTCTTTTCCACGTCTCCAGGAACTGTCTATCAGCGTTTCAACGCGTCGAGCAATATCCAAAGCATCTACGCGACCTGGCAGGTCTCGAATCAGACGTCCATGTGGAGTAATCACCCCTACAAGACGCTGGTGTGGAATAACAACCTTTTCTCCAACAACACTGCCGCTTTCTGCGTCATTCACGGCGTCTTGAGGGTTTATTTCTTATTCCCGCCTTTGCCGGATTGTATGCCTGTCAACCTTGCAATATTGCCATGTATGGTCACTAACCCTGTCCACAACTTTACAATACTAACAGGTTCCAGTGTCAGCATGCAAAAACCGGCATATTCTGCCGATTCCATCCGCCACTGCGGTACCGTTCATGAGAGGGTCGAGCAACGACCCAATTATCTCCCCACCCGATCTCACTTAAGGAACACCACAGAAATATCACCTCGACTAATCTTAGATATGTGGATAAATAATCGATACTTAATGGAACCCTGCAACGTCACATACTCTCCGTTTCGTCACAGCCCAAGAAAACATCCGCTTCGTCAATTGAGGAAAATTCCCATTCGCAGTGAAGCAAGTTCTACCCTGATTTGACTCCGACGATTGCACATCATACTACACCACTACCACCATCACTCGTGCAACCGTCAATAACCCGCTGCCTCCCCCTCCCCTACTCATACTCATACTTTAAACAACCAGCCCAAATTCCAAACCATCAGTCACGAATGCCATCCCTATCCAGCACATCCAATAAGCCCCCTTTCTGATACATCGCCACACCCAACACATGCCCACTACCATACCCCTATCCTATCGTATCCTATCACCTCCACTTCATTTTATCCTCTTAAACCACACGTACATCCCTACCACCTCAACCCTACCCTACCACCCTCCCCACTCCCAATCCCAATCCCAAAATCCCAAACCCAACCCTACACCAAAACATCCAATCAAGAAGTTCTGAAGTCTAGATAAGAGAGAGCTGCCATAGGCATAAAGCCCACATAGGTTGTATGCTGCGACTGGATTGGATTGGATTGAAAATTGGTGGATACTGGTGTAATGAATTGGATTGGGAAATAGGGATGGAGGGATTTAGAATAGGGAGTGGAGAATAGGGAGTGGGGATTATGGTGAAGGGTGAAGGGTAGATGGGGGATGGGGGATAGGGAAATAGGAGGGTAGAGGGTAGAGGGTAGAGGGTAGAGGGGATTAGGGATTTGGAATAGGGAGTGGGGACTAGGGAGGGGATTAGAGAGGGTAGAGGGTAGCTGGGTAGAGGGGATTAGGGATTAGGGATTAGGGATTAAGGATTAAGGATTAGGGTGGTATCAGGGTAGAAGGGTAGAGGGTAGGTAGGAGATTGCAGATACTAGTAATTTCCTAAATAGAAGGGTTGGAATATATTCTACTCAACGCACGATATTTTGCCAATGTTCTATTTTGATAGGGTGTAGCATAATGTCAATAGTAGAACTGCATGCTACTTACGATCTACTTTACCCGCAGGGAAATAATGGAAATGTCCTGACAACTTCACAATTTAGGAACACTGAACCTAAATAGCACGGGTTCATCCCGTCATTTCCCCTAACCCGCTAAAAAAGAGCTGGGTATTACAATCAGAAGTACAAGCACAATCTCAGCCCCACGTTCGCTCCTCACACCCCCCAACGCCAGACGCCTCGCCAGTGCAAATACCCATCAAGAGGATACACAACTCCCAAAGGACCACACTCACGACCCTAAAACAAACTCCACCCCTTCTCCCTCTCTTTCCTCGCACTCCCCCTCTGCACCACCCTCTCCTTCTCCCTCCTCACCTCCCTCGTCTCAATCTCCCTCAACCCCTCCATCTTCCCCAACACCAGTTCCAACATCTCCTTCCGCCTCACAACATCCAAATGCCTCGCCACCCTCCCATCCTCCCTCGCGAACTTTTCGACATCCTCTTTGCTCAAACCCCTGCCCAACCGGCTGTCCAGCTCCCGCGGGAAATTGTAGTAGAATTCGGAGAGGAGTTCGACGTTCAGGAACAGGACGGCGGTGGAGGTGAGTTTGTCGGCGACGACGTCGAGGAAGATTTCTGGGCATGCGTATTTGGAGGCGTGGTGCGGGGAGAGCGAAGGCGGTTGGGAGCATTGACGGGATTTGAGGGCGAGGAGGCGCATTTGCAAGATCGAAGCTCGGTCTCGGAGGAAGACTGCTTCCCGTCCTGTATGCAGATCTTGTCAGCATGTTTACTGGGAGGAAAAAGAGGTTGGAATGTTACCTTTTGCCAACAAAGCAGCACTGAATCCGCCTCCACCACCGACACCATCACCTTCGAGTACTACCTCCCCCTGCCTCACACGGTCAATGAAGCCCATGACGTCGTTCAACTTTCGCTTGCCTCCCACGGCACTTTCGGTGTTCTTCTGTGCCGCTTCACATGCATTGAGCTCCTTCCTAAGAGCCCCTGACACGTTCTGGCGCCCCTTGGCCCATTCGGCATCGTCGACTTCGATCTCGTATTTGTACGGCTTGATACAATTCTCGACTTGGTCGCTGGTGCTGTAGAAGCGTTCATTCAAAATTCCAGATGATGCATCCACGATAGCCTGGCGAGCGAAGGGGTGAGTAGCAAATGTGGAAGCGTTGATCAGGCGGTCGACTTCGGATTGAAGTGCATTCGCCACGACGGTCGTTGCGAGACGTCCAATACCAAGCTTGGTGAGGGTGGAGGATGACGCCTCGAGCTTACGATGCCAATATAGCGATTCGGGATCGGCCCGGGGTAAACTGCTGAGCGGGTCTGGCTCAATGGGCGCAGGGGAAAGGTCGGTGATAGGTTTGTTCCAGTATCGTTGTGCTAAGAGGTCTAGCACACGCTGATCTAATTCCTCTTTGAGGAGTTCGCGAACTTGGGGTCGGCCAAAGGACTCTGCGAATTCTTTGAACGAATGCTTGAATGCGTCAAGACTCTCGGCAAGGTAAGACTCGGCGCTCAAAGGTCGATCGTTGTATTGAACTTTGAACTCATACGTAGTCTCCTCGAGCTCCTGACGTATCGCCTCGCTAGTACCTTGAAGGCTTGCCGCCATTGTCTGCTCGAGAACGTGCATGAGCTTCTTCCGCAAAGTTGTAGTGCCAACCGCTAGCTCTGAATCTGGCCCAAACTCTGATGGGTGGGCAGAGAAGAACGCACTCTCATTCTTTGTGATAGCAGTGGTAATGTTACCGCTTCCTCTCGAGAACAACCCTGCCGTGGTCGGTGGCACACGACTCACGACACCGACATACCCAAGGCGTAGAGGATACTTTCGATCACTGAGGATGCTAGCTCCCCTAGCGGGCTCAACGAGATCCATCTTCGTCACCACACCGATGGTCCTCTCACCCCTCGGATCCACTCTTCTACTCGCCCTCAGCGCCGTGGAATTTGCCAGGTCTACATCTGCAGCAGAAATAGCCAGTATAACATTCGGTGGCTGAATATACTTATCACACAGATCCGCAATCTTCTGCTTCAACTCGAGCGGCTGATCCAGTCCCGACACCTGGATGTATCCTGGCAAATCTATGAGAGAAAGATCTGGCACATTGGGCGAGTATATGGAAAGTTGGATTGGGTCATCGCTTACACAATCCTCCGCCGGCACCGCCAGATTCAGATCGGTCAATGTCTTCTGAATACTCGCAAAGTCCGTAATCTTGCCTAGTCCTAGCGCTGGGAATTCTCCATACTCGGCATGTGCGTCGGGCGTGTTGACGAGCGTAAGCTCAATTGGCCGTCTGGTAATCATGTTCGATCCCTTCGGCAGAAACTCATGTCCTACAATAGCTTCCAAGACCGAACTCTTTCCCGAGGACTGAGATCCTATCACCACAATCGACGGCAAGACAAGAGCGTTCGATTGCCCCACTACCTGCAAAATACTTCGTATTTCAATCATCTTCTTCGTTAGCATCATCATTTGATCATCTCTTGCACCTTCCTCAGCACTTCTCTCGTCCTCTTCCGGACTAAGAGTATATCCAAATGCAGCTCCAGTACCAGCAATAGCTGCAGCTCCAGCTTTGCTCTGGTTTGGCTCTGGTCCACCACCGCATGGGCCACCGCCTGTCTTTTCGCCTTCACCAAACACTCCCTTCATCCAACCCGGCAATTCGATCCCCTCTTTTGTTCTCTCCCACCCGGTCTGGGTCTGCCCTAGAATGCCCTTCGCGCCGTCAAATATGCCTCCGGCTGTAGTACTAGCAAGGTCCCCTCCTTTTCGTAAAGCGTCCAAAGCGTAGTTCCCAGCCTGCGTAGCTTGATATTGCAAGTATGCTAGTCCTCCGATCAAGGCAGCGCCAAACATGGCCGGTATTCGCACGAGCTTGAGTGCTAGGCTTGGCAATACTCTGGCGAAGGAAGCATTTCGTACTACCGTGAGTTCGTGGACTGAGGAAGTACCAAACGGCCATGCCCGTCTCCTACCGTACCTTAGAGCTGTGGAGCTGTGAGTAGGGAATAGTCCGCCGGCTGTAGAAGCTGGACGATGGTGTAGGTAGCGACGAGCGACAGGGGAGCGAAGGGCAGGGCGCCCGGCGCGCGATACGACTCGCTGAGCGCTCATGGTGAGGTTCTATTACGGGACGAAATGTGTCCGCTGGTGGATGCGTAGGCCGATCATAACGTCGTTGAATTGCGAGATCAATGATATTGTTGGATATGGAGCCTCTCGAGCGCCAATAAACAGATCTTGCTCAGCCTTACATGTCTTGGCAATATCACCAATCAAGTTTTGCGTGGAAGACGGTTTATTCTACAGAATGATACCCGACGATATCGATAGCTAAGAGACAGCTCAGGTCCATCAAGAGGGCAGCTAAGTTCAAGACCTCGGTCGTGTAATAACAGAAGTAACTACGCGGTGATCTACAAATTCCCAATCTTGGAGACTGAGACAGATAACTTGGCTGCGCAAACGACAACGATGTTAGTTATTACGTGAGGTGCTTTTCGAGAGGTTACAATGCATACCATCTCCTGCTTCCCTATATAAGAGACATTCTGAAATCATGCATCTGCAGAAGACTACTAAGGTACATTGGGGTATCGTGAGCGAATCTTGGCCCAACAGTTGGCACAGCATACGAAGGAGATTCGTCACTCATCCAAAGCTGCAGTACGCTGAAGTATGTCTGCTACAATGAAATGGAAGGCTCTTTTATGATGACAATGACACCAATCACAAGACACACCCAGATCAACTGAAGTGAAGGGAAGAAATTGTGAAAGTAATTAAAGCGCGCCATCAAGACCACCACCATCAAGCCAGTAGAGCTAGTGAATATTATTCAAGACCATTGAAATGTAATATCGTACCGCCGTGCCAATGCAAGATGTGTTTGGCCCTCACTCGAAACAATCTCAGAACCGTCGTCTAAGTGAAGATGTTGATTTGTTGTGAACCGTGGATATACGAATGCGCTGGTCGTGTCGTTAGAACCTTTGGACTAAATCATCCTTGGTAGCCGCCGTAGCTGCTAGTTTGATTCTGGTATCCACCAGCGCTGAGTGGCGGACCACCATAACCACCTTGGACATGATCTGGGCGGCCGTATCCACCGGCGCTACCTGGCACCGCTCCAGCACTGTGAGACATTTGACCATACCCTTGCGGAGCCATGCCAGGACCTCCTTGCCCACCATAACTTTGATATCCGCGACCAGCAGGGCTTGGAGCCGCCATTGGTGACTGTTGATGAGGATACCCCGACATTGGACCAGCCGAATGAGGTCCAGCTTGGGGAGCCATACCCTGAGGTCCGCCATATTGAGGGAAGGCATAGGCGGGCGATGGTTGAGTGTATGATGGAGTCTGAGGCTGCTGCGGTGAGTATTGGTCAAATTGCCCGGTTGGAGGACGATCTTTGCCCCACTGTGTCACGTTCACTAAGCGAGACTCGACATAGTAGGAAGCTGATACCACTTACGCTGCATTTAAGAGGACGGCCGTTGACGTTGTAGCCACTCAATTGACATATCGCCATCGCGGCGTTCTCGTGAGTGTCCATCTTGACGAATGCAAACCCACGATCAGACTGAAATCGTGTCTCTGCGACGAATCCAAAGTTCTGGAAGAGTGGAATCAGATCATTCTGAGTGGTATAAGGAGTCAGATTGCCGACATAGCAGGTTGTTTGCCATTGGGGCGTTTGCGCGACGACCATCTCGTAGCTCTGCATACCGTGAGTGGGAAAGTGATGATGGCCGTATGGTGTGGTCGGTGTCATTCCCATAGATGACATTGCAGTCTGCTGAGAGATGGACGGCTGACCCTTCTGGTTGGCCCAATTGCAGCGGATCGCACGAGACCCAAGCCATTCTCCGTCCATGGAGCTCAGTGCTTTCTCCGCCTCTCCACGATCACGGAACGCAACGAAACCGTAGCCACGGGAACGGCCAGTTTTCATGTCCCACATGACACGGGCTTCAGAGACAGAGCCAAAGGCCGAAAAAGCTTGAAGCAGGACCTCATCGTTGACCTCATTGCTAAGATCACCAACGAAAATATGAAAGTGGTTAGAGGTATCTTCCTTGTTGTTATTATTCGACTGATAGGCCCAGTTCACACGGATCTCCTTTTGAAGCTGTTAGTTCGATGTCTGGTGAGATTTGCGCGTAAGATATCACTGACCGCATTGTGGACGCGACGTCCATTAAGAGTCGCCATGGCTCTGTCCGCCGACGCTGGATCGTCGTATTCGATGAATCCGTAATTAAACCCCTTGCTCTAATCGTGGTAAGCTGATGAGCAAAAGAAATGTAAGGAGCGAATAGAGTGGGTGAATCGAGAAAGATGTGGTGGGGAGGAGGAATATAATGTGTTGTGGGCGCGATGCAAGCAAATGTGACAGCGAAAATCAACCCCGATACCGGCTATTAGCGCGTTTGGCTCAGCGAAGAGGGAATACCGCGTCACCAATAAACAGCTCCGTTCAAGGTATTAGAAAGTCTCCCTACTTACGGCTCCAACGTTCTTATCCGGAATGATCTTGACGTTCTGTACATGTCCCGTAGTCTCAAATATCTGTCGCAAAACATCTTCCGTTACTCTTGGATCTAGCCCTCCCACATAGAGCGCACGTTTGTTGGGCTCCGGTGCTGCTCGGCGGACGAAGCTGCCCGTGGCTGATGAGGGCGACATCATGCCGTTTGAATCACCCCCTGGGGAGGTAATGGCAGTTGGTATCGGGTTGTTGTTCTGTGGAATGACCATAGGAGGCAGAGGCGGAGGCGGCATGTGGGCGGGGTTGCCTTGACCATTGGTCGTTCCGATATCATACTGCTGCTGGCCGGGAGCTCCTGCAAAGATCGGTGGGGGAGGGAGGGACATCGAGGACGGTGTCGACATATTGTCCAGATAGGGCATGTGGCAGAGCCGAAGAACGGAGAAGTCCTAACGTAGTGCTAGGACGGCAAAAGAAGCTGTAGCTAGAGAGTGAAGATTGCCCTAAAGACGGGCTTGGGGCTACCTCCGAACACGGTCGTACAAGTTCAGGATCGATAAGGGGCGGTGGGCGGCTATGTTCGATGAAACCTGTGTCGTCGCGTGTGCTTGATTGGGTACAGGTAAGGCTGGGTAAGCTATTTGCAAGGAGAAAGCTGATGGGCAAGGACCGCAGAGTATTCGATTAGCGCCTGACGAAGGATCGACGAGGAAGCAACGGCACAAGCAGAACGAGACCCAAGGAGACGAAGAAAAGACGAAGGAAAGAGAGAGGAATGGAAAACCACTCAAGTCCCTGGCGCCGAGAGTCGATGGTGGATGTATTCGATGGAGATGGGAGAGCGAGGGAAGCAGAGGTGGTGGGATTTCTCCAAGAGCTCCCACAAAACTAGAACTAGCTTGGCACGTTGGCTGCCGCTCTAGTCTGGGTGAGGGAAAGCGTGCACCCTGTGGCCTGACTAGAAGTTCATGATCTGAAGAAATTGTGGTGTATGTATGAAGGGTCTACATAACATTGTCAAGCTTCACTGCCAATATCCTTCTCTTTTCTACGAATATGAATTCCCCATTGTTCCTGTCACTTTGGGGGGAAGGAGACCATTCGGGAGTGCTAGTGGGAGAACGGTTTAGCCGCTTGGCGTTGCTGACTTCCGCTGTTCGGCTGCAGCTTCACTCGACGACCGAGGGGGCTGGTTTCTACCGTATTCATATAAATAGTTCGGCTCTCTGGCAGAGTGGGACATGTTACTTCATTTCTATATAGACCGTCTCTATCTATGAGCATATCAAACACCTACCATACAATCTCCCTGCTTCTGATTCCCTTTGATCGTTGTTTGAGGCCGCTGAGTTCTCGCTCGAACCCAGAACAAGATGGCGGACATGCAAAGTCCCCAGCATCCTCTGGAGGTTCTACCTGCTATGCTCAATCTTGTTGTATGTTGAGACGAAGACCAGGATTTGAAAGGTTCAAAACTGACAAGTTGCAGCTGTTGCAGACTGCTAAGATACTGATGGATCCCGAATGTCATAATGCCAAGCAAACGGGACTCACCAAGATGCGCATTACCAAGATCGTGACCGTCGCCAATCAGCGATTCCATGATGCTCTCGATGAGATTGAAGTCGACATTGTAAGCACTCGTTGATAGTCCTGCTCTCCTTCACGCCATATCTAGCCCGGTCCCCATGTTGCCATTTGGTCAGTCTATTAAGTGGCCATAGCTGACACGCCCCTAGCTCCAAGCAAAGGCAATTATGCAGAGAGATCTGCGACTAATCCAACAGAGGCGTATTGAGAGGGACCATGCTAACGGCATTGCCATGGATGCTAGCCCACTCAATGGAGTCGGGGATATTGTCCAGCCAGAGACTGAGATCCACGGCAAGGAAACGCTTATAGACGACGCTGTCGATGGCACCGAGGCTCTCCAATTAATGACAGACATAGCCGTTGAGCAAATTCCAGTCCCAGGTGCAAATGCTGCCGCACTAGGAACAAGTCCCACCAATGAGCAGGCGCCCAGGAACGCCAATCAGGAAGAAGTCATCACTGAGCTACGCATGCCCCAGGACTCGGCAAACTCAATGGGTCTTGCGATAACGATGCCACCAGATGAAAGTACGCACTCACGAGAGGGAACGAATGGTGCCGAAAACAAGCTCACAGAGCCGGGAGCGGCGGCAGAGGCACCAGTCGACATGTCAGAAGCTGTGAATATTGACTTTGACTCCATGTTCAACGATACGGACATGGATGGCGCTGAGGATGCCTTGAACTTCGATTTCGGTGTCTCCACCGATCCTGCCATGGGTCAAAGCATCATGAACGACACTAGCTTCGAAAACAGCACCATGAGCAACGCAAACAATGCTGACTTGACCAACTTATCCCTCAACGCCAACGAAGATATCGAAGGTGTTCTTCCTGGACTGGAGAATTACCTCAATACGGACACAGACTTCTCCAACATAAGCATGTCCGCGGTAACCACAGTAGCTGAAACGTCGCAAACCTCAGCCGTTCCTCCTGAGCGCGTTGCTGCCACCACTAGGGGGGCCCCTGCTCAAGGTCCGAATAACACAGTGACGACGGAGACTTCCTTCGACAACTTCTTTGAGGATTTCGATATGGGTGGGACGGATGATTTAGGAGACGGTACCCTCGGTGATCTTGACGACTTCGATTGGAGCTGAGGGTAGGTGAGCCAGGGTACGGTGCACAAGCTAAAGCCCGCCGTTGTCTACCTTCTATGCCCGCCCACCGTCCTTCTCAATGCAATACTGTGGTAGGCAGGATTTCAAGGAGCCAAGGGGCGAACGGTTGGGGTCCAGGAGATCAATCCCCAGCTCAGCAGAATATGAAACTGGAGCGGAGCCCAAAACCGTTCGAGCGAACAAGAATTCTTCCTCTCTTTTGAAATAGAGGTTACCATCAGACATTCCCAAGGATATTGATGGAAGCCCATCATGATCTGCCACTATTCAGCGAATGCTGTAAACAACAAACCCCTGACAAAGACTCAAGCGGCAACACCTACCACAACTGATCTAATAACATTCATACTCATTCAACACGACAAGCGAAGTCTTAGCGGAACCTCGGAGCCTAGATACTCCTCACAACGTCGAGTCCACAACCATATCGACCACAAATATACCAAGATCCCCATCAGAACGTCAAAGCTTGCTACAACAGCAATCTCATTCATAACAAACATACAACATTTATCAGCACACCTTCTACCGCAATCCCTCAAGCACTGCCAACGCCACACGCTACATCATACGTTCGCAACGCTTGTAGCAGTCCAGAAATTTCAAGCGTTCATTCCATACTCAGTCCAAAAAAATACCAGCTCTCAAACAACGCTCCGAACACCGCCATAATCTCAATCTTCACCTAAAAAGGCTAATTAGTGAGAATCCTCATCATATCAATCTATCGATATGAATCACAACTGAATCGAAAAGCCAAGTGGAGGAGGCAATGGGGGCGAGCTGTCCGTCACGATAATGAGAATCAAGGTTCAAATATCATATTTAAAAGAATCTACACAATCTAATAACTATGTGATGTAGTAAGGAAATCTCAAGATCTCGCTTCATTCCAATATGCTGTGCATGCCCAAAAAGCGTCCTCTTCGTAAGATATCTCTGAAATCCGTCACATCGCAAGAATCGCCGTTCCAATGATCCAAATATATATCCGAAGCTCCATCCATATCCCCAAACCAATCTCCTCCAAAAAAGCCCACACCACACACACCCTACTTCCTCCCCCCCTTCCTCCCCACCTCATCCCCCCACTGCACCCGTCCCAAACTCACAGCCGGCGACTCTGCAAACCGGATGCCCCTCCTCGCCTCCACAGGCCCAGGCCCCGGCTCCGGAACCGGCACACGACCTCCCCTCGGCCTCCTCTCCCCCCCATCATCCTCGCTATCGCTACTCTCTACACCCGCCACATCATCATCGCCCTCGCCAAGAGCGGCAAGCCGTCGACGCCGTTCGGCTGCCGTCTCGCCCTGCGGTTCTTCCGCCTGCTTGGAACCCAGCACAGACATGGGATTCCGCGACAGGCGGCCGGGGCCGAGACCCGCCGTCGTCTGTGGCGGGACACGCTCCGTGCCATCGTCGTCGGAGTCTTTGCGGGAGAGGGCGAGGCGGCGGCGGCGTTGGGCCGCTGTTTCCTCCCCGCCGGCGCGGTTTTGGATGCTCTCGGGGACGTTGTGGAAGGGGATATTTTGCTCGTTGGAGTCGACCAGGGTCAAGCCTTCGTTGCCACGGGGTCGATCTTCGGCGGCGCTGAACTTTCGCACCATCGGCATGTCTTTACTCGCAGAGTTCTGCTCGGCTACCGGTGCTAGCGTGGATCCATGCTGGACCTTGGCAGGGCGAGATTGACGGGATTCCTGCACCGCATCTACGCGAACCTCGTGCTTGACGGAGTCGGGGACATCGCTTCCATCGACGGCCTGGATGCGTGCCTTAGGGTCCATTGATTGGATTTGCTTGATGAAATCTTGCTTGCTCATCCGACGCCCACCAGTGCCGACAGTGAACCGAATGCGGTCATCGTCAGGGTCGATAGCAGGCTGCTTTCGCTTCCTCTGTTGACTACTGCCTTCACCTGCTGGACCATGCTCGGGTGTATCATCCTTGTGACCGATATGAGCCCACGTACCCATACGCTTCAGGCCTTGGCGCATCGGTCCTGTGTCGAAATGGCCATGTCCATCCTGCACGCCGCCACCTACTCCACCTCGCTCCGCTTTGTCCTTGTTAAGCTCGTACTTCTTGATGACCTCTCCATCCTCGTTTTCTACGATGACGGTATTGCCAAACTGGTAGGCATGTGCAGGGACGCGTTTGTGTTCTGGTGCTTCGGGCTTCTCTTCGGCTGGGCCCCCATGGTGCTTCCGCTTCCACCCATCCCAGTGACCATACTTCTTCAGCAATCGCCGTGAAGTCTGCTCCGGATGCTCCAATGCCTGTCCTGCTTTGTGTTCCAATTCTTCGCCCTCCGTCTTCTCATGGGGATGAAATTTGCCCTTGGCATGTTCACCGCTTGTTTCTTTGCGGAGAGCCGTCACATCATCACGGATATGCTGATCCTTCTGAGCGTTCGACTCGCCTCTAACATGATGAGTGGCTAGGACTTCCCCTTCCTCGTCCTCAACAACTAGATCATTACCTTCTTCGTAGGCTTCTACTTCAGGCTCTTCGATATACTTAGAGCCACTCCCTTCTCTTGCGGCATCGCGCTTCTCTTGGGCGATCTCCATCTCCAGTTGATCCGGAGGCTCGTCTGACTCCTGGCTACCAGATGGACTCTCTTTCTCCTTGAGCGTGTCAGACGACTCTTCTGATGTGCTCATAGGGTACGAGCGTCTTTGCGGGGTGATTGCAGATTGCTCAATCCGTCCGCCAGGGCCCATCCCTGACTCCCATTTGGATTTCCTTCGTGTTGCTTTTGGCTTCTCGAGAGGCGTATCCTCTTCTTTCTGTCGACGCAAGAAGTTCCCTGGCATTCCGATTGGAGGCAGCGTATCTGGTGGATACTCGGGTAGCTTTTCGTTTGAAGAATTCTCACTAACAAGCTCCTCTTTGGATTTTGACATCGTCTTCGCAGTGGACTGAATCCTTGGAAGCCGATTCATCCAAGTGGGCTCGTTAGCTTGTGTGTACGACATCGTAAGCGTGAAGGTGTTGATGCGCTTGCCAAGAGTGAAGACCGCGATAGATGATCCATGGACTAATATCGAGGTAATTACCAGAAACGTTGTAAGCGGCCATATTACTTGGACGATGGCATAATTGTGGCTGTTGGGGTCGTTAGGTATCACTGCTAATGGGGTTGTAGTATCCGTTTCCAATTCTGCTCTCGTCAGGATGGCTGCAAAGATAGCACCTACGCCAATGGGGCCAAAGTGCCCAGCGAACAAAGCTTCTCTCCAGGTCTTGATATCTGGAATGAGAGGCTTGAGCATTAACATGATAGGTATACGTCGGAAGAAAATGACGAAGATGGCAATGACCACAAGTCTCCAAGGCGTCAAGCCAATTGATGGGTTGTTGTACTGATCCCAAGGGATGATAGAGCCCAAATAGACGAAGTAAGTCAAATTAAGCAGTAGATCGATAACGTTAGAGACGTGCGATTCCTCGGTTTTCTCCGTGAACCATCCGTCATTACTGAATCCCACTCCGGCAGCAAAGCCCACTAAAAGGTCGTCTGTTCCAAGCGTAGCTCCGGTTCCAGCACAGAAAAGAGCAAGCACAAAATAAAATACCAAGAAGCTCTCTCTATCAATCAATCCTCGTCTGTCAGCCCACTTGATCATATGACGTCCGATGTAGCCGATGAGCACTCCATACGTAGCCCCAAATATGCACTCATATAAGATCGTATGGGTGATCCAGTAGTAGGTGACTTGGCTTGCATCAAGGTTGTAATGAAGCAGATAGAAAGAAAGATAAATGAATGGAAATGCCATGCCATCGTTGCAACCAGATTCAGCAGAGAGTAGATCCCGGAGATGCTTCGGCACCCGTTTGGCGAATTTCCCTTTTCCAACAACTGATGAGGCCAAGACAGGATCGGTCGCCGTGACGCATGCTGCACACACCAGACTTTCTAGCCAGCTCAATGGCGTTACCATCCACCAGATGACCAGACTGGTGATGAGCCATCCAAATGTCATGACCGGCACCAGCAAGAACAACACTGATCTCCAATGCCGCTCCATGTATGCCTTCGGCAATTCGACACCGACGGCAAAGCATTGCACCACAAGTACAACCCTAGAGCATTCTAATGTGATCTGATCTGTGTTCCCCCATGATAAGGGGTTGAAAAGATCGGCGGCATGAGGGCCGAAGATGATGCCACAAATGGTGGCTACCGTGGCTTCGCCAATGTACATCTTCTCCTTGACGAACAATGACACTAGCATGAACAGGCTGGTGAAGCCTCCAATGATAAGGTAGGCCCAATGGGGCCTGTTCACGGAGAGTTGGTCCCACGTCATTGTGAGAACCGGATCCTAATGTGGGTATATTTGATTCCAATTCACTATCGATCTCTTAAGGTCGTTTCCCTCTCTTTCTCTCTTGTATTCTGTATGCTGATATACCCCAATCACTTGTTTCCTTAGGCAATGAAACGGGTAGCCGATGTCGCAGCATACGGTTTCTGGTTGCGCCCAGTCGCCGCTCCCACCTATTTACAAGGTTTTGTAGTTGATGTGCGAGATGTTCAAGATCCCTCGAGCAAATGTACAGAGATTTCAGCGTCAGTGCAATGCAGATAAACCCGCGAATGTGGTAGGGATGCTGAAAGGAGGATTCGGTGACTTCTCTGGTGACATCCAAACACACTGCAGTCTCTCTTTTCTCCGGTGTTGCATGGACAATGAGCCTGGCAGTGTATGCATTGGTGTTCTATCGAGCTCGCATTTAAGCGGATCAATTGTGAAATATACCTCGGTAGGCGCCGCGTACCACGAGACTGAAGGAATCGATTAAGAGGTTGAAAATCTTATACTATGTAAGTCTTAGCGCCAAGAGGCTAAGATAGCGTTCACCTTGGCGAAGGGGAGTGTGACCGGGATGCGGTCTGCGCTGGCGATCATACGATTTGCTGGCCAAGATCCCAAGGCAGTCCGTTCTTCTCCTATCGCCTCGAATTCACATGTCATACAGCACGTGTATCTAGCCCAGCCAGCAAAACACTGGGCAAACGTAAACTATGACGAATTTACACTTGCACTAATCTGGGCAGAGGAGCCTCAGTGATAGACATCGTAGTCAATACAAAGTCTATACAAATCAAAATAACAGAACAGTCAGACACGCTAACGCAGGCAGAAGCGCTTCAAGATACAATGGTAGAAGACAAATGTAGTTATACTCGCAAGCAGTGTAGGGGTATCCTCGTCAAAAATTCAATTCCTCATCGCTCAGGCGCTCCGCTGTAGATTCGCTGGTATATGTTGTACAACCGGCCAATTCGAATCCAGACTCCGTTCCAATCATTCCAAAAGTCGTGTTGCGTTCATCATTTCTATAGCCATGTAATAGATCCCTCAAAGCTTCCAGCTTTCGCGTAGTTCCTCCAGCATCTCCTGGCAGCCGTGCAGCCAGCGACTCCTGAGGACTTGACCAATCGTCCAGCGATCCTCGCTCTGCATATCCAAGCATCGGCTCACGAATTCAACAACCTCATCCTCGTAACCTGCGCATCCAGCTGCCTTCTCGAGGGCGTCCAGATCCCATTGGCCAGCAAGGATCAACATCTGTACTCGCGGTTGAAAGGCATGTTGAAAAGGTAGCTTGCCGACGAGGAGTGCATAAATCACCACGCCGTAGGCCCACATATCTGCCACTGAGCTCAGAAAGCCTGCTGGACTCATGATGAGCTCTGGGGAGGCATACTGGAGGCTCCCTGCGATTGATGTACTCGTCTCCGATGGACCAATGTTCCTAAGCGGCCGCCGATCCGCCGCATCCTTATATGGGTCAGGCGAACTGGGCCTGGTCCGACTTGTGACAAACTCCGCCAAGCCAAAGTCACAAAGGAGCAGATTTCCTCCATCCTTGGCGATGTCAGGGTCAGAAATGTCAATCAAGCAATTTTCGAGCTTGATGTCCCGATGTACCACCCGAACATCCTCGTGTAGGTAGCGAATAGCAGATGCCAATTGATAAGCATAACGCCGTCCAAGGTCCCGACTGAGCCCGTGTCGATTCGCCCGTACCAAGTCAAAGAGTGTTCCTCCTGTATTGAGCTTCGTGAAACAGAAGGTGGCGTACTTGGTGACATAGACCTCGATGAGTGGGAGGATGTTGCGGTGACCCAGGCAGCGCCAGAGACTGACTTCATGTTCAAAATCCGTTTGGAATTGCTCGTTCTCCAGCTCACTCTTGCCGGATACTTGTTTGCGGACAATCTTCACAGCGCGACATATACGCTCGTCGCCTTCCAGGGTGTATGCCTCTTTGACTGTACTGAAACCTCCAAAGCCGACCTGCTTGCCGATAACGTACTCTCCAACCTCTTGTCCTTCGCTATCGGGGTCCGAAAGAGCTTCCTGTTGTTCTCTCGCGAATCTCGAGAGGAAAGCGGTAGCAGGCGATTTTGATGATGATGTTGAACGTCGCGATCCTGAACGCACGCCTTGCCGGATGCCCGAATATCTTTCGAATGTGTAGCTTGCCGATCTTGAAGCAGAAGGTAACCGATGACTTTTAGGCCATGCACTCGAATTTTCGAGGGAGGTTGGGTACGGAAAGGAGGGGAAGGGAGAGCAGGCAGACAGAGGAGAGAGTAAGAGATCCATGCCTTCGGGCGGTGTCCGCGGTCCTGAAGCTGCAGTAGATACCGTAGAATTTGATGTCAGGGAGGCACCTTGCTCTAGGGCTGCGTGCTGGTTCTCGCGTGCGAGACTGTCAACAGTTGACTGCAGCAATGGCCACCGGAGACGCTCGCCTGGTGAATCAACGCTTACGCTCTGCGATGGCTCTTGGGATTCTTGGTCCAGAAGCTTGCCCGTGCCCTTGTCGTACTCCCTACAGGCTGACTCGCTATGAGATCTCGGCGGCGGTGATCTTACGGGATGAAGCGGTCTTTCCTGTGGGGTAGGGCGGCCTCTAGGTTTTGTGTTGATTGAAAGCTTTGGCAATGGTTCCTGCAAAGGTCGATGGTGGCCAGTATCCAGCGTAACCTGCGGGTGAAAGCGTATGGATGGTCTTCTTTTTCTCATGAACTCTTGCAAAGATGAGGATTCATGATATCTATACTCAGCCTCGTCACTTTTATCTGGAGGCCGCTCCATGCCGTCCGCAGCCGAAGACATTGGCACGTTGATTGGCTGTGTAACTGCATATCCCCTGTCTTGAGTGGGCGCAAGCCCTTGTAGGTCTGTGTCTGACGCTCTATGAAAGAGCTGAGATATCCCCAGAGCATTCCTAGGCCCGGTGTCCTCCGAACAGATATCCTGTGGCCGTTTGCTGATTCCATCTAAAACGTTATCGCGGCTGAGTGGTGTTTCGCCTTCGCTCGGCGGTGTATGTGTGGGGGATAAGTCATCAGAAGTGTTCTTCGGCGTCTCGAATCTATGCTGCAGACTATAGGCCATACCCCGTGGGGGATGCAGCTATCTTTACTCACCCCGCGCAACTTGCGCGAGGCTAGGTGATTATGCAGCTGCAGCGTTCTCGCGCTCCTGTCGCAATCCGTTTTTCTGGGGAAACCGTGGAAGCGGGGCAACACGGGGAAACGATTATGTATGAGAACGCCCGTCGCCGGCCAAGATGATGACTGCCTGCAACTGCTCCTGGAGTCTCCGAGAATTGCGATGAGTACAGCAGTGGATTGCGCGAGGCAGGCAGTGTTGAAAGCCTTCCTGCTTGCCTGTCTGCCCCCGTGATGATAGACCTTGTCGATGGGTTGATGTTGACCTCAAGAGCTTTGAATTTTCGAATGCTGGAGGACGCTGGAAAAAAGAAAAGAGAAGCTTTGTTTCTTGTTGCAATTGGGAACTGGAAGCTCCCTGTGCTACTTATGTAAGATGAGGGCAAGTGACAGGTGCCTGCGCCTCGGGCGATGTCATGCAGCTCTAGTTTCAAACGTGTGGTCTTGGGTAGCAAAGAAGATAATAAGAAAGAGTAATGAAAATCAAAGGCTATTGTACAAATGCGCTTCCTCCATTGTCGTTGAGTCACGAAAGGGGATTCCGGCGGGCGAAAGTTTGGGGGTGCCGACGTCTACGGCGGACGATAATTGACACTAGGACAAAATCAAACCACCAAAGGATGATAGTAGGTAGGTATAACGCGTACAGGCCTCTCTATTAGGCTTAGCGGCGAACTAGCGGGGTAAAACTTCGGGGGTAACGTCAGGGTCACGCCCGGGAGGCTGCTTCCGGGGGACACCGTTAGGGGAGTGCCCAGGGGGCTGCTTCCGGGCTCGTCCTCGGCCTTCCAGGACTGTTTCAAAGTTCATGTCAAGCATTATCGGAGAATCTGGCGAGAAGTGTCTCCATGGATTGGCGGGTCAAGCAATGAAAAATGTACCCCCAGCTCAATGTACCGCTTTAGCAGGGAAGCTGGGTGAGCCAGGCCGACAGGCCACCCGACCCAGGTGGTATAACACCCCACACGGGTGATGAAGTCTTTTGGCTCACCACCTTCTCTGGCTCCTCGACTCTTGCCCTCACAACCAAGCCGGCAGTCTTGATCCTGCAGTCACACTGGACACTTCATTTCGTCCTACAAAAACATGGGTCGCACGAAGGAATCACATGAAGAGATTTGCAAGAGAGCTGAGGCGAACGGCTACAGCTATGGAGCCCACCACGAAGAGGATACCAAAGAGGACCACACCCAATACGTGCCGAAGACTATAAGAGATCAGAAATGTGTGCTGGATCGCGACGAGGTGTAAGTTTGGACGTCGACGCGGTTACTGAAGAGCTTTTAACTAACCATCCTACTTAGGTGGGTAGCTTATCTCAAGGAAAAAGCCAACGTTAAATCGACCATCGTGTGCTGATGATACGATATCAGTCGACGCCCCGTACACTACAGGATCACAGAGTCTTCGAGCAGGGCTCCCACCTCTCAATATTACTACTACAAAGGAATTCTTTCGCTTCTATGCCTCTACTGGTAAGGGCGTGCTCGACCCCTCCAGGCGGATGACCATGGAATCTCTAAACTCCTAGGCCGAGAGGTTCTTCGCTGGGTTTACCCGAATAACCGGTAGCACCGTTACAGAGCAAGACAGATCACTTATATACAACGTACGTACACTCTAGCCTATCCCGCGGCTTTGATCTCGCTGATATAAATTCCGACAGTGGATAAGGAAGAGCTTATTCCAGCAAAACTGTTGCGACCCTAGGTATACTAGTGTCACGAGCATCTGGACGTCAGCTAGGTAGCTGGCAATGGCAACAGGGTCGGTAGGCTATGGAATAGCCTATCTGACTAAGGACTAGAAAACTAAGGAGGAAAACTACGATACATGCAGGTAACACACGAAGAGTACGCA
>JAABUP010001638.1_pt1 | contig 46596 bp, 63 predicted proteins | sample 5559201 | NCBI WGS metagenome assembly JAABUP01 (sample SAMN10711887, study PRJNA513373) | rock metagenome | isolation source: Antarctica rocks | place: Antarctica
AGCCACCACCACCCACCCCCCCCCCCCCCCCATTTTTTGGTAGCTGCTGTATTGTCCTGTACAGACATGTCTGGCCTATGCTTGCAAGACTAGATGACGAAATGCTAGCAAGCAAGCGTGCATGCAAGCCAATGACCATTATGCTACCTTGCGGCATTGTGTGGCCACGTGTGACACATACATATCACATGTTTAAAACATGTTCCCAACATCTGGGAACAGAATGCATGACGCTGTCCGGATTTGCAACGTTCACTCATGTAGTGCCAAAGCCCCTGTGGAGAGTAACACTATACCGCCACTAGTGATACAGAAATCCTTTGCGCCTGTGTATTCACAAGATGCTGGAAAACAAAGATTCCATTATGTGTATCGTCTAGTTGCTGGCAGTGTAAAATGGAACAGAAGTAAGACAGCGCAACTTCTGGGAGTATAGACCTAAGTACTGTCAAGGAGGCCCACAGAAGAGCATTGATAATGGTGACGTCTGGAGAAATACACATAATAACTTACTGGTAGTTAACTCAGGTATTGGTAGTTAGTGAGCCAAGTAACAAGCATGCTGAATATGCATGACTATAGCATTGTGTGTACCAGTATACAAATGCTCCAAAGCAGTCATAAAATAGTAGTACAAAGTCACAACATGGTAAACTGCATGTGTACTCAGATAAACAAAAACCGCTACCATAGCAGTCTAGTCAGCCCAAAGCAATGTGTTCAAACCTACAAAACTTAGTCTGTATTGTCCAAATCAGAGCAAATGCTACCAAGCATGTACATCTTTGCTGGAGAACCTGCAACTTTGACCAAAAAGTTGCGCTGCACAACATCATGCCTGTCAATGACATGCAACAAATTCATGATTAGTCTGATAGCATGTGGTGAGGTGGAGCAGAGTAAGATGGGCACTGGCAACATGATGGCGCTTTGCTGCATGCTTATGCTTGCAACAGTCTGTTGATGCTGACAGCGCAATGTGGCTGTGTCATTGGAAAACGACTTGTGATGGACCACAGGAGAGCAATCTGGCGGCGCGTTGGAGCTGGTCCTGATTTGATGCCACTGCTTGAAGCTGGTGTGTCTATAAAAGGTAGTGCTGTGATGAGATGAGGTATGGTGCAGCAGTGGAGAGGGCAGCTGCCATATGGCGGCGCATGGCTGCTTGTATGCCCAGATTTGCTGCTGATGCCTGTGTGTGTGGGTGGGGACAAAAGGGGTCTCAAGTCTTGCTAGTCATTAGGCGACGCTGGACAGAGCAACCATCCTAGTCGCAGTATCTCCATCATCATGTGTGAATGAACCTTGAGATGCTAGGAGCACTCTGTCAGAGCAGCTGAACACACAAAAAACAAGAAATGCAAGTGCCATGTGCTGTCTGGCCACTCAGGTTCTGTCTCCACAGAGCTTTGTACAGATCTTGCTTCTGCGTCTCGAGCGGCGCTGCAGTTCTTGTGAAGAAGGTGATGACCTGCGTGACAAAGAACAGTTCAGGAATGCAAGGACATGACCACAACTCTGCAAATGCTCAGTGAGCACTTGCCAGAGCAGACTGTGCATGCATGTATTGCTGTCGAAAGGCAGGGCACTTTGTAGCAGGCAGCATGCATGGGTGACTGTGCAGCTTGTTTGGACATCATCAACCTCACAGCATGTAGACTCATAAAGGCACTACAAACACAGGCACTACCTTGAACTGTATCTCAGAACCAAATTGGGTTCTGGTATACTGGCAAGCCACCACAAGGGGCAGCTGATTCATTGGCGCAACTGCTGCACAGCTGCCGATATGCAACCACGCTGCTCAACTGTATCCACTTGAGCCACTACAGATAAGCATAGTGGCTGCCACTTGGGCCTGGCCCCCCATAGTGACTAACCCCCTGGGCATAGTGGCTGCCACCTGGGCCTGTCCCCTCACCAGCACCACATGCTGCATTGCACATGTACATCCTATCAGCCATATTCATGCAAACGCCCATGCACAGACACCATGCACTGTTGGCCTCTTGAATGAGCATTTGTTCAGCACTCAACATGTGCCAATTTCGTGATAGCGTCACAGCCTCACAACAGCACAATAATTGTTGCTACTCTGTCACACCTATAAAGTCCAAGAGTTGACATAATTGGGCATGCCAATTGCCTGAGCGTTGCTTCTGGTGTGAGGATTCAGAATGCCCAGAGTATCCTTTCCCACCAACACAGCTGCTGGAGTGCAAACTGCCAGGGAACCCTTTCCCGCCAGAACAGCTGCTGGGGTCCAGAATGTTCAACAATCTTTCCCGCGACAACGGCTGTTGAGGTCCAGGATGCCAAGCATAGTTTACTGCCAAGACAGTTGTGGGGTCCAGGACGCTTTGGGCTCCCTTTTAGCCAGGGGCTCTGCTAGTTGTTGAGGCCGGAAAGCTTCTGCCGTGGCTGATGCCTGACCCCTGCTGGAGGGTGCTGAGCTGGCAGGCAGCCCTGTCCCTCCAGAGTGTGCTGAATCAGCTGTGCAGGCGACATATGGGAAATCCTGCTGTGATGGTAAAGTGCCATCATAGCTGGTTGCCTGTGCTGCACATCTGCAGCAACAATGGAAAGTCAACATTGCAATGAGCTGCCCAGTTGAGAGAGGACAGTTGCATGGTGGTGATAGCCTCAGGACAAGGTGGTGGTGGGGTTGAGGGTAATGCTGGTGCTTGGTGCAACACAGGGCTTTCCGGGATGGCAAGCATGTATGATGCAGCAAATGCAAGGTACAAGACAGGGTGACAAATGAGTTCCTGTCTTTGCACAATTGCAAGCCTGTCGACATGCTGACTGCATCTGACCCAGGAGACTGCCATACCTGATGTAGAGGTGACTGTCATCAGATTTGCAGCCCTGCAGGATTGGAGTCATGTGCAGTTTGACACCAGCCCAAACTGATACAAGAATGGCCAGGTGGAGCACTGACACTGGCCTATGACACTATGAAGTCTATGCCTAGACTGCTGACCACAATGCAGCCGTACTGAACACTTGAGTGCTCTCCTGGAAAGAGAAGATACTTATGTTTAGCTGCCATAGCAGCTGCACCACAGCTTTGAATTACAGCTGCTGCCCATCTGGTGATAGGAAGTCTGTCTGGTGTGCTATGTTGCTACCCAGGTGAGCTGCCTAAATGAGACCAACTGAAGGTGCAAGCCATAAGACATCTAAGAAGGGATCTGCTTTGAATCAAATGCAGCTGAGGGCTGAAGCCTGCATCTGAGAAGGATCTGCCCTGCATGCAGCTGAGGGCTGAAGCCTGCATCTGTCGAAGCACCTGATGCCAGCTGGCGCAAGCTGCCAATACTGATATGTGTTGCTGCTTTCGCAGTAATTCTGTCATTGAAGACAACTGAGAAGGCATGTGTCATATGGCACAGCCATGAAGACATCTGGCCTGTGGCACAACACTGAGCAGTAACCAAATGCTGGAGCCAGTGCTACATCAGCAACACAACAGGGACAATCATCAGGCTGCCAGAAGGCGCACCACTGCTCATTTGCAACAGTTGAGACACTCACAGCTCTAGCTGAAAGGTTTACACCAATGCGTAACAGAGCACATAAGTCACACCCCATCCTCAACAGGACAGAGATGACATCATCATGCACCAGACGCAAAGACCCAGCGTGTCCAAGACATTATATGATCTGAGATTTCTTGCTGCAAAGACAGCAGCACAGCTGAAGTTATGCCAATATTGAGATTGTCTCCCACACTACTCTCCTACTGCTGTGCTGTCAGCTATGCAACATCACTGATGTGCAGCAGTGTACCTGAATCATTTGTTGCAAGCAGAGATACTGAGGTAGCCAGCAGGGCTGGCATACCCCTTGGCAACACTTCTTAGGGCCCCCCTGGACCTGCCCCACCACCCACCCCCCCCCACCACCACTCTTGTCTCTGCAAATCAAGTCCAACTGTTACATCTGCCATATAACATTGTGAACAACAAGTCTGTCCAAGGCTTGCAGCAGACGAAGCGTGACATGTTTATTGCTATGTAACACTGCAAACATGCTTATCAAATGTTCAGTGATACAGTCTATGAAGCGCCTTGAGGTGCAGAAGAAGGTTGTGTTGGGGTACCTGTGGGTGTGTGCATGGGGTGATGACTGGTGGGTGTGAGGGGCAGCGCTGTCTGGGTCATCTTGAACCTCTTTCGGGTCCATGCAGCAGCTGACAGGGCTGCTTGCCACTGAAGCAGCAGGCTGGCAGTCTGCAGAATTGTCACCTATGGGGGTCCTACTTCAATGATGAAGTATCATGGTTGCTGATAGCCTATGCTGCACACCTACAGTAAGAATGGAAAGTCATCATTGCAGTGAGCCGCCTGGTTGAGGGAGGAAAGTTGCATGGTGGTGATAGCCTCAGGACAAGGTGGTGATGGGGGCGTGGGTGATGCTGGTCCTTGGTGCAAGGCAGGCTTTTTAGGTATGGCAGTCAGGCACAATGCAGCACATGCAAGCTACAAGACAGTTAAACAAACGTTTTTCCTATCTTTGCACAACTGAAAGCCTGTCATCATGCTGACTGCACTTGACTCGGGAAAGTAGCATACCTGATGTGAAGGTGATTGTCATCAGATTTGCAGCCCTGCAGATTTGGAGTGATATGCAGCGTGACACCAGCCCAGACTGACACAAAAACGGCCAGGTTGATCACTGACGATGGCCAATGACACTATGGTGTGCCAGTCTAGACTGCTGACTACAATGCAGCCATATTCAACACTTGAGAGCTCTCCTCAAGAGAGAAGATGCTTCTGACTAGCTACCATTGCAGCTACAACAGAACATCAAAGTAGCCATGGGAAGCCTGTCTGGTGTGCTATACATGACTTTAGTGTGCTATGTTGCTACCCAGGTGAGCTGCCCAACTAAAGATGCAAGACATAAAGAGGCATCTGAGAAGGGAGCTAAACGGGAATGCTACCCTGGTGAGCTGCCCAACTGAGTACAACTGAAGGTGCAAGTCATGAGGCATCTAAGAAAGGGATGTGCTTCTGAGTCGAATGCAGCTGAGGGCTGAAGCCTGCACCACAGCCTCAAACCACAGCTGCTGTCCAGCTGATGATAGGAAGCCTGTCTGGTGCGCTATATGTGACTCTCATGTGCTATGTTGCTACCCAGGTGAGCTGCATGACTGAGTCCAACTTGAGATGCAAGTTACGAGACATCTAAGAAGGAATCTGCCCTGAATGCAGCTGAGGGCTGAAGGCTGCATCTGAGAAGGATGTGCCCTAAATGCGGCGAGGGCTGAAGCCTGCGTCTAAAAAGGCATCTGCCCTAGACTGAATGTAGCCGAGGACAGAAGCCTGCATCTGTGAAGGATATGCCCTAAATGCAGCTGAGGGCAGAATCCTGCATCTGAGAAGGATTTGCCCAAAATGCAGCTGAGGGCTGAAGCCTGCATCTGCAGGAGCACCTGATGCCGGCTGGCGCAAGCTGCCAGCGCTGATATGTGTTGCTGCTTTGAAGACGATTCTGTTATTGAGGACAACTGAGTAGGCTTGCGGCGTCTGGCACAATCATGAAGGCATCTGGCCTGTGGCACAACTGAGCAGGAATCTGACAAGATCTCCTGCTATTTTGGATAATTGGCGAGGCATCGAATCTCTGCCACATTTCAGGCCTGACTGCCAACATCACTGGTTGGTGCAGGAGTCTGCCTGCTGGGAGAGCTAACCTAAAACCGCAAACCGCTGACAGTGAACAGCAGGAGATGACGCATCGTGAACATCAAACTTGGCACTTGACTAATGACCTGGACTGTGTACTGCAAGAGGTGCTTCTGGGGCGTCCTTCACATAGGCATCTGAGCTCTGCGCTGACTTTAAAGCAGGGAGAAGCAAAACTGAACAGTGAGCGCACCCTGCTACATCAGTTACGTCCTGCAACACAACAGGGACAATCATCAGGCTGCCAGAACAGGCACACCATTGCTACAGTGCAAAAGCTGACACACTGACAGCTCTAGCCGAAAGACTCAGACCAATGCATAACAGAGCTCACAGGTCAGGTTCCAACCTCAGCAGGAAAGAGGTGACATCTGCCATGCATCAAGATCACAGATGCACCGTGCGCAAGAAACTATGTGATCTGAGACATCTGACTGCAAAGACAGCAGCACAGCTGCAGCCTATCTTATGCCATTCTTGCAAGTGTCTCCCACGCTCCTCTTCTATTGCTGGACTGTCAGCTATACAAGATGAAAATTGTGCAGCTGTGTACCTGGATCACTTGACGCATCATGACAGAAAAGTCTTCCGGCAAGCAACACTTACATCAGTCATGTGATGCTGAGGAGCCACAGGAGACAGCTTTCAACAGCCCCCTTCCAAAACGGGCTCCACCTGCCCCACAGCCCCTGCGCAGCTGGCCAACTGCCCCCACAGCCTTCTGGAACAAGGACCTGCCTTGGCTGACCTCCTGCCCCTCTCTGCACCAGATGTCATGCTCTTGCTCCGGTGCATGTCTTGATCAGGCACGCATCGCAGAATGACAAGAAGCATGCCAAATGCAGAGTCTGGAAACAGCAGCAGTTGCTGACCCTCAGCAGGTCAGAGCAGCAACAATATCCCCAGGTTGACAATGTCAAGGGCATGCGAGCACATCTTTGGCAGTTGCCAGCACAGCAGGCGCAAGGTTTGCTGGTATGCTTGACAGTCAATGCTGATGTGTAACTGCATGCTACTCCCATGTACAAATCACCACCACACCTGTCTGAAGAGGGAGAGCCAATATGGCAGGCAGGCTCAGCTGCAGAGCGCCCACACAGGAAATTCCTCTCATGGCATGGCTGTCTGTCAGAAGAAGAGTCCCCAGCAGCGCGGTCTGGCTGCTTGTCCATCCCAGACATGTCATCCAGAGCCTGCAGTCACATGTCTTGTCACATGTGATCTTGCATCAGTCAAGGCAACATGCAGGGAAACAGGTTGCCTACGACGACAGCACAGGGGCTTGCACGTGTGCACCAAGAATGCAGCTGCGCACCCAACAATCAGCAAGTCACATTCCAGGTGGCCAGCTTGTCAATGCGGGGCACATCACGTATTTGTGACAAACTCACAGCTTGCAACGCTGAAATAGATATGCTGCAGAGCTGCATGCATGATGTAGTCACAGCAAGGTGTGATAGCAAAGGATTGGCGCCTCACCTTGCTCATGATGAGACCTAGGCCAACTGCGTCAACCTGGGCATGCTTGTGGTGGCCTCTGACTGAAGGTACAGGGGCCCCTGCCATTCTGCATCATCATCAAAGCTGCTGCAGTGAGGTGAAGAAGCACCAGCACGCTGCTGATTAACAGCGCTCACTCATTCAGGCTTGGCAGACATGGCCATAAGGCTGACCATGATGATCACGTCGCATTATATCGCAGGCAGCACAGAGAGCAGGGTTTTGAAGAAAAGGGGTAGTTTGCTATACTTTTCTACGCTCATGTGTGTTTCCTGCTTAACAACTTGGAAAACCTCTGGAGAAGCAAGAGTGGGGCAACACACCTGCTGGACAAGTGCTTGCTGGCAAGGATGGCACTCTGTCGTGCAGAATCTGGCCATGACGCCTTGATGCTGTCTGCATCCATGTCAGTGCACCAACTGGGTACACCAGTGGAAAGGTGAAGAGCAGCAGCAAGGCCAGTGTTGTCACTGCTGAATCCGGTGCTGCTGCTGCTGTTGGAGGCAGCAGTGCCATCGTCAAGTTCACTGTCCTCATTGGTGCAGACGCTGCCATGATTGATGCTGTTGCTGATTGTACTGGTCAAGCTGCTGCTGCCAATGATGCTGTCAGCGTTGGTGCTGGCTTCACAAACAGACTCAGAAGTTGAGGCACCCCCCTCACTGATCAGGTTGCTATCTCCCCCGGTGGAAGCCACTGCACTGTCAATGGCGAATCCACCTGTTGTCCTACTAGCAATGTCAGTACTGCTGCTGACTGGCCCGGCAGCAAATCTCGTCTTGTCAGCAAATCTCTTACTGTCACTTACAAATTCCCCAGCCTGATTGGTAGACCTGCCAGAGTCGCTACTGAGGCTGCTGTTGTCACTGCTGAGGCTGCTGTTGTCACTGCTGAGGCTGATGTTGTCACTGCTGAGGCTGCTGTTGTCAGACATGTCAACCAGACCCTGCAGCCACATGCCTTGTCACACGTGATCATACATTGGTCAAGGCATTGTGCAGAGAAACAGCTTGCCTGCAATGACAGCATGGGGGCTCGCACATGTGCACATGCGCCCCTAGGTACAGCTGCGCACACAACAGTCAGCAAGTCACATTCCAGGTGGCCAGCTTGTCAGTGCAGAGCCCGTTGTACAGCCGCGACAAGCTCACAGCTTGCAATGCTGGCGCAGATATGCAGCAGAGCTGCATGCATGATGTAGCTGTAGCAAGATGTACTGAGAAAGGATTGGGGCGTCACCTTGCTCAGGATGACGCCTGGCCCAACCTGGGCATGCTTGTGGTGGCCTGTGGCTGAAGGTACAGGGCCTCCTGCCATTCTGCATCGTCATCAAAGCTGCTGCAGTCAGGTGAAGAAGCACCAACACATTGCTCATTAACAGAGCTCACTCATTCAGGCTTGGCAGACACCGCCATAAAGCTGACCATGGTGATCATTGCAGGGCAGCCAACAGAGAGCAGGGTGTTGAAGAAACAGGGCAGTTTGCTAAACTTTTCTATGCTTGTGTGCGGATTTTGCTGAAAACCCGTTTGAAAACCTCAGGAAAAACAAGAGTGCGGCAACACACCTGCTGGACAAGTGCTTGCTGGCAAGGATGGCACTCTGTTGCGCAGCGTTCTGTACATCCAGTGAACCTTGTGGCAGTGGCAGCTGCGGCCTGGCTTCCTGAAGCTCCTGCACATCAGACATGCCCATCAGCAATGGCCAAAACACACTGTGCACTGCCTGGACAAAGTTTTGCTGGGGAGCTGGACAGCCCAGAAGCTGAGTCACAGAGCAGACCGCACAAGCCTGGCAATCAAGGTGTGTCTACCATGACAGGTCGTTGAGCAGAAGCACAGTCAGCCTCTGCCAAGTTTGCAAACCTCCAAGTTGACCAATGTAATGAATCCTGCATCGCAAGTGCATACCTCGATCCAGAAGCTGTCCAACTGGTCAACATCAAGCTCATCGCCAATGTCATCAACCTGCTCCCCTTGTTCCTCTGTGTTTGCAGCTGTAGCAGGTGGCGCACTGCTTTTGCCCTCTGAGCTGCCTTTGATGGGCAGCCTCACCATGTTTTCCAAGCATAACACATAGCGTGAGGCCGTCAACAAGTATCTCCTGCAAACCTGTCATACAGCAGAATGTCAAGCCAGATTTCCATGTCATGCCGTCCCAGCGTAAACATTATTAAGGATGCATGTGTCACAGTGCAGCTTGGCAAACGCGCTGGGAAAGCTTCAACATGGCATTGAGCAGGATGATGGTGGTGTTGTCAGTACTGTGCCAGCATGTGTTTCGTCATGTGCGTGGTAGGTGCGTGCAGATGATGTTGTCAGCCTACAGGCACAGTCACAGCAAGGCTCTGCTGTGTTACAATGGTATGCATCAAGGCATCTTGCACCAAGAGCATTCAGATGATAGCAAAACCCCACAAGCAATTTACATGACAGGGGTCTTGAAACCCATGGCGAAAGCCATCAAGAGCTTACCTCTGCAATTCGCTCATTTCCAATTGTGGCTGCATACTCATACAGCTCCTCAACCTCCCCCCTGTGGTGTCTATCCAGCCGACAAATATGTTGTGCCACGATTCGAGTACATGCTGCATGTAGGCCTGTCATGCCATACTTATCACTGGCCACCACCAGATCCACAGCCTGGTCTAGGCGCAAGTAGGCATTCATGGTCCTGTACAGGTAGCTGACCATCAACTCAAATGTGGCCGCGCTCATGTCCTCAATCACTATGCTGCCTGTCTTGCCTGCATCAGCAAACACAGTGGGTCATGCGCAACACAATGGGTCATGCGCAACAACAAAATTTCCCAGCAAGCAGGTGGCACAACAAGGCAGAGATTGGTCAGCCCAGCCGTGCAGCTCATGCTGATGTCAGCCGAAGCTTGAATTGCAATTCTTGAAAAGCGGTTTCTTAATCATGCGCTGAGTGCTGTAGTGACATGGCTACAACTGCAACATGCATGCACAGATGTGTTGTTGTGACAGGGTCCTGGAAGGGCGTAGAAGGGTCCACTCACCTTCCTGCATCTCGCTTGAGAACATGCGCTCAAAGACAGGGCTAACAGTTGCCAGCACGTGCTTATGCAACTGGAAGTCGCGCCCCTCGACTGTGACTGTTGCGTCTGTGAACAAGCGGTGATGTGAAGCCTTCTCATAGTTCACCAGATGCGGGTCAAAGTGCCTCAAGTCATACTGCTTTGCCTGCATTCTGACGCATAGCACATCGTCTACAGGCTCCTCACCACACATGCCTGCAGCAGCAATTCACACAGTGCGCGCTTGCTCGGGCAAGGTCAAGCATGCACCAGTGTTACAGGCACCAGCAGGCTATGGTCAGGCTACAGCTTGCCGCTGCAGTTCTCAAACCTACAGATTACGTTGTTGCAAAGGATCGTCGCTGAAGTGCAGCATCATTGTGCCTTTGCTTGTGCATCAAGCATGGCTGTTGCGCACATTAAAGCGCTTCACATACATGCCTCAAAGATGTGGCAATGCTCAGAGGCAGTACCTATGTCCACCATGCTTGCCTGAGTGACTTGCTGCCTTTAAAGGAGCATGCTTGCATTGTAGCAGTTACAGGAAAGTCAGGGCAGCTTGCAGAGACAGTGAGCAGACACCACAGGCAGCAGGTTGTGAAAGGGCTGACCTCCCAATACAACCAGGGACTCATTGTGGCAGGCAGCCATATGGTTTGTGCGGTACCCTATACCCGCATTGTCCAAAGGAGGCTTCAGCCATGACAAGGTCTTGAAGTCAAAGACGTGTAGCTGGCTGTGCTCCTCATCAGGCTGCTCAATGTCGTCACAGGCACCACCATAGACCATCCAGTGACCCTGCAGGTGCTCACATCACACTGCACACACTTTCAAATGCTGTTTGCGCTGTGCTGTTTGCGCTTGCTGTTTGCGCTGTGCTGTTTGCGCTGTGCTGTTTGCGCTGTGCTGTTTCACTGGCGCAAGCATACACACTTGCAATTGCTGTTTGCGCTGTGCTGTTTCACTGCTTGATGCTCTCAACAGCGAGTGCTGCTGATGTGATGCATATTTGTTGCTTGTGTAACGATGCTTTGTCACTTTCAGCTGCAAACTTTGTTTTCCAAGAAGCTACAGCCTTGTCAATCAGGGCAAGTGAACAGCATGCAATGCAAACACCAGCTTAGACCTGGATGACGATCACTGCACAGACGAAGAAACTGTGCCGCACCTTCACAACAGCCGTAGCTACAGTGTGATCAGAGCCCTCAGTGCCATCAAACATGAAGGGGTATGGAGATGCAGGTAAACGGCGCCAGTGCCACTTCTGCAGGTCCAGCTCATAGATGTCCAATCCAGTGTCATGCTCTTCTTGCAACATCAGCAGGTAGCCACGACCATTGGCCACAGTGAGTGCACAGGCTTCACGTGGTGATGGCAGCTCTCCAGTTGCATGGTGCTGCTGCCATTGTCTCTCAAGGATATTGTACGTCCACAGCATTTCACTGCACGGCACATGGTCCCCCTTCCCTGCAACCCATGCAAGCAAGTCAGCAGTGCCCAGGCTCCTCCTCAGCGGCACCAGGACACATATGCAGCCATGATGATGGTAACAGATGATGGCAGAGCAAATCAGGTCTCAGCTAAGGCTCACCAAGCATGAGGAGATCCTTGCCACAATCAGCCAGCAGAGACTTATGGCTGAAGGCAGGGCTGTTTGGCACAGGAAGACGCTCCCAGAGCTTGCTCCACATACCATACTTGTACAGTACAGGGACACCAGGTGCTGGGATGACAGGAACATTAGGACCTTCCAGTGGCTGCTGTGCGGTCACTGTTCCAAAGGCAAACAGCGTATCATTGTGCAAAACACCTGCAGGAAATGCGAAAGTTGATTCTGTAAGCACACCAAATGTCTTGATGCACCTCAGCAGCTTCAACAGATCTGCATGATTGCATGGTCTGGAAGTGCTTAAGCAGAGCTGTGTGAAGAAAGCTGCATTCTGCAAGCATATACTTATCAGCAGTGACCTCACCAGTATTACCAGCACTGAAGGTGTCTGCTGGCACATCCCTGGCCTGTATGTTCTCCCACCTGTGCGACTTCGAATTGCACCTGACAAGCAAGGCTTGAGTCTGACTGGCTTGAAGCCTCTGTCCACCAAGCATGTAAAGATGTGTGTTGTGTGAGAATAGTAAGCCAGAAGCTCTCACTGGAGGTACACCCTGCAAACCGGACAGAGGGCGTGACATCAAGCTCGGGAAGGCCAAAAGCATCTGGCACCTTCAGCTGCTTGGCTGGCAAGCGAAATTGCCACTGCCTGTTACCTCAGCAAACAGTCGCGTCCAGACTAGAGGACTGTGACCTTGCACAGCAGAGTGGTTGAAATTCAGTAAGTCTAATCTGTCATCAGAGGTGACGTCCCTCCCAGCTGAGCTTGCTAGCGCCCTCAATTGTGCACAAGAAAGCTGCTCCAAACAGGTACTCTTCTTTTTAGGAAGCTCCAGTGCAGGCCCCAACGTCATGTCTACAGACAGGAAGCAGCAACGAACAGAATTTCGGTGAAACAGATAGCGGGAAACGACACAACACACAGAGGTGTCAGACAGAGAGTGATACTGCAGTTGCGCAGATCCGTTGCTGGTTTTGACCGGATACTGAAAAAGTCGTCCCAAGGAGAATTGACCCTAATCTGCCATTTTCGGTATATCGCAGCCCAGTAGGACTTGGGCACTTGGACGAATTTTGACATTCGCAGCACTCCGTCACTTTCGGGAACATTGCGCCCGGCGAGTCCACTCCAAGACGCTGCGCTTTTGCCTAAGTGTTGCCTTGAGTTTGTTCTTCCATTTGGCGTGCGCGCGGCGAGATCGTTGCGCCCGATGTGACATGCCTTGACTTGGCCCTGCACTGATCACCCTCACACTCAGCTTGCTTAGCGCAATACGACGGGCAACTAGTTGGCACAGGCACAAATACAACGAGTGAGTCTAACCACGCCTGGCATGAGCAAGAACACCGCTCAAGCGAACCACTCAGACCAGTTTTGGTTGACATTGTTAGGCAGTTCATAGAAGCAAACAACCTTGCTGTGCTGTCTGCTTGATAGCGTATCGCTTTAAAACAGTCCAAGCTTACCTGATGTCCTACACTGTCACCAACATTGGGTGGTTGTAGATTTTTAGTGGTTGACAGAGGCGCCGACACTCTTGCAAGTAAGCAACATCCAGTTCCTCCAACAAGGCATGTCACCATCAGAGGCTTACAGGGCATAAACACAACAGGTTTCAGGCACCACACCAAGAGCAGGGTCAAGAGAATCAGCACGCACATGATTCAGTCAAAGTGTTGTTTTATGACAGCAGTGTTGCAAACAGAAGGCTTGCCAACGTCGTCTAAGGAAGTCACGTCTGACACTGAACTACACTCTGTTGTTGTTCACAACCATGCTCAAGCCTACCATTTGGTCAACAAAGTCTACCATCACCAAGTTGTTGTTTCACCAGCTGCTGTGGCCCCTTGCTGTGAGCTGGTCAATGGGCTACTGATGATGCAGCGTCCTGTGCCTGAGCAGTGTGGCTGTGCTGCTGCTGAATGACAGCCTTGTGTACAGCTGTTCCTGCTGTAAGAGGCTTTCTGCTGATGGGCCACAATTCTGGAAAGCTGCCCTCAGGATACCTCACATTGACTCCAGCTCAGCTGAGACATGCAATGCTATGCAATACTTCAGCAGCATTGCCGTCTGGGTGTTTCTGCCTGCCTGTAAGCTGACATCTGACTGAACAGCTGCTACATGTGCTTCATCAGCTGTGACCTTTAAGTTCTGTCACAATGTCCTGACTGCTGCCCACAGAAGTTGCTATGCTTCTGATGTCGTGCATGTCAAGATGATCCATGCTATGCTTGTCTGACTCCAGGATCTGCTGATTGGTAAAAAAGATTGTCTCCTGTAGGCTGGCCGTCAGCATCAGTGACATATCTGCGTTCGCTCAGTACCTGGAGCTTGTGAGGCTGCAGAACAGCATCCTCATTGCCTGCATACCATCCAGAAGCCAGTCAGGATTAATGATAGTGCAAACAGATGCTGTAGTGCAGCAGATAATAAGCAACGTCTCAAACATTCAGGTAATGGTATCAAATACATGCATGACTAGCTGTATTGTAGCATGCAAGCCTCACTGCATTGATCAATGTTAGCTGTATCACATGCATATGCAATGCATTGCTTGCAAGGCAGTCGGCAAACAGCCACATATCGTAAAGACTCTGCTTCTGTATTGGGAATTGGATTCACACACTTGCAGCTTGCGAGGGCCTACCGGAAGTCGTGTTGAATGCTGTACTGCTGCTTTTGACTGGGAGGACATGTACACTTCTGACTCTGTATTTGCCAGGCCGGGCACATATGCATGTTGAGTGTCAATATGCTGCTGACATTGCTGAACATACGCTGTAATATGCTGTTTGCTGATGCCCAGCTGTTTGCCTCTGACACAAGTGTTGCTTGATCAAGAGATCCATCATAGCATCAAGCTTTCAGCAATAGGCTTTCACTTGGTGCTGCTGGCGTGTGCTTCATACTCAGCGTATGCTTGTTGAACAACAGGGAGCCACTGGTATGTGGGCAGCATTTCCTTACTTTCATAAAATATCTCTGGTCAATGCAACAGGGTTGGAGATGCGCTGCTGCTGGGTGGGCATCGACCACACCTTGAAGTTTGGCTGCTCACACATTCCCGTGTACATGTGCAGGCAGCGGCCCTCAATATTATTGTGTTGCAGGTTATCTAGCATGATGGCATCACTGCTATCAATGCACGGGTCTTGCTCTGGATTGCCTGCAGCAGCAGTGTCACAAAGATGCCTTGCATGTGGTCTGGTGTGCGCAGACTTGCTGGAGACAGATAGCCTAGCATGCTGACTGACTTTTTGGTTGTCTGACAATTTTTTTTGGCTGGTACAGTATTGCCAGCGTTGGGGCTGCCAATGATTGTCAACTGCCTGCAGAAAGCAAGTCAAGTGAAGGCTGCCTGCAGAAAGCAAGTCAAGTGAAGGCTGCCTGCAGAAAGCAAGTCAAGTGAAGGCTGGACATGAGTCTTCTGCATGTAGAAGGGTTGTCACTAAGCTGTGAACATGCCTTTTCTGTTTGTTGAGGAGATGTGTATCCTCATCTTGCCTTGAGCGGGCAGCCAAGAGTCTGCAGCAAGGCCTCCGATGCTCCTGAAACTGCCTGTTGCTGCAGGTGATTGCCATATGCTGCCTTGCAGTGTAGCTCGTTGGTGAGCGGACTGCATTGTAGCGATGCGCTATGAGGCACCTTTCACAGCAAGGTACACTGTCAACACCGGCTTCTCTGAAATGCCTTACCATGTCAACCAAAACTGGTCTGAGTGGTTCGCTTGAGCGGTACTCTGACTCACGCCAGGCGTGATTAGACTCACTCGTTATATTTGTGCCTGTGCCAACTAGTTGGCCGTCTTATTGCGCTAAGCAAGCTGAGTCTGAGGGTGATCAGTGCAGGGCCAAGTCAAGAGATGTCACACCGGGCGCAACAATCTCGCCGCGCGCACGCCAAATGGAAGAACAAACTCAAGGCAACACTTGGGCAAAAGCGCAGCGTCTTGGAGTGGACTCGCCGGGCGCAATGTTCACGAAAGTGACGGAGTGCTGCGAATGTCAAAATTCGTCTGAGTGCCAAAGTCCTACAGGGCTGCGATATACCGAAAATGGCAGATTAGGGTCAATTCCAAGGAGAGTCGTCGAATCACGTCTTTCCTCTTCTACTTCCCCTGACACTTGTGCACACCCCTGAGTGCTCTTTTGCATGCGCATGCATGCTTAACTGTAGGGACGCAGCAACATCTTGTTCTTGGTTGCACTATGGCCTTAGCCATTGCATGTTTGCAGGCCGGAAAGCAACCAAAGTTCTATGTTGCATGACTCCATGCCTTCTTTGGAAGTTGGGATCAAGCCTCACTAAGCCCGACATAGCTTCAGCTGCCGTTCGAATGTCGTACAGTCGAGAGATCATTGCTGAGTCAGAATGGATCGAGGAGAGCGCAGCCTATCAGAGGTGACTCCGTTTGAAAGCTTTCGGGTGCAACCACCAAATTCTCGCCCTGAAAACTGTTGCTTCAATAATCGTGACGTTGATCCATACCACCTGGCGTCAGACCAATCTTAGCAAATGAAACGGAGTTCATTGTCACCCGCAGGGCGGTGGCCTGAAAAACTATGGGACCACCTGCTTCATGAATGCGGTTCTCCAGCTGATCTTGCGGATCAGGCTATTTGCCGGCGAGCTGCTGCGGCACTACACAAATGAATCTATCTGGGGATCTCTGCAACAGTTATTGTTGACGATGAGACGCAACGAGCGATTGGACGTCGTCACCGAGCCTGAAGCACAAAGAAACCAGCTGCCGCAGCTGCTGCAGGGGTAGGTCACCCAGGGTCTCCAGCTGGTTTGCTTGGTGCTTGTGGAGCTTGTGTCACAACTGCACAACATATGCCTGCCACAGGTATAGCCCAGCTGTTGAGCAAGATGCTCATGAGTATTTCCTCAGGTTGATGGAAGCTCTGGGTGAAGCTTTGGGATATCTCGGCAATGGATCAGCTCCTGAGTGCTTCTCAGGCATAGAGGAGGTCACGGTATGTTTCTGCAAGACCTCCTGCTTCGATGCTGTCTTCTTTTGCAACCCACAGTGCCTAGAGCTATACATATTTTGACTTTGGCCAACTCAGTCTCTGCTGGTGTATGCAGCTCTCTTGCACAAAATGTCAGGCCTTCATTCCTCCCCCACGAAGTACTGTGTTCACTGCAATCACAGCTCCAGTGCACACAGACCCACTGGGCACCTGCATGCTACCTCAGCAGCAGTCCATGTCAGACACCCGGTCAGAACAGCAGCAACCACTGCTGGACCAGATCATCAAGCACACCGACCTGCAGACATGTCTAGATGCTTACCGCTGTAGTCCATCATCCTTCTGTGGGTGTGCTCCAGAGGATGGCGTACATCCAGGTCGTATAAACATTATCATAACCCGGCCGCCCCCCATTCTCATGATCCACTTGGGAAGGTTTGCATTCAAGGAAAATGCAGCCAAGGGGACTGCATCCAAACTAACACAGCAGGTGGAGCCCTTACAGCTCTCACATAATGTCTGTGGCACATTGCAAGACCAGTGCATCATTTGGTCGAAGCTCGTCATCCAATGTCACACTGTATCATAAATGATCTTCCTCAATTTCCCCACTGCTGAACCTACAGATGCTTGTTGTAATTGCTATGATAAGGCATATCCCCTTGTTGCAGATTGCCTATCCCCAACAGCTCAACATGGGGCGGTACATGATAGATAGCCTGCTGGATAGGACCTATGTCTTGCGTGGTGTCCTTGTCCACGAGGGGGAGACACTACAGTGGGGGCATTACTACACGTATGTCTTCAGAGATGGCGAGTGGTGGCAGTACAATGATGCAGAGTCTCGTGCGGTATGCAACAAGTCTTTTCCGTGGCATGTGCACTGTCTGGTCATGCACAGGCTTTGTTAATGCATGCTCGCACAGACGACAGCCTTTGTTTGAGCTGACCACAGATAAGACATCTATAGATCTTGTTCCAGGTGGTGTGCAGAGTATTGTCCCCCACTTCTGTTCATGTCAGTACAAGTGTCTCACTGCTTGACCATTCGCGCTCTTGCTCCAGCTCTTTGGAAGATTGCTGAATTTTGCTGATGCTCTCAGGCTGATTTGGTGGAAGTGCTGAACCAACCTAATGCGTACCTCCTGACCTACGTCCACATGCGTGGAGAGGAAGTTGCTGGTGAGGGCAGCAGACAGCCTCACATCTCACAGTCACAAGCCAGACTCGAGCATGACCATGCCGGTGTTACAGCTGGTCAAGCTTGGAGCCCAGCCTCAGATTTGTCTGCTGGGATCAGTCATGGCCTTCAGCCTCAAGATGCAGAATCTCTTGATGGCAACAGGCACCAGTATGCAGGATCAGAAGCTGGCAGCAGTCACCCATCAGATGCCAGCTCAACCATGTCTGTTTACGAGCAGGACTTTGCTGACATGCACCCAAGAAAGTACGCTGCCATGACAGCAGAGGAGAGAGCTGATGTCAAGAGGAAAGGGAAAAACGTCAAGAAGCGGGCACAGCAGAAAGCCAGCAGGGATAGAAAGAAGCAGTGTGGCCTGGCTGAGGCAGCTGCAAAGGGTGCTGCCAAGCATCCAGCAAGCGGCAACTCTGATGCCACTCAACCTGCAGAACAGCCAGCACAGACACCTGGACATGCATTTTCTCGGCACCAAAGAGCCGCAGTGTCAAGGCTGGCAAGCGCTTTCAATGCTCAACCCAGCTCCTCACAAACAGTTGACGACCCAATGTCAGCACCACCTGCACAGCCAGCCACTAGCAATGTGCATTCATTGGGCTTCTGGGGCGATCCATTCAGGTGATCAGCCTTGCCTGATATTGTTCATCTGCTTGATCAAAACCATTGTGCATGGGTTTGCCTGGCAACCATGCTTCTGCACCACCTATGCATGCTGTGACACACTTTGTACAATCAACACCAGATGCAGCGCAATGCGCAGAAGCTACAACTGGTGCCAATGGTGTCACCTCTTGGCAACCTGAAACTGCAGGCGGACTTACTAACAGATTCCTTTTGTTGAATGGCACTTGGTTCTGCAGTGCACCCCATTTTTGTGTTGTGCTTTGGTGCACTTTGTCGGGTTTTGTGCATGTACGTTCTGTGCAGTACTCTGTCAATTTTTACTGCAGCAGTGATCAAGCACATGATGCTGCAATTGCTCTGTCACGTCCCATCATCTAGGTTGCAGTCTTTGCGCAAATGGCCTGCTCAGACATGGGCAGGGCAGGCTGGTCCGGTCAAGTACAATCACCTGCAAGCAGGCTTCCAGCCATTGAGACTGCCTGTGCATCTCAGAGATTCCTCGCAAGGCGGTGGGCACATTAGGATCACCGCTGACTGACACTCGTTGTATCTGCAGTGCTGACCAGCATCACTCAGAGTCAGGTGGCCATGCCTTCGGCTCTACCCTTGGGGACCCACCGAGTTTGCCGGGGATGCTAATCCAAGTCCAAGAGACACCTTTCCAGCAGATTCAGCAGCAACTTGCTGGGCTTGGCTTGTCATTAACAACCCTAGCTGCACAAGTTGCCTGGTAAATCTCTTAGCACCATGACACACAGTCAAGCTGGCACACAAGCTTAGACCCTGCAAATTGCTGCAATTTTGCCTTATATTGATGTGTACTTCTTGTTCATGTTGTTCAGTAGCTTTTGCAATATATGAAAGTTAGCAAGTCCCTGCAACAAAATATGCGAGTAAAATGTCACAATTCAATGCAATTAACTTAGTGGCAAATGAACGTTGAGATCTGTTTACTATCAGTGTCAAACATGTGCTGACACTTATGTTGTGCATGCAGGGTTGCTGGCAGTGCAGAGCCCACTTCAGCAGCAGGCAACCTCATCCCTAGCTTTGCTGCAAGTGCTGCTGGCACAGCTGACAACCCGCAACCCACTGCCAGCCCAAGTGCGCTTGCGGGTGATGTAGCACCCCCTCCTACAGACACTGATGGTGGCCCTGCTGCTTCGCATGCTTTGCCTTCAGCACAGCCCTTGTCATCACATGGCAGCCCCTCTACAAGCTTTCCTGCTTTTGGTGGATCTCCCAGTCCTGCTGCCTTTGCACACCCCATCACACTCATTGGCAAACCCACGCTGGCCAGACACAACATAGCACCCCTTTCAGCACCCCTTCCAGCACCCCTTTGCCCTTTACCTCTTGCTGCTGATGATGCACAGCCCCTTGCAGTGTATGGACCCCTGAGCCCCAACCCTTCCAACGCTGCAGGCCCGCTTTCAGCATCTGACACTCTCAGCGTATCTGCTGCTGACAGTGTAGACCCCCCTTCTCAATCCCCTACCCCTCCGGGTGCAAAAGTTGCAGGGGCCCAAGCAGCCAGCATCCCTCCGGCAGCCAGTAATAACCAACACATTTCAGCACCTGGCAATGCCGGAACTGCTGACACAGCAGAGCCTTTCCCAGCAAGCACCATCACAGATGAAACAGCAGCCAACAACAATGCTGCCATACAGGAAGCTCCACAGGCTTCTCCTGCACTAGCAGCCCAGAACCATTTTGCTGTTCAGTCAGCTGGGGTTGCTACTGTGGTCTCTGCACAAGACCGCAGCTCAAGCTTGCAGGCAGCTGCTGAGACTGCAGCTGCTGAGGTGGCAACTGATGTAGGGTCAGAACCTAGCAGCATCTCAAATGGCTCCCAACCACAGTGTGATGCACTAAGTGGGAACTCAGATGCGCAACGTGCACTTGGGAGCAGCTCAGAGCAGTCAGTCTCACACTCACATGATCCTGCAGCATTCCAGGCACAACCAGCTCCGTCAGCTGTTCCTGGAGTTGCCACGCAGCAGCAAGGCCTTCCTGCTCCTTGGGATGACATTGAGTCATCAGGTGCACAGGCAGCCGCTGAAGCAGTTTCTGAGAGCAGTGACAATGCTGCAGATGCTCAGAACCATGGTAGCGCAAAACAGCAGGCGGCCATTCCAGGCCTTGGTGCAGCTTCAGAGGAAATGTTGTGTGACCCCAGCACAGACGGTGCCTCTCAGGCCTCCAACCTGCACCAGGCACAGTTCCAGTACCAAGCAACGCAGGCTGACATCAGTCCACAGGCATCCAGTGCTGCCTGGTCACCTGCTCAGGGTGGTGCCCCTTTAGATTCAGACTCAGGCCCAAGCAACACATCAAACCCCTCCAGTGCAATGACAGATGCAATTAAAGCCACCAGCAGCCCAGGCTCAGCAACAGACCCAGGCTCATCAACAGAGCCAGGCGACCAGTCAGCAACCAGGCGCATAGCTTCCGACACATCAGCAGCTGGCGAGAGTATCAACCAGGTGCCAGCACAGGCAAATGACAACTTACAGCAGCACCAGCAGCCAGCCCAGCAGCCAGAGGATGACGAGGAGGAAGATGATCAGGAAGTCATCTCAGATACGGAAAGTGACATTGCAGCTCAGCTGGGCAATATCAATGAAGGAGCAGCTGCACCTGAGTGTGCTGTCCCCAATGATGGAGCAAATGCTGAAAACCCCCCAACAGCTCCACCAGGATTTCACGGATCAAGCAATGTAATTGTACCAACGTGGTACATCCACAACCCACCTTCATCCTTTGGTGGTCACCTGTCAGCAGCATTATTGATATGGCTCACAGGCAGGAACAGGGACTACAGGTGCCGCCTCAGGCGACATGGATCAGATACATAGCTGCTGGAGCAGCTGTGATGTATCGGGACAGTTCTCATTGCTACATGTACTGCCAAAAGCAGACCAGCTGTCCTTCGCACAGCTGCTGTGTAGCTACCAGTAGTACTGCTAAATTGCCCTCCAAGGCTTGGTGTGATAATTTTTGAGTCGATACGCTATGCAAACAACAAACGTTCAGCCTCTTGAAGCTTTTGTGATGAATTCAAAAAGCTCTTCCCTTTGTCAGCACGTCAAGACCAGCCAAACTGCAAAAAAAAATTAAACCATCACCTAGTGCATCGCATGCACTTCATGTCATGTGTAAGATCATCCTGAGTTGCGCATTTGCGTCTGAGCAATGCTGTGTGCAAAAAAGGCTGCTGATGTAAATACTGACCATCACACTTTCTGCTCCACTTTTGACGCATCACAGTGACATAGCGAAAGAGTTGCACGGCTTGCTTGTTGGACATCAATCTTGTACTGCACAGGCAATGGAAGGGCCAGAGCAATGACTAAGGCCTGATGAGTCAGCACGACAATACAAATGTGTCAAGGCTGTCCTCCGCTTGTGCTGAACTTCTGCCGCTGCTTCAGAATGCCTTGTTCTTGATTGCTTGGCGTGTCAGCCAAGCGTGGATGCCAGTGCACATATAAGGTCTGTCCTGCGCCCTGCGGGATGTCGTCTATTTTTCGTCGTCAACCTGCTGATTGTGCCAAAGTCATTTCAGCCACGCATTTCGCTGGTTTTCGTGCGTGCTGACTCACTACAATGACTCGTGCTTGGACACAATCAGAAGTGAAAAGTGTGGAGGACCAGCTTTTGGCCTTTGGGCCAAACAGATCAAAGGACATCTGGCGCAAGGCAAGCCAGCCACACCTGGTTGCAAACTAGGCTGTTTTAAGCTCAGCAATAATCAAAAGCTCTGCATGCTTTCAGTTGCTTACGAGGATGATAACAGTTGTGATGGCATGTCACTTTCATGGCACTTGTTCTGCGAATCATGATTTGCAATAGCAACAAGCTAGATCTGTCAACATGCAGTGTGGCTTGTCAGAGTTGCGCTCATTTGAAGAGTTTCAGGAGCTTGAGCAAGCCCTCACCACCCTCATCTACAGGGCAGGCCACATACACAAAGCACAGCATAGACGTAGCAAAAAAGCTTATGCCATGATTTGGAAGGAAAACAAGGACATTCCACAGGAGATCATGGAAATGGGTGCTGATTCGTTTGAGGCCGGGTCTTTGAGGTTCTTTGCCAAGAAGGACAAGGAGGCCTATGAGCAGCTCAGCCCAAAGACAAAGGGATTAGCAATTTGGGCAGGAGCTGACTTCATCACTCCTGAAGTCAAGGAGCAACTGCCCAGCTGCACGCGATGAGTATGCTTCAGCACCCACTCTTGCTGATTCCCCAGGGCCAGCTTGTACCTTTCACTTGTACTTTTGTGTTGACTCTATCTTGAGACCAAGTCTGATTTTGCAGCTGATCTCTTGTGCTTCTCCTTGCCAAATTGCAACATTGACATGCCTGTACAAGTTCAGGGGCAGTGCATGCAGTCTCAGATGCCAAGCTTATCATTACTTTGCTACATCATTTGCACAAAAAACATTTGAGACGCCGTTCATGCCATCGAGCTTGCTGAACCATCCGTCTATACACTCTCTCAAAGTTGACCATGCAGGCGCTGCTGCTTGACAGCACCACATCACATCTGTGGGCAGAGCGGCGCTTGTTCATGAGGCAGCTGGATGAGCGATCAGCCCATGCTGCCTTGCTGAAGGCAGCAGATGCCTCTGAGCCTGCAGCTGCATCCAGATTAGGATCTCTTGTCAAGGTGATACATCAGAAAACCAAACTGTAAACAGCATCATTTGCAAGGCGTTTTGTTAGCAATGTGCAGCCCTACATGAGCCCATTGCTGGTTGATTGGGTGAAGGGGCCAGCTAAGACCAATCTGGCCTGAATGTATTAGAGTTGCCTACATGGCTTGTATATGCAGACGGCAAGGCTGACGTCAAGCATGCCTCATGTAACACAGCGCTTGGTACACTGCAGCACACACAGCAGCTTTGTCATGCACCAATAATTGCCCTGTTTTCAAATTGCAAGGCTGAAGTGCATTAGATGCTGACGTTTCAATGCAACGCTGGGTACCAACCACTTAGGAAAGAGCACATCTGGCAGTCTTCCAACACTGTTGACCATGCATTGTGGGTGCTGCAGTTCATCAAGATGACAAACCCTCCCAACTGCTGCCGCTGGTGGAGTCACACGGACAACAATATCCTGCTGAGAGAGTATCACAAGCATGGAGTGTACCTGCACAAGAAGAAGAGGCAGGCTGTACCAGCCTTTGCACAAGAAGAAGAGGCAGGCTGTACCAGCCTTTGCAGAGGACCTGATCGCAGACTCATGCAGCAGTGTGGACTTTACAGTGCAGGTATACACAGTGATTGATGACTTGCTTGGCGATGTCACAATACAGACTTTCCATTCTGTGCTGTGTGTGCCATAGCCACAGTTTCATCCTTGCCCCTGCTTGATGTGAAGGTAGTAAGCACAAGCACTCTAGCCATTCAAGTGTGTCAGGTGCCCAGTTTTATGCTTTAGTGCACAGTTGCCCTAACGATTTAACATGGTGCAAGCAGATGAGGGTTGCATTGTGGACCACCTAAGGTGAAGTCAAAGGTCCTTCCACCCCCCCCCCTCCAGGTCTAGTTTAAATGATGTTGCACGTGACTGTCAAACCTGTCATGTTGGTAGGCCATGAAGAGATGCACAGGACAAGCTGCTCTGGAGGGACAAGACTTGCCCATGTACCTCATCATGATCCAGGAAATGCTGTTATTATCATTTATATCACTACATAAGCATGCTATTCGTTGTCTGTAGCAAATACACAGTCTCACAGCTTGATCATTAGTGAGGCTGATGACAGTTGTAGTCATTACAGATTTGTCTGGCTGCCCAGCAGGTCATCAGTGCCGTGTTGTCATATTGCAGATAGAGGATGATGCATATGCTGGCTGGGACCACCCATGCCCAGCTGCAGCTGCTGACCATCGGCGCAAGGTATGTCACTTGCTTGGCCTACACCATCCAACAATTATTGCGCTACTGTCGTTTAATGTAGAAAAAGGGGGGGGGAACTACGCCTGTCGGGGTTCAAGGGTTTATAGGGTTCATAAAGATAATTTATAAATAAACCCTAAATCCTAAATATAGTTTGAGGCCTTCAAAACCTTCCTGATTGACCAGCTCAAGGTTCTGATGGAAGGCTTGATGGACCCTGCGCTGGTGCAAGAGACTTTTGACTATCAGGAAATGAACAGTGGCAAATGAACAATGGCAAGCTTGGACACAGCCAGCAGGCAAGTTGCCTTATGGCCATTGCAATTGTCTCATCACATAGCAATTATCATCATCTATTGACATGTATCATCAGCAAAGTGCCACTGATGACTCTTGAATGGTGGTTCAACATGCCTTGCTGACATGCACCAAGCTGCGCTGCCCATGACACTTTACAGAATGGGCTGTATCAAAGCAAGGGCTGTACCAAGGCCTGGGCTGTATCTTGGCAAGGGCACATGGCCAGGAAACACTTTCTGTATTGCCAAATGGCGAAAGCAGACATGCACATGTGGCAACTAAAAGAGCTGCACCTCTCATCAACATCACTCATGACTATGACTTGACTGAAGCAACATGCATCACATGGCAGCCTGTTAACTGCAGCCTGATGACTGGCACCCTGCTACACCTGGCTTCTCTTTAAATTGACGCCGAAAAGTCTGGTTCTTTTCTGATCACTCTGCTATTATGTTCTGCCTGCAGAGCTGGCGGCAATACAGATGCAGATGCTGGCAATGACAATGCCAGTACCAGCGGTGGTAGTGATTTTCACGAAGACAGTGACAGTGACAAGGATGCAGATGGAGGTGGACATGCATGCTGCCAGCCCAAGGAGGATCAGGCAGAAGGCAGTAGGTAGCCCCCCTTGTCACCTCCTGCCAGCAAAAGGGCAAAGACAGACGCTGCAGTGTCAGAGGGCTGTCAAAGTGGATCATGCTGTGCTGATCAATCACTCCTGCATGCTGCCCAGGCGCTGCTGAAACAAGGCCAACAAAAGGCTGAGCAGCAGCAGCAGCAGACAGCACAAGATCAGCATCAGTGATCTGAACAGGACCAGCAGCAGAGCAACAGTCAACAAGCACAGCAAGCTTTGAACCAGCTGCTATTGCAGGTGGCACAACATCAAGGACAGCCGCCACCACTCACCACACAGCAGCAAAATGAGTTATTGCCATCAAGTGCGGTGCAGCAGCAGCAGCAGCAGGCATCAGACGGGATGCAGTCAGTGCCACAGGAGGCACAGCTTAGCAGGCTGCAGCAGCTTGCACCAAGCATTGGGATAGCTTACCCACAGCCAGAGTGCAACTCTCATCAGCAGGCAGGTGCTGCAGAAGCGTCGGGGGGGGGGGCAAGGGGGACTGCTGCCATGCAGCAAGAGGCCCTGGTCAGCTTGCTGAAGCAGTGGCTGCAGTGCAGCAGGATGTTGCAAGCATCAACCGGCAGCAGAGTTTGATTGAAGAATATGTGCAAAGGCAGCAGCAGCGCTAGGCATCACGCCTTTAATGCTGCAGGTAACATGAGCAGCTCAGATGCAGACCTTGGCTATCACAGTCAAAGTGATGCAAAGCCATCAAGGCAATCACTGTGCCTTGGCGACACAGCAGTTGGGCTGAACGCATTGGGCTGAAGCAGGCTGCAGCAGCTGTATGTTGTGCGTCTAGCAAAAAGGCTTTGAAGAACTGTTGAAGCAGTCTAAGCATCATATGACTGGTGTTCAGGGTGGTACAGCGTCAGATTGCTCTGCCTCTGCTTGCGCCATTCGTGAACACCTTCCATTATTGGTTTTGGCTTTATCTGTACGCGGCACTTCACAGCCAATTTTAGCACAGGTCAAACCTGCGTGCTATATGTTATGTCTACACATTTCATTCAATGGCTTTTTGCAGTATTGCTTTTGTGATAAGTTGTGGCCAGTGACAGCCATGATTTGATGAACTGCAAGTAGATAAACCCTCCTCATTTGCTTTGCGCACCCATCGTTGTAGTTCTCTGATGGCCTCCATCGCTAACAGGATGACAATACTGGGATGCTATAGAGGACATGGAGTGATGCTGCAAGTCATGACCGTGTATATTGCATGCATTTTATATGGTATAAGATCAGAGTTACGTGCATTATCGCAAAAAGCAGAGCAAGTCTGTAAAGCATAAGATCGACATCAAAGTGGCGCAATTGCAACTTGCCTTGCTTGCACCTGTCTCTAACTTCAAGATGCTTCAACAGAAGGTTCTGCACTAAACATGGCTGGGCATTCACACATATGGCAGTAATCTTCACGCTCATGCATCATTGAGCTCTGAAAAGATTGCAGTGATGTACAGATTCATCAGAAACACACAGAGTACAGTCAAGACTGAACGCAAGGGTAGAGGAGGGTATTGTTTAATGAATACCAGCCAGCATTGAAGCTGCCTAAGCAAGCTCTGCTGCACAGGGGTATGGCTTTTCAGGAGTCAGGTCTGCCCCTGACTGTTGCCTGTGATGGATTCAGCGCCATGTGTGCTGTTATGCTGCAACTTCCATGAGAGTGGTCTGGCTCCTGCTGCCAAAAATGTGCTGTGCAACATGGGTTGCCACAGTCACTTTCAGAGCTTCTGACACCTTTTCAGACTGGTCCCTGACGTCCACATCCTCAGACAGATCTGTGTAAGTAGCTAGCAAAATGTCCACCACATACTTCAGATGCATGTCCTCTGGCTCTTCTTCTTCCCAGCAGTGGATCAGTATCATGTTGGTTTCCTCACCAGGAACAGCCTGCGCAGCAGACAGTGGCGCATCAGTCTGACGAGCTGAAGTACCACAGAAAAAACTTCCTGTGGACCTTTTTGCACAGTATCACTATTCAGCAACGCTGGCAATTGTCAGAAAGTATCTGGTTCAACCAGAGTGCCAACGATCCTGCAGCAGAGGCTGCATAAATTCTCAAAGAAAACTTTTTTGGTTGCTGTCTACTGATGCTGACGCTGCGCAGGTCACATAGGCAGACATGCAGTCGCAGCCAAGCTGACATAGAGTAGGTACCTTGTAGGCATCATCATCCATGAGCAGAACCCGGTGCATGTGCTTGAACCACTTGTTCAGGGGTTTCACTGTGTCCCACTCCTTGCCGCCCCCCTTCACATGCTCAGCTGACACTTTCTCTGTGTGGCTCCTGCAACCAACATACCTCGATTCCAGCAACAACAAGCACTGCTGACATGTAAGCTTATCAAGGACTCTCAAATCTGAACCAATCAAGTCCTATGCTTGTAACATGCATTGTAATGCCTGCAGCAGCTGCCTTGGCAACTGCCTTCAGTACCCATGCTAGCACAGTGTGCATGAGTGTGTCATTCACAGGACTCACTGCTGTTCAAATGGGCCACAGTGTGTCTGCCTCTTCGCCAAAACAGACACTGAACAAGCTACAGGGTGGTCTCTATACACTGCAAACTGTACATGTTTGCATTGACTGTTCAGCGCAGGAGCCTGGCAAACATGTGGGCAGATTCAGGAAGCCCTACAGACCTGTGCAGAATGAGGGATGGGTCAGCAAAGAGAGGGGTGCCAGGACCGGCAGCCTGTTCTAGCAGGGGCAACACATTCCCCACTGTTCGCTGCGTGGCAGAGGTGAAGATGCCCAACCTAAAATGCTCCTGCATCCAACTGAATAAGCTCATGCAGCTGATACATCTTTCCATCAATCGTGTAAATCCTTGTGAGACATGCAAAACGACATGCCCAGATGCATCACTGCATTACAAGGGTGATGCTTCACCCAAGTTGAGCTGCTGGCTATGACCCTTATCCTAATCATGCAAAGACAGTCTGCAAATTTCAGAGAACAGATGCCAGTAGAAATGCACACTCTGCTGATGCCATTGACATTTAAGCTAGGGATACTTTACTTAGAGTCAGACAGTTGCAGTGTCCAACCAATTCTGTGATCATGTCATCTGTCATGAACAGGTACGACGCATTGATCACTCTTGCTGCAGTAGTACCGAGGCCATGTAGAGAAAAACAATGAATATGTCATGCCTAGTCATAGAAGGCGGCACATGGATGAGAGTTGCAATGTGCATGCAACATGCACATGCCATGCGTGTTGCATGCACACGCATGGCATGTGGAATGTAACAAGGGATTGCTGGGTTGCAGCAGTGGTATGACATTGCCACGGACCTGCAGCCGCCGCAAATGGTGGATGCCTGGCCGCATCAGCGACTTGCCTGAGCTGCGCTTGGCAGCTGTGTGAGAAGTTAGCGTCCCATTCAAATCAAAGAGCAGTATAGGCCTGGAGTCTGCACTGATGTCCTCGTCCACAAACTGACCCTCTATGCTCCCAGGTTGGTTGTCAGGCAGAAGGGGCCCAGAGCTGCCTCTGCCCTTGCGCTTGAAGGGCACAATGTTGGAGCGAGAGGGAGAGGCGAAGCCTGTTTGCTGTGGGCTTGCTTGCTGCTGCTGAGTGTCTGATTGCTGTGGGGGTTCTGATTGGGAGTGGGCAATGCCATTGAGTGCCTGATTGACCTGCTGCACAGGGTGTGTTGGCTGTTGCAGCTGAGCAAGATTACTTAGCGGGGGCTGGTCTGCCATGTGATGACTGGATGACGCAGTAGGTACTTGGTGAATGGGCTTTGGGGTGAAAGCTGGTGGGTAGCTTGCACCCTCCCCAACAAACTTGACAAAGTTGTCAATGTCCTGCTGATGCGCTGCGCCGTACATTGAGTTGAAGCCGTCGCGCTGGCTGACTCGCTGGAACATGCCAGCAAACCTACAATTATGCAGCAATATCAGCTTTCTTGCTTGTTACTTGGAGTGAAATTAATGACATGCATCCTGACAATGACAGCAAGTGCAAACAATTTGACATCTCATGCGAGGAGGATACACTCAGACCTGCTGTTGACACCAATGTATATGCATAGACTTGTCAAAATATGCTGAAGACATGCATCTACAGCTTGCCAGCAGGTTGACTCACTTCAGTATGACCTCAACAACATCCTTGCCATTCAGAGTTGGATGGTCCATCCTGCCTTCAGCTCTCCTTATACACTCGTTCATGGGCACATCCAGATGGAAACCCATCACAAAAATGCCTCCTCTATGTGAGCCTTGGCGTGCTATACGCACCCATGTTGCTCGTTGCTGTTCATCAAAGTTACACCTGAAATGTCATGCAGCAAAAGTGTTGCTGCCTTGCTTGCGCTGCTGTGCATGGCTCTGCTGCATGTGCGTACTCATGCAGTTACCAGGGTGTGGTGGTTACAAGCAAACCTGTCAATAACAACCTCCTTGCCAGCAAGCAGAGCTTGTGTGCACTCAAACTCACATCTCTGTCTGTCACCCATGATGTCCTGCAAGTAATTAGTTACCAATTGATACTGACTTTTGACTGCTGTGTACTTCAGTCATGGGTCATAGTATCAGAAGCCTAATGTTGCAAGCATGTCATGCAGCTGACCTGATTGATCCACACCCAACCCAGCTGCCGTAAACGCATTGCAAGGGTGGTCTTTCCTGCAGCATGTTTGGTCTCGTGAACGGTGGCCGAGGATTGTAACATCCAAGGCTGCGCACTGTCAGGAAGTGACCGCGTATGCAAATTCAAAGCGTTGTACCCGATCCAGGCAACCCCATCAAAACAAGCACCCTCTGCGGAATGAATGGTTGCTGTGGTTGCGAGTCAGCTTGCGTAACGCCACGACCGGACGTTGTTGGTTGCTCTTGTGATCCTTCTCTACTTTGTTCGACATCGGGAACACCTTGATGCTGTCTGATGCTGCGAGCACGCCCTCGCCGACCTGATGGACCTCTCTGATGCGGCTGATTGTGAGCGCTGGCGGGTTGCCAACGGTCTTGCATGGCTGATCAGCAATTGGCAGGCCAGCAGCGTGATGACCCGAAAGTGATCTGCAGGGCACTATCAAAGCCTATCGAAGTATGCAAGCTGATATTGTGGGCAGCTGTGTCACCTAAACAGTATCAAAATGCACAGCTTGGACATGCAGAACCTGAGGCAGTAAGCATTCTTCATCTTCGATGCCCTATTCAAAAATTCTGCACCTGCTGCAACCGAGACACAATTCTGGCTTCTAGTGCCCTTTTCTTCTTGTGCCCATCCAGCAAGAACACGCTGTGAACCGTTGATGCTGAGGAAACTGATGAAGCATGCATGCATACAATCCGAGACATGTGACAGATGTGTAAGCTTCACTCAAAGCCTGGCATGCAGTGCGCCGATTGTTGAATGCTTCTCTGCACATCTGCAGGTTGTGACTACTGAACAGAAAAGTCGCAAATCCCTATAGTATGCAATCCAGTTATAGTGCAGCTTGTGCAGTGGTTATGACAGTTGCTACATTGCACTTGTGATCCTGCACACCATTTGAGTGACAACTGCACAGCAAGCAACAACATCACTTGATGATGTTCTGCATAAGTTTTACACCAACACCACGGCCCTGCAAACTGAACAATATACACTAGTTTATGACTGCATAGTGGCTATTTGATGCTCCATGATGGCTGCTCTGCCCTGTCCACTCCCATACACCCCTTGTGACACACCCAGCTGTATTGTGGGAGCTGATGCTGTCAGTATCTCCCTTGCTGTAACATGACTGGCTGTATCAGATGCTGACAGCACAAATCTGGCGGTGGCTGCCAGAGCCTGCGACACAATAACGTGTGATCATACAATCAAACTTGAGTGCACCCATATGCTTTAGACACTACGTCAAGTGCACATCATTGCACTCAGGTCCTTGTGCACACATCCCCTTCAGTACTGCCACCATGAGGGGCTCTCAAAATGAGCCTTTCTGCAACCTGCAACACAGCTTGTGCAGCATGGTAATGTGACAGCTGTAAGCGCAGCGCGATTGTGAACCAGAGCTGTGCAAATTGCTTTGGACTGATTTGCGCATGAGCAAGCAGATAACGCGCACTAGAGAAAAACTAAGAACTCTACTCAAGCCAGAGGCACACCTGTAGGCAAGCGTATCTGAATTCACAGCCCTGGCGCGAGGTTTCAGTCTTAGGGTTGCACAGGTGATGCAGCAAGCCTGAGTGAAGACATATCTCCCCGGCACCCCACGCCCTTAGGCCCAGAGCAGTTGCAAGCCTGCAGCAACAACAGTGCGTGAGTGCAATTGGTATGATCTTTGGCTGTGGTCTGGCAGCCACTGCGTTTTGACAGAGGCCATATGCGCTGACTCAAAGCGGCAGGAGCTGTAGCAACCTGGCATTCATGTGATCAGCTCAGGGGCTGCAACGGGTGCATGCAATAAATTGCATGTCTTTGGCCGACTTGTTGGCAGCTGGTCAAATGCATAACAGCTGCAGGCTGTTGCTGTTGCCTCACTTTTGTATGCATGCCTGCCAGAAGGCCGGCAGGCAGGCCACTACCTGTACCCAGACAAGACTTCTAGACAGGCAAACTGGTGGCACGTGTGCGCTGTCAGGCATGACAGGCTGGTCGACACTCAGCAGATTACATACATGCAATACCATGCAGCACCTCAGTCATGGGTGGCAACTCCATGAATCGAGAGACACAACTTGATTTGATGTGTATGATGTTTCAGTGAACAGCAAAATACAAGTTGGTAGACTTGATTTTGAGTGGTGCACAGGCAAAAAAGTGGCAAAGATGTGTAAGCTTGTGCAAGACCCTGCATTGAGTGTTAATGGTTCTGCAGACTTGCCTTGAGCATCAGCATGCAGCTTAGGGACACACACAAGACATTAATGGATTCACAGCATTGACACGCTGCATGCAGGGACAGGACCTGTAGGCAGCAACGCGCAGATCAGTGAAGGGCGGTTCCAGGTAGGCCAGCAGCACATGGGCGGGGCCGCCCTGGTGGCTGCTAGAGGCTGCCACATCATACACAGCTGCTTTCAGAGCTTCCTCTGCTATAGAGCTGACCATAGCTTCAGACCGCTCAGCACCTGCATGGCGCACAGAAACAGCATGTCATGTGCCCTCATGTCTAATTGTGCAGTTGCTTCCCAACAGCAACAGGTCACTTATGACATAGCAAAGAGCCGCTTAGTAGACATTTCACTGCGCAAGCAGGGCAGTGTGAGAGTGACCTGCAATGGTGGCGAGGGCGTGTACAGCAGCTAAGGTCACATCTGGGCTGGGGGCACGCCCCAAAGCTTTGCTGGTCACGTCCTGAATGACTTGACAAGGGTGCAGCAGGATAGCCTCAGCGCCCCCCTGCTGCATGCCTAGCTCACTCAAAGCATCCATCGCAGCTTGCTCCTCTGCAACCTGTACCACAGGTGCAATGTACAATGTAATATGTACCATACATGCAAATCGAGACCGTGGAAAGAAATCGGTGTGTACAAGACTGTCTTTCTCTCTGGTGCCACTTGTACCATAGCAACCTGCCCGCAAACTCGCAGACTTGATCCAGAAACCTATCGATTGCTTGCTCAGGGTCTGTTCAGATGATGATATGAGACGGACAAACTCCATCCCTAAGAAAAAGGCTGCTGAAAATAGATGGTGGTACAAAGCAGAGCGCGACTCATCACAAAGCTGCTCAGCAGTCAGGAATGTGATGTGTGTGTGGGCACTTCTGTATGGAGGCAAGTAGCTTACTGAGAAGTCATCCCTGCCGTTCACATCCAAGACCTGCTTGATTGATGTGATGACCATACTTGCTGGCGCTGAGGCTTGCTTGCCCTCCTGAGTGTTAGTAGTGCTGGCTTTGACGGCTGCTGCTGACAGTGCTGCCGCTACCTGAACAAGCCCACCACGGTGAGTGCTTCAAACACTTCTTAAGCATACACATTGCCCTGTTACAGCGGGCTGTGGCCTGACTGACAGAGGCTAGTTTCTCTGGTTGTCACTGGCATCTTGGTACAGCTACAGCCTACAGTTTTGACATCATAGACACAGCGCCACCTGCCTCAGGGTGCACACCACACAACACAAAAGCTGACAACATGTAGTGGTACGGTCTCTTGCAATTGGTGCAACTGCACAGGTCAACGCAGAGTTGAAGCAGTGTGGAACCCTGTGTGCACAACAGTCTCTTTGACAACGGCAAAGTGCCCTCAAGCATGTTGCAGCCATGAATGGCAACTGCTCAAATGGCATCCAAGGCAAGTGAGCCTGACGAAGATGTACAAACACAAATGACATCCAAGGTGAGTGAAATCAACAGAGATGCGTGCCTGCATGGCCATTGGCTTGACAATGCTGTCAGCATGTTGCAGCAGCTGCTCCAAATGTGGCAGGAAGAAGTTGGCAAGCAGTGACTGAAGCCTGCTGCTGCTGGCCTGCTCCACTTGCTCCTTCAGCAGCGAGAGGGCAGACAGACAGGTGAGGGGGTCGTGCACATTGGTCAGCTCCTTCACTAGCGGCTGCAGGAGGCCTGCCACAGCCAGAAGCCACAAGTCATTTTGATTATTGCTCAGCAATGAAGATTTTCAGCCGATCTGTCTCTGTATACAAAGAAACACAGTGCAGATGGTGTGACGACCAGTCTGGCATATATGAACCAGACCAGATGCAAAACGATTGCAGTCTGTCAGACTGGGGAACAGGCGATGACATGAAAGTTGCGTACCCACCCCTCACTGGTAGTCTTTGACATGCAAGGCCGTGATGCTGTAGCACATGCTGCTGCAGGCTACAGCCATGATGACGGTATGTTAAGCTGAATGCAGTCTCTGCTGTTTGATGAAGCATAGGCTGGAAACGCAGACAAGAGCACTGACCTGATTGCTGTAAGGCTTTTACCGACTTTTCAGATTGTCCGCCAAGTCCAATGACCAGTGCAATGGCCCTCATGCGCACCACAGGGTTGCTAGAGGCCAGCACTGCACTCAACTGTTGCCCAGCGCCTTGCGGGGACACCAAGTCACGGAATCCTGCATTTCAGCGTGAAGGACTACAGCTTGTGTCAACCTGTGAGAGAGAGCTGAAGGAGGGAAGCTCTTCAGGCAGACAGAAGGCAGTAGTGCTAAGAAGCTGACCTTGCTGAGTTGAGCCGTATTGCTGCAAGGCTGCAGCAGCATCGCAGCCAACACCAGTGTCTTTGTCAGTCAAAGCTTCTACCAAAGCACCTGCGATCCGCTGTTGCTGATCCGCAGATACTGCCTGCACAAACATGGCTCTGGGTACTGTAGGAAAGCCAGATTATGGTCAGATAACAACAGCTCACCGGCAATGCTGCGCCAAGCTGCTGACAGCCAAGCCTTCGCAGTGCATGTGAAGGCGCTCCAAGAGCTTCCAATGCATAAGGAGTTGCAGCTGGCAGCTGCTGCACTCCTGCACTAACACTTTGCCATCTAAAGTGTGACACAAGTCTTTATGAAGGTAAGCTTGGGAGTCTTTTGACATGATTTACCATATGAAGTAGAAAACACTTTCTTCAAAGCCGCACATACAACTTCAGTAGCTTGAGAGCTGAGAGTGCCGCGCTGCAGGGTCCTGCGGAAGAGAACAAGACGATCACACAAAAGACAGACAGCTGCTCAGATCGTGTCGCCTCTAACTAGACGCAGGGAACATTGTTGTGGCATATCTCGAACACTCACTCTAAAATATGCACCAGGGGAAACTTCTGCAAGAACTGTTCTGCTTCCTCGTCTGTTAGTAGCACTGAGTCCGCGATCTCGTGAGCGGCAGACGGAAGAGAAGGCGTCGACACCATTGCAGACTTTCCAGCCACTTGATGCCGAAGGGTTTATCAAGCCAGCGGCTATTGACTGCAGGACCTGCACACGCGCAGTGTCGTAGTGGCATGCATAGCTCATGTGGGTGACTAATAGGCGAAGCTGCTCAGGCACCTGTGCTGCGGGCATGCTTTGGCATGCTGCCATTGTCCTAAGCACGCCTAGACAGGGCTCCATGTAGTCGCCGCATGGTCAACGGTGATAAACCACAGAGCACAAGCGTGTTGGCAACAAACGAGGCGGAATGCGCTGTTAGCAAGGCCCAACAAGGCAATAATGCCACCGTCACCTCTGCCTGCCTCCAGATCTGTTAGTCCAGACTCGTTACGAGCAGTGTCTGAGCAAGCAACTTTGATTGAGCACTTGCTGGTTGTGGCACGGCAACTGGCCACCCAGCATCAGTCGCTTGCCGAAGAATGTCATAAGGAAACAGAGGCCCACGAAGCTTTGCTGTAAGTCTGTTGGCCTTATGCAAAGTTAGTTGCTGCCAAGGCCATGCCAACAAGTTCCCATGTACACTGCAGAGCTAGCAGAGACGCCGAGATTGAGCGTGTGCTGGCTGCTGAGGCTGATTTGCGTCAAAGCTATGAGCAGCAACTTGTTGTAGAAAGGCAGCAATGGTGCCAGGAGAAGGACGCACTGCAGAAGGTGCTGCAAGAGCAGCAAGGCACAGCGCACAGTTTGGAGCAGCAACTAAATGCACAAATTGCAGATCTTCAGGCAACGCTTGGCAGATCCGAGTCCATCCAGGAAAACATGGCACATACACACCAGGACACTCTTTCTGCTATGCAAGCAGCAAATGAGCAGCTTCAGCAGCAGCAGAGCAAGCTTGAGCAGGATCTGAAAGCAGCTCTAGCATACAGGCACAAGTGCATCCAACAGAAGCAGGAATTGCAGTTGCTCAAGCAGGCCGACCAAGCCCAGCAACTCTCCGTTTTACCGTCGGCAGATGAAGAGTTGCCTTCCGATGACCAGCAGCTCAACCTGACAAGTGAGCGACAGTCCTCTGATGCCGGCGCAGCAGATGCTGATGCTTCCCAGGAAGATCCTATGGCACTGGTGAGCCTCAACCTTTCCTTGATGTTTTATCTGGTATGCCAGCTATGCCTTGACTTACCTGGGCACCTCACAACCCAACAAACATGCTGTCCATGTGGGAAAAGCACTTTTCTACTCTTTGGCGAGGTTGCTTGTCTGTTGCCACTGTCCACACGTCGTCCTTTTCTGCAGCTTGCAGGCATGGACCCATTTGCATTTGTGTGCAGGTTGACAAGTTGAAGCGTGAGCGAGAGCTGATCAAGAGGGCTTACAATGAAGAGAAAAAGAAGGCTGACAGGTAGCTGCTTGCTGCACCGCTTCCCCTTTGCTCAGTGCTCATCACCTCCATGTCCAAAGATGGGTTGCTTGCGTCTTAGCCAGTCTGCGCTTCAGCTAACCTGCATCTACATCTCACCTACATCTGCAGCAACAGACTGTGCTCATGGCGAGCAGATAATTTTGGCTTACCTGGATTACTTGCAATGCACAGGCATAAACGCAATGGCCTGATGTCATACGTCCTTTACCAAGCCAGCCTTATGCTGTACTATTGCATGACAGCTGCAAAGCACAATCCCAACCGTTTGCAGGTACAGGAATGCATACACGCAGCTGCGTGACATGAGGCAGCCAGCACAGCGCCGCACCAAACAGCAAAGGTCGGCATCTGGTGCACAGTCCATGCCTCAGCTCCCAGGCCTGGACAGACAGCAGGGCAATGCCTTCCAGTTGGCCACTGATGGTCTGACCACCTCAGGCTCTACAGCAGCCCTGGCATGCAACAGTAGCAAGCCTCAGAAGCCTGTGAAGGTCAGGAAGGGCCCCACAGAGCACAACAGGTTCACTGCTGAGATGGACTTGGCGGCTGCTGGCCTGCTTGGGCAAGCATCAAAGTTGACCGTGGATCCTGAGTCTGTAGTTGGTGCTGCGCCCAGCAAGCAAGTGCAGCAGGGCTTGAGCTGACCTTTCAGGAGCAAGCGAGTCTTGCAGCAGCAGGGACAGCAGCAGCAGCAACTTCTCTCAGGTACAGTTGAACAGCAGGAAGAGCAGCAGCACAGAGAGTCACAGGGGGACCAGCAAACATGGCAGCGCAGAAGCAGGCAGCAGCAACAGCCGCAGCATGCAAGCAATTCAGAGGAGCTGTCTCCTGGGGCAAAAGAGGCCCTCATCGCGGCTGGCTTGCTCAGTGAGGATCAGGTCAGCCTATGATTGCACTGCACGCTGCTGTTGTATGCTGTTTTGGGTCTGTGTTGTCCTGTCACTGCTGGGGCTAGACAGGGCCACTGAGCTAGCCTTTCTGTGCTATGTTATTGCCATGCCTAGTGCCTTCCAAGCTGATGTGTCTTTGAGCTGCAGAGTTGTCTTGTGGTGTGTGTGCATAGCATGACTCCTGGCAATGGCTATCAGCTTTCATCAGAATACGTATCCAGCTACTGTACTGTGTGTACAGGAGCCCATGCTTGATGATGACATGACAGAAAATCCAGGTGTGCTGCCATCACACCACCATCAGCTGCCCACAGCCTCAGCCCAGCAGGAGCTTCAGCCTTGGCAGGCCCGGCTGGCAGGCCATGCAGAAGGCATCCAACAGCTGGACCGGGACAGCCTGTGCCGCCTTTCAGACCCATGCCAGAAGCCTTCTAAACGATCCAGGTCCTGCCCACCTGACTCTTTTGGGGCGGAGGCCTACCAGGCAGCAGACAGCACAGAAGCAGCACATGCCATGCAGGATGATGACCCCATCAGTGATGATGATGATGCCATGTCTGCTGGTCACTCTGGCCTGTGTGCAGCTGAGGAGCCTGTGCTTGCATCAGATCACCACAGTACACAGCAGCAGCAAGCAGATGCATTGGGCGTTCCTGCTGCAGCCACACTCTGGGCGGTGCCTCTTCCTGTGCCTGCTGCACAGCCAGCACAGCAGCATGACAGCTTGGACATGACTCAGCCCAACCTCACACCAGCTGGCCCAAGGCAGAGGCAACATCCAGGAGCCATTCACGATCCTCACTCAGATCCCAGAACAGCCCCCATCAGGGCCTGCCCTTCCAGCAGCCCCCGCACATCACATGTTGACCTGGACCCTGATCTGGACTGCGACATGCTGCCTGCTGCTGAAACCAGCCACCGCCACCCACAGCTGAACCCAGCTGTGGCAGCCCAAGCTGACCAGTCGCATAGGCCATTGAAACAGTGCACGCTTGATAGACAGACGAGTGCTCCGCCCCGAGTGAGCAAGGTCAAGGCGGCAAAATGGAAGCAGAAGGGAGGCCAGCGAGCTGGTGCCTTTGCAGAGAATGATCAGCCACAGCTGGCAGCAGCAGTGGCTGTCCCTAGGCAGCAGGGAGGTGAGGCGGGTCAGCAGTGCTGGCTGCAATCAGGTGTGGGAGGGCATGAGGTGGCAGCAGTGCTGGGGGAGACAGCACAGAGGGCCAGGGTGGGTGGGGAGTTCAAGTACCAGGAGGTGGTGCGAGGCAAAGCTGATCGGGCTGCCCTTCAGGTCATGCCTGCTCAGCTTTCTCTCCGATTTCTGTTGCACATGCAGCATCTGGTGCTGGTGTGACTGCCTTCAAGCATGTGCACAGCCAGCTGCTGCATGAAGTCACTGCATCATGCAGTCTCGCTTGCTATCCAGCTGGCCCAGCAAGACTTGTTTCTATAGCTTGCGAAAGCGTCTGGGACTTGTGCTCCGTCCAGTTGAATGCATGGCCAGGGTTGCTGTTGCTCTTACTGTACAGCTGGCTTCTGACACACCGCTTGCCTACCACCTTTCCTGACAGGACGCATGTTGGTGCATGCAGGGCATCCAGTGCTTGGACTGCAGACGCTTTTACGAGGCTGTGAACACATGGGGTCATGAGGGTCAGCCTCTGCCAACATGTGGCCACACAGTACTGCCAGGTACATCACAAACTGAAAAGAGACATGATGTGTCAATATCTTCCAACGCTTGTCTTTGACAGAAGTTTCGAATCTGTATTGTAATGTTACTTTCAAGGACCAAATTGCAGCAGAAGACCTGCCTGATGGACACGCCTGCTTGTGTTTACTGTTGTCAACAGCTCAGTGCATCACAAGAGGTATGCAGTCAGCTCACAAGTCGGCATTTTGTGCGCATTTCAGCAAATTCACATTGCAACTGACTGCAGGAACTGCTATGCACAGAGGGCAAGGTGGAAGTGCTCTGCCAAGGCAAGACCTGCATCAGGACGCCTCTAGACATAGATACCGCTTTGCACCTCCAGCAACACCAAACGGTTTCTGGGACATGGGATTTGGTGATTCACAAGACTCACGCAGTTGATGATGACCAATTTTGCTTTGGTGCATCTGAAAGTGAGAGAGAGCAGCTTTTAGGTTGCGCTGTTGTGATCAAATATAGCGATGACTGCTGCTGCCCAGCTTTACTCGTGATCAACGATTCGTGTTTTGTGTTGTGTGCATTGCCATTGTGATCTTTATAGTTGTTAGAGTGTTGCTCTATTGTACAGGAGCATCATGCAAGAGCCATCTCACCAGGGGCAAACAGCTCACTGGGTGGGACGCTGATCACATTGTCATATTTCATTTTCTGCTGAAGTTGCTGCACTAGCAAACGCCCAAATTCCGCAACTTCTACAGATGCTCCAGCTTCTTTCTCAACAGTGGTGATCTCACAGTCCTCAATGCCACAAGGCACTATGTTCTGGTAAAATGTGAGGTTTGTGCTGATGTTGATTGCAACTCCATGTGAGGCAACGCCTTGTGAAATTTTGACACCCACCGCTCCAATCTTTCTGTCCTCCACCCAGACACCAGTCCTGCCTGGTACTTGTCCCTGAGCATCAAATGTGTGCATCAATGCAAGTGTGCATGTGACATGAACAAAGTGTTTTCATTTGCCAATGCTGCGCTCTCACCCTGGCCTGGATGCCATAATGACCACAGGCGCCCACCATACATTCCTCAAGGGTTTCTACATAGGCTCGCGCACCTAGGCCAAGTCTCCGCAGATTTACAATAGGGTACAGGACCATCTGCCCTGGCCCGTGATAAGTGGTTTCTCCTCCCCTTCCAGCGTTATGAATATCAATACCTTGCTGCTCAAGACTAGCTTTGGGCACCTTGAAATGGGCTGTCTGACCACGCTTACCAAGAGTGTAGACGCTGGCGTGCTGCATGAAAGCAGTCCAAATCTTTCCTATGTATGCGTGCAGTAAAGCATGCAGCCAACTCAGTGGGCCAAACGTCAGCAGTCAGGCAACATAAGTAGGACTGCATCAGCAACTGACACCCTATGTCATGTCACTTTTCTGCCTGCAAGCCACTGCAGCACTTACTTGTAGCTGCAAGAGCGTGTCAGGAGCTTCCTTACGTTTGCAAAGCTCTGCAAGTCTTTCCTGGACAGCAAGAGCTTCCGCGTACTTAACAGGTTTGACGCCGAAGTCGCAGATACGCAATACCCGCTGAAGCTTGGTGACAGACATGCCAGTTGCTCAATGCAGCTGTTGCGAGTTGAAGTTCTACCAAGATCAAAGGGTCAGGGCATTTGACTTGACGCCCTCGAGTCAAGCCCTGGCAACGGCTGTTCGATTGTCAAACTTTGCAAGTGCTTGCCGTGCCGCTTGTGCATCGCTTCCGAAACTATGAGTGGGTCAAGCAGTACTCGCACAGTTTTGTGCGGACTGCCAGGCGATCTTGAACATGAGGGCGATGCTAAAGACCACAAGGTAGCCAAAGTGGGTGGGCAACCCGTTTTCCCTGGGCTTGCCCCGCCCTCAAATCTTTTGGTCACATGCTACAATTGCCAGAAGAGGATGGTGCTGGTGGTGCAGGTAGCTTTATGAGCACAAAGCTTGCGGCACCTACATTGCAAATAATAGCAGAAATTGAGTAAGCTCAAATTCTTCTGTTTGCAGGTCCCCACAGCGCCCCAGCCTGCGACTTCAAATGGCGTCTTGATGCTGTGGGCCTGCATTTCCCCTGAGTGTGCAACAGGTGCCGGCAGCTGGCGAGCTTTCTTTTGCCAACTGCCCAGCAATACACAAGCTGCAAGCAACAAAGTAGCACACAGCGCTCAAGATACCCGGAACGACCTCTCTGCAATGGAATCACCTTCTTCTCCAGATGTGAACAATGCTGACAACACCTTTCACCAAAGTCCGGCGGGTGACGCTTGGGGTGCAATAGACGACAGCTGGGGCAGCCAGCCACACAAGGAGAATGATGCAAGCCAAGGAAATGATGCATTTGACTTCAGCGACTTGGAACAGGCACTGAACAAATCACACCAGCAACAAACCATGCCCGCCTCAAATTTCCAGCAGGCAGAAGCAATCGCACAACCACGTGGGCAGCAGCTGCAGACAACGTCTTGCTGCAGCTTGAGTCCAGAAATGGCAGGACCTCAGCTGCCCAGCTTCTACCTCCACATGACTGCTGAAGCTGTTGGGGCATCTTCAAGGTTGTCAGCTGAAGACCAACACATTGCTGAGCTTGTAACTGCACATCAACAAGGAAACCAGCAGGTACAGGCAATTCCACCTGTACCCTCTGTTGTGCTTGTCACATGCACTGTCTGCAACTGGGTGTTCACATAAAAGATAAAACCCAAAAATGAGCTGTGCTGCGCAGTCTGTCCCCTCACATGACATGGATGGTCCTGGTGATGAATGGTCGGGTGAAATGTATGAAGAGGACAAGGAAGGAGCTTTTCTCAAATTCTGTGCGCAAGTGCAGCATGTTCCACAGCAATGTTTGAGATACAGGTACGCCAATATGACACTGTGTCTGTTCAAGCAGCTACTCTTATCAAACCGGCTGCATAGGTAGTAATTGCAAAAAGGACTTGATGTTTGCAATTTAGCTAAAGCTGTACGTAGACTGGAGCACAATGCACATGGCTAACTGCACATACATGTCTGCCTGACTAATGCAACAGATGCACCGATGTTGAAACAAGTTGCAAGCACTGTCTCAGGTCAGTCACTGCAAGCAGACATGCAAAACCTCCGAGGGTGCAATGTCAAGTCACTACAGGCGTATGTACTGCAACCTGCCCTGTGAAATATCTGGTGCGATCATTTATTGCTGATTTGTAAATTTCTTGTCAACCTGGAAAACAATGGTCTGGTCGTCACACGCGGGGTATAGCACCCCATTTCATGCAGGTTACATGTACTAAAGATGGTTGTGCACGTATAGCATTACATGAACCAGACCATCTTGATGACGCATTAACAGCGGCTTTGACCAATCATGAAACTGCTTCATCTGGCTGGTGTGCCGTCTGCTTTTGGCCCATGATGCTGAGCTGGGCCACAGCAAAGCTGCAACTTGCTGCGCTTCCCCTGACTCTTCTCCCCATGCTAACATTTCCCTGCTGGCATGCAGTTGGGGTGGCTTGCCACTGTGGCCAAAGAAAACGAAGCCAACACCAGGTCAATGTTTGCACTGTGGTGCTCACCAGGTGTTTGAGATGCAAATACTAGCGCCATTAATGCACTTCTTAGAGGAGACATGTGGGTGGTTGCTGGATGAAGAACATGACTGTACTGAGCAGATAGAAAGTGCTATGCAAGTATTGTCCAACTGGCACTGGCTGACAGTTGCTGTGTTTTCTTGTCCTCATGCATGCCAGACAAATGCTCCTAGCAGTAGTGTAGCGGCAGGGAGGCAATGTGTCTGGCATGAGCAGACAGTCATGCTTGCCATGGAAGATTAATATCGAATGTATCGTTAAGAGGGCATTGATCTTATCCATGACTTATGCAGCCCAGAGCGCATTGCAAGCTGATTGCATCAGCAGCACTGATGCTCAACGTGCACTTGCGAGTTGCCTACTTGACTCCAACCGGTACTGGCCACCAGTATTCGTTAGATTCATGGATCAGTTCTGACAGACTCAGACCTGTCTACCTTCATTTCAGCTCCTAACTTGTGATGCACTGCGCGTGGTACCCACAAATTCTTGAGGCCATATGCCTCCCCAGTGCAGTTGACGGGACTGCAAAGAGCCGAGGGCTGATTGTTCAAAATGCAAGTATATACTGTTTTGCTAAGCATATCTGTGTGCAATACTGAAAGCCCAGAAAATCAGGGCCACTGATATACACTGCATTTTCTGTTGTGTGATGTCAGCAGTCAAACAGGAAAGTAGCCAGCTGCAGCGTCCCTGCTTGCAGCTTCCAAGTTTGTTGTGCTAAACAGCTGTGATAAATGTGAATTGCTGTGTCTGATGTCGAATCCACGAAGAACAGTCTGGAATGGAGTGTCAAAACACAGCCGACTTGCTCATTAACAGTCAACTTTCGTAAGTGCAGTAGACGATGCACCACAGGGCATGCTATCATGTCCAGGAAGTGTCAGTCACTCTGCAGCCTGAGTCTTGCCCTGTGCATGTTGCTTGTGTTGAGCGACGAGTGCGTATAACAATGGCCTGCATAGCAACATTATGGTGTAGGCTTGGTTGAGCTAGCTCATGCAAAGCATTGCACCCACATAACAGCTCTGCTGCAAATCTTACACTTTGAAGCTGTTGCTGTCCTCTGTGACCCCTAGCATCTCAGCTAGCAGCTGCCTATCAAATGGTGCAGTCTGAGGCTGCCTAGCTTCTGCAACAACAAATTGGTGTCAGACCTGTCGCATGTTTTGGGACCGCTTTTCAGAGCTGACAGCTATGCTTGTGGTGGAGAAGCATCACAGGTGAGTGCTCTGCACCTGGAAGCAGAACTGACAAAGTGTTGCGGTAGCCATTGAACTGCAGGTACTCCCGCAATAGCTCATTGATGACCAGGTTGTCTCTGCTCAGCGGAAGTGCAGCTTCCTGCACTAATTGCAGAGGGTACTGTGTCGCTTGTCGACGCAATCACGGTCGTGAGTGGTGTGGCAAGCAAATTCCTGCACCTGTGGGCTCTCCAAGGATTGATATATATCAGCTCTCACTTGTGCTCGCAGCTGCTGCAGTGTGCCACTGCTTTCAAGGCTGTTTGTGACAGCTATACAGGCACGACAGCTTGATCAAATCCCGTTCAAGCGGCTGGGGCTGGTCTGCAGTATGTATGTCAACGTACCAGCTTTCAGCTCTGCTGTGGACGCCATGTAGGACTGTGACAGGACGGCAACCTTGTCGAGCCAGACCAGGTGATCAGAAGCAGAGTTGCCGCAGACAACTCATGGCACGATCGGCAAGCTTATGCTGAATCATACCAGCTTTCAAGAAAGCATGCCACGCCCAATCGGGTGTCTTGATCTGATCGATGCGGGCTGAACGCCGAAGACAGTTCTGGATCAAAGCTTCTCCCGCCGGATCAGTCAACAAAGTCAACAAGGCATATCTATGCGAAATCCCGAAACAAGTTGAGCACCCCTAAAGGGAATCCCCTGATCTTAACCGCCTTTTGGGCTTGTGGATATTCAATAGTTAGCGCTGTACTTTTGAGCTGAAACCAACTGACGCTGATCTAACGAATATTGCCTCCTGGGACTTTCAAATCCCCACAAAAAACGAATTTTAGCGGTTCCAAACGAAGTGGCTGGTTGCTGTGTGCAAGACGATCTCCAGTCTGGTCGGCGCGCAATCCGGCTGCTACACTTCTAGGTGTGCCGATTTGCAAACTTTTGCGGCATCATGTTTTCCGAACGCTTGGGTATGGGCACCACTCTGCCTTGCCGCGGACGACTGCAGCTTTCTGGCAACGCCCTGCATGCACGACAGTCTGTTGGCAAGAAGGACAACAAACGCATCTCCGTCAGCGCCGTCGCCAGCCCACCTCACAAGTACGCCAGGCAAGATGTTAGTTCAAGCGATGCGGAATCAGCAGCGCCGTCTTTCACTTCTGACTCTGTCAAGCTATCAGCTGTACCTAGAGCAGGACAGCCTGGAAACTCTAATGACAACCAGCGAAACATACAAGCCCACGCTAGCAACCAACAGAGCCTCAATATCGGATCTCTCTGGGGCAGCTACCAGCGCAGCGTCGAGACCAACCCCCTTGTGACCAAGGCTTGTACTTCCTTCTTCGGATTCGTCATTGGTGACGTCTTGGCGCAGAGACTCACTGGCGGCACCTTCAGCATACTGCGATGCTTGCGGCTTGGTACATACGGTCTGGCGCTGGACGGACCTCTCGGTCACCTGTGGTACCAAGTGTTGGACAAGACCGTGTGGCCAAATGACTCCCAGAGCAACAAGGCTGTCCTTGCGAAGACAGCCGCTGACCAGCTGATTTGGGCCCCTATCATGACCTGCGTCTTCTTTGCTGTCTTGAAGACACTAGAAGGGCATCCTGAGCTAATCATGCAGACAATACAGGTAACCCTGGTGGCTGCATCAACCTTTAGAGTTTGTCTGCGTCGGCTTGAGCGTGTCAATAATGGTCTGCATGATTCCATAAGTGATTGTTATTGTGGCATGCCAATTGATGAGCCATTCGATTGCTGTCGCTCAGTATATTTACCATTTACTGTGCAGGATAAGCTGGTGAGGACGGTGGTAGCCAACTATGTGCTGTGGCCGGCAGCGCACTTCATCAACTTCAAGTTTGTGCCTGGACAGCACCGAGTGCTGTACAACAATTGTGTATCGGTGAGCATGTTCTTCAGCAAATGCATGCCTGTCTGCTGCTCCTGCATCTTGCCTATTGACCTGTGTAGGGTAAGGTCATGGCTGTCAGAGGTCTCTAGCAAGGCAGTGTGTCATCAGATCAAGTGCATTGGCTTTTGTTTGGTTGCAGATTGTGTGGACAGTGTTCCTCTCCATTACAACACACAGCGATGGAGACACAAACGCCTGCTTTATTGTGCCCAGTAACATTCCAGAGGCTGTTGCTTACTCAGCCTGCTGGCTACAGTGGAGCAGAGTGAATGTTGAATACTGGGGCTTGCACCACTGATCCAAATTTTGGGCGACCACTTTTATCCAGGGACACCTAGGGATTTTGCCAGCTGTTGAGTCTAGGATGTCCTAGGCAGGCATTCAGTTAGCATGGGTCTCTGTGGGACCACCTGAGGCCACTACACTCACTTTCCACTGTACTATACACTCACTCAGGCATTACTTAGCCCTTGTACAAAGCTGATTTTGGTCTGCGTTGATTTTTGCAGATTGTGTGGACATTGTACTTGTCTTGCCTGGCGCATGCGCCTGTCATCGACACAGATGAAATGCTGGGAGTCATAGATCAAGCGTCGTTTTTGACAGCGGGTATTCTAGAGCAGGCGTTGCCTGAATCTTGGGCAGATGAACTGAGCGCAGCATTCAACTCACTCCTGCCTGA
>JAABUP010001639.1_pt1 | contig 46577 bp, 43 predicted proteins | sample 5559201 | NCBI WGS metagenome assembly JAABUP01 (sample SAMN10711887, study PRJNA513373) | rock metagenome | isolation source: Antarctica rocks | place: Antarctica
CGAGGTCCTCGCCGGCGAGGACCCTGCGGCGCTCGTCGTAGATGACGGTGCGCTGCTTGTTCATCACCTCGTCGTACTTGAGGATGTTCTTGCGGATCTCGAAGTTCTGCTGCTCGACCTGCGTCTGGGCCGACCGGATGGCCCGGGTGACGAGCTTGGACTCGATCGGCATCTCGTCCGGGATCTTCAGCCGATCCATGATCGACTCAACGGCGGCGGCGTTGAACAGCCGCATCAGGTCATCGCCGAGCGAGAGGTAAAACCGCGACTCGCCGGGGTCACCCTGCCGGCCGGAGCGCCCCCGCAGTTGGTTGTCGATGCGGCGCGACTCGTGCCGCTCGGTGCCGAGCACGTACAGCCCGCCCGCGTCAACGACCTCCTCGTGCTCGAGCGCGACCTCCTCGCGCTTCTTGTCCAGCGCGTCAGGCCACGCGGCCTCGTAGTCGTCGGGCGTCTCGATCGGCGACAGGCCGCGCTGGCGCAGCTCGAGGTCGGCGAGGAACTCCGGGTTACCGCCGAGCATGATGTCGGTGCCGCGGCCGGCCATGTTGGTGGCCACGGTGACGCCGCCGCGCCGCCCGGCCTGGGCGATGATGACGGCCTCGCGCTCGTGCTGCTTGGCGTTGAGCACCTCGTGCGGCACCCCGCGCTTGGTCAGCAGCTGCGAGAGGTACTCCGACTTCTGCACCGACGTGGTGCCGACCAGCACCGGCTGGCCCTCCTCGTGCCGCTCGGAGATGTCCTCGACCAGCGCGTCGAACTTGGCGACCTCGGTCTTGTAGACGACGTCGGCCTCGTCCTTGCGGATCATCGGGCGGTTGGTCGGGATCGGCACCACGCCCAGCTTGTAGATCTGGCTGAACTCGGCGGCCTCGGTCATCGCCGTACCGGTCATGCCCGAGAGCTTCTTGTACAGGCGGAAGTAGTTCTGCAGGGTGATCGTCGCGAGGGTCTGGTTCTCCTGCTTGATCTCGACCTTCTCCTTGGCCTCGATCGCCTGGTGCATGCCCTCGCTGTAGCGCCGGCCGTGCAGCACGCGGCCGGTGAACTCGTCGACGATGAGCACCTCGCCGCCGGTGACGATGTAGTCCTTGTCGCGCTTGTAGAGCTCCTGCACCTTGAGCGCGTTGTTGAGGTAGCCGACCAGCGGCGTGTTGATCGACTCGTAGAGGTTCTCGATGCCGAGCTGGTCCTCGACCTTCTCCACACCTTCCTCGGTGATGGCGACGGTCCGCTTACCCTCGTCGACCTCGTAGTCCTCGTCGCGCACCAGCAGCGGCGCGATGCGGGCGAACTCGTTGTACCAACGGGTCGGTTGGTCGGCCGGCCCGCTGATGATCAGCGGTGTCCTGGCCTCGTCGATCAGGATGGAGTCGACCTCGTCGACGACGGCGAAGAAGTGGCCGCGCTGCACCATCTCCTCCGCCGACCACGCCATGTTGTCGCGCAGGTAGTCGAACCCGAACTCGTTGTTGGTGCCGTAGGTGATGTCGCACGCGTAGGCGGGCTTGCGCTCCTCGGGGCGCATCGAGGGGTGGATCACGCCGACGGACAGGCCGAGGAAGCGGTGGATGCGGCCCATCGTCTCGGCGTCGCGCTGGACGAGGTAGTCGTTGACCGTGATCACGTGCGCGCCCTGGCCGGCGAGCGCGTTGAGGTAGGTGGGCAGCGTCGACACCAGCGTCTTGCCCTCGCCGGTGCGCATCTCGGCGATGTTGCCCAGGTGCATCGCCGCCCCGCCCATCAGCTGGACGTTGAAGTGCCGCTGGCCGAGCGTGCGCTTGGCCGCTTCGCGCACCGCGGCGAAGGCCTCGGGCAGCAGGTCGTCGAGCGACTCGGCGTCGCCGTAACGCTCCCGCAGCTCGTCCGTCGTGGCCCGCAGCTCGGCGTCGGTCAAGTCGACGAAGTCCGGCTCGAGGGTGTCGACCTGGTCGGCCAGGGAGGTGAGCTTGCGCAGGATGCGGCCCTCGCCGGCGCGCAAGATCTTGTCGAAAACCACTTGTCGAGGCTCCTCGCTGCCTTGGACGGTTCGCTGTCGATGGTAGGCGTCGGCGCCGCCCCTCCCCTCTCATCGGAACTCGGTGGCCGGCCGTCAGGTTCCAGACCATGCTGGTCGGGTGGATCACCCTGGCCTTCCTGCTCCCCCAATGACCCTGGCGGCCGGCGATGCCCACCTGCGCACGTGGGAGCCGCGGGATGCCGAGGCGCTGGTCAGGGCGTGCGACCCCGAGGTGCTGCGGTGGACGATGCTGCCCGCCCCGTACACGTCGGAGGTCGCTCGCGACTGGGTCGAACGGAGGGCACCCGGTGAGTGGTCCAGCGGGCGCGGCGCCCACTTCGGCATGTTCGGCGCCGCGACGGGTTCGCTGCTCGGCGCCGCAGGACTGGGCGACATCGCGGACCAAGCCGCCGAGGTGGGCTACTGGCTGGCGGCAGGAGCACGCGGCCGCGGCATCGCGAGCGCTGCAGTCGTGGCGCTCTGCCGGTGGGGCTTCGAGGAGCTCGGGCTGCAGCGCATCGGGTGGCAGGCTCTGGTCGGCAACTGGGCCTCGCGCGCGAATGTGCCGTCGTAGGAGTTACGTGCAGGTTGACGAGCTCGTCCGCCGCCCCGGTGTGTCGCGGACGAGAACACCAACCGTCGTCGGGCCCGGGGTCGCCGGGCGGGGGCTACCGGTTGCCGAACAACGCGGGCGGGAAGACGTCGGAGGCGACCAGCTTCTCCCGGATCGGGCGCATCACCTCACGGAGCCGCTCCGCCTTCTCGACCCCGAGGTGCCGCCAGCCCTGCTCGGCACGCTCGGCGGTCTGCCGCTCAACCTCGGCGCGCAGGGCGGTGCCCTCAGGTGTGAGCGAGCCGTCAGCGGCGCAGACGCCACGCTCCCGCAGCCGGGCCTGGGCCGCATCCCACTCGGCGTCGTCCCACCCGCGAGTGGCTCGAAGGAACGGTGTCATCGAGTTGGTCGCGCCGTAGGTCAGCATCGCCTCGATGGGGTCGAGCCCGGCGAGCAGCAGAGCGGCCACATGGCCGTCGCCCCGGTGCTCGCGCAGCAGGCTCGCGGCGTGCCACAGGGCGAGCAGGGGGTCGCCAGGCCACGGCAGAGAGGCGTGGCCGGCATAGAGCGCGCGCCCGGCGCCGGAGAGGCCGGCGCATGCCTCCCGCGCCAGCCCCAGGGCCTCGTCGAGACCGGCGATGGAGGCCGGCTCGCCGAGCACCCGCCGCAGCACGGCGGACGTCCCCGCGTGCCGGGCGGCAAGCACCTCGGCCGGTGTCGCGACGGACCACGCCGCGGGGATGGCAGCCTCGACCACGACCGGTGAGAACACGTAGAAGGTCGCGACGACGACCTCCGCGGGTACCGCACCCATCGGAGCGCTACGGCACGCGAAGTAGCCGTCGCGGCCGCGCAGGCCCAGGTCGCGGTACGCATGCCTGGGCTCGGGCGCGAAGTAGCCGACGACGTGCAGCGTCTCCAGCTCCCGCCAGCAGCCCTGTGCGAGCGCGGGGAGGGGATCGAGCTCGGCCTCGTTGCTGGTGGTCCGGGTGCTCGTCATGATGCCGACCCTAGGCCCGACACCCGAGCCGGCGTGATCAGGCCGGCGCGCTGCGCGACGTTGTCGACAGCTGCCCGGGTTGCTGCCGAGTACTGCTCCCCGTGAATCAGGCAGATGTCGTGGTCGCCGGTCATCTCGATCACCTCGGCACCCAGCGCCTCGGCCAGCTGACGCTGCTTGGTCGGCCGCACCAGTTTGTCCCGCGTGGTCAGGCACACCACTGCCGGCATGCTCAGCTGCGACACCCACGGGCGGGCGTCGTACTCGCTGAGCGCGCGGCCGGAGTCGACGAGCTGGCGGGTCAGTCCACGGCGGAACTCGGCATCGAGCCATGGCCGCCACTGGGCGATCTCTGGCTGCTGCCGGACCGCCTGTGCCATCGCGCGGTCGACGAAGCCCTCGCCGGTGCCGAGCCGCAACCCGGCCTCCATCAGGGTCAGCCACTTCCAGACGACTCGCTCGTACCGGCTCGCCCGCCACTCGAGGGCGGTGGCCTGCTGCACCAGCCCGGCGACGACCTCGGGGTGTCGGTGGGCGAGCAGCATCGAGACCGGCCCGCCCAGGGAGTAGCCGAGGGCGATGGCAGGCCCGGTCCCCAGCTCGTGCAGCAGCGCGGCCGCGTCGTCGGCGCAGTCCTCCAGCGTGAAGCGCTCCAGCGACCGCATGCCACGGCCGTGCCCCCGGTGGTCGATCGCGAGCACCCGGTAGCGCTGGGCCAGCTCGGCGTAGCAGAGGAAGAAGTTGAGGGCGGCGCTGGCGGTCCAGCCGTGCAGCAACAGGACGGTCGGGACGCCGGGGCGCGGGCCGGTATCGCGCACGAACACCTCGCCCCGGCCCGGCAGCAGCACGATGCGCCCTGGAGGCAGGGGCGGAGGCAGCGGCGGCGCGATCTCGCCGGGCTCGGGCTTGCCGAAGGACTGCCGCAGCGTCTGCAGGCCGGCGCCTGGACGCCGCTGGCGCTGCCCGAACCGGCGCGTCGGCTCGTGCCCGCTCTTGGTCACGCGCCTGCCCAGCCGCCTGTCCCGCCCGCTCACCCGCTTGCTCGCCCGCACCTGCTGCACGCTAGCCGCTGGCCCCGACAGCCGGTCGCCGGACACGGCCCGTTCAGCTCCGGCGCTCCGGGCTCAGGTGATCTCGAGCAGCTTCTCGCGGACGGCGTAGACGACGGCTTCCATGCGGGAGTGCAGCTGGAGCTTCTCGAGGATGTTGCGGATGTGGTTCTTGACCGTGTTCTCGCTGATGAACAGCTGCTTGGCGATGTCGCGGTTGTTCAGCCCCTTGGCCACCAGGCGCAGCACCTCCATCTCGCGGTCGGTCAGCCGCGGCGAGTCCAAGGGCTGGCGCTCGTCGCTCTTGCGGACCATGGAGGCGAACTCTGTGAGCAGCTTGGAGGCCATCGACGGGCTGATCAGCGACTGACCCTCGTGAACCGCGCGCACCGCGACCGCAACCTCGTCGATGGGGATCTCCTTGAGCAGGTAGCCCATGGCACCGGCCTTGATGGCGTCGTAGAGGTCGCCCTCCTCGTCGCTGATCGTCAGCATGATGATCTTGGCACTCGGCACCGCGCTCTTGATCGCGGTCGTGGCATCGATGCCGCCGCGGCGCGGCATCCGGACGTCCATGAGCACGATGTCGGGGGTGCTCGAGGTGGCGAGTGCCACGGCCTCGGCGCCGTCACCTGCCTCGCCCACGACCTCGATGTCGGGCTCCTGCGCGAGCACCATCTCGAGGCCGCGGCGGAACAGCGCGTGGTCGTCGACGACGAGCACCCGGATCGGGTCCGCCAGCTGCACCGTGTCGGCGGCGGCCGGCTGGTCGAGGACGTCCGACATGTGCTCCCCTCCGCCAGCTCACCCGGGCCACCAAGGCTCGAGCGAGATCATCATCCCACTGCGGCGCCGGGCGTCACTGCCCGGCAGCAGCGGACCCTGCGGCGGGGGCATTGCCGTCAAGGGTCTGTGATTGCAGTCGCAATACACCATAGGTGTAACCGCGGCGTCGGTAGACGACGCTGGGGGCCCCGTTGGCCGCGTCGCAGTAGAGGTAGAAGTCGTGGCCCACCAGCTCCATGTGGTGCAGCGCATCCTCCAGCGAGATCGGTGGGGCGTCGTGGGTCTTCTCGCGGACGACGAGCGGCCCGGCAGCAAGGACGACGTCAGCGTCGCCCAGCGGCTCAGCCGGCGGGTCGGCGTCTACCGTGGACGAACCGCTGTCGGCCGGCTGCGCCGGCCGGTCGGACGCGGTGGTGCTGGGCAGCGGGTCCGCCGTGGCGAAGCTGCCGGTGCGCAGCGACTCGGCGTGGCCCTGCCCGTGCCCGTGCCCGTGCCCGTGCCCGTGGCCGTGGCGCCGGTCCGCCGCGCGACGCAGCCGCTCCTCGAGCTTGCCGACAGCCATGTCGAGAGCGGCGTACTTGTCGGACGCTGCAGCCTCGGCCCGGACGACCGGGCCCCGCGATCGCAGTGTCAGCTCGATGCGCTCGCAGGAGTCCGACAGCCGAGGATTGGCCTCGTGACCGACCTCGACGTCGACGCGGAATGCCTTGGCGTCGTGCTTGTCGAGCCGGGCCAGCTTCTCCCGGACGTGGCGCTGGAACCTCTCGCTGACCTCGCAGTGGCGACCTCGTACGACAACGTCCACTCGTCCTCCTCGCCTTGTGCTTGCTCGTGCTCCGGCGACCGGCAGCGCCGGGGGGATCACACGCTAGCCCTGCCGGAGCCCGGCGCACCAGGCCCTGGACGGGTGGCACCGGGCGCGGCCACCCCCGCGACCGCCGCCACGGCGAGCACGACCGCCCCGGCTTCGTGCAGCACCCGCGCCAGCTCGAGCGCGGTCGCACCGGTGGTGACGACGTCGTCGACGAGCACCACCGGCCCCTGCGGAACGGCCCCTCGGACCCGCCACGCGCCGCGGATGTTGGCCGACCGCGCGGTGGCGTCGAGACCGGCTTGGTCCCGCTGGGCAACCGATGCGGCCAGCAGCGGACGGACGGCGCATCCGGTGGGGCCGCGGGTTCCGCCCCGCAGGCCCACTGCGGCCGCACGTGCGAGCACGGCGACGTGGTCGAAGCCCCGGGCGCGCCGTGCTGCGGCTCGCGACGGCACCGGGACGAGGACCACCGGCGCCGCTGCGGCCGGCGAGGCCGCCGGCAGAGCTGCATCCAGCACCTCGTGCACCGCCCGCGCCAGCAGCTGCCCGAGAGGACGAGCCAGGCCCTGGCGTCCCCGCTCCTTGTACTCGATGACCAGCCGCCGGGCCGGCCCCTCGTACGGCGCGCCGGCTACTGCCAGCAGCTCGCCTCCGGCAGGACCGAGCAGCCGGCCGAGGCAGGGTCCACGCAGGGCGGCACGACAGCCGGGGCACCAGGGCATCGGCAGCGCTGGCGTCGGGCTCGGCGGGCATGCCGCAGCCGCCGCACGACACGGGCAGGAACAGGTCGAGCAAGCCGGGCATGCCACCACCATGCGGCGCACTCCAGGAGGGGACACCCCGTCCGGAGCAGCTTGTGGACAACCTCTGCGCTGTTGGGCAGCCCTTCGCGTCAGGCGGCGCTCAGCCGGGCCAGGCGGCGGCGGTGCCCGGCCCGATGTCGCCCCATCGACTGCCGGAGTGTTGCCACAGCCGCCCTGCGGCCACGACGACGAGCGCTCTGCCCGGGGCGGCTGCGACAGCCGTGACCGCATCAACGGCCGCACCGGGCAGTCCGGTCGTGGGCAGGGTCGCGGGCGACGTAGGCGTCGTCAGCCGCAGCTCGGCGAGTTCTGCGCGCCCACCGCGCACATGGCCGGCTACGACGAGGGTGAGGGGGTCCGACCAGCCGAGGGCGCTCACCGCCGTCAGCTGTGCCGAGGCCGGCTCCCAGTTCGACAGAGCGGTGCCCTCGCGTCCCGTACCCACATCGGCCAGCCACACCTGAGCGTGCCCCGGCGGGCATACGGCAGCAGCCACCCGGGTACCACTGGGGTCAGCGGCGAGGGCTGTCACACCGGGTCCCGAGGGACCTCCCGGCGGCCCCTGCACGGGAGGTCGCGGTGCGCCGTCGGGGCCGAGCGCGACGACCGACGGGGCGGCGGCGCGCGACGCCAGCAGCGTGCCGTCGGGCAGCCACGTCGCGCCGGTGAAGCTACCGCGGTCGTCGAACCGCCATCCGCCCACGGGTACCCGGCTGGTGCCGGTGCCGCCCAACGCTCCGGTCGACAGCCGGGCGCCCGCGGCCCCAGCAGTCCCGGCGACCACGGCCACCCGGCGGGCGTCGGCCGCCAGTGCGACGCTCGTGGCCCCGGCGGCGGCGAGCCGCACCGCGGGCACGATCATCCCGGGGGGCGGGCCGCCGACGGTGACCAGCCCGGCGGAGCCCCGCCCGGCGGTCTCGTTCAGCGTCACCAGACCGGACGCGCCCGACGCCACACCCGCCCCGACCGACCGCGGAGCGCGGTCAGCCGGTACGCCGGCGGCCAGCTCGCCTCCGGGCAGCGGGCGCCCGTCCGACAGCACTCGGACCGCGTCGACGGTCGGCAGCGACCCCAGGGTGGCCGCCACCTGCGCCAGCAGCAGCCGGCGGGCCGCGTCGTCGAGGCCGTAGGCCGCGCGCGAGAGGTCGACGACCGCGGTGCTCCCGTCGAGGACGACGCTGCCGATCAGCCCGACGGGCAAGCTCGACGTCGTGCCGTTGGCCAGTGCCATGCGGGCGAGCAGGGCCCGCACGACCGCACCCGGCAGCGCCGCCCGCTCCCCGGTCAGGGCAACGGGCTGGGGCGCCAGCAGCCCCTGCGGAGTGGCCAGCCACAGCACGGCAGCCGAGTAGCCACGGGACAGGTCCCGCGGCGTCAGCGCGATGCCCCGCGGGACGGCGGCGATGCGCCAGTCGCCCTGCTGGCGCACCAGGCGCAGGACGATGCGCAAGGCCCGCCCGCTAGGGCGGATCGCGCCGTCGGGGTCGAGCAGCGCCACCGCATCGGCGGTCAGCGTCAGCGTGACGGCTGCGCCGGGAGCCGGGCCCGGCGCACCAGGCGCGCCCCGCGTACCCGTCGCTCTCGGCGTCCCGGCAGAGCCGCTCGGCGCCCGGCGCAGCTGCAGGGTCGTGGCGTCGTACACCGTCGCGGTGCCGGTGTCGTCCCACTGCGCGCCCGTCGCCAGGAAAGCGCGGGCGAGGGCGTGCCCGCTCTCCGGCGAGGCGGCCGCAGCCTCGAGGAACCCGTCAGCGACCTGCTCCGGGGTCTGCCCCGCCACCGGGCCGGGCGGCAGCTTGCGGATCTCCGGCCCATCAGCCGTGCGGTCGGGCACTTGCTGGTCGATGCGGACGCTGCCGGACGTGGGCAGCCCACACCCGGCCGTGAGCCCGGTGAGCCCCGCGATCCCCGTGAGCAGCAGCGCCGCGGCCGCCGAAGCCGAGCGAGTCATCACGGAGCGGGTCATCGCGGACCGACGCGGGTCGGGCGCAGCGATCCTGGCGCCGGCACCACCGCCAGCGGGCTGGGTCCGAGGACGTTTCCGGCTCGGCGCGGCAGCAGGAGTCGGAACGAGGACCCGCGGCCGGGACGGCCCCAGGCCACGAGCTCGCCGCCGTGCAGCCGCGCATCCTCCTGCGCGATCGCGAGACCCAGACCGGTTCCTCCGGTGGCGCGTGCCCGGGAAGGGTCCGCCCGCCAGAAGCGATCGAACACCCGGCTGACGTCCTCGGACAGCATCCCGATGCCGTGGTCGCGAATCCGCACGGCAACCGTCGTCGGCGTGGCGGCGAGCGCCAGCTCGACCGGCCGGCCCTCTGCGTGGTCGACGGCGTTGGCCAGCAGGTTGCGCAGGATACGGGCGACACGACGCGGGTCGACGTCGGCCATCACCGGACTGTGGCTCAGCTCCGCCAGATCGAGCCGGCAGCCTGCACGGATCGCGGCCCCCTCGAACTCCTCCGCGACCAGCCGGACGAGCCCTGCAAGGTCGGTGGGTTCCGCCTCGAGCACCGCAGCCTGCGCGTCGTAGCGGCTGATCTCGAGCAGGTCGACCAGCAGCCGCTCGAAGCGTTCGAGCTGGTCGACGAGGAGCTCGGTCGCCCGGGCAGCGGGCGGGGAGAACTCCTCGCGCACCTCGTGCAGCATGTCGGCCGCCATCCGGACCGTCGTCAGCGGCGTCCGCAGCTCGTGCGACACGTCGGCCGTGAAGCGGCGGGCTAGGCGGGACAGCTCCTCGAGCTGGTCGATCTGCCGGGACAGCGCGGCCGCCATGTCGTTGAACGCCCGACCGAGCCGAGCCACCTCGTCCTCGCCCCGGACCGGGATGCGCTCGCTGAGCCGCCCCGCGGCGAACCGCTCGGCCACCCGGGCAGCGACGCGCACCGGCGTGACGACCGACCGGCTGACGAGGGCGACCACCGCGCCCAGCAGCAGGACGAGCACGGCCCCGCCGATGGCGAGCGTCCGCTGGACCAAATTCATGGTCTGCTGCTCGGCCGTCAGGGGGAAGACGTAGTACAGCTCGTAGGACCCCACGGTCTCGGTGATCGGCGCGCCGATGATCAGGGCGCGCACGCGCCGCCCGCCGACGGACACCGCGGCGAAGGTCTCGGCCTGCACGCCCTGCCGTACAGCTGCCCGCAGCGGCTGCGGGATGTCGCGCTGGTCCAGCGGCCCGGAGATGTAGCCGTCGCTCGTGCCACCGGTGGGCAGCAGCGCGGCGTCGAACAGCCCGCTGGGGCTCCCCCGGCGGCCCAGGTCGATGACGGTCGCTTCCAGCAGCGTGTCGATGCTGCGTGGGTCCTGCCGGTCGGCGGAGGCGAGCTGGGACTGCGCGAAGACCCGTCCGGACGAGGCGTCGGCCAGCGCCGCCCGGCGCTTGTCCTCCACCAGTCCGTGGCCAACGCGGTCGACGAGGAACAGGCCGAGCAGCGCGACCACCAGCGTCGACAGCAGCAGGGTCGCCGCCACGACGCGCAGCTGCACCGATCGCCGCCAGCGCCGGGCAGCCCACCGTGGCACTGCGGCGATAGACCGCAGTCGGCGGCCGGGCAGCCCGAGCGGCCCGGGCAGCCCGGGCACCGTCGGCACCGTGGGCACCGTGGGCACCGTGGGCACCGTGGGCACCGTGGTCAGAGCGCGCCTCGTGGAGCTCATGGCGGCCCGGCGCGGTAGCCGACGCCGCGCACGGTCACCACGACCTGCGGGTGCTCCGGGTCGTGCTCGACCTTGGCGCGCAGCCGCTGGACGTGCACGTTGACCAGGCGGGTGTCGCCCGCGTGCCGGTAGCCCCACACGTGCTGCAGCAGCGCCTCCCTCGTCCACACCCTCCGCGGTTCCTGCGCTAACGCGCGCAGCAGGTCGAACTCCAGCGGCGTCAGCGACAGGGTGCTCGACCCGCGACGGACCTTGTGCCGCGCGACGTCGACATCGAGGTCGACCACCGACAGGGACAGGGCGGGCTCGTCCGGACCGCGCCGGAGGCGTGCCTTGACGCGGGCGAGCAGCTCGGCGGGCTTGAAGGGCTTGACGACGTAGTCATCAGCCCCGACCTCGAGCCCCCGGACGATGTCGATGGTGTCGCTGCGAGCGGTCAGCATGATGACGGGGACGTCGGACTCGGCCCGCAGGTCCCGGCAGACGTCGACGCCGTCACGGCCGGGCAGCATGAGGTCGAGCAGCACGACATCGGGGTTCTCCCGGCGGATGGCGGCGAGGGCGGCGCTGCCGCTCGTGACGACGGAGGGGATGAAGCCCTCGCGGCGCAGGACCAGGCCGAGCATCTCGGCCAGTGCCACGTCGTCGTCGACGATGAGGACGCGCGGAGCGCCCACGGACCCACCTCCCGCGTCGGGTCGTCCGACACACTCCATCGTCGCACCCGTTCGGCGATGGAGTACGGACTGCACATCGCGGCTGTGGACAGGGACCGGCCCGCGCTCTTTGCGCTGGCAGGATGCGGTCAGGCGTGCGGAGCGGAGGAAGCGTGAGCGGCTGGGCGTCCCCTGGTGCCTCTCCGGCTACGCCCACGCCTGCCTCGCCCGGTCCGGCCGGGATGAGCCCCGGCTCGCCCGCAGCCGGCTGGCTCCCGCCTGCCCCGCCGGCCAGCCCCGCCATCCGCTGGGACACGGTCACGATCTACCGGCCCGGGATCGTGCCGCTGCGCCCCCTCGCGGCCGGCGAGGTGCTCGACGGCTCCTTTGCCCTGCTGGGCGAGAACCTGGCCGCGGTACTCGCCCTGTCACTGCCGATGGCGCTGGTCCTGCGCCTGGTGTCGGTCGGCAGCCTCTACCTGCTGGCCGGCAGCGCCACGACGTCCTCGGCAAGCGTCCTCGCCGGCGTGCTGACCGCAGCGGCCGGCGCCGTTCTCGTGCTTCCGCTCGCCGGGGCGCTCGCCGCGCTCACCGGTGATGCGGCGCTCGGTCGGCGCCTGCCCACCGCGACGGCGCTGCGGCGCGCCGTGCGTCCGTGGGCCGCCCTGCTCCGGCTCACCCTCGTCGGCGCCGGCGTGCTGCTCGCGCCCGTGGTCCTCGCGGTCCTGTTCGGGGCAACGGGTATCGCCGGCGGCGGTGGCCTCGCGGCAACGGTCACGATCGTCGGCGTCTTCCTCGTGCCCGTGTTCGCCATCCGCTTCCTCGCTCTCGCGCCCGGAGCCGTCGCGCTCGAGGGCAACGGCACGCGCGCGGGGCTGCGCCGAGCGGCCCGGCTGAGCAAGGGCTCGTGGTGGCGCGTGGCGGGGCTCGTCGTCCTGGCAACGGCGACCACGTTGCTGCTCGGCTTGCTCATCGGGCTGCCCTTCCGGTTCGACGGCAGCACGACGAGCAGCCAGGGGGGCCAGGTCGAGGTCGACGGGGTCGCCCTCGCTCTTGCCACGCTCGGCGGGCTGCTGGCCGACACCCTGACCCGCCCGATCCTCGCCGGCGCCCTCGCCATGACCTACCTCGACCAGCGAATGCGGCGCGAGGGGCTCGACCTGACGCTGTCCCGCCAGGTCATCTCACCGCCCGCTCACCTTGCAGAGGGTCACCTCGCAGCCGGTCATGCCGCCGGGCGGCCTGACGTGGGCGGCATCTGACGTGGGCGGGATCTGACGTGGGCGGGATCTGACATGGCGGGCCTCGTGGGGCGCGACGCCGCCCGCGAGGCCGCGCAGCGCGAGCTGGCCAAGCACGTCTACGCCGAGGCGCGGCCCGGGATCGTCACGCGAGTGCTCCAGGCAGTCGGCCGCTTTCTTCGCCGGTTGTTCGAGCACGACGGCGGCTCATCCTCGGGCGCCGGCGGCGGCTCGTTCGGCTACGTCATCGTCATCCTCGTACTGCTCGCGCTCGCCGCGCTCGTCCTGTGGAAGCTCGGGCCGCTGCGCCGCGCCCGCAGCGCCGATGACTCCTTGGACTCCCCCGCCACCACCTCAGCCGACCGGCTACGGGCAGAGGCCGATGCCCACGCAGCGGCCGGACGGTGGGCCGAGGCGGTGCGCGCCCGGCTGCGGGCGGTCGTCCGAGACCTGGAGGACCGCGCGGTGCTCGACCCCCGCCCGGGACGCACGGCACGTGAGGTCGCCCGTGAAGCCGCTCGGGTGCTCCCGCACCTGGAAAGCCAGTTATGGGCCGCTGCAGCGGTGTTCGAAGAGATCTGGTACGGGCGACGCCCCGCCACCGCCGCCGACGATGCCGTGGTGGCCGAGCTCGACACCGCCCAGCGGCGGCGGCACCGGCCGGCGCCGGCCGGTGCCACCGGCGACCGGCCAGCGGTGCCGGCGTGACCGTGCTGCCGACGGAGGCGCTGTCGGCTCCTGCGGAGCCGCAGGTCAGGCCCCGCACCCGACGCGCGCCTGTCGTCGCGGTGCTGCTCGCCGTCGGGGCGGTGCTGCTGGTCGTCGTCATCGCCCTCGTCGCGCGGCGGCCCACCACCGGCGCGCGCGCCCCCTACGACGCTCGTTCGGTCCAGCCCAACGGCACTCACGCGCTCACCCAGCTGCTGCTCGACCGCGGGGTCGATGTCAGCTTCGGCGACACCGGCGACGCGCGCTCGACGGTCGTCGTGCTCGCCGGCGACCTCGACGCGGCCGGGTATCGCCGACTGACCGGCTCCGGCGCGCGACTGGTGCTGCTCGGGGACGGGGGTGTGACCGGGCTCGACCAGGTCGACCGGATCGTGCGGACCCGGTCCCCGGGATGCGACCTGCCCGTGGCCGTCAACGCCGGGACGGCGCGGGCGGGATCGGCTGGCTTCGCGGGCCCCAAGGTCAGCAAGCCGGGTACGGCGACGATCACGGCGAGCTGCTACGACGGCTCACTCGTCGCCCTCAGTATCTCCAGCAGCGCCGGCAGCGGTGACGGGCAGGTCACCCTGCTCGGTGACGGGTCGTTCCTGACGAACGAGTACCTGGCCAAGGACGGCAACGCCGCACTCGCGCTGGGGCTCTTCGGTGGCCGCTCGAAACTGGTGTGGTACCAACCGAGCTCACCGGTGGGTGGCGGCGAGAGCCTCACATCGCTGCTGCCCAGCCGGGTACCGCTCGCCGCCCTCCAGCTGGTCATCGGAGTCGTGGCGCTCGCGGTCTGGCGCGGCAGGCGGCTCGGTCCGGTCGTCGAGGAGCCACTGCCCGTCGTCGTGCGCGGCGCGGAGACGGTCGAGGGAAGGGCGCGGCTGTACCGCGCGGGCCGGGCCAGGGGCACCGCGGCCGCTGCCCTGCGCGCAGCTGCCCAGCGGCGGCTGTCCGCCCGCCTCAGCCTGGGCCGTGACCCTTCGCCGCAGGCGATCGTCCACGCGGTCGCCACCCGCACAGGTTGGAGGGCGGAATCCGTCGGTGCCCTGCTCTACGGTGCGGTCAGTGCTGGTCCTGCTGGTCCTGCTGGTCCTGCTGGTCGGCCGGCGCATCACTTGATCCCCGAATCGATCGATATCCCCGATGACGCGACGCTGGTGCGGCTCGTCGACGATCTCGACGCCCTCGAGAAAGAGGTACGGACGCTGTGAGCACCACCGAGCCCGGCCCTCCCGGTGACGCTGCCGGCGCGGTTGTTCGCCGCAGCCCCGCCGATCAGCTGGTCGAAGCGCCGGTAGACGGCACGGCTCCCCCCTCCGGCCCGCACGCCGCGCTCGTGTCGCTGCGCGAGGAGGTGGCGAAGACGGTCGTCGGTCAGGACGCGGCCGTCAGCGGTCTCGTCATCGCGCTGCTCTGCGGCGGTCACGCCCTGCTCGAGGGGGTGCCCGGCGTGGCAAAGACGCTGCTGGTTCGCACGCTCGCCGCGGCGCTCGATCTCGACACCAAGCGCGTGCAGTTCACGCCCGACCTCATGCCCGGTGACATCACCGGCTCGCTGATCTACGACGCCGGGGCGGCGCGCTTCGAGTTCCGTGAGGGGCCGGTGTTCACCAACCTGCTGCTTGCTGACGAGATCAACCGCACGCCGCCCAAGACGCAGGCCGCGCTGCTGGAGGCGATGGAGGAGCGCACCGTCACAGTGGAGGGCCTGCCGCGCCGGCTGCCCGACCCGTTCCTCGTCGTCGCGACCCAGAACCCCATCGAGTACGAGGGCACCTACGCCCTGCCGGAGGCACAGCTCGACCGCTTCCTGGTCAAGCTGACGATGCCGCTGCCGCAGCGCGACGACGAGGTGCGGGTCCTGATGGCGCACGACCAGGGCTTCGACCCGCGCAACCTCGCGGCGGCCGGCGTGCGGCCGGTGGCTGGCCCGGCCGAGCTGGCCGCCGGCCGCGCGGCCGTGCGTGAGGTGACGGTGCGTCCGGAGGTGCTCGCCTACATCGTCGACGTCGCCCGGGCCACCCGGCAGTCGCCGTCGCTGCATCTGGGCGTCAGCCCGCGCGGCGCGACCGCCCTGCTCGCCACCGCCAAGGCGTGGGCGTGGCTGTCGGGACGCGGCTACTGCACGCCCGACGACGTCAAGGCCCTCGCCCGGCCGACCCTGCGGCACCGGGTGTCACTGCGTCCGGAGGCCGAGCTGGAGGGCGTCACCAGCGATGCCGTCCTGGAGCAGGTGCTGGCCGGGGTCCCGGTGCCCCGCTGATGCCGGCATGACGCTGCCCATCGCGCGGCTCCGCACCCCGAAGCGCCGCCGATGGCACTGACCCGCCGCTCGGCCGTGCTCGTGCTGGTGCTCGCGATAGCGGTGCTGGTGTCCCCGGCCCCGCTGCCAACCCTGCTGGTCGGCAACATCGCGGTGCTGCTGCTGGTGGGGGTCGACGTCCTGCTCGCCGCGAGCCCGAGCGGACTTGTCCTGTCCCGCCAGGTGCCGCCGACCGGCCGGCTCGGGGAGGCCCTGCCCGTCACCCTGCTGGTGCAGAACCCGGGGCCACGCAGGCTCCGGGCCCTCATCCGCGACGCCTGGCCGCCGTCAGCCGGACTGCAGCCCGCCACCGCCCGGCTCGACGTGCCCCCCGGTGAGCGCCGCCGGCTGTCCGCCGTCCTCACTCCCACCCGCCGAGGTGACCGCACCGCCATCTCGGTCACGGTGCGGGCCGCGGGACCGCTCCGGCTGGCCGCGCGGCAGCGGCAGCGGGTGGTTCCCGGGCGGGTCCGGGTGCTGCCGCCATTTCGCAGCCGCCGGCACCTGCCCGAGAAGCTGGTGCGGCTGCGCATCGTCGAGGGCATGGTCGAGACCCGCGGGTACGGGCGCGGCACCGAGTTCGATTCGCTGCGCGAGTACGTGCCGGGTGACGACGTCCGCGCTGTCGACTGGCGCGCCTCCGCCCGGCGCGAGACGCTCGCCGTCAAGGTCTACCGCCCAGAGCGCGACCGGCGGATCATCATCGTGCTCGACACCGGCCGCACCAGCGCGGCCCGCGTCGGCGACGAGCCCCGCCTCGACGCCGCCCTCGATGCCGCCCTGCTGCTGGCCGCCCTCGCCGCCAAGGCAGGCGACCGGGTCGACCTGCTCGCCTACGACGCCCTCCCGCGCGCGCTGGTGCAGCGCGGCACCATCGCCACGTTCTCCGAGGCGATGGCCGGGCTGGAACCGGCCCTTCTCGAGGTCGACCACGCGGGGCTGGTGGGCCAGGTGATGCGGCTCGCGAGCCGACGGGCTCTCGTCGTGCTGCTGACCGACCTCGTTCCGCCCGTCGTCGAGGAGGGGCTGCTGCCGAGCCTCGCGCCGCTGGTCAGCCGCCACCAGCTGCTCGTCGGCGCCGTGACCGACCCCCGGGTCGAGGCACTTGCCGGCGCGCGAGGCGAGGCCGCAGCCCTGTACGGCGCCGCTGCCGCCGAGCGCACGGTAGCCGAACGCGCTCGCGTGTCAGCGCTGCTGCGCGCGCGGGGGGTGGAGGTCGTCGAGGCACTGCCGGTGCGGTACGCCTCTGCCGTCTCTGACGCCTACCTGGCACTCAAAGCAGCAGGACGGCTCTAGCGATGGGCCGGCGGACCGCTACGACGAGTGCCTCAGTCGGCGCGTCGGCCGTCTACTCACACGCTGACCGGCAGCGCGTCGACCTGCTCGTCGTCGGCAAGGTCGGCCAGGTCGGCCAAGCCGGGCCCGCCACTACCGCTCCCGTCACCGGTACCCGCCGCCCCCAGCGCCGCCCGCCCGCGCAGCAGCAGGTAACCCAGCACGGCCGCCCAGACCACGGCTCCGGTCGCCAGCCGCACGGCCGCCGGCAGCGGCGAGGGGGTGACGAACGCCTCCAGCAGCCCGCTGATCGCCAGCACGACGACGAGCCCCAGCGCGACAGCGAAGGCGGCCCGGCCCTCCGCGGCAACCGCATCGATCCGCCGCCGCGGCCCGGGCGCGACGACCCGCCAGCCAAGCCGCAAGCCGGTGGCGCCGGCGAGGAACACGGCCGTGAGCTCGAGCAGTCCGTGCGGGAGGATCAGGGTGAAGAACTCGGCTGTGCGCCCGCAGCTCGCCAGGTAGCCGCCGGAGATGCCGACGTTCACGGCGTTGTAGCCCAGCACGAACACCGTCGGGATGCCGAGCAGCACCCCGAACGCCACGGCGGTGGCGGCCACCCACAGGTTGTTGGTCCACACCTGTCCCGCGAACGACCCGGCCGGGGCGCTGCGGTAGTAGTCGGAGAACTCCGAGCCACACAGCCGTTGCACCTGCTCGGGCTGCAGCAGCGCGCCGGCGACGTGCCGGTCGGTGGCCACCCACACACCGAGCGCCAGGCTGACGGCACAGCAGGCCAGGGAGGTCCAGAGCAGCCACCACCGCCGCTCCCACACCGCGACCGGGAACGTGACGCCAAAGAAGCGGATGACCTGGCGCCAGCCCGGCGACCGCGCGCCCGACAGCACCTGGCGCGCCGAGGTGACGAGCCCCGACAGCGAGTCGAGCAGGGCCGGGTCGGGCGAGCGGGTGCGGATGGCCGACAGATGCGTCGCCGCACGCTGGTAGAGGTCGACGAGCTCGTCGAGCTCGGCCCCCGACAGCCGCGAGGGCCGGCCGGCGCGGTCGGTCAGCTGCTCGAGGCGCTGCCACTCCGGGCGGTGCCGGGTGACGAACACGTCGAGGTCCACGTCGTCGCTCCTTCGGCTCGATCCGGTCCAGCCGGTTCAGGCCCGCACGGAGCCGTTCTGTGATGATGGCAGCACGATGAGCCAGATCGTCACGGGCGAGGCGGTCGCCATCGACCTGCGGGTCGCCCGGCTGGGCAGCAGGCTGCTCGCTACCCTCATCGACCTGTTCATCCAGTACCTGATCGCCGCCTTCCTGCTCGGCCTCGCTGTGGCCATAGCCCCCCGCGGCGACGCCGCGATCTTTGCCGCCCTCGGCCTGTCGGCCTACCTGGTGGCGATGGTCGGATACCCGGTCCTCATGGAAACCCTGTGGCATGGTCGCACGCTGGGAAAGGCCGTCATCGGGCTGCGGGTGGTGCGCGACGACGGCGGTGTCGTGCGCTTTCGCCAGGTCCTCGGTCGAGCCGTGGTGAGAGCGGCCGTCGAGCTGCCCACCTTCGGCCTGTTCAGCATCCTCAGTGCCCTGCTGACCAAGCGCAGCAAGCGGCTCGGTGACCTGATGGTCGGCACGATCGCGGTGCAGGAGCGCATCCCCGTGGTCGCCCTCATCTCGTTGCCGATGCCGCCGCCGCTCGCGGGCTGGGCGGCGACACTCGACCTGTCGCGCCTGTCCGACGGCTTGGCGATGTCGTCCCGCCAGCTGCTGGCCCGCGCGGGGAGCCTGGAGCCGGCGTCGCGCGAGCGGCTGGGTATGGAGATCGTGGATGCGGTGCTCGCCTGCGTCACGCCGCCGCCGCCGCCGAGCGTGCCCGGCTGGGCCTACCTCGCCGCCGTGCTGGCAGAGCGGAGACGGCGAGAAGAGGTGCGCTTCGGCAGCTACCTGCAGGCCCCGGGCCTGCTCGGTGGGCGGGCGGCACCGGGCTACGGCGTTCCGGCACCTGCCTGGGGCGCGGGACCGGTCATGCCGCCGTATGGAGCGCCGCAGTACCCAGCGCCGACGTACGGACCGGCGGGCTACCAGCCGGCACCCGCCGACCGGCAGTCGGGGCTCGATCGACCCGCCGTGGACGGGCCGTTCGTCAGCCCGTCCTAGCTGATGGCATCAGTACGGTCGACAACGGTCGAACATCGGGTAGTGGCGGACGTTCAGGGTGTCCGCCAGCACGCTCACGTGCGGATGCGCCGCGCAGCTCTCAGGGAGTCAACCTGTTGCTCCGCGCCCGGCATCTCGGCCCCCTCGGCCCCCCATGCGCCGAAGGCGGAGCGCAGGGCAGCCACATCGGCGTCGGCTGAGCCCTCGTCCCCGTACACCCTGTTGACGGTGGCTCGGATGACGGCCGAGAGGGACTGCCCGGTCCGGGCGAGGACGGCATCCAGCATGCGGCGCTCGTGCGCGGTCAACGAGATCTGCGTGCGCTGCATGGTGTAAGGCTAGATCAGCAGATCGGGCGGGGCATCCTCGAGAATGCCCCGCCCGCCGCACTGCCGGTTGTGCGGACTGCGCAGTGGAGGCTAGGAGCCGGTGTCCCACGACGAGAGGTATTCCTCCTGCGCCGGTGTCAGGACATCGAGCGAGACCCGCATCGACTCCAGCTTGACCCGCGCGACCTCCTTGTCGATCTCCACCGGCACGTCGTGCACGCCCGGCTCCAGCGCGGCGCCGTTCTTGACCAGCCACTCGGCGGTAAGGGCCTGGTCGGCGAAGGACATGTCCATGACGGCGGCCGGGTGGCCCTCGGCGGCGCCGAGGTTGACCAGGCGCCCCTCGGCGAGCAGCACCAGGCGGCGACCGTCGGCCATCACGTACTCGTCGGTCTGGTGCCGGACGCGCCGCGGCCCGCCCTGCGACATTGCGGTAAGCGCCTTGACGTCGATCTCGATGTCGAAGTGGCCGGAGTTGGCGAAGATGGCGCCGTCCTTCATGACCGCGAAGTGCTCCTCGCGCAGGACGTCGCGGTTGCCGGTGACGGTGAGGAAGACGTCACCGATAGGCGCGGCCTCGATCATCGGCATCACGCGGAAGCCCTGCATCAGGGCGTCGAGCGCCTTCGTGGGGTCGATCTCCGTGACGATGACGTTGGCGCCCATCCCCCGCGAGCGCTCGGCCAGCCCGCTGCCGCAGTAGCCGAACCCGGCGACGACGACGGTCTTGCCCGCCAGCAGGGTGTTGGTGGCGCGGAAGACGGCGTCGAGGGTCGACTGGCCGGTGCCGTACCGGTTGTCGAACATGTGCTTGGTGTCGGTGTCGTTCACCGCGATCATCGGGAAGCGCAGGGCGCCGTCGCGGGTCATCTGGCGCAACCTGATGACGCCGGTCGTCGTCTCCTCGCAGCCGGCCGCGACGCCGTCGACGACGTCCGTGCGCGTGGTGTGCAGCGTGTTGACGAGGTCGCAGCCGTCGTCGAAGACCTGGTGCGGTGCGATGTCGAGGGCGGCGTTGATGTGGGCGTAGTAGCCGTCGCGGTCGACGCCGTTGCGGGCGAAGGTGGCGACGCCGTACTCGGCGACCAGCGCGGCGGCGGTGTCGTCCTGGGTCGAGAGCGGGTTCGAGGCGCAGAGGGCAAGCTCGGCGCCACCCGCCTTGAGCGCGCGCATGAGGTTGGCGGTCTCGGTGGTGACGTGCATGCAGGCGGCCAGGCGCAGGCCCTCAAAGGGGCGCTCCTTCTCGAAGCGCTCCCGGATCTGGCGCAGGACCGGCATGGTGCGGTCGGCCCACTCGATGCGGGCCTTGCCCTGGGCGGCAAGGGAGAGGTCGGCAATATCGTGCTTCGGCTGATCAGGCATGTACCGGACGGTAACGGTGAGATGCCGGCAGGGACGAAAAGCTAACATGCTGACGTCAGATTAGGGTCGAAACATGCTCAGCATCGCCGCAGCCGCCGAGACCCTGGGGACCTCCCCCCGGGTCCTGCGCTACCGGGAGGCGCTCGGCCTGCTGCCGCCGGCCCGCAGTGACACCCGAGTGCACCGTCGGTACAGCCCCGACGCCCTCGCGGCCGCCGCCCTGGGGGCGCGCCTGGAGCAGCGCTACGGGGTGGCGCCTGCGTCCCTGGCGTTCGCCCTGCGCGCGCTCGCCGACCCCGCCATCGCCGCAGAGGTCCGCGAGCTCGGCCGGCTGACCGGCCGGGTGCGCGAGCCGCTCGACGCACTGGACTTCGAGCAGGAGAAGGCCCGGCGACTGCTACGCGCCTGACGACCGGCAGCGCAGCCCAGCGGTCGACAGCAACACATCCTGATTCACTTGATCGGCCAATTGGTGCGAAATGGACGCTTAACGATCAGGTTGTGTCGTTGGCCAACACAACCTGATCGTCTGCACCGTATGAATCGGGCTTAATCGTCACCTGGGCGATCAGGACGTGTCGGTCGAACGAATCAGCACCACCCGCTGTCCACAACTTCCTTCGCAATCGGCACAGGCGTCCTGCCGCCCCGAGGCTGGCGCCATGGGTACGTGCAGTTTCGAGGCATCCGACGCGTCGGGGGACTCAGCGATCGACCCCGAACTGCGTGCGGGGCTGGCTGCGGCCGGTCGGGGTGCCGTGGTCGCAGGCAAGTCGGCGGCGCTCGCCCACGGCCCCGACCTCATCACCACGGTGGCCACCCACGAGTTCGCCGTGCCAAGGAACCGCAGCCACCGTGTCCCAGGACTCGTCGTGCGCCGTGCGGATCTTCGCCCGCACGAGATCACCTCGGTCGACGGCCTGCGCGTGACGTCGGTGGTGCGCACGCTAGCCGACGTGGCGCGCTACGAGACGCTCGTCGAGGCTGTCGTCGCCGCCGACTCAGCCCTGCGCTCCGAGCTCATCACGGTGCACGAACTGCACGCGACTCTGCGCACCCTGCCCGGAGGCCGCGGCTCCTCGCGCGTCCGCCGCGCGTGGGCGCTCGTGGACCCGCGCTCAGGCTCGGCGCTGGAGACGCGGGCCCGCGTGCTGATGGCCCTCGCTCGGCTGCCACGACCCGTGACCCAGCTCGTGATCTACGACAGGCAGGGGCAGTTCCTCGCCCGTGTCGACTTCGCCTTCGTCGAGGCCCGCGTGATCGTCGAGACCGACGGCTACGCGTACCACAACAGCCGTGAGAGCTTCCTGTCAGACCGCATCCGGCTGGACGAGCTCGCGCGGCTCGGCTGGACGCTGATCCGGCTGACCTGGGAGGACATCGTGCTGCGCCCGGACTGGGTCATCCAGCTGCTGCGTGACCTCGGGGTCTGAGCCCGGGTCAACGGGCGATGCGGGCCTTCAGGTCCTGGATGGCGTCGATCGGCGTCGGGTCGATGCCGAGACCGAGCCCGAGGTACACGCTGGCGTAGTCGATGACGCCGACCAGGCTGGCGAGGCGCTCCAGGCGGGTCGTCCCCTCGGCCGCGAGCTCGGTCACCCGTACACCCCGGGCCTCGGCGATCTCCTTGGACACCTCGGCCCGCCGGGTCACCTGCGGGTGCTCGTCGACGTCGTCGCGCATCAGCACCAGCCACTCGCGCAGCGCACTGGGACCATCAAGATCGGGGTCGGAGAAGACGTCAGCCCCGCCGGCCGAGGCCAGCGCCCCGGCCGGACCGTCGAAGGTCACCACCTGGTTGTGGTTGGCCTCCGGCAGCACGCCCGCGATCGCCGGCATCTTCGCGTTCTCGGCCCACTGCGACTGCAGGCGCAGCGCCGCGACACCGGCAACCGGGGAGCAGCCCCACGCCATGGGCAGCACCGGCGCGAGGGCGAGCGCGAGGCTCTTGCCCGGGTTGACGAACACGTCCTTGCCCGGATTGCACGCGGTGCTGACCCGCTCCAGACGGACGGCGGTCGCCTCGACCTCCTCGTCCGGCAGCTCGATCAGCCCGAGCGACCGGGCCACCATCGCCAGCGGCACCGACAGTCCCCACAGCATCGAGCGCGGCAGCCGGCCGGTGGCCCGCACGGGCAGCAGCATGCCGCGCCCCTGCAGGCACAGCTCGGCCACCGGTGACGACTCCGCGGCGACGGCCACAATCGCGCAGCCGCGGCGCACCGCCTCCTCGAGCCCGGACAGCGTCTCCTCGGTCGAGCCTGAGCACGACACGGCGATGACGAGGTCGACCGCCCCCACCCATCGCGGCAGCCCGTACGTCTTCAGGACAATGACCGGCACGGTGCTCTCAGCGCCGGTCAGCGCGGCGAGGACATCGCCCGAGATGCCGGACCCGCCCATCCCGAGCACGACAATGGCCCGCGGCGGCCCGGCACCTCCCAGGCTGTCGACCCCCGCCTCGCGGGCGAGGACCGCCGCCTCCCGCACCTGAGCGGCCGAGGAGGCCACCGCCCGCAGCATGTCGCCCGGGTCACCGGCCTCCAGCCTGGCAGGGTCGCCCAGCAGTGCTTCGTCGGCCTCGACCAGCGTCATGCCGGCGTGGATCCAGCAGCCTCGACTGGCGGCGCTGGAGACTCGGCCTCGTCAACGAGCATCACGGGGATGCCGTCGCGCACCGGGTAGCGCAAGCCGCAGGCCGTGCACTCGAGGCGCTCGGCCGGGTCGTCCTCCCGAAGCGCCCCATGGCACGCCGGACAGACAAGCAGCTCACGCAGGATCGGGTCGAGGTCCACGACAGTCCTTCCAGTTCAGGGCGTGCGTACGAAAGTCAGGATCTCATCCCGCAGCTCCGCCATCGCGGGCTCGTCGGGAGCCTCGACATTGAGCCGGAGCAGCGGCTCGGTGTTCGACGGGCGCAGGTTGAACCACCGGCCGTTGCCGAGGTCCACGGTGAGCCCGTCGAGGCGGTCGAGACCGGCGCCCGGGCGCGCACCGTAGCGCTGCGCGACGGCTTCGATGCGCTCGGCAGCGTCCGCCACCTCGGAGTTGACCTCGCCGCTCTGCGCGTAGCGGTCGTAGCGCGCGAGCATCGCCGACAGCGGCTGGTCCTGGCCACCGAGCGCGGCGAGCGTGTGCAGGGCGGCCAGCATGCCCGAGTCGGCGCGCCAGAAGTCACGGAAGTAGAAGTGGCCGGAGTGCTCGCCCCCGAACACCGCGTTGGTCCGCGCCATCTCCGCCTTGATGAACGAGTGCCCCACCCGGGTGCGCACCGGCATGCCGCCGAGCTCGGACACCAGCTCGGGCACCGCGTGGGACGTGATCAGGTTGTGGATGACGGTCGACCCCGGCTCGCGAGCGAGCTCACGGCTCGCGATCAGCGCGGTGAGCGCCGACGGTGAGACCAGCTCGCCCCGCTCGTCGACGACGAAGCACCTGTCAGCGTCGCCGTCGAACGCCAGGCCGATGTCGGCCTGCTCGCGGCGGACGGCTGCCTGCAGGTCACGCAGGTTCTCCGGGTCGATCGGGTTGGCCTCGTGGTTCGGGAACGAGCCGTCGAGCTCGAAGTACATCGCGACGATGTCGAGCGGCAGCGGGGTGGACTGAGCAGTGTCGCTCGGGCCGCTGGCGGACTGACCAGCCCCCAGCACGGCGGGAACGGTAAGCCCGGCCATCCCGTTGCCGGCGTCGACGACGACCTTCAGCCGCCGGATGGACTCGATGCCCGGGACGAGCCCCCGCAGGTAGCGCGCGTACTCCGGCAGCAACTCGCGCCGGGTGATCGTCCCCGGCGCCGCATCCGCGGGTGGCAGGCCGGCTTCGATCATCGACCGGATCTTTCGCAGCCCGCTCTCCTGGCCGACCGGGGCGGCCCCGGCCTGGCACAGCTTGATGCCGTTGTAGCGGGCCGGGTTGTGCGACGCCGTGAACATGGCCCCGGGCACGTCGAGGCTGCCGGCGGCGTAGTAGAGCATGTCGGTCGATCCCAGGCCGCACTCGATGACGTCGGCGCCCTGGCTCGTCGCCCCCTGCGCGAACGCCTGCGACAGCGGGACGGAGGACTCCCGCATGTCATACGCCGTGACGACGGTGCGCGCATCGAGCAGCCGCACAAAGGCAGCACCGACGGCGCGGGCGACCTCGTCGTCGAGCTGTTGCGGAACCAGTCCCCGGATGTCGTACGCCTTGACGATCGCGGAGAGGTCGAGCACGCGCCGAACCCTACCGGTCGTGTTACCGAGGGTGTCGTTCGCGCCGCGCCCTGGCGAGCACGCCGTCGAGCTCGAGGGTTCCGTCGGCCGAGCGCCACGACCGGTGCTCGCAGCGCTGGCAGGAGACGAAGTCGACCGGAGTGCCGTCGGTCAGGGTCAGCAGGATGCGGGTCATCCGCTCGCCGCCGCAGTCGGGACAGGACAGGCCCTGAACCAGCGCCGGGTCAGTCCGCAGGCCGAGAGCGCCGGCCGCCCGCGGCAGCTCCGCACGAGCGACGGGCGTGCTCGAGGTGGACGTGCTCCGCGACGAGGTCACAGCAGTTCCTCCAGTTCGACAACGGGCATCAGTCAGCCCATCGGCGAGCCCTTTGGAGGCGCAACGTCACGAAAGAGTGAAAATCGGTCGCACTCGGTGATTCTCAGGGGCAACTGCCCGGCGCCTGACTGGCAGGCCGAGAACCTCAGATCGGCCCGGGCAGCATCCGCAGGTGTCCGCGCGCCCTTGCGGTGCCGGTCGGCGCCGGTGCGGGTGGACGAGCGGCCTCGCGCACCGCGTCGGCCAGCGCCTCCAGGTCGTCCGGGGAGGGTACGTGCGCCACCGGCTCGGTCTCGATCCGGACCACTTCCCAGCCCCGCGGGGCCGTCATCCGCTGGGCGTGCAGCTCGCACAGGTCGTAGGAGTGTGGCTCGACATAGGGCGCGAGCGGGCCGAGGACAGCTGTCGACTCGGCGTACGCGTAGGTCAGCGTCGCGACGGCCGGCATGCCACAGGCCGCCCGCGAGCAGCGCCGGGGCTTCACGTGGCCACGGTAGCCCGGCGGTCATCCCCCGGCTGCGAGCGACTCGCGCTTACCCTGCAAGGCCCTATTGCGCGAGGCCGCTTACCCTGCGAGCCATGGCACGCGAGGCAGCGCAGACGAGCGGCCGCCGGGTGCGCCGGCTGCGTGACCGGCGCGGGCGCGGGTTGCGAGGGCGCCTCACGCCGCCCGAGCTGCCTGTGGCTCGCACGAGGGCGGAGCGCTTCGACGACGTCGTCATCGAAGCCGTAACCCATCTGGAACAGCGCTGGGCCGACGAGCTCGCAACGGTCGAGTTCGCCGTCGAAGAGGTGCCGCCCGCGGAGCCCGAAGCCGGCGACCCGGGGGTCGACCCAGTGCCGCTCGCCCAGCTGCAGGCCGCGACAGGAACCGGACACGCGACCACGCCGACGCGCATCGTGCTCTACCGCCGCCCGCTGGAGGCACGCGCGCTCGACCCCGATGACCTGGTGGACCTGGTCCTCGATGTCCTCGTCCACGAGGTCGCCCGGCTGCTCGGGGTCGATGCCGGCGTGGTCGACCCCGAAGGGCACCCGGAGGAGGACGAGGAGGACGAGTGACCGGCTGGCCTTAATACCGGGCCGGCCCCCGCAGTGAGCGCCCCGAACTACCCGGCCGCGCGGCGAAGGCGGCGCCGCTCCCGCTCCGACAGCCCACCCCAGATGCCGAACCGCTCGTCGTTCTCGAGCGCGTAGTCGAGGCATTCGTCGCGAACCTCGCACGACTGGCAGATCTTCTTGGCGTCGCGGGTCGAGCCGCCCTTCTCCGGGAAGAACGCCTCGGGATCGGTCTGCGCGCAGAGGGCCTTGATCTGCCACTCCACCGCCTCGGCCTCAAGACCGAGCAGCTCGTCGAACTGGGCCTCGATCGTCATCGGACTCCTCCAGACTCGTGATGGTGCGTCCTCGGGCTGGACGCGAGCCTCAGGTGTCCACGCAGCGGCTGAGGTGTGTAGCGCACCCAAGGCTGCTGCAGGGGGAATGACACGCTTGGAATTACATCGCCCGGCGCGGGGCTGCGTCAACTGATCTGCGCAGAGTTGTGGAAACAGAACGCTGCGTGCACGCAAGCGTGACGCTTCGACTACAGACTGCTACTACGCAGCAGAGGTGTGCTCAGCCCGTGACCGCGGACGTTGCTACCAGCGCGAGCCTGCGACCTTCCGTCTCGGCCTCCCGCTCCGCGCTCGACTGCTGCGCATCGAGCCGCTCCTGGGGGACGGTGCCGTAGGTCGTGGTCCGCTGGCGAACCGGCCGGCCGGCAGCCGCGCCGATTGCGGCCAGGTCGGCCACGGACTTGCGCGACCCGTGCTGCGCTCCCGCCATGCGGCTGATGGTCTCCTCCATCAGCGTGCCGCCGATGTCGTTGACGCCGCCGCGCAGCACATCGGCGCAGCCGTCGACACCGAGCTTGACCCACGAGCACTGGACGTTGTCGATGGCGCCGGCCAGCAGCAGCCGGGCGACGGCGTGGATGGCGCGGTTCTCGGTCGGTGTCGGGCCGGGACGGGCCAGGCCCGCCAGGTAGATCGGCGCCGACTGGTGCACGAACGGCAGCAGGACGAACTCGGTGAACCCGCCGGTCTGCTCCTGCAGCCGGCGCAGCAGCCGCAGGTGGCCGAGCCAGTGCGGGGGGGTGTCGACGTGCCCGTACATCATCGTCGAGGACGAGCGCAGCCCCACCTCGTGCGCCGTGGTGACGACCTCGACCCACGTCGAGGCAGGCAGCTTGCCCTTGGTCAGCACCCAGCGAACCTCGTCGTCGAGGATCTCCGCCGCCGTGCCGGGGATGGTGTCGACCCCGGCCTCGCGCAGCGACAGCAGGAAGTCCCGGATCGACAGCCCGGTGCGGGCTGCCCCCGACACCACCTCCATCGGACTGAAGGCGTGCAGGTGGATGCCGGGCTGGCGGCGCTTCACCTCGCGGGCGAGGTCGGTGTAGATGGAGGCGGGCAGGTCGGGCGAGATGCCGCCCTGCATGCAGATCTCGGTCGCTCCCGTCTCCCACGCCTCGTCGACGCGGTCACCGACCTCGGACAGCGACAGGGTGTAGGCATCGGAGTCGCTGGCTCGCTGGGCGAACGCGCAGAACCGGCAGCCGGTGTAGCAGACGTTGGTGAAGTTGACGTTGCGGTTGACGACGTAGGTGACCTCCTCGCCCACCCGCTCGCGGCGCACCGCGTCGGCGAGCGCGGCCAGGGCGTCGACCTCCGCGCCGGGTTCGGCGTCGAGCAGCGTCAACGCGTCGGCGTCGGACATCGCGTAGCCGCGCGCCTCCGCCGCTTGCAGCGCGGCGGCGAACGCCGGGCGCAGCTGCTCGCGTGGGGCCAGTGCCGGTGCAGCCGAGCCGCGGGTGCGGGCCTCGGTCGACACCTGCAGCGAGCCCCAGTCGCCGTAGGCGGTGTCGACGTCGCTGCGGGTCTCGGTGCGGCGCCCTTCGGTGTCGATGGCCGTGTGCAGGTCGACCCGGCCGCTGCTCGCCCATCCGCCGTCGGGCTCCTGCCAGGGCACCCCGGCCGGCTGGGCACCCTCACTGGCCAGCCCGGCGTCGTCCGCGAGGGCCTCGACGTGCGGCCGGAGCCGGGGGTCGAGCCACGGTGCGCGCTGGTAGGGCGGGTAGACGGTGAGCCGCTCGCGCAGGACGAACCCGGCGTCCGCACTGGCCGCTGCGAGCGCGTCGACGGCCGGCCACGGTCGTTCAGGGTTGACGTGGTCGGGCGTGAGCGGCGAAACCCCGCCCCAGTCGTCGATGCCCGCGCCGAGCAGCAGCCGGCACTCGTCGACGTCGACGAGGTTGGGCGGCGCCTGCACCCGCATCGCCGGGCCGAGCACTAGCCGGGCGACCGCTACGGCGGCGACGAACTCCTCGAGCCCGGCGTCGGGCGCGGTCCGCATCGCGGTGTCGGGCTTGGCGCGGAAGTTCTGGACGATGATCTCCTGCACCCCGCCGTACTGCCGGGCGACGGCACGCAGCGCGAACAGCGACTCCGCCCGCTCCGCCAGCGTCTCGCCGATCCCGACGAGGATGCCCGTGGTGAACGGCACCGCGCTCCGGCCGGCATCCTCGAGCACCCGCAGCCGCACGGCCGGGTCCTTGTCCGGCGAGCCGAAGTGGGCGCCGCCGGGCTCGGTGAACACCCGCTGCGACGTCGTCTCCAGCATCATCCCCATCGAGGGGGCGACCGGCTTGAGCCGCGCCAGCTCCTCCCACGACATCACGCCGGGGTTCAGGTGGGGCAGCAGGCCGGTCTCCTCCAGCACCCGCACCGCCATCGCCCGCAGGTAGCCGAGGGTGGAGTCGTAGCCGGCCTCGTCGAGCCACGCGCGCGCCGCCGGCCAACGGTCCTCGGGGCGGTCGCCGAGGGTGAACAGCGCCTCCTTGCACCCGAGCGCCGCGCCCTGCCGGGCGATGTCGAGCACCTCGTCGGGAGTCAGGTAGGCGGCGTGCAGCCGATTCGGGGTCGTGGCGAACGTGCAGTAGTGGCAGCGGTCGCGGCACAGCCGGGTCAGCGGGATGAACACCTTGCGGCTGTAGGTCACCACCCCTGGCCGGTCGGCCGCAAGTAGCCCGGCGTCACGCACCCGGGCGGCACTGGCGCACAGGTCGGCGAGGTCGCCGGAGGCGCGTAGACCACCTGCGGCAGCCTCTTCGACCTCGAGACCCCGCGCCGCGAGCAGCACCTCAGCCTCGGCCGGCCCGAGGGTCGCGCCGTCACGCGCCCGCCGCAGTGCCCGCCGCATCGCCGATGCTGTGGGCAGGCCCGTGAGCGGCCCGATCGGCACTTGCGGATCCGCGCCAGCCAAGCCCATGCGGCGAGACTACGCCCGCCCAGATGCCCGCCCCGAATGCCTGCCCGCTCCGACAGAATCGGTTGCGGTGGCTCGCTGGTTGGATGGACGCATGCGTCTCGTCGTGCTGGCCGGCGGCTACGGCGGCGCCCGGTTCCTGCGCGGTCTACGTCACGCCGCCCCCGATGCGCACATCACCGCGGTCGTCAACACCGGCGACGACATCACGCTTCACGGACTGCGCGTCTGCCCCGACCTCGACACCGTGATGTACACCCTCGGCGGCGGGCTGGACGAGCAGCGCGGCTGGGGGCGGGCCGACGAGACCTTCTCCGTACGCGCCGAGCTCGACGCCTACGGAGTCGGCCCGTCGTGGTTCGGGCTGGGCGACCGCGACATCGCCACTCACCTGGTCCGCAGCCAGATGCTCGACGCGGGCTATCCCCTCTCGGACGTCACCCGGGCGCTGTGCCGCCGCTGGCAGCCCGGCGTCGACATGCTGCCGATGTCGGACGACCGGGTCGAGACCCACGTCGTCGTCGACCTGCCGGGCGCTCCACCCGACGGGGGTCGACGCGCGGTCCACTTCCAGGAATGGTGGATCCGGCACCACGCGGCGCTGCCCGCGCAGGCGTTCCTGCCCGTCGGGGCCAAGGATGCGAAGCCGGCGCCGGGTGTGCTCGACGCCATCGCCGACGCTGACGCGGTCCTGCTGCCTCCCTCGAACCCGGTCGTCTCGGTCGGCATCGTGCTGGCCGTGCCCGGACTGCGTGACGCGGTGCTGGCGGTCAACGGGCCGATCGTCGGTGTCTCCCCCATCGTCGACGGTGCCCCCCTGCGCGGAATGGCCGACGCCTGCCTTGCCGCCATCGGCGTGCCGGTCACGGCCGAGGGGGTGGGCAGGCACTATGGCGCGCGCGGTGACGGCGGGCTGCTCGACGCCTGGCTGGTCGACGCCGGAGCCGCCGATGCGGGAACTCGTGTCCCCGGCGTCACCGTCGCGGTCCGGCCGCTGCTGATGCCCGACGTCCCCGCCGCCACCGCCCTGGCCGCCGCCACCCTCGAGGTCGTCGATGCTCTGCGTTGAGCCCGTCCTCGGCATCGGCGAGGTGCGGCCGGGCGACGACCTGGCCGCGCTCATCACGGCGGCCATCGACGCGCACGCGGGTCCGGCGCTGCGGGGCGGCGACGTCGTGGTCGTCACGTCCAAGGTGGTGAGCAAGGCCGAGGGGCGGCTCGTCCCGGCCGGCTCTGACCGGGCGGCCGCGCACGCGCAGGCGGTCGAGGCGGAGTCGGTGCGCGACGTCGCCCGCCGGGGCCGGACCCGCATCACCCAGACCAGGCACGGGTTCGTCGCGGCCAACGCGGGCGTCGACACCTCCAACGTCGACAAGGACACCGTCGCCCTGCTGCCGCTGGACCCCGATGCCTCGGCCCGGACGCTGCGCGCCGGACTGCAGGCTCGGCTCGGCGTCGACGTCGCCGTGGTCGTCACCGACACCTTCGGCCGGCCCTGGCGCAACGGGCTGACCGACGTCGCGCTGGGCGTCGCGGGGATGGCGGCCGTGCGCTCGCTGGTCGGCGAGGTCGACGGCTACGGCAACGAGCTGGGAATGACCGAGGTCGCGGAAGCTGACGAGCTCGCGGCCGCCGCCGACCTGGTCAAGGGCAAGCTGTCGGGCGTGCCCGTCGCCGTGGTGCGCGGTTACGGGCGGCTGGCCGACGACGGGCGGGGTGCATCCGCGCTGGTCCGGCCGCCCGACGAGGACATGTTCCGGGTCGGGGCGGCGGAGGCGGCCCGGGGGGCGGTCGCCGGCCGGCGGACCGTTCGCTCGTTCGCCGACCGCCCCGTCGACCCAGCGGCCGTGCAGCGCGCGGTGGCTGCAGCTATCACCGCGCCGGCTCCGCACCACACCACGCCCTGGCGGTTCGTGCTCGTCGAGCAGCGCCGGGAGCGGCTGCTCGACGCGATGCGCGACGCCTGGGCCGCCGACCTGCGCCACGACGGCTTCTCGGTGGAGTCCGTGGCCCGGCGGCTGCGGCGGGGCGATGTGCTGCGCCGGGCGCCCGTGCTCGTCGTCCCGTTCCTCGTCGCCGAGGGCGCGCACGCCTACCCGGACGAGCGCCGCGCGGCCGCCGAGCAGGTCATGTTCACCGTCGCGATGGGTGCGGCCGTGCAGAACCTGCTGGTCGCCCTGTCCGCGGAGGGGCTGGGGGCGTGCTGGGTGTCCTCGACGCTGTTCTGTCCCGACGTGGTACGAGCCGTGCTCGACCTGCCCGCCGACTGGCAGCCGATGGGGGCTGTCGGCATCGGCCACCCGGCCGGCCCGCCGCCACCGCGACCGCCCCGAGACGCGGGCGAGTTCCTGCTGGAGCGCTGAGCCGGCTCGCGGCGGTCCCTGGCGGCTTCGCCCCGAACTACATCCGCGAGAAGTCCCGCGGCGCCAGGCGCGGTCCGAAGCGCGGCATCGGCGCCGCTGCTGACTCGAGCAGCCGGACCACCCGGTAGCGGTGCGGCGCGTACGGGGCGAGCAGCTCCAGCATCCCCGCGTCGTCGACCCGGTAGCCGGCCAGCGCGCAGCCGACCAGATGCGAGAGGTGGTAGTCGCCGACGGAAACCGCGTCGGCGTCGCCGTACGCCCGCTGCGCCACCTCCGCCGAGGTCCACACCCCGATGCCCGGCACCAGCTCGAGCCGTCGCCGGGCCTCGGCCGCGTCCAGCCCGACGGTGCGCTCCAGTGCCTCGGCCACGAGCGCTGCGGCGATGACGGTCCGCGAGCGCTTGGCATCGACGCCGGCGGCATGCCAGTCCCAGGACGGGATGCGCCGCCACACCGCCGCCGGGGGGACGACCCGCAGGTGGGCCGGCCCAGGCCCCGGCGCGGGCAGCCCGTAGCGGCGCAACAACCAGCGCCACGCGCGCCGGGCCTCCACACCCGTCACCTTCTGCTCGAGGACGGCGGGCACCAGCGTCTCGAAGACCCGCCCGGTCCGCGGGACGCGCATCCCGGCCAAGCGCCGCGCGGCCTCGTGCAGCCCACGGTGGGTAGGCGTGAAGTCCTCCGGCCGGTCGCGGGCGCCGAGCAGGTCGGGCACGGCCGCGAGCGCCTGCTCGGCGCCCGGACCCCAGGCGCGGGCCTCCACACCGCCGTCGGGGCACGGCTCCAGGCACAGCGTGGCCGGCCCGTCCGGCATCAGCGCCGTCAGCCACACGCCGCCCGGTTCGACGCAGTAGGTCGGGTCGGCCGTCCCGCGGCGCAGCGGCGCCAGCGTCCGGACGAGGTCGACGCGGTGGGCCGGGCGGTAGGACGAGACGAGCTCCCGGCCCGCCTGCGCTGTCGTCACGCGCTCCTCAGCTCGTACGGTCACTGCTGAACCGCAGCGCGCCGTCGGCCAGCTCGTGCCCCGGGAAGACCCGCACGCCGGCCAGCAGCTCGTTGCCCGCCCCGATGCGAGCGCCGTCACCGATCACGACATCCTCGAGCACGGTGCCCGCGCCGACGCTCGCCCCGCGGCCGACGACGCTGCCCCGCACCCGCGCGCCTGCCTCGATCCGCGCGCCGTCGAAGACCACCGACCCGGACACCTGCGCGGCCGCTGCAACAGACGCATCGCGTCCCAGCACCGTCCCGCCGTCGAGCACGGCGCCCCCAGCCACCTCGGCGCCATCCAGGACGAGCGACGGGCCGGGCGTGCCCGGCAGCGCGCTGGACTCCACCCGCCCGAGGACCAGGTCGCACGAGCCGCGGATAAACGCAGCCGGCGTGCCGAGGTCGAGCCAGTACGACGAGTCGACGTGCCCCATGACCAGCGCCCCGCCGGCGAGCAGGCCGGGAAAGGTCTCCCGCTCCACCGACACCGGCCGCCCGTCCGGGATGGTGTCGATGACCGAGCGGCGGAACACGTAGCAGCCGGCGTTGATGCGGTTGGTCGGCGGGTCGGGCGTCTTCTCCAGGAAGGCGGTCACCCGGCCACTCGGTTCGGTCGGCACGACCCCGAACGCCCGGGGGTCGTCGACCTCGACCAGGTGCAGCGTCACGTCGGCGCCGGATGCGCGGTGGTCGTCGACGACCGCCCGCAGGTCGACGCCGGACAGCACGTCGCCATTGAAGATCAGCACCGGCTCGTCGGCTCCGGCCCGCAGCCGACCAGCGACGTTGCGGATGCCCCCGCCGGTCCCGAGCGGCTCGGTCTCGGTCACGTACTCGAGATCGAGCCCGAACGACGAGCCGTCGCCGAAGTACTCCTCGAACACCTCAGCCCGGTAGGACGTGGCGAGCACGACGTGATCGACCCCTGCATCGCGCGCCCGCGCCAGCTGGTGCGCCGTGAACGGCACCCCGGCGGCGGGAAGCATCGGCTTGGGAGCCGAGATCGTCAGCGGGCGCAGCCGGGTACCCTTACCCCCGACGAGCATGATGGCGTCCACGAGTCCGAGGATGTCATGCCCCTCCCGGGCCCGCCGCCCGAACCGCCGGGCTGTGGACGGCCGCGCCGGGAGTCACAGGGCTCGGGACGAGCTCGGCGAAGGCCACGATGTCATCGCGGTAGCTACCCGCCTGCTGGTCGAAAGACCCGCCGCAGGTGATCAGCCGGAGCCCGGCGTGGTCTATGTTGCCGTACACCGCACCGGTGGGAAAGGCGGCCTTCGAGAACTCCTGCACCCGCGTCACCAGGAAGTTGGCCGTCGTCCCGTCCGCGCGGGTGACGCCGACCGGGTCGCCCGGCTTGAGCATGCGCAGCCGGAAGAAGACGCCCGGACGCCCGGCCCAGTCGACGTGCCCGGCGATGACGGCCGGACCGAGCTGACCCGGAGTCGGCCCGCCGGTGTACCACCCGGCCGGGAAGCCGGTAGGCGGCGTCTGCATGCTTCCGTCGCCCGTCAGGCCCAGAGCCATCAGCGAGCTGTCGACGCCGATCGCCGGGATCTGCACCCGGACCGGTGCCGACTTCGCCATGGGGACCACCGTGGTCGTCGGCCTCGTCGCGGTTCCGAGTGAGCTGTCGCCCGGCCCCGCGATCGCTGCCGTCGCCGGCCGTGGCCCATCCGTGCGCGAGCCGGAGGTGAGGCGCCCACCCGCGGCAAGCGCGGCCAGGGCGATAACGGCCAGGACAGCGGCGAGGACGCCCACCCCCGCCGTCACCCAGAAGGCGCGGCGGGAAGGGCGTCCTCCCCGATCGTCGTGCATTGCGCGGCCGCTCAGCTCCGGCGGCGCCGCAGCTGTGCGACCACCCCGGCTGTGCCGGCGATCCCGGCAAGCGCCAGGGCCTCGAGCAGCAGCGGGTCAGCAGCAGCGGTGCGCGTGCCGGTACCGGCACTCGCGAGCGAGCTGCCGTCACCAGCGTGCACTCCCCCGACCGGAACCTGGCCGACCTGCGCACCGGTCGGCATCGCCGTCAGCTCGGTGCCTCCCCGGGGCGTCGAACCCGTTGTGGTGTCGGTTCCTGTTCCCGTCGCCGTCGACCCGCTGACCAGCACTCCGTGGATGGTGTGGCTGCCCGTCGAGCTGTTCACGGTGAACGAGACCGGGCGTCCGGTGAACACGGTCGGTGTTCCGCTCGTGCCGTTCGGGGTGCGAGCAGTACCGGAGGGTGTGCCTGAGCCACCGGTCACCGTCGTACCGGAGGGTGTGCCTGAGCCACCGGTTACCGTCGTGCCGGTACCGGTCGATCCGCCGGTGGGAACGGTGGGAGAGCCAGGGGGCGTCCTGCCGCCCCCTCCGGTGGTGCCGCCGGTGGTCCCACACTGCCCAGGGCTGTTGATCGTGTCGGTGTCCAGCGTGACTGCCCCGGCCTGCGATGGCTGTGCTCCTGCGAGCAGCCGGCCCGTGATCGTGGCGCTGTTGGCGACCGAGATGTCGTCGTGCGCGAGGACCGTGCCGAGCAGGGTCGAACTCGTGCCGAGCGTTGCCGCACTGCCGACGCGGTAGAACACCTCGCAGGCTTGGGCTCCTCCGATCAGGGACACGCTGGAGCCCACGGCCGTAACGAGGGTGCTTCCGGTCCGGAAGACATACAGCCCGCTGCCGTTGAGGGTGAGAGTCCCGGTGATCTGGAAGCCGCCGGCAGGGGCGTCGTACACGCCGGGCGTGAACGTCAGGCCGCCGAGCTGGGCGTTGCTCTGTGTCGCGGTTGTGGCGAGGCCCCCCAGGTAGTTGTAGGCGGTGGTGAGGTCGATCTTGGCCTGGACTGTGACCCCGTCCGTGCCGCTGGTGTGGTTGGCGCCGGAGGCGAAGGTCACCGAATTGGACCCGGTGAACCCGGTCTCCGCGGGCGTCGGTGAAGAGCCCACGTCACCCTGGACGGTGGTCGAGCCGGTGTTCGTGATGCCTGACCCGGCGAGGATGGCGAAGGCGCCAGCCGTTCCCAGGGGGACCGACGTGGTGGGCGCCGTGGTGGCGAGCGCGTGCGACACCATCGGCGCCACAGCCGGTGGCACAGCCGAAGCCTTGGCAGGCACAACTACGGCCGGCGGCGTCACGGCGGGCGCCGGTGCGGCAGCGGGGGCCGGGGCCGCAGGTGCGACGGCCACCGCGGCGACGGGAGCGCTCACCGGCGCAGCCGCCGGTGCCACGACCGCCGGTGCCACGGCCACGACCGCAGGCGCCCGAGCCACCACCGTCGGCGTCATGACGGCCGGCGCTGCGGCCGCCGGCGCAACCGGCGTGACAACCACGGCAACTGGCGTGCTGGGCGCCGTAGCAGCCGCGGTCTGCACGGCGGCTGTCTGCACGGCGGCTGGCACGGGTACGGCTTCCGCCGCCTGTGCACTGCCCGCGAGCGCGACGACGAGCCCCGTCGAGGACAAGGTGACGAACGTGGCGGCCGGTGCGGCAATGTAACGCACGCGCCGGTTGCTCGACATCTCCGAGGGTCTCATGCCTGCCTTGTCGGCTCTGGCGCACCGCGTCTGAAGGGAGCGCGCCCGGCTCACCCGCTCGCCCCGCCTGTCGCCGAGACTCAGCCGATGGCCACCGCGGCGTCGTCGAGTAGGAACGACGTCTGCAGTGAGGCGTTCTCCGCGCCGGTGAACGCCAGGGTCACCGTCTGCCCCGCGAAGGCCGAGAGGTTGACGCTGCGCTGGGCGTACCCGGTGTTCCGGTCCAGGTTGGAGTAGGTCGCGAGCGTCGCCGACCCGGCGCGCACCGTCAGCGTGTCGTGCGCCGTGGTCGACGTGTCAGCCGTGGAGACGTGCATCCAGAAGCTGAGCGTGTAGGCCGAGCAGCCCAGCGGGAGCGAGACGGTCTGGCTGAGGGTGTCGGTGTGGGTCGAGCCGTACCCGTCGAGCCACGCCTTCGCCAGCCCGCTGTGCGCGGGTTGGGCAGTGGAGGTGTCGACGACGCCCGGTGTCGTCGACCACGGTGCTGCGACCGCCGACTCGAAGCCGGCATTGCCCAGGCGCTGCGCTTGGGTGGGGCACGCACCGACGGCTGCGATGGTCCAGGTGAAGGAGGTCGACCCGGTCGCACCCGTCGAGTCCGTGGCGCTGACGGTGACGGCAGAGCTGCCGGTGGCGGTCGGGGTGCCTGACACCAGGCCGGCCGTACTGATCGACAGGCCCGCGGGCAGGCCTTGAGCTGTGTAGGTCAAGGTGAGACCCGCCGAGTCCCTTGCCGTCAGCTGCAGCCTGGTTGCCGCGCCCACGGTGGTCGTTTGCGCTCCAGGGCCGGTGACCGTCACCGTGTGGACGAGGCTCGCGTTCGTGACCACCGGGTGCGAGATCTCGCAGCTGTTCGCCTGGTTCGACCAGGTCGCCTGCATGGCGAACGTGCCGGTGGAGAACGCGAGGTTCTGCGCGCCGCCGGAGCCGCCTACACCTACCCAGGAGCACTTGTCGGCGTTCTCGTTGCCCAGCGAGTCGATCCAGCCGCCGGCCGGGTTCTGGTCGGTGATGGTCTCGGCGTACTCGTGGCCGGCGACGATCGTGAAGCCGTCCAGCGGACCCGCGGCGCCGTTCACGTACCCGGCGCCGCAGGACGCGCCGGCGTCCGGGATGTAGGGCAGGTTGGTGAAGGCGATGCCGCCGTAGCTCGAGGCTGCCGCGCCGCCGCTCATCTGGGTGTCGCCGTTCCAGTCGTGCCAGGCGCAGAAGTTCGACGTCGCCGAGCCGGTGTTGAACCCGTCGGGGTGGGTGCCGGGCGGGGAGACGATGACGTACTGGTTGTTGCGGTTCGAGCCGGCGGCCGTGTTGGCGAAGTGGCCGGCAGCCTTGACCGCCTCGGCAGCGATCTGCTGGGCAGTCGCCTGAGCGGGTGCGACCGCCGACGGGTCCGCCCAGATGCCGGCGAAGGCGCCGCCCGTCGGGTAGCTGACGTGGATGGCGGAGCTCGGGCAGGATGTCGCGCCCTGGGCGACACCCTCGCAGTACTGGGTCATCACGCCGGACCACGTCTCGTTGTTCGTGCCCAGCCCCTTCAGCATCGCTTGCAGGCGCGGAGCGACGGACCTGGTGTCACCGCTGAGCGCCAGCGCGCCCGTGCTCGTCGTCGAGGCCCTCCCCCACTGCGAGCCCCAGAACACGACGTACACCTTCGGTGCGCCCGTCGTCACCCCGACGCCGTTCACTGCCCCGCTGTAGATGAGGGCGCCGGAGCCAGCGGGCTCGGTGGCGGCCTCGGGGCTCTGGTTCTGCGCGTCGGTCGCCTCGCGGGTCGGGAAGACCTTGGCGTGGCCATTGTCTGCCGGTGTGGGTCTTGTTCCGTGCCGCCGCGGCTACGGTTGCCGGCGTTGCCCGGGTCGCTGGGGTTGCCCCGGCTGCCGGCGTTGCGCGCCGAGCAGTGCCCCGCCCGGTACCGCCATCGGCAGCGGCAGCCGGAACCGCCAGCACGCCGAGGGCGAGCAGGGTCAGGCCCGTCAGTAACCCTGCGCGCCGCAGCGGTTGACGGGACAGTCGCTGTGCCATGGGGGCCTCTCGTCGCCGGCGGCACGAGCCCCGCGGAAGGCAGCGTCACGTGCAGAACGCTCCAGTAACCGGGCGAGGTGGTGGTTCCGACGGGTCAGCTGGGCAGGTTCGGCCACCTGGTGCAAGCCGGGCGGCGCATCTGCCGCGGGGCGGCAGGCGCTGGTTGCCCTGACGTGTCAGGTCTCAGGCGTCGAGCTGTCAGGTGTCAGCGACGCCGGGCGCCGGTCGGCCGGCGACCGGGGCGACGGCGGCGACGGCGGCGGGGCTGCGGCCGGCAGTCCGGGGGCGAAGGCGACCCGGTTGCGGCCACCGGCCTTGGCCAGGTACAGCGCGACATCGGCCGCGGCAAGCAGGTCGATCAGGCGTATCCCATGCGTTCCGACCATGGCCGCACCTATGGAGACGGTGACCCGCGCCGACGGGTCGACGCCTGGGACGGCGAGCTCGGCGACCGACCGTCGCAGGCGCTCGGCGACGCGTTGGGCCTCGGCCTGGTCGGCGTTGGGCAGCACGACGCTGAATTCCTCGCCCCCGAAACGGCCGAGCTGGTCGTAGACCCGGAGCCCGCTGACGAGGCTGGCTGCAACGGCAGCGAGCGCCCGGTCGCCGGCAAGGTGGCCATGGGTGTCGTTGAAGCCCTTGAACAGGTCCAGGTCGATCATGAAGATGGCGAGTGGCCGGCGCTCCCGGTGGGCCCGGACGATCTCCCGGTCGGCCACCTCCTGCCACGCAGTCGCATTGAGCAGGCCGGTCTTGGCGTCCGTACGCGCAGCGGTCCGCATTTGGGCGTAGGTAAGGCTGCGCTGCAGCAGCATCGCCGGCGGCAGCAGGACCACGAGCGCAGCGGGGGTCACCGTCCACGCAGTGAAAACGATGACCCCGATGCACACCTCGACCAGGTCGATATAGAGCGATTCTCGGTCCAGCAGCAGCTGCCGCCAGGTCGTCTCGGGGGCCATAAGGCGCACTGCGGTCGTCACCAGCGCCGTGTTCACCACATAGCAGAGCGTCGCGCAGCCGAACGCGCTCAGCACCGTCCGGCCGGGGTTGAGCAGCATCGCGGCGGACAAACCCCCCGCGGGCAGCATCCGGTGGAACGCCTCGGAGGCGACGAAGTGCGCGAGACCGATGGCGGCGGCACTCAGCAACCGGCGGTAGATCAGGCTGCGGCCGACCCGAAACTGGTTCAGCGTCTTCAGGGGGACCGGAGCGAGCAACGCGTACACGGGAGGAAGCAGCAGGGCGATCGGCACCGTCCAGGCCGACTGGAGATCGCGGACGATGCCAGGTTGCTCTCCGAGACGGCGGGTCGCCTCGACGCATACCCAGGCGCAGGCCAGCAGAACGAGGTAGATGACCAGGTCGTCGAGGCGCGGCTGGAAGCGGACGAGCTGGACGGCTGCGGCCGCGACGAAGACCGACACCACGCCCAGCAGGTATGCCACCAGGGCGCCCGGCGCCTCCCACAGCGGCCACAGCTTCAACCACGCCATCGGCCGCTTCACGCCGTTCTCACGTCATCAACGCCACGAGCATCGCTCACTTCACCGGGTACACAAGGGTGCTCGGCCTGTTTTGGCCTACCCTCACCCGATCGGGGAAAGGCGCACCTTCTTGAACAGCGAACGAGTGGTGTTCGTAGGCTTTGTAGGCGGGTCGCCAACCGCGCAGGCTTGTCGCTACGGCCGGGGCACGTGAAGGGGCCGGGTCAGACGGTGGAACTCAGGCGACCGGGGAGCTGAAGCGGTGCAGCTTGGACTCAGTTCCAGGTGACGCTTCGCTGCGAGTACTTCCCGCTCGCGTGGGTGCTCGCCCCCTGCACGCCACTGGGGCTGTGGGAGACGGTCGACAGAGCCAGGGTGAGCGCTGCGACAGCCATAACGGCGGCGAGCAGCACGAGAAGCAGGCGGGCGGGCAGCAAGTGCAGTGTTGCGGGCACGGAGTCCTCCAGGTGCGATGGGAGCTACTACGTACCTGAGTCGTGTTCTTGCCCTGTCTTCCTGAGTCACCTATCTGGGTGAATCGCGACGAAGTCGTCGTTCATAGGCAGGACAAGCGGCTGACCGGGGGCGGCAGCGAGGTGGGCCTGTAGTTGCGCAATGGTCAGCGGCGGGGCGAACAGGTAGCCCTGCGCGAACTCGCAACCGATGGTCACGACCTGCTCGCGCTGCTGCTCAGTCTCGACGCCCTCGGCCGTGACACTGAGTCCGAGCACGTGCGCGAGGTTGCTCACTGCGGTCACGATGGCCGACGCGGCCGGGTCGCGACCCATGTCCGCGACGAAACCCTGGTCGATCTTCACGTTGTCGACCGGGAAGCGCCGCAGGTAGCCCCACGAGTTGTAACCCGTGCCGAAGTCGTCGAGCGCGAGCCGCACGCCCAGCGCCTTGATGTCCGTCAGCACCGTCAGGGCCCGTTCGGCGTCGTCGATGAAGACGCCCTCGGTCACCTCCATGATGAGTGCGTTGGGGTCCATGCCCGTCCGTTCGAGGACGCCGGCGACCATGTCGCAGAAGCCTGGGCCCATCAGCTGGTAACCCGAGACGTTGACCGACAGCTCGAGCGGCCACTGCGGATGCTCGGTGGCCCACCCGGCGCGGTCACTGCAACTGCGTTCCAGCACCCAGGCTCCTAGGTCGACGATGAGCCCGTTCCGCTCGGCGACGTCGACTGCCGTCATGGCGGGGACCGGCCCCTTGTCCGGCCGGGTCCACCGCAGCAGCGCCTCGACGCCGATGGCGAGCCCGTCGGCCGCACGCACGATCGGCTGGTAGGCGAGGTCGAGGTCGGCTGCGGACAACGCGACGCGTAGGTCCTGCTCTAGGGCCTGGCGGTGGTGGTCCTGCTCAGCGGCCCGCAGGTCGATCACCTGGTGCGCCGCCCCGCCCCGGCGCTTCGTCTGGTACATCGCGGTGTCGGCATCGACGACGAGCTGGTGGGTCACCGCCTCTCCGGGTCCGGAGTAGGCGATGCCGACACTCGCGCTGATCACCAGCTGCCTACTGCCAAGGACGAACGGTGCCGACAGTGCCTCGTCGATCCGGGTGGCAAGCAGCTCGACGTCACTCGACTGCGCGATCTCCTCGCACAGGATGACGAACTCGTCGCCGGAGACCCGCGCCAGGGTGTCGCCGGGACGCACCAGAGCGGCGAGCCGTTGCGCGACCGCCACCAGCAACTGGTCGCCGATGGAGTGGCCGAAGGTGTCATTGATTCTCTTGAACCGGTCGAGGTCGGCGAACAACACCGCCGCAGTGCTGTGCGAGCGCTGGGCCCGCGCCGCCGCGTGGTCCAGCCGCTGTTGCAGCAGCACCCTGTTCGGCAGCCCGGTCAGCGGGTCGTGCAGAGCACTGTGCCGGAACCTGTTGCGGTCCTCCAGCGCCTGCTCCCTCGCTTGAGCATTGAGCAGGTAGGCAGCGGCGACGTCGGCGAGGGTCTGCGCCGCCGCCACGTCCTGCTCGCCCAGAGCCCCAACGGTGTCGCGGTAGAGGTCGAGCGACCCGAGGCGGCCGTCCTCGTGCCGCAACGGAAAGGTGAAGACCGCAGCCATCCCCGCCGCAAGCGCGGCCGGCGCGAATCCGGGGAAGCGGTTGTCGCGGGCGAGGTCGGGCACCAGCACGGACTCACCCGACTCGTACGCCAGCAGACAGGGCCCCTGCCCGAGCTCGGTCTGCAGCTGCTCGAAACGAAGTGCCGACTCGTTGGACGCCGCGACATAGTGCGGCGCCATCCCCGGCGCGATGAGGGTGACGCCCGCGCCCATGACCGGCAGGACGTCGACGATCCGCTCCACCAGATGATCAAGGATCCTCTGGATGGGGAAGTCGGTGACCATCGTGCGCGCGAACTCGCTGAGCACCGACGACAGCCTGTCCTCATGCACCACAGGACGATCCCAACAATGACAACACAGCCCCGCACGGTTCGGACGGGACACGCCGGCGGGCGTGATGTGGATGACGTTACGCCAGCGACGGCGGCCTGGGGCATTCGCCAGCATTTGCGCCCGTTGGGGCCAACGTAGCGTTCTCGGGGTGCCCGCCGAGTCCTCTCCGGAGCAGCCGCTGCCGGTGCGGACCGTAGCCCGGCTCATCGCCGCGTGGGTCGGGCGGCTCGGGCGGGTCTGGGTCGAGGGCCAGGTCACGCAGGTTTCGCGGCGTCCCGGGATGCGTACGGCTTTCCTGACGCTGCGGGACCCGGTGGCCGACGTCTCGCTTTCGGTCGCCTGCGCGGCCGACCTGTGTGCGGGCCTGTCCGACGGGGAGCGCGTGGTCCTGGCGGGCCAGCCGGAGGTGCACCTCGCGCGCGGCACCTTGCAGCTCTCGGCCTCCGACATCCGCCCGGTCGGTGTCGGTGAGCTGCTGGCCCGGCTCGAGCGGCTCAAGGCGGTCCTCGCGGCCGAGGGGCTGTTCGCTGCGGCTCGCAAGCGTCCGCTGCCCTTCCTGCCGCACAGGGTCGGCCTGGTCACCGGACGGGGCAGCGCGGCCGAGCGCGACGTCGTCGAGAACGCTCGCCGCCGCTGGCCGGCAGTCCGCATCGTTCTGCGTGAGGTCGCCGTCCAGGGGCCGCTCGCCGTGCAGCAGGTGTCGAGCGCGGTGCGGGAGCTCGACCGCGATGCGGAAGTCGACGTCATCGTCATCGCCCGCGGCGGCGGGTCAGTCGAAGACCTGCTGCCGTTCAGCGACGAGTCACTGTGCCGGCTCGTCGCGGCGACGCTTACGCCGGTCGCGAGCGCCATCGGGCACGAGCAGGACTCGCCGCTGCTCGACCACGTGGCCGACCTGCGCTGCTCGACCCCGACCGATGCCGGCAAGCGGATCGTCCCGGACTTGGGCGAGCAGCTGGCCCTGGTGCACGGGCTGCACGAGCGGGCTCGGCGTGCTGTGCGCGGCCTGGTCGACGTCGAGCAGCACCGCCTGACGCTGCTGCGCTCACGCCCCGTCCTCGCCACGCCCGCGCGCGACATCGGCAGGCGAGCAGCCGAGGTCGCCGCGCTGGCGCAGCGCTCGCACCGGTGCGCCTCGGCCGGCATAGAGCGGGCCCGCGCCGACCTCAGCCATACGACCGCGAGGATGCGGAGCCTGAGTCCCCTCGCCACGCTCGAGCGCGGGTACGCGGTCGTGCAGCACCCGGATGGCGCGGTCGTGCGCAGCAGCGGGGGCGTCACCGCCGGCGAGCGGCTGTCGGTCCGCCTGGCGGAGGGCCGGCTCACGGCAGTGGCCCTGCCTGCCGCTGCGGGTGACCGCGAGCCGGCGTCGCGGGCGGGCGCATGACCGAGCCCTCGAACGCAGTCGACTCTAGCGGCGCTGGCGACTCACAGCCCGCGTCCTACGAGCAGGCCCGGGCCGAGTTGGAGGAGGTCGTCCGGCGACTGGAGGCAGGCGGTGTTCCGCTGGAGGAGTCGCTGGTGCTCTGGGAGCGGGGCGAGGTCCTCGCGCGCCGCTGCGAGCAATGGCTCGACGGCGCTCGTCGACGCGTGGAGCAGCCCAGCGGGCGCTCAGCAGGAGACGAGGCCCCACCCGGGTAGCCGAGTCAGCTCTGATGGGCCACCGGCTGCAGCGTGGCCGCGATGCCCAGCAGGTCGGCGCGCGTTGCCCGCCCGGACCCACCGCCGTCGCTCAGGGTCAGCAGGGCTCCGCCGGGCAGTTGGCGAACCAGCGCCTCGCCGCTGCCCGGCTGCGACTCCTTCCCGCCCGTCGCATCGCGGTGAACCGAGTACTGCCGACCTCCGGCCGTCACGGTCTCGCGGGTCGGGGGACCGACGGCGGCCTCGGCCAGGAAGGCGGCATCAGGCGCCTTCGCCTCGTCGAGGCGCGCGAACCGCGACCCGTCGATGACCAGCCCGATGTGCAGCGCGGCGGGATCAAGGCTGCTGCGAGCGAAGTTGGGCTGGACGCCCGCCGGCAGCCGGGCGGGTGCCTCGACCGGGAACGGAGCGCGGCCGGCGAGCAGCTGAACCTGCTCGCTGTAGTCGACCGCCCGCACCCGGTCGTGGTGGTGGCGCGGCAGCAGCGCGACGAAGCCGAGGATGAGTGCCAGCAGGAGGGCGAGCGACAACACCATGTCACGTGCGGTCTCACTGCCCCGGTGCCTGCCTGCCGGGCGCTCGACCTTGCCCGCCGCGGGTGCGCTCACCGCCGGCCAGCCTCCCAGTCGCTGAAGCGGATCCGGTCGACCTCGATCAGGTCACCCAGGGCCGAGTACAGAGAACCACCGAGGCGGGCGATCGGGTCGAGCAGTTCGGGGCGCACCTCGCCGTCGCGCATCACCTCGGGGCTCACCGCGATGTGCAGCACCTCCCCGAACACGACGGTGCTCGCGCCGAACGACCGCTCCCCCGCCAACCGGCACTCGATCGCGACGGGCGATTCGGCCACCCGCGAGGGCGTCACCAGCTCAGAAGGCTGCCGCGTGAGCCCCACGTCATCGAACTCGCTGCGCTCCGGCGGGAAGTTGGTCGACGAGCCGTTCACCTGCTGCAGCAGGCTGCGCGACGTCACGTTGACCACGAACTCACCTGTCTCGCGGATGTTGCGAAGCGTGTCCTTCTCCCCCACCGACGTGAAGCAGACGACAGGCGGGGCGACCGAGGCGACGGTGAAGTAGGAGTGCGGGGCGACGTTGTCGTGCCCGTCGTGGGAGCGGGTCGAGACCCAGGCGATCGGCCGGGGCAGCACGATCGAGTTCAGCAGCGGGTAGATGCCCGGACCGAGTTCCGCGGGAACCAGATCGACGCGCTCGGCCGCCCGATCAGCGCTCCGTCCAGGGCCCACGGTCGTGCTGCCGTCGCTCGTCACACGGCGACGATGCCCCCTGCGGGTGCCGTAGGCGCGGTATCCGCGCCACGAGTGCGTCACATTCCCGGCTGACCTGCCGGGCGCGCGTTCAACCTGGCCGTAACCTGCCGCCACTTACCATCGCCCAGTGACCAACGACCTGCAGACGAACGAGACGCTGCCCGAGGACCTCGCCGACCAGGAGCTGGCTCCCGACCGCAACCTCGCGCTCGAACTGGTGCGAGTGACAGAGGCGGCGGCGCTGGCCGCCGCACGCTGGGTCGGGCGCGGTGACAAGAACGGGGCCGACGGGGCGGCGGTCGACGCCATGCGCCGGCTGGTCGGCACCGTGTCGATGAAGGGCGTCGTCGTCATCGGCGAGGGCGAGAAAGACGAGGCCCCGATGCTCTACAACGGGGAGGAGGTCGGCGACGGCCTCGGCGCCGCCTGCGACGTCGCCGTCGACCCCATCGACGGCACCACGCTGTGCGCCAAGGGCATGAACAACGCCATCGCGGTGATGGCCGTCAGCGAGCGCGGCACCATGTACGACGCCAGCACCTGCTTCTACATGGCGAAGCTCGTCGCGGGCCACGAGGCGGCTGACGTCGTCGACATTGACGCCCCGGTCGCCGACAACATCGCTGCCGTCGCCAAGGCCAAGGGCGAAAAGGCCCGCGACGTGACGGTTGCCGTACTCGAGCGGCCACGGCACGAGGACCTCGTCCGGCAGATCCGTGAGACGGGCGCCCGCGTCAAGCTGCTGAGCGACGGCGACGTCGCCGGCGCGGTGATGGCTGCGACCGGGGAGTCGGGCGTCGACCTCCTGCTCGGGATCGGCGGCACGCCCGAGGGGATCATCACCGCCTGCGCCATGGCCTGCCTCGGCGGCGTCATCCAGGGCCGGCTCTGGCCGCGCGACGACGACGAACGCCGCAAGGTGGAGGCCGCCGGCCATGACCTCGACCGCGTGCTGTCGACCCGCGACCTCGTCGCCAGCGACAACGTCTTCTTCGTCGCCACCGGCGTCACCGACGGCGAGCTGGTGCACGGAGTGCGCTACCGGGCAGGCGGTGCCTCCACGGACTCGCTCGTCATGCGCTCCCGCAGCGGCACGCTGCGCCGGGTGCAGAGCCAGCACCAGCTCAGCAAGCTGCAGGCGTACTCGACGGTGCCGTTCTAGGCACGATTCTTGTTGGTGCCTGTCGACCGGAACCACGTCGGCGGTCATCAGAACGGATCCTCCTCGCCCGCGGGTGCTGGCGGCGCGGTCTGCCGGGGTGGGTGGTGCGGCAGGGGCCGGCAGGTGGCGCAGCGGGTTGCGGTGGTGGCGCGGGTGCGGTAGGTGTCGTAGTAGCCGTTGCGGTCGGCTTTGCCTTGAT
>JAABUP010001640.1_pt1 | contig 46574 bp, 62 predicted proteins | sample 5559201 | NCBI WGS metagenome assembly JAABUP01 (sample SAMN10711887, study PRJNA513373) | rock metagenome | isolation source: Antarctica rocks | place: Antarctica
TGCAGTAGGAAGAGTTTGAGGTTGACTGTGTTGCCACATTGCAATTGAGAATGCCTTTGCTGTACCACAGCCCAAGAGCCTGCTGCCTTTGCTTTCAGAGGTGTGATAAGGTGGGATATACCCCCTTGCGCGATGTGGTCCGTGCAAGCACGAGAACGCAGCACGGGACGAAGGAACAAAGCACAGCTTTGCCCATTGTTTGACTTCTTCTACATGCGATCAGACTTGTTGGCATTTCAAAACAGATCTGTGCACATTCGCGTCACAGCCTCCAGGTGTACAGCAGCCAGCCACTGGTGCGAGGCATGTTATGTGCCGTGTGCTGTACGGCTTGTCCGGCATCACAGCTGTGAAGCAATTTGAATTTGTGACCTGTGATCACCTGCTGAGCTGCAGGATCAAGCTTCCAGATTGGTGCCACGACCGTCCCAGCAGGTGAAAGACATGCAGCACATTGTGTTTGCTTGCTATACATGTTCAACTTGCTTGCTGCTTGCACTGACGTAGCTTATGCACAAGACCTGCCTATTTTGAAATCGTGTAGCCATGGATGACAGGCACAAGTGTGCAAAGCGCTGCTTGACGGCATGATTTGCATACAGCACGTGGTATCCCAGCGCCATTTGAAGCTGTCGCTGTCTGTTCGATGGCCTTCTACGCCTCATCCGAGCCCGCATCTGAACCGTTGTCCACTGAAGTGATTCCAGTCAAACTTGTGCAGGATACCTGGATCCTTGGAAGAAATCAGCTTGCAGGCGCAACATCACGTGTTCGCATTTCTCTGAGGTGACCGTCTGTCGTCAAGCACAATTGCAATTCAGCAATAACCAGACTGTACCAGCTCAAGTCACTCCGGATGTTTGGTTTCACATGTGCTCTGTGAATTGTCAAGTATTGCATGCTGTAGTGTACTGTCAGGGCTTGTGAGTTTTGTATTAGCTCTTTTTGCAAGCTGACAGCGGTGTTCCAGCACTCGCAATGCCAGCTTGCCATATAGCCATAATTTGTTAACATTGCAGTTGGCCCAGCATGGAGCAGTCACACCAAGGACTGCAACTAGTTTCCAACTGTAGATGTTGTTGTGTGCACCTTTGTCCTGCCCTACTATGGATGCAGAGTGTGCACACAAATAGTCAGCTGTGATTGTAGCGATTGAAATTGCTGTAGGCAAATCATGGCAGCTAGTGGCAGATATGCTGGGGCAGGCACGGCACCGGTGAGCACAAAGCTGTCCCCAAAAATGCATGCAAACAGTGTGTGCATGGTTGTCATGCAATGGCTGCTGTCACATAACGTTAGACCATCACGCAGGTGAGATCATATGCAGTCAACTTGTGATGTCATTATGCTTGTATAGTGTGTACAATGTGTACTAGTGAATGTAAGGTCTGAAGATATAGCAGCTCTGAGGCACCAGTTCTTCTGGTTGACTGATGACTGCCTAATAGTGTTTCAGTAGCATGCTCAGCTGCTTCCAGCATCAGCTAAGTCTTGTAAGATCAGCTGCCAGGCCTGCTCCCTTGACGTCAGAGCCAACACATGTGGGTATTGATGCAGGAGCCGCCTCGTGGCTTCTTAGATATCCCTGTTGGCTGGGCCGAACAGTGCGGCAACTATGTGTCAAGGAAGATCAAGAATCTGGCAACTTCTATAGTACAGTACACAACCTCAGCCATTGTGATCAGTGTTCTTATAAACAGCATTACCATGCCTACTTTGGAGAGAGTTGTCTTGCCAACCTGTCAGCTGGGTCTCATGGCTGGAACTGCTGGTATGGCGGCATCATACTGGGTGCAGAGCTGCACAGGTATAGCTTATGCATTGTCAGCATGTGTGACACTCTTCTGAGCATTCTGATCTGACTTTTGTTATCAGTGTGGCCAATAGCATTACTTACAGATCCAGTGGGCCGCTCGCATGTGCAACACCTGATTGCATAGGCAGCTTCCACATGTGCTGTCCTACCTTAAATGATGTGCCAGCCTACGGACAGTTCATACTCATATGTGTACAAGTTGATGCCAAGACTTTCCACTCTGACAGTATGACACATACTGCAGGGCAGATCCATGAGGATACATCACAAGAAGGTCAAAGCCAATGGTGTGTCGACATCAAAACACACAATGTATTTGGCATCCCTTGCCAAGGTAAAAAACAGCTATTGCAAAGCAGCGAACAGATACGGAAAGGAGGTCATATCCTTTGATAAACTGCTGGTAAGGACGCGTTGCATGAGTCATGCACATGTGTCATATCCACATGGTCATTGAATTTCAAACCATAACTGAGAGATACAGCATGCAGTTGCCGTTTGCCATATTGTCAATTGGCATTGCTTGTACCCATTCTTTGCTGCAAACTGGCTGAGTGCCGGAGTGCACAGGCTATGATGGCATAAGCAGGAGTTTGGTCAGCAGTCCATGGTTTTGCTGTGTTGTGGTTGCATCCTGCCAGGGAAATGTGTCTCAGTGGGAAAGTTCCAGCTGTGTTTGAAGTTCTGGTCTGCTGCGGGTGTCGGCACTTCATGGCCTGAAAGTGTGTCATCTTAGCTGATGCATATGTGGTGCCTTTGCTGCATTGACAAGAGCACACAGGGCTCAGTTTGCAATTGTGAGACTGTAGTGGATGCAGCCTACTGAGAGAGAGCAGTGGGCGTGTCTTCACTTCCCACACGAAGATGAGACGCATAAAGGTGTCAGAGCATCTCTGGCCAAAGAAGAGGTAGGCACAGTTTATTTGCTTGTGATGTTCAACGCTCTTGTCATTGTCTTGACTCAATAATGACTGCCGCTTTTGCTCTGCATGCGCCTGTCTAGGTTATGCGTCAGCTGTGTATCACATGACACCATTCGTCACTGCAACAACTTTGCAGATCAGCATTTGCCTTCAGCCACATGTCAGACAGACATACATTGACTCTTAAGCTGGTGGCCTACATGCAGAGTACATTAAACAAGCACTTTCTGGCCTGGCGAGCTGCCCGCAACGCAGTCAGGCTATTGGAAGATGATATCATCGATGCTGATGCTGCAGCAGCAGATGCTGAGGACAAGCGACAGTCCTTTGTCCAGGTAACTGCACAGTGCGTGCCTGAAACCCTTGTCCACAGGGTTGGCTCATGCACAGTGCCTTGCTGACCCTGTGCAGACTGGATGAGTTGTGTTGCTCTGTATGTTAATGTGTAATTGCTTCAGTTTTGCTACAACAGCTGCATGCATAATGTGATGTATTAGATGCATTGTATGGTAGACATAGCTGAGCAAACACACTGACAAAAGCAGCTGGCTTGCTTTTTACAGAAAGTCTTCAGATAGCACGTATAGTGTGTGCAGAGCTCAACACCTGTGCATTAAGCAAATGACCTAATTATGTGCTCCATGTGATTTCCGCTTTGTTTGCTTGACGCAGGCCATAACAAGAATGGAGCCTCGAAACCCATTCTAGGATGACAACCTCTGCCCGGTTCCCAGAATCACAATCTGTTCATGTCAGATTGATGGCAACAGCTGATTTACTGGAAGCTCTTTGGTCCAGCACTCTGTTTGCTTTTGTGCTTAGAGACTGTTCTTATGAAGATCATGCATATCTATGATGTGCAACATGTGTCATGCATGCGACAGTGCATTGGTGTAAGCTAGTGAAGGGTTTCAATTCTCGTCTTTCAAGAACAAGACTGTGCACTTATATCATACCAAAATTGCTATAACACCCACCAGCTTTTGTAAGTACGAAACAGTCTGAAGGCATACGGTATACATCTACACATCTATAAGCCATCAAGCTGCACAAACAACACAGGTATCGAGTGTGTCGCTGCAGCAGAAGTCTAGGCGGTCACCACATCAAGCATCTGTGACAAGCAAGATCTGCACATGTTGAAATGTCGTTTTTGCAGATGTTCACATCTACATTGGGCTTTTCAGTGTGTGTGAATGATGATGGCCTCTGAATCCACATCAGCTTGCATCTATGGCCTCTCCCTACAGCTATCAAAACAACAGGGCCCTACAAGCCTTTGTACATTTGCCACCCTTGTAAGGCCCTACAAGACTTGTACAGGGACGGGCACATAGCCATGCCTGTGCATGGCCTTGAGAGCCTGTATGATACACACAACAGACACACGACACAACTTGAGTGCATTGAACAATACCAATGTTCCTCCCACAATGTGCAAAAAATGAACAGCACTATGTACTGACACTGCACTGTCTATTTTGGCTGTCTTCACCCCAATTCATCAAATGCAGCCCTAATGTAGTCATACAGCTGCTTAGCAATCTCTTTCTGGTCTGTTGCAGCCTTGTCTGGATGATACATCAGCGACAGCTTCCTGCATGCATGCATACAATCAGTGCCTGAACAGTACTTTGCTGCAATCAAGAACAAGCAGGCAACATTTGGCTATTTATGACATTGTGAATAACAGCAGCAGACTCACTTGAAGGCTGCTCTTGCTGCACCCTTGCGCTCATCTTGGGGTATGTATGCAACCCCCAGGACTTGCTCACTTTGAATTTGGTGAGGCGTAAACCGATGGGACCATCTTAGGTAGAACATGTCCCCCCAGCTTATGGGATGGCCCAACTGCTTGACCATCTTGAGATCCTGCAAGCAGTTTGTTACTGGCTTTACAAAAGAACAGGTATCAAGAGCACTGGAAGTGAGTTGAGTAGTAACAATAACTGGCAGAAACGGCACACAGCGCTGTGAAGCAAACCACTTATACCAACCACTTAAGTTCAACAAGATGCTCTGACAAATGCAAGAGTTATCAGGCTGACCTTGAGCGCATCTGTGGTCGCTCCAATTGCATTGTACGCTAGATATCTATGGTACAGAGGCTGCCATAGCATGGGGCTGAGCCTGTGTGCCATACTGCAGTCGCCAATGGCTAGGATACGCTGACCGAGATTGCTATATGCCACTCCTCTGTTGTGGTAGAGGCGGGCCCTGACACAAGCATCCTCAGGCTTCATGTTCAACCCTTGGCTGCACAGGACTAACGCATCATGGAATCTACCAGCCATAATGGCTACTCGAGCAGCCTGCACCAAGATCAAAACATCAACTTACTATTCAGCATCGCCTGCATGTGTACACACTAAGCACATGGGCAGCCCGGTATACCATTTGGCTTCTCATTAAATTGACGCCAAAAGGCGTAGTCTTTTCTTTCTGCACACTAAGCAGTGGTGTTTGAGACTTACATCAGCCTTGGCATGGGCAGCAGCCAGAGGGCTCTGCACAACAAGGGCCAAACAGTTGCCACTCTCTGCTGGAGGTGCCATCATGACTTCCTCATCAGCTTGGACGCTTGATGCGCTCTCCTGCACCCAGCAATCCAGATGAGATCACACGCACAATTGCTCAAAACCAGTCGAGAAGAGCATGTCTCTGGCAACAAACTGCAATGCTGAATGTACCTCAGTCTGTGCCGTCTGGCTGGACCTGCTGCCTGCTGTAGCTGTGACAAGGACTTTGACACCAAACCGTGCAGCTGCAATGGGTACAGTTGTCAGTCGACCAACTACAGGAGTGCGCTCCAGGATGCTGAACAACAACTCGGGCACATCAGATGCCTGCCATGTGCCAGGGCTTTGCCCCTGCGACCCATGTGTGCTTGCATCTGGGATCTCCAGTCCAGTCACTGTCCCCAGCAGTGTCTTGCCTGCAGTGCTGATACTGCTGCCCACTCTGCTGGCAATGCCTGTTGTGCCAGCTGCACTACTAGACTCAGCAGTATAGCTATTGCTTGCAGAGGCATCAACCCTGCTGTGTGTGCCTGCTTGGCTACTAGAGGCATCAGTGAAGCTGCTGCTTGCAGAGGCACCTGGCCTGCTGTGTACGTCTGCTTGGCTACTAGAATCAGCATCAAAGCTGCTGCTTGCAGAGGCACCTGGCCTGCTGCGTATGGCTGCTTGGCTATCAGGGAATGTGCTGCAAGATGCTGCAGACGAGCCATCAGACATTATGGAGGAGCCGCTTTCCTCCAAGGATGACCTGCCCGATGCTGACTGCTTTGCTGGCAGCTGGATGAATGAGGGTGCTGCTTCAGACGTGCCTGATTTACTAGCCTGGTGTTCCTGCATACCAAGCAAATAAATATAAATACATATAAATTGTACATTATATATTTAGGGTTTCTGATACATGTTGTATGAATTATACATGTTTTGATTCAATATAATATAATATAATATAATATAATATAATATAATATAATATAATATAATATAATATAATATAACATACCATAACATAACATAATACAATACAATACAATATAATATAACATAATGTAATGTAGTTATAATCTTATACAATATCATTTTTTGACACAACTTCAACCATAACACCACAACAATATGTTCATAACATGCTACTGCTGTGGATCAGGAGCCCGCAAGTTGCCTTGGTGGAGCTGAAACATGCTTGCAAGCCTGATCTGTCAAGTGACAGCAACAGGAAGAACAATGGTTCTCTCTGCTAACGGACATGCATGCAAATGCATTGCAAGGATCCATACAGCACATCTGCTGTCAGAGAAGGTAGAACTCACCTCATACTCCACGCTTGCTGTGGTAGTTGAGGCATGGCTGGCATGCCTAACAGCCTTCTCAGCTGTTGTGACTTCACTACGCGCCCGGTTGTCCTGCAACCTCATTTCCTCCCACAATGCCTTGGGCTTCTTGCCCTGCACCATTCAGCTGAATTGGAAACCAACAATAGGGCAAAGACAGCTTGCAGGTTCTTCCATCAAAATACTCCTAGTGCTGATCCAGGCAAGAGATCCTGTTGGCTTTTTAGATTATGCGATGTTCAGTGTTGCTAAGCAACACATACAGCAATGGGCCTATCATCAGCAACTGTGTGACACAGATGTGAGGTAGGGCAACCTCTGCCCAGGATGTGGTCGCAGAGTGCACCACGTGCAGCCTTTGCACAGGCTGCTCCTTGTGAAGTTTGCGGCCGGCATGTGCATCAATATCATGAGAGTTGTTGGAGACATACAACATTACTTGATATGCAATACAATGACAATGCAACATGATGACACAACATGACATGACAACACAACACATGTGAGGTATCACAGCTTTGCATAAAACAAAACATATACGCAAATGTAATGCAAAATTGGCAAGGCTACCCCACCTGGTGACCAACAGTCTTGCTCAGCCGCGAGACTTGCCTCTCCAGCCTGTTTATGCGCCGCTTGGCAGCTGCCAGAGCTGCACAGGCAAAACTCACTTTGGAAAATCTAGGGCACTGACACACACGTGTATTCAGAGGCACCAACACACAGACACACACGTCTGCAACAGTGTGACAAAGAAGCTTCAAAACTCCTCATCAGAGCTGCATAGCACTGGTGTGGGACCACGGCTGAGCTCAGGGAAAGGGCAGGGCTGAAGGGCAGGGCTGAAGGGCAGGGCTGAAGGGCAGAGGCTCAGAGGGAAAGGCAATCTGGGGAACATTGCATACCATGAGGCACAGACTGCCCTTGGCAGATGCAGCAGCTATGGTGTGGCTTCAGCCTCCCAAATCGCCTTTGCTTGAAAATGCCTGACAGGACCTGTGGCTTTGCAGCCTTGTAGTGGCCCGAACCTGAGTCACCCTGCAGCAGTACACTGTCAGGTTGGGAAGCACAAGTACCTTGCTCAAATATGCATGTGCCTCCTCAGGAAGGCCGCTCTTGACAGTCGTGTGGTGAGCTGACAAGGCTGTTTATACTCCAAACAGGCTGCTGTCAAACATATGCAAAGTCCAAGATAACAGCAAAAACGCTGCCTGACAGGATGTGAATGTGCTTGTCAAACAATGCTGATGCCAAGGGGCCAGCGTGTCAAAGTTGTAAGTGTGGTGGTGGTGGGGGCTGTGGGAAACGAGTTCTTTCAAAGAACATGCAGTGGCCACAGAAGCAAGTCAGGTTTCAAAACATGTCAATGTAGCTATGTATCCTATGACTAGAGAGTATCATGCCTGCATGATAATTGTGTGGCATAGAGCCTTGACAGACATATAGCATCTGAGGCTGCAAACAAGCAGAAGCAGATGCTGATCAGTGTCAGCTTTGCAAGATAGCATGCACAGTCAGCCTGGCGAGGTGCATCACCTTATGAGCAGATATGAGCCCACTTGCATCTGCAACTTGCTCTGACTCAGATTTCTGTACTCCCGCAGTTGATGCAGCATAGTGGGTGAACATGGATGAGGGGCCTGCAAAACTTGAGCGACCTGAAGAGTGCTGCGCTTGCTCATGGACTGCCTGCAAAAACCCAGGTGACATCAGAAAGGAGGACCCTCAAGCTCAGGGCGTTTATGAGTCAAAGATGTGCTGGTTCAGGAAGTTGACCAAGACAGTACGAGGGTGCTTCGTATCCCTGTGCAAGCCCAGACAAGAAAGCCTACCAGCTGAGGCGATGTAACCCCCAAAGTGGAGGCTTTTGCCTTCTGCTGTCCTGCAAGTCGCTGGAAGGCCACATCTTGTTCATGTGAGTTGTCGGCTACCTGCACAAAGGCGCAAGGTTTGGGTTAGACTTGGGCGCAGATGGCACACACACCTGTAGCAGGGGTACTTCTAGCATGTGCATATGGTACCTTGGAGTCAAAAGGAGCCGAAGACCTTGCAAATGAGACTCTATTTACCAAGCGAGCGCCTCTCCCAGCGGTACGCCCTGCACGTAAGGGAATAACGCAGGTCTGGGGACTGCAAAAAGCTTCAACTTCCAATACTGTTTTGAAAGGTTTTGCATGGTCAAATTTACCTGCAAATCTGATGATGTTCTCGGCGCTGTGCAGCGCGCACCTCGTGGCAAAAGAAGTGGGCCCCATCAAGCTACTATCTCAAGATATCACCCTTGTCGGACTATCAACATGCTTCGTCGCACCCATTGAACCAGCCTAGGTTGAGGTCTGAGCCGTTCTGATGAGAGCAACAGGCTCTTCATGAAACAGCGCTGCGCTGTGTCAATGAACACATGTCGAGTTACACAAGTTTTGGTGTGCTTCGAGTTTGCTGACGTGTGAGTCACATGTTCAGGCGTTACACTGGTCAGACACACAAGACGCCTTGCCAAAGTGTTCCAAGACCAAGACCAAACAGTAATGATGCAGCTTCTGTTCAGCCTCGGATTGGATATAGTTGGCATGCGATATGCAGTGCACAACCCTAGTTCATGCATTGCTGGAGTGTTGTGCAGCTAGCCCTAGAAAAGCTTTGCAGCGTGGCTGTATAGAGGTGACACAGATGCTGTACATATGCGACTATAGAATTGCCCTCACCAACAGGCCGCAACGGTCTGCCTGCAACTTTCTGAGCAGTCATCATGACTGCTTGTTCACACGAATAAGAAGACGAGACTTTGTAGCAAATAATGTCGAAGCCTCCATTTGCACTGGCCAACTCACACCATGAGTTGTCAACGGAAACTCTGCATCACTTTTCTATCTGGCGTGTGTAACACGCATTGGGTGCAATACTGCCCAGCCAAAAATCCAGGTAAACTATTTCGCCTGTCTACAAAACAAGTCCCTTACTAGAGATCAAGCATAACTTGCACCATTGATGAGTTGAATCGCAGATACATGTTGCCTTACATCATACAGCTTCGGATACAGTATACAATTATGCAAGATTGTAGTGGGCTGAGGAACGCACTGAAATGCCTTTCAGGCATGACTTGGACATGAATAAACCTCACAGTGCAACCCTGCATAATCGAAACACACGTACATGACTGGCACTCTGAGTTGACACTGAAAGAATTAGATGGTTCCCATCTGCATGCAGCAGCACGCAGTTTTGCTGTGCTCAGCCACATCTGTCATAAGCTGGCAAACAGAAACAATCGCATAGCAGCTTCATCCAATGGCTCCTGCAGTATTGGCTCATGGCTTCCAATCCATGATCATGCTGGCAGGGATTCCTTGGGGCTCTTCTTCACCGGTACTCCTGCATCACAGAGCAATGTTGCTGACAGCCATGCAATGCAGCTGGTCTTGAAGCCCATGCAAATGGCTGTGCAGACAGCCCATGTTGCACATCTCATCTCAGGCTGCCAACCAGCTCTTCCAAACATCAGCGGCTTGCACACATTGATGCTGTTGAGCCACAACCACAGCATTGGTGTGTTGGTGAATGTGTGCAGCAAGCTGGCAGTGCACTGACCAAGTCTGCGAGCAAAGTCCTCCACCATAAGGGCTAGACCCTCCTTCAGGGGAACCACAGGCTCCCAACCTAGAGTCTTCTTCACCTATATGGAAGTGTTTGCATCATTAGCACAATGATTGGATGCAAACTTTGCATATAGCCACAAGCGTGCAAGCACAAAACATGGAGTGACTGCTCATGAAGATTGTGAGGTAATTTGCAAATGGAACACATCATAGTAAGATGGAGAGCTGCTGCAGCAGCAGCAGCAGCAGCAGCAGCAGCAGCAGCAGCAGCAGCAGGTTTGGAACTTCACAAATGAAGAAACAGCATATGTGTCTCATTTTGACAATGTATAAATATATATATATATATACAGCAGCAAGCAATACCTTGGTGATGTCTGGCTTGCGCCTGCTGGGGTCATCAGCAGTGTTCTCCTTGTAGACAATCTTCACATCAGGGTTGACCACTTCCTGCACCATCTTTGCCAACTCCAGCATGGTGAACTCTGTAGGGTTGCCAATGTTGAACGGACCCGTTTCTGGACCATCCATCACTGTCACCATGCCTGCCAGACACACAAGACGCCTTGCCAAAGTGTTCCAAGACCCAAGACCAAACAGTAATGATGCAGCTTCTGTTCAGCCTCGGATTGGATATAGTTGGCATGCGATATGCAGTGCACAACCCTAGTTCATGCATTGCTGGAGTGTTGTGCAGCTAGCCCTAGAAATTGCAAGGGAAGACAGCCCGTTTGACCAATTTGCAAGAGTGTCATACCTTTGATGAAGTCAGATATCAAGACTGCAATTTGCCAGAGATTGTTTGCCTGTGTGTGAGATTGTCACACCTTTGGTCACACCTTTGATCAAGTCTGATGCATATTGGCCTGTGTGTGAGAGCGTCGTACCTTTGATCAAGTCTGATACATACTGGAAGGAGCGGGTCTGCTGACCATCACCATAGACTGTGAGGTCCTGGTCTGTCAGAGCCTGGGCCACAAAGTTGCTGACCACACGGCCATCATCAAGCGCCATGCGGGGCCCATAAGTGTTGAAGATTCGCACCACCCGTACCTGCAGAACAGGCCTGCTTTCTACATGCTTACTCTGCTCAGGTTCTTCACACAACCAACAGGTCATGATAGTCAGGTATGTATCAGCAGCTCTGCATGATTGCACAGAGGGACAAGTTGAAGACTTTGCTGACTGCATGCCAGGCCTTACAGATGGACAGCAATTCCTTGCAATATGCATCAGGAATAGGCTTGACTTGACAGCTAAGCGTGCAAATATTAAGACTGGGCAGCGTGTCTGCCTTACATCCGTGTTATGTTCTCGCTTGTAGTCAAAGGTGAGGCATTCAGCAGCCCTCTTGCCTTCATCATAGCAACTGCGTTCCCCAATGCAGTTCACATTCCCCCAGTACGTCTCTGTCTGTGGGTGCTCCAATGGATCTCCGTACACCTAAACAGCATCAGCTGCTGCAGATTTTGCTGAACTGGCATGTCAGATTGACGTGAACATCTGGGCATTGATGAGGAGGTGTGGCTTTCCAAAAGACACAAGCTGGGCATAGGTGAGGAAGTATGGGCTGTCTTGGACACAAGCTGTGTCTTGTGTGCATCTCTGCATTTCCCAGTAACAGTCTGTTATAAGCTGATTGACAATGCATCGTTGGTGCACTGTAGGCCTTGTTATGTCTGTCTGATGTGTGTACCTCACTGGTGGATGTCAGAAGAAATCTGGCTCGTGTCCTCTTGGCCAGACCAAGCATGTTCATTGTCCCAAGAAAGCTGGTCTTGATGGTTTTGATTGGGTTGTATCTGCAGGCATGAGTGCTGTGAGATCCTCTGAGGCAGCAGCAGGCAGAGGCTGCAGGCTGTACACTTACTTGTAGTGAATCGGAGATGCTGGGCAAGCCAAATGGTATATCTGGTCCACCTCCAGTAGTATCCTCTCAGTAATGTCATGCCTAATGGTTTCAAAGTTTGTTTTGCCCAGCAGGTGCTTGACATTCTCCTTACTGCCAGTAAAAAAGTTGTCCAAGCAGATGACCTGCAGAAACAAGAGTTGGGCTGCTTATCACAGTGAAAGCAAATCAAACGTAACTTGACAGAGGGAAAGGATATGACCGTGGTCTACATACGTGATCTCCTCGTTCAACTAGGTACGTGCACAAGTGACTGCCGACGAACCCCGCTCCTCCGGTCACGAGCACCCTATTCTTTTCAATGCGTGGCTTGGTTTTGATGGGTGTGGCGGGGTGATTGCCAGTCGCGAGCTGGGCTCCAGACTGTGCAACCTGCAAAAGCTTCCTGCGCTGAGTCGGGCCACTCGCGCTGTCAACACGAACATATGAATGTGAGCGGACGGCTTTGTACGCTTACAGGTCGCTGTATGCCGTCTGACATGGCTGCTCGGCTGCGCGACGCACTTGCTCAGCGAAGACCAGAGATCGGCAGCAGTCAAAAGACTTGCGAGGCAGCCAAAACTTCGGATGCCTGGACTTTGAAAGATCGTGCTCGGATGGCAAGCTTTCCCTTCTTGCAAGGACTTCGGTTACGGCAATGAGCAGTATGCCGGTGTTGCACCTGAACGTTGGTGCGCGATTCCTTCCAACAACAGCAGCGTGGTCGTAAGCGCCCTGCCCAGAAGTTTGTCCCCTGTTGCTGCAGCAGCGGCCACTGCAAGCTAAGCGGCGGTCAAGGCCACGTGATTTTGCTTGGGGCGATTTTGCCACCATCGAGACTGCGTTGCACACTGCAGGAAGAGATAGACTGCGTTGCACAGTGCAATCGAGTTCGCGCATTGCGTTTTTGCCAATAGTACGACAGCATGGCCTTTGATTGCTCGACGCGTCCAATCCGCCAGCTTGGCTCACGAAGCAGGCCGTGCGTACTGGGTATTCAATGCAATTTTCTGCTGCACAGACGTCCTCAGAACTCCGAATGGTTTCGCGACCCCCAAAGCTCTCGCTCTGCATCTGGCCGTCTCAGGCATAACCGTGTACACGCTAGTGCCAAAGGTGCATTTGAAGTGGCGTATTCTTAGTTTGTGCTCAAGCTGCAGCTGATGCTGACTTGCTAGTTGCAGCTGCATCCAAAGCAGAGGAGGAAGCAAATCAGAAACGGTGGAAGGAATCAGGCGGTGGCGTTGGTCCTATGGATCAATGGTACTGACAGTTTGTTGATTGATGACTTGCTGAATGACAGTGCAAAATGCTACAGCTCAGCAGTGCGCTGTACGCTGCAGGCGATGGAGTCTAAATTGGGACACCATCACCTCAGAAATAGTTGTAGGCTCATGTCCAAGGAGTGCATCTGACATTGATAGAATGGTGGATGAAGCAGGCATCAATGCGATCATTTGCTTGCAGGTTAGTTGCAATTACCTGCCTCCAGTTGGCATCTGCCTCAGCTGGTTGTTCCTGACAAATGGTGCTGGTATGCAGTCAGACGCATGTTTTGAGGCCATGCAAATAGATTGGCCTGTAGTCCGTCAGCAGGCAATTCAGAGAGGGGTGATCATGACGCGAGTGGCTGTCAGAGATTTTGACCACAATGATCAGGTAGGACAACCCACTGATTGATTTTGAATTTCACCAGGCATAGAAGCATCTTTCTGCGCAGCACAATGCAGCTGCTGAGCAGAAAGATGTGAAAGTCACTTTGATCTCTGCGTCACAGCTTCTGTGCAAATGGTGGGAGCAGGTGTATTACAGACATTTACAGCATTATGACGCTGTGATCATGTGTATTCAGGCGCTGATGCTGCCGGAAGCTGTGCGCTTACTGCACTTGCTAGTTTCCAGTGGCAAGCGTGTGTATGTGCACTGCACAGCAGGTATCAACAGAGCAACTCTCACGACTGTTGGTTACCTCACCTTTGTCAAGGTGCGCTGTTCATGCCTCAGCAGCATCTTGCATCGCTGTTGCTGTCAGGCTCTTGCACAGCTACACTTGAGTCTGTCATGACAGACACAGTGTGCTTGCAAAGAACGCCAGTGCATCGCATGTCACCTGACCTTGCTCACGTAAGCAGCACAGTTGTAGGGCATGCAGCTGCAAGGGAAGTCTTGTGACTTCATTTGTTTAGCATACAGTGTCTTGCTTCAGCTTCAAGCCTGTAGCAGCAAATGGACTGCTGGCATGTGAGGTCTGCAGAACAGCAATGATGTCGCATGCCGCAAGACCTGCCTCTGTGCCAGGACTCAAGGCCTCCTGCTCACATGCATACGTCACATCTCGGCAAAGTCTGCTGAATCAGATCATTTCCATCAGAGTCATTTGTAAGCATAGAGGCTTTGAATGAACGTGTGACATGAACATTGTTGGAATGGCTTGCTGCAGGGCATGAGCTTGGATGATGCACTGCACAAAGTCAAGACAGCTCGGCCTCAAGCACACCCATACGTGGACTGCTGGAAGGTTGGCCTCTGTTGTTTGTGTGCCTTTTGTTATTTGTGTGCCCTCTCTTATCTGTGTGCCCTCTGTTATTTGTGTGCCCTCTATTAGTTGTGTGCCCTCTGTTCTGTGTGTGCCCTCTGTTACTTGCCTGCTGAATGCATGGTTAGCAGCGAACACAGCGTCAGCTTTGCAAACCAGACCATGCTAAAATCATCACATGATTGTCTCGTAGTCAAGGCTGCCTGCAAAGCCAGTGCTGGAGTGTCAAAATTGGAGCCTTGCTGACAGTCCACATTTGTTCCACCATCTCACCCAACAGTACCAAGCTGCAGTGCAGTAACACATTAAAATCACATTTGGAGTACATCGGCCTGTACTGTCTTGCCCAGGGCAAGTTGCCCTGTTATCACATCTGACTTGCTGTTCTGGGTTTTTGACACTGTATAGGCGTACTTTCATTGTTGTTGGTTCAAAGCTGTAGCTGATGACAGTGGTCATGCAAAACAGAATGGTGAGGAAGGAACACCACATGCAGCCCTTCCACATGTTGTTTGCAACATGCTGTGATTTCACAGCCTCCGCCTTACCTAGCGTTGGGCGGCCGCCTCTGGAGGCTTCCTTTTTTATCGCTGAAAGGCGTACACATTTTCCCCCTTTTTTTCCTATGCCTCACCTGGCAGTGGCTGTCATGATGCAGAGGGTACGTGCACGCATGATCCAGGACCGCAAGGAGGAGATAGAGGGGGTGGCCAAAATGATATACAAGGAGAGGCAGGCCCAGGGATCACACAACCAGCAACAGACTGATGGCTTCGCTGACTGGGTAGAAGCAGAGAACAGGGTCATCCGGAGCACCTTTGAGAGGCAGACTGGCTGCACCCTCAGCCTCACTGCGTCGATGTTGGTAAGCCTTTTGCAGCTTAGCGTGAAAATCCAGTGATGAAAAGATGATGAAAACATCCACTCTGTGGTGCAGTCACGTCTTATGAAGTGCTCGCATGCAACAGGCAGTACTGTGCCTTGCTGCTACAATGATCATGATATGATTTCAGTGTATGCCTGCATGCAGTCAAAAGCCATAGGCAATGCCAAGTATAATAACATCGAAGAAATTGTCATCTCTATACTGCAGAGGTTAGAAACTGTATGCTGCTGCACCTGACGAGCTTCACCATTTGACATGCAGGAACTACACGAGCAAGAGCTGGGGGGCCATGAGGCTCAGCAGGGGGATCTGCAGGAGGCTCAGGCTGAGGTGGAGCGCCTCACTGCCAAATTGGCTTCCCAGCAGCGTCAGACACAACAGGTCTGACAAGCATTCTGAGGACATCTGCATGCTTGTTTCAGAATTTGCTTTACTTTAGCTAGATAGTGATTGCAAACTGAGCCAGACAAAGTTTGCTGATTGAGCCAGATAGGCTTTGCTAATTGAGTCACATGAAGTTTGCTAGCTTAGCCAGACAGTGTTTTGCATTGTCATACCAGGTGACAGTGTTGCAATTTGCGGTCCGGGCTTGAGACATGTGTCAGAGAACAGCAATGGTTGTTTGAATGAACTTTTGGTATGCAGCCCTGATCTGTGTCAGGACAGAGCGTTTGTAAGTCATGACCCTTTGCTGATGCTTGCTGAAATGATCAGTGCAGCTGCATGACGTATGGGGTGACAAGTGTCTTTAGGGCTTAAGGCCAGCTGCTGATGCAGGCTCAATGGGAGATGAGGGTAGTGACTCAGAAGCTGCAGACCCTGACCGAGGGTGGGGGGGTGTCAGGGGACCTGCATGCCCAGCTTGATGACGCCAGGGATGACTCAGCTTCTCTCAGGTAAATACGGCTGTAACAGAATGGATGTACATCTTCCTCAATGCAGCTGTATCAAATGACTAGTTGGCAACATCAAGTTGGACAATAGATGATCCTGTGTCTGCAGTCATTCCACAATGCCTTTTCATGGCATGCTGGGCAATATTGACAGAACAGTAGCTCCATTGTCCCTGCGCTGGAGCATTTCAGCAGTCTACTGTACAGCATCACTTTTTAGTGTTGTGATGTCAACATATTGCAATGTTGCTGTGTCCATGCAAGCTTTCTGGTAGCCTAATGGCTTTTTTTCAAATGCTGGTGGTGATATTGCTGCAGAGTGGCAATGCAGCATCTGGCATCCAGCTCCTGGTCCATGCTGGCAGGGGTGTCAAGCCCAGGAGGAGGGGTCCCCACCCCCCCTGAACCCCTGCAGGACAATACACATAGTGATAGCCATTCACAATCTCAGGAGGCGAACTCACCCGCAATGATTCCCTGTGCAAAAGCCAGTCAGCCGAAAGCGAATGCAGCAGGCAATGGTGGTACTCTTTAGCTTGAATCATGCAGATATCATCAGTAAGTTGAGGGAGAGGTAGCTTGAGGATTGACAACGGCCTGCATACTGTTGTTGCAACCTGAAAACAAAGATCGTTTTGTGCAAAAGCTGTCTTGATGCATCATGATTGTAGTGGTGCAGGGAATGTAGACATTGTCATGGGGTCCAGGCAAATTGCAGCCTTGGGACTTAGCGCTGAGCAGTCATGTTCTGTTCATATTGATGTGCAGCAAAGACCATCCTGTGGTCCATCTTGTAAGGACTCAAACTGTCCTGCCAGTCGTTTTGTGCTGACTGTGCATCTTAAGCTGCACCCTGAGCTGCACCCAAATTGTAATAACATGAGATAGTCACTTCACGTCCTCATTGTCTGGCAGGACACACCTGATTGTCGCCATCACAGCCGTGAACGCAGCGTGGCAACTCCCATGAAGGTGGCGTGACAACATTACAGTGCGTTACACGGCAAAAACTAGTAGGGCAAGCAAGGTGTGCATGCATGCATCTCGTGGTCATAACCTCGCCTACAAGTATCCCACATGAAGTCCCTATATGCAATCGCCTGCACCAAGCAGGGTTGAAGCGCTTGCATTTGCGAAAGCCGGACTGGGATAGAACAGATGCGTGTAGCTTTCTTTCTCGGTTAGATCAGGGCACACTGAGGTCGGTTGTGCTCCATGACTGGCACGAACTTGCTACAGATTTTCCAGTCAAGGTGGCAGCCATTGCAACGTCTGCGCTTTCCCCGTCAAAAAACAATGTCAAGTAGCTATTGCTGCACAGGGTATTCACTACACAGAAAGGTCACGCCCACGACCGCCTCTACCTCCCAAAGACAACCTGACAATCTCTACTGCATTGCATGACCTGCAACAGCTGGATGTCGAGTATGGCGCTCTGGACTATGCTTTCCTGAGTCCCATCTTTGATAGCATCTCCAAAGCAGGCTATGAGGCTGCATTTGACCTGGACAATTTGACTACCAGCATTGCAGCCTGCAACATTCCCTTACTGGCTCTAGGAGGTAAGGGAGTGCACACACCCCACATAGTGTACTTGAAATCATGCATGTGTGGCAAGTCTTGAAGTGCCGCCCAGGCTCAAGGCATCCTACCTTGCTTTTGCAGGCATCACTGCTGCCAACATACCACAAGTAAAAAGGCTTGGCTTCTCAGGCGCAGCTGTGCTGGGCTCTGTATGGTCCTCCAGCGATCCTGTTAAAGCTTGCACAGAGCTACTGACAGCCTGTGCTTGTCTATGAGCACCCCTTGAGTTCATCTGCTCTATCAAATATTACTTTGTAGAGTTCACATCTCAAGCATGGCTGACAGCTGCACCAACAGGCTTGCCAGCGAGACAGCAGTGGCTCAAGGCACCCTGCTACAGCTATTGACATATTTACTATGCAAACACAACATCATGTGATACATACTTTAGCTCACCTAGGCCTGCTCTAAGCATTATTGTGCCACTCATTAAGTGCAAGCCTAGGCCTCTTAGTTTCTGCCTGGTTTCGGCATCCAGTTGGAATTGAGCTATATCCTTTGATTTTGCGCGATTCAGGCTCGAATTGGCACCACTCAAGTCCTTTCGCTGGTTTGAGCTGAGCTTGCAAGCTAGTTAATAGGCGACGTGTGAACAGGTGCTGGCTGCATGCATGCACCATATGATGCAGATGCATCTCAAGCAGCTGATGCGTTTGAAAATTAATGTGCTGATGTACTCCACTCCTGCTGATGGCAGCAGCTGCTGAAGGGCATTGCAGAACAATGCATGTATGCGAGTACACTCTGAGGCGCAATCATACGGGATCCCTCAATCAAGGACGGGCTCAAGCATTACTCCTCAGCGTGTAAGGCCATCTGACAGTAACGTTGCATCTGGCCATGCTGCTGCCTGAGCAATGGTACTGTCCAGTGGTGTAAGATATTTGACCTAAACATATATCAAGCAATCCAGATTGCAGGTGGCTGGCAGTCGCTATTTGGCCCATTGCACACCTCTGTGACCCCACAGGATCACCAACCCTGACTCCAGTCAACAGGAAGAAGGCATGATTACTGTGTTTGAACTCATCCTTCTGCTTTCAGTTCTTGCACAACCTTGACAGTCACAAGGACCAGCTGAGACATTGGAATGAACTGTGGAGCAATTGGCCGGTGTGCTGTAGCAGCGCCTCCTGATGCTCCTGCACAGTGAACTCAATTATCTCCAGCTCAATCATTTTCAGCTCAGTTATTTTCAGCTCAATCTTTTTCAGCTCAATTAATTTCAGCTCAATTGGTTTCAGCTCGTGCAAAAGTCAGTGCTGACCGGGCAAATGATACAGCAAGCAGACACACCGCTGGCTCCGCTTGGAGAGATAAGTCCTCCATGACAAAGCCAGGTTGCAGGTATGGGTGGGTGCTGTAGGAGCTCCAAGACTTTGACAGCAACCTCATTGATGACAAGGAATGCATGCTGTGTGGCTAAAGCAGAGCATGCACTTGTGTGAGTGATGGACATGTACGGCCTCACAAGCAAGCCAGACATATATGCTCACAGGGATCATGCTGACAAGGATGATACTGAAAACGATGATCTAGTATAGGCTTGCCTGATGTGGCTAGAGCTCGATCCAGCTGTACAGCCATTTGCTCCTCGCCATTAGCCTGCCCTGTCAGCACTGTGTCCACCAATGACAAAATGGACCAGTCAGCATCGGTCCACTCACGCTGCCATGTCAATGCTGCTGCTACGCTCTTGTCAAAGCCTTCATCATGCAGAAACAACATCTGCATTGTGATGTACACCTGCATACAACGATGCCTAGTAGGATTGACAGGCCTGGTTGCATGGCTGATGTAGGTTGGCTGTTTTGCCTCAAATGCACCATACCGTATCCAGAAACTGCGTTCTGTACTGCTTGTCAGTCTCTGTCAAGCAACAGCTACCACTCGTCAGGTGAACCTCATTGAAGCCACCATGCTCAACCTCAAGCCGAAGCCTGTCCATGGAGTGGCCAGCTTTGAAGGCACATGCCACAGATCTCACCATTTGTGTCAAGGCTGCAGCAGCTGGCCTGCCAGCATTTTCAACACACAGCTGCAAGCAACAGCCAAAATCAGCTCGAATGTGAAATGGACATTCCACAGCTCCTACTTCACCAGCAGATAGGCCACAGTAAACACTTGGTTCGAGTCTGCCCACCTCATAGTAGCCTTGCTGAATGCTATGGCATAGGCTGGACAAGTCTTGCTTTGATGCGCTAGCAACTACGTGTAGATCTCCCCGATGCCTCAACTTATCGCGGCCTGTAAGACTTCGTTTGCCTCGATGAGTGTTACAGCAAGGCAGGCTAACAAGGGGCGGCCGTGTATGTAGCCGGAGGGACCACAGGGGCATACGTCGTTTGCGATGCGAGGGTCAAATCACGCAACTATCGCTTGTTGGCGGTCTTCACGAACATGTGCACATTGCTGCCAAGAGGGACTGGTGGAACAATAAAGCTTGCGCATCTCACAACTTGGACCCAGTGCTCCGCAGAGGATAGCTACAGATAATTAGACGGGAGGCCACACAAAGATATCGCCGTGGCGCTTAAGCTCGATCGCTTGTGGTTTTGGTTTCGGAGCCATGAACCTATCTTGCAGCCTGCAGAGGACCAGAGAAGCACACCATCTGTGGATTTGGTGCTTGTCTCCAAGGCTGCAGGGAGCTGTGCAGACAAGCAGCAGAGATCCAGCTACACAGTCGGTCTTAAATTCAGCAATTTGCTTACCTCACCCCAGGGCCTGCACAGCGGAATTTCACTTATTTTACCTTTGCGTTGCAAAGATCCTCTCTGTATTCTAGTATCTGAGCAGCATCGACAAAATCGCTCGAGAGAACCTCGAGATATCTAGAGTGCTTGTGCACATATGTATGTGGACATACAGTGCAGCATGCATGCATGCGCATGGAACAGTCATATACAGTTGCTCACTCATCACTGGCTAGCCAGCACAAATACAGCAAGAATGGTGGCTTGAAAGCTGTCAGGAGTCTGACTCAGAACGAATACGTGCGCACTTTTGATACAAAAGGTTCCCCTCAACTTAGTCATCACTTGAGTCTGCACATTCAGATTTCAAAATACGCTGTTTGACTTTACGTGGTACGCAGTGCGTGCAGCAATGCCACAACAAAAGTTTTGCACATCCTTTGACACGCATATAGCGCAATTCGTGCCCATCGATTGTGCGTGAGCTTGTCAGAGACGTGAACTACTCAAGATCAAATTTTGAGCTTTGGTACGAAATTGACTTCCCTTTACTCTTTTGCCGCAGACAGGTTTTCTAGCCGTTTGCAAACTTTGTTCGACGCTGCCTTTCTGACAGGTGCAAAGAAAGTTGCTTTGCTCGGCGCATCCAGCAGTCGCTTAGGTCCGGGTTGCTGTTATGCCGTCAAGCAAAGGAAAGCCAACAGACCCCAAACTCAGGGAGCAAGTTGTAGAAGGTATACTGCTTTGATGACGTGCTGTCGGTAACGAGCCGCTGCCAGTCGCAGCTCACAACTCCGTATGTTCACGTAGAGGTCAAGCAAGAGACCAATAAGGATGGCAGCGGGAAGGGGAAGATGGCCGCTTGGAAAGCAGGTGACGAACTTGCTGAGGCAGGGTGCCAGCCTGGCATTGATCAGGCGAAGGTGCACACAGTCTAAAATGCTTGCTGTGGTCACAGGCAAAATAGCAAAGGAATACGAAGCCAAAGGAGGCGACTATGAGAACCAGCCAGGCTCCAAGAACAAGGCAAAGAAGGGAGCACCTGAGCACAAGGGCGAGGCTGGTAAGCTGACAGCTGCAACCCAATTCAAGCTCAGCCTCAATTTTTGCATTGTGTCTTGACTGTGAGCATTGATATGATGCAGATAAGAAAGAGGACACCAAGGCTACCTCATCTAAGAGAAAGAAGGCCGATGAGCCAACTGAGGAGAAGGCAGATGGCAAGTCTGAGGTGTGTGTTTGCTGTTCAGCTCTGTCAGCTCATAGAGGCAAGTAAAAGCTCACAATGCTGATTGTGTCCCAATGTCTGTGCAGGAGGAAGTAGAGGAGAAGCCAGCCAAGAAAGCAGCCAAAGCCAAGAAGGAGCCAGCCAGCAAAGCCAAGAAGGAGCCAGCCAGCAAAGCCAAGTCTGATGGGGACAAACCTACCAAGAAGGCAACCCCTAAGGCAGCAGCCAAGACCAAGAAGGAGCCAGCCAGCAAGGCCAAGGCAGACAAGGAGAAGCCCAAAAAGGCAACTCCTAAGGCCAAGAAGGCTGATGAGCCCAAGAAGGAGACCAAGGCTGCAAAGGCAAAGAAGGACACCACCAAGTCTGAGAAGACCGGCAAGGCTGCTGGCACCAAGCGACAGGCTGCCAAGGAGCCCAAGGCTGAGAAGTCTCCCAAGAAAGCCAAGACAGCCAAGGAATAGATCACAATGTTTGAAAAGCCTTTCCATGACTGTATACTAAGACACTATGTGTTTGCCTTAATTTGACCTTGAGTGTCTTGACACCATAGGAAGCTTCTCTTTGGCTTGTAATGTTTGTATTAGGACTTGCCAAGGTTGTTGTAAAAGTTGACAGCTATGCAGTGCTCTATCCGTACATTGCCACTGACAATGAACCATGACAACTTCTCTGTAAGACCGTGACCGACTTGAATTTGCTGCGCCTGTAGTCTATCAAATTTTGGTTGAGACAAGCTCGACCGCTGAACTCTGCTTGACATGTGCATGAAAACTTTGGGTGGCGAACTGTACACCTTGGTATTGGTTCCACCTTGTTGACAGCTGAGCGAGCTTGCCATACTGCATTGATTGCCATGAAAGTGATCACAGGAAGTCTGGCTGTCTGTTTACAGGTCGCATGTTGCATTTCTTTCAGCATAAGATATCGTCTCATGCATTTCAGATGCTCACTTCACTGATACAGTTCAAGACAGCAGGAGTCCAAGAGGCATCGCACCGCAGGTTCAACTAAGTCATACTCATACATAGCTCAAATAACACCTCATGGATCACAATGGTAGTCAAACTCAACGTACTCATACACATCAAAATGTAAGGCCGTTCACGTATGTGACGACTTTGGGCTCAAGAATCCACGAATATCAGCCTGTTTGTGCTTCCTGCCAGAGCTGATGGCAGGAGAGATGGGGCTGCCTGCAGCACTGTTTTGCTCACGGGACACAGCTGCTTTGCTGGGGGACACAGCTGCTTTGCTTGGGGACACAGCTGTTTTGTTTGGGGACACAGCTGCGTTGCTTGGGAACACAGCAGTTGCATCATGTCCATGCCCTCTCTCCCTGTCATGTGCGGATGAGTGTACTGCAAGAGCAGAATGCTGCTTTGATCCAGTGTGGCCAGTAGCCTGTTCAAGCTGCTGAGCAGCACCAGCATCTGTCAGGTCAATCATGTCTGGTTGCGCACTGACATCACCTACAGACGCAAGGCAACTTAGTGACCGCAGCATATGCCACGAGATTTGGTTGTCTGTCTTAGACTCAATCGCTTGACTTTTGTGTCATGTGCAACAAGGTCATGCCCAGCTTGGGAGAGCACGCCTTGCATGGATGTCTAAGCAGGCATCTCTCACACTATTGTCACATGTGTCTTCTCGTCAGTTGGTCGCCTGCATTCGTTGGCGTGCCGCAACTTGCAAAGGCATGAGCACCAACCTGTTTTGCTGAAGGTGAGTTCCTCAGCATCCCCAGCAGCGCCATGAGACCCATAACACAGGGTCTGCTGCTCTGCGGAATTCGTCCTGGGATCACCATCGGCTGCATCAGAAGGCAAAGTCAACTCTGCTGCCTCTAGAGGCCTGCTGCCTGAAGCTGGGCTGTAGGCAAGCGTTTCCTGCTCTGCTGCGGATTCTGGTATGTCATACGGCAAGGTGTCTGCCTGCAGGCTCTGTTCAGGCAAGCACTCTGTTGGAGCAGCCAAGCCATCCCCAGGCTTGATCCCCTGCTGCTTGCCAGGCAACTCTGCGCTCTGTCCAGTTGTGCCAATGGGGTCGTGTACAGCAGTGCCGATGGGATCGTGTACTGCAGTGCCAGCAACAGGGACGCTCGACTCTTCTTCTTCTTCATCTGCTGCCTGTTTCTCAGCTTTTGTGCCATGAGGTAAGGAAGCACATGCTTCAACAGTGGAGGTGATCTGGCCTGCAAGGGCTGGTGCCCTGTTGCTAGGGCCAGCATCCAGGCAGGTGCCTTCTTTGTCAGCAGCTTCCGTGTCAGCTTCAGCATGGACTGCTGTGCTGGCGGTCTGTGCGTCATGGTCCTCACCAAGTTCGCTGCCCTGCGCATCCTCCTCCTCCTCCTCTTCTTCCAGTTCAGGGTTTATGTCTGAGCCTTCGTCACCCTCAGAGTCTGAGTTGAGCTGGTACATCAGATTGTCCACCTGCAAGTTGCAAACGCCTGAAGAAGAAGAAGCAGAGGAGGAGAAGAGGAGGAAGAGGAGAGGAGGAAGAGGAGAGGAGGAAGAGGAGAGGAGGAAGAGGAGAGGAGAGAAATCACAAGCTTTGGCTAGCCAGCAAGTCAAACAGTATGTGACAAAGCCTCAGTAAGCCTGCCCAACATTGAGCTGTGAAAGCCATCTCAGCTCAAAACTGAGCACACATGGTTGAACAGCCTCAGCGCGAGCACAACACAAGATTGACAGGCAAGCTGTCAAGCAGACTTCTGGATGCAACATGATCTGACAGACGTTGCGATAACCAACAGCCTGAGGCTGCTATGCTACAGATTGAGGCCCGAAGGCTATCATTGCAAGATGTGATGTCTGGCTCTCTCCGCAGGCACTGCATTTTTTGCATGTGAGATGACATAAACACACATGTTTTCTCGCCAAAAGTGGGTAAGACAGCAACGTTTATTTTGAAAAGGGTCGTTTGCATGCACGCGCAGCAGTCATCTCCCTCTGGGAGATCATGCTTCAATCCAACTACCTGAGCGCCAATGTAGCTCTGATCCTTCCTCCAGGAGTTGCTCCTGTCTTGGGTGTTGTAGCTAGTTGCCAAGTCCACAAGCGCGACATAGTGCTTGAAGAGGCTGTCTCTGATGGCGCTGTTGGCTGCCACCCTCTTGGCAGCTTCCACCCAAGGGTCAACCCCCGCCTCCCCCCTCAACTGTACGCATGTGCGCATCATCAGCAATGATAGCCTTTGTGACAGACTAGGATATACTGCCGTGGCCACAGGATGTTGTCACTGTGAAACAATCAATCAATCAACCGAACCAACATTTCTTGTCTTTCGGACTCATCAGGGGAGTCAACAGACAGTAATCAAGAGAATTCTGAGAAACCAAGGGAGAGTCTGGTTTTGAGCTGAGCTCACATGCTCTGTGGCCTCATGGTCCATGACCAAATTAGGTCAGACCAGTAGGTTAGACTAGTAGGTTAGACCATCAGGTGAGATCCTTAGGTGAGACCCTTAGTTGAGATGATAAGCTTAGACTGTCAAATTAGACCAATAGGCGAGACAGCAACTGCATTCTCATATGTATTTGTGTTCACTGGCGCCTGAGCAGTCAGCATGCAGAAGCTATGCAAGTCCAACTTAGGCTGTGGCTATGGTCACAGGATCATTGCATTCAGCATGAACACAATGCTGTACACAATGCTGTACACAATGCTGTACACAATGCTGTACAGTCAAGTCTTACAGGCCTGTGTAAGTGGAGTGGCCAACATGTACTACAGTGCAGCTTGCCATCTCATTTGAAAATGTCAGGCGTGCACAAACAAAATGCAGCAACAGCAACAGGCTAGATCGTCGATGATAGAAAATGAATGAATCTGCGAACAACAGCTGTGCTCTACATGCTGACTTACAGTGGACTAACAATGGACTTGTGGTGGACTCACAGTGGACTTACAGTGGAATGGCTCACCTGAGTGATGTTGTGTTCCCTTTTGATGCGCTTCTTGAGCTTGCCTCGCAGGCGGTGCTTGTAGTGCATGAGCGCGTGGTACAGCTGCAGCCGGGCACAGCAGTACTTGCCCACAGCATACCGCATCTCCTGCATCAACACATCATGCCCTGCGTCAGCACACTTGTTTCTACAACATGAAGAAGAAGAAAAAGAAAAAGAAGATGAAGAAGATGAAGAAGCAGCAGCAGAAGCACCAGAAGAAGCAGCAGCAGAAGCAGCAGCAGAAGAAGCAGCAGCAGAAGAAGCAGAAGAAGACAAGCTTCAGCAGGTCAACAAGTGTGGCAGAGAGCCTCAGCAACCCTGCCTAGCGTCATTCACTGGTCTCAAATGAATGTCAGCGACCTCCAGACAGACACACACCGTCAGCACCTTAAGCTTAAGCTAAGGCAATGGTACATCAATATATGCGCTAACACATCACTCCGTGCATCAGTACAACACTGTCTCATGATACTGATACACAAGTTCATTGTTGCTGACAAACACAGACAGCTGAATGAGTCACGCCTGTCCTTGAGCTAGCCATACTGAACTTGTCCATGAACAAGGAGATTAATAGGTGGGCATTTTGATGTGACATCAGGCATTCCAAGTGGTAGGGCCTCTGTGATACGAGCTACCTGCAGCAGTGCTAAAGCTGGTGCACTTGCTTATCATTGCTTCATGCAATCTTGAGATTGCGCTCAAATGCTGGTGCTTATGCTTGTTTGCGAAGCTTCTTTAGGTTGACCAGCTTTCTCATCAGGTCAAGCAGCTACAGATTCATCAAAACACAGCACTTTTACCTGCCTGGCAGGTACTCCATAGTCTTCGTCTTCTTCCTCTTTGAAGGGGAGATCTTTCCTCACATGCGCATTGCTCACACGCCTGCAGTTGCAATGCCATCATTGTGCTTGTGATCTGCAAATGTGACCTCGAGATTGTGACTATTGCACTTGCACCAGACTTTGCCCAGGGTTGTGGTGCCAAAGCCATCATCATGCTTGTCATCTGTAAACGTGACCATGAGAGTGCATGTGCTGCACTTGGGCTGGCTTTTGCCTAGGTTTGTTGTATCAATGCCATCATCAAGTTTGTCACCAGCAGATTTGACCATCAGATTGTATGCCTTGCATTTTGACCGGCCTTTGCCTAGGCTTGTAGTGCCAATGTATTGCGTTTGCATCCATTTGGAGGTCACTGACATCTGGTTTAACGCAGATGAGTGGCGTTAGGCAGGACACTGTTCAACACCACATCTCCATTGTTTATGGCCTGCCTCTATAAATAGCATCAAATGAGTGACATTAGGCAGAGACGCTGACTGTTGTCTTAAGCTACTGGGTAAGACAACAGTCAGCGCCTCTGCATAATGTCTCTCATTTGATGCTGCTTATTGAGGCAGGACACAAACAATGGAGATGTGGTGTTGAACAGTTGCCATTGCACAATAGTAACTAGACTTGTTGGCTAGCCCAAGCTTGTGATTGTAGTCCAGCTTGTTGACAGTGATGCTGCAATGCACAGTGTTGGGGCCCATTTTCATGCAGCCGTCTGTGATGGACTTGGTGGATTACATTGCATATCAATTAACTGGACTACACTGCATATTAATCAATTGGACTAAATTGCAGATAAAGTAATTGGACTACATTGCATATCAATCAATTGGACTACATTGCATATGCACCATCTGGCATAAAGCTATGACATGCACATGTGATGCTCTTCATACCCATTATGAGAATAGTAGGGTATGTTTATCTTTATGGAGTGGAATACTGTTTTGGACAGAGCATCCTTGATAGCTGGGATACCTGTGACAGTGTAGAATGGGTGTAAACCAGTTGGAGTTCAGGTGTGTTTGGACCATCTGCATATGCCAAAGTTGCAAATGCTTCTGGCAACCCTAGACACAATGCAGAAAATGGTTCACAGCCCAACATGCCCTTGTGTTACGTGGAAGGTTTCAGGCTGTAGGGTTTGAGTCAGGTGGCAGCATGCACACCTGAACCCATACTTCCAGAGGCGCTGGTAGGGGCGGCCCTTCAGGGTGAGGGTCTTCACAGCATGGCCGGCAGTTTGCCCTTTCTGGCAGGCTTGACACATCCCATCCTGCACACATCAGCATTTTTTGTCAGGAAGAGGAAGGAAAGGAAAGGAAAGGAAAGGAAAGGAAAGGAAAGGAAAGGAAAGGAAAGGAAAGGAAAGGAAAGGAAAGGAAAGACCTTTCGGCATCAATTGAATGAGAAGCCAAGTATTATAGCGGGCTACCCCGGCCTGTCAGGAATACATGCTCAGCTGGACAAGATGCCAGCTTGCATGTATTCCCCTTGTTCTAGTATTGCTTGTCAACAAGAACTTACATAGATCCACAAAATGAAGAAACGACAGACAATCAAAACAATGCAAAAATGAAGCAAGTTTGTTTGTCGGCACCCCATGTTTATGACTGTGTCTGTCCGACAGTAAGGAAGAGATGGACACATGTGTCTAGGCAGATGCACCTACTGCTGTGTGCTGGATAATCTAAACATGGCAGTGTGAACACATGCGTATACAGCTGTGTCAATGGCTTGGTCACTGTCTAGCTGGCACACTCACAGCAGGCTTGCAATGTACAAATGTTTAGCTCTGTAGTGCTGCATAGCTTACAAGCTTTGCACACTAATCATCTGCTTACTAGCTAAATTTTACCCAATCCATGCGGGTAGCTGTGATCAGCCAATATGAAGCTTGTAAATCAATGACTGATGCTTGAGGAGCATACACACTAACTCTGACCTGCATTTCTACAAGTGACGCCATATGTGTGAGAGCCTATGCATAGATCATGCTTTCATTGCAAGTGCATGGTCTGTAGGTCCCTCCATCAACAGGGAGGAAAAGATTTCTGTATCATGAACCCAAAGCAGAGCTGACCCGTGCGCTCAATCTTGCCATGCCTCAACATACACAACAAGTGCTTTAACCAACGCCAGCAGGCTCAGTCTTTTCACGTCTGTCTGGGCAGCAGTGCTGACCTGAGCTTCTCCCAGACTGGAGCCCTCGTCCGCCCAGTCAGAGGACATGCCTGGGTACATGTCCACATTGTCCAGTAGACCATCCACTGCTTTTGCCCAAGCGCTGCTGACCACACACAACTCCCTGCATAAGCATGGAATAAGCTGATGATTTCTGCTGGACTATGCAGTGGTCAGTCAATCAGCTTGTGTCTCCTGTCTTTAGGGCTCATCAATACCGACCATGGCTACGATGCCAAAAACATAGGATGATATTGCAGCAGGTCAGAATGCACTCTCAAAACTTGACCAACAACTGCGCACATGGCAATGAGCCATGCAATCCACAACTCAATGTGCATGCTTGGTACCTGCTGTTGCGTGCAGTTCAATGCCCAGCAGGACCATCCATCAGTGCAAAAGGACATGGCATGCAATGTGCGATTGAAACACAAAGGGCAACAAGCAAGGCCCATCTGCATGTACCGAGCTTCATGAGAGGTTGCTGCAGTTGAAAGAAGCATACTGCTCAAGAAGCTTCAGCAAGCTTCCAATGCCTAAGGACATCGCACGCAATACAAGAGCCCGGTGATGCCCTCTCACAGGGAGGGCCTCAGTCTTGGCAGGAATGCATATTTATGCCACGGCAATTGAAGGGGTATGCCTTGTACCCCTAGGCCAACCACAACTAAACTAGAGCATGCAATGCCAAGGTAGTTATGAAGAGCAAGAAGCAAGGGTCACCTGCGCTCACTGAGCTTCTCCTCAATCTTCCTCATGGCCTGTTGGTACTGCTGATTCAACAGCCGGTCCCCCCTGACACGCACTGCAAATGTCTTGTCAACCAGGTCGTACACAATGTACTCAATGTAGCTGGTGAAGCAGTCTCGGTCGCTTTGATGGGACCGGAAGCCTGCCTCTTGGAGAGCAGTGCTTGCAGCATATGCAAGCGCTTCTTGACCTGATGATTCGGCCCCGTTAGCAATAGCGCTGCCAGCAGCGGCATGAGGATCATCTCCTGCCAGCTCAGCAGGATCATCAACAATGAAGTCCTGAAGATCTGAGTCATCTTCAGCCTGTGGTGCGCTGTCTGCAGATCCCTCCTGGCTGTTGCTGCTTGCAGAGTCTGCCTGTGAGTTGCTGTCCTCTGAGTCAGGGTCTGTTGGTGTACAAAAATTGCTGCCGTCCCAGACGTGCTTTATGCGGTTATCCAGGAAAATATCAGCTTTGGATTGACGTCTGCGCCTTTGTCCCTGATGAGCATGCAGCCCCATGTGAAACAGCTTTAGAATGATCAGCATTTGCTTGATGTAGACATGTAGCATTGCATCATGACCTGTGGGCCCCAGATGTTGTAAACATTCAAGGGCATTTTGGTCAGGGCAGTTTGCTCAAGTGTTTGCGTTATAAGCAGATGGACCTTTCTGCCTACACCATACAGCTTCTGGTGACAAACAGAGCAATAATTATGTGGCTGACTGCAGCCAAGCACAATGCATGCTGCGCACCTCATGAATCCTCTGCTGATTCTGCTGCATCCTGTCCCTGATGCTGCCTGCACCCGCTTGCTGACCTCTGGAATGCCTTCGAGACTGAGGCACATCAAGCTGCTCAACGGGGTCCAAACCCTCTTCTGCCAAACGAGCAGCAGGGCTTTGCAGCTCAGCTTGTGCGTCATGATCGGAAGACACGTCCGCACTGACGTCTCGCTGAGCTTGGCCGCTTCTAGGATGCTCAGCCGCCTCATCTAGCACCACAACTCGTTTTCGTTTCACTGAAGCAGGGGCGGGCGCTGCAGCATCTTCATCGTCACCGCTGTCCGTTGCGAGGCGGCGCTGTTTGTGTGTGAGTAACTGCTGGTCCTCATGCTCCTGCTGCTGCTGCTGCTGGTGCTGGGACCGCCTGGTGGCAGCCTCTGCCTGCGGTGGCTGCGACTTGGCAGCCGTGTCAATACCTTCAGCTTCTTCCCAGTCCTCTTCATAGCCCATGATGTGAGAGACCTGCCTGTGTCGTCTGGCAGGCTGTGGCACCTCCTCATCATCCTGCATTGCCAGTGCTCCTGCAACAGACAGGCAAGTCATCGCATCACAGCTGTACTTCTTGAATGGTGTGTAAGCACAGACTAGGTTGCCGTTGCAATTTTTAGATGCTACACAGGAACAGACATGGCACAGATACAATCATGATCATGATGCAAGAACACAAGCAACTCAAGTCCCTGGAATCAAGCAGCCACAATGCACACAGCCACCAATCATGCAGGTCAGCCTGCTAGTCCAGAAGCAAAGCATGTCTGCAGGCTATTGACGCATAGTCTGTCCAGGAAGATACGGGGTGCCTTGCTAGTGTTTATAAGCTGGTATAAAACGCTCTGCTCAGGCAAATAGCAGCACTGAGTTTGTACCTGATGCATCATCTTCTACGACCCCTCCATGCGGTGTGTGGGTGGCATCTTTGACAGCGAGCTTATGACTAGAGTTCTTGCCGTGAGACTCGCTTGAGCTGTCAGACCAGTCTAATTTGGCCCTGGCAGTGCGTTGCTGGCCTGACTTCTGCGTGTGACTGCGCTTGGCTGATGGTCCCTCCTCTTCTTCACTCTCTGATGCAAGGAAGCCCTCCAAGTCATCGCCTGCACGAGAAGACCAAGACTCAAACACAGCTGAAGTCTTCTTTCAGCGTTGGAACTCAGGCAGACATCAATATTGGGCCTGCCCACAACTTGGCATGCCAAATCATGATTTAAAATAAGCTGCAAAAGCATGTGAGAGGTAGCAAGCCCGGTGAGCCAGGCCAATAGCTTGCTGCAGTGCAATGCAAGGCAGCCAAGTTGCCACTGCCAATATGACAAACAAAGCTGCTTGCCTTTGCACTGCACTGACCAAGCTTTCCTTGCGCTGTGCACTTTCACACCAACAGTCAGATGGTGGACCCAAGTGAATCAGTTTTGCTGTTGCTCAAGCTTCTGCAAGATGAAGCGTCAACCAATGATCATACATAGGGCACATACCATCTGATCCAGACATGGATCTTCTGGCTGAACCACCAGTCACAAATTTGGACTTGCTGCCTCTCTGAGTTCCTCGTGGCATTTGTGCAGCTTGCCTGCTACTTTGACGCCTGGCTGGCGGTGAACTGCCAAGAGACACAGAAGCTGCAGCCTTGACTGGCGAGGACGCTTCACGCAATCTTTTGGAAGCCCGGCGCTGCAAGTCAAGCAAACCTGTCAAGACAAGAAAAGAAAAGACTGCGCCTTTTGGCATCGATTCAATGAGAAGCCAAGTGTTGTACCAGGCTGCCCAAGGGTTGAGAGGTACCGAGGTTTTTATAGCCCGCCCCTGACCTGTCAACAATTCAGTTTGTGGGACACACTAGATCCCTGTGATGCAAGCCTGTTGTTGCTGCAGATTTTGCAAAGTGAATCTGCCACAGCACAGGCCTCCAATGGCAACCTACGACAGCTGCTAGCAAGTGCAGGTCTGCAGGGTTGGCAGCCGTGACGATCTGTACCTTGACAGCAATTGGTATTTCTGCTGTTTTTGCAGGCTCAGACTGATCTTCTGTGTCGCCATCATCACTGCCATTACTGACACCACTTGCCCCTGAATGCTGTCCCAATTGCCACTCTACATCAGATGCCTGCACATGCTTTAGCCAATTGGCCAACAGGGGGAAGTGACCATACAGACAGACAGACAGACAGCATGATTCACAGCCCATTGACACATGCAAGTGAGGCAATCTTGCAGCAATCTGGCAGTTTTGTGTGCAGATTGTGCATCACAGGCTATTAGGGGTGAATTTACCAACCTGATCAGCTGAGGCCTGTTCATCGTCGTGGTCATTGTCATCATTCAGGTCAATGCTTGAGCGTTCAGGAAGTGTCCTGATGCTTCTTGACTGAGCACATGCTTGCACCTTGTGTTGTCTGCGCTTCCTGGGCACACGCAAAGAACACAAAGTTGGAGTTGCTTTGCAAAGTACGCTTTCACATGTTCAATAACTATGTTGATGGCCAAACAGGCTGCAATGCTCCTGCACTGCGATGAACAGTCTACTGCAGGACTTGCTGGTAGTAGAACAGTTACCTCAAGCTGGTCAATTTCTGAAGAGCTTCACATGGTGGCTTCCTGTTGGTGACTCTGGGAGTACGTCGAGGTGATCTCACTGCAGTGGACATATGCTGTGAGGTAAACGAACCAAGGGCCTAAAGCAGCCAGGCCTCTCACAAATAGTAAAGCGAATCAGGAAAGTCAGCTCAGTAACCTGTAAGCTCGGCTATGGGGGTATCGTCTTCATCGACATCCCTTGCTGCATCCCCGGCACTCTGCAAGCCAGCAGGAAGATGGTGTTGCTCTGTGCGTAAAAACGCTCGAAAGACCAGACTGATCACTGTCGAGCCTGTCTGCACAAAACAGAAGTTCACGAAGCTTATAATTCGAGCTGTGAAAAGCACCTGGACAACTGCTGGCAGTTTGCTGTGTCGCCCGCTACGTCTAGCCATCGTGCTTGCGGATATGCATGCATGCACAAGGTCGGGGCTAACCGCCGGGCCCGGGCCCGAGGAACTCACTGAAGTGCTGAAGGCCAGATGCTGAGTGACTGCGCTAATGCGACCGAGCACACTCTGTCCCAAGAGGGCAAAAACTGATAAGCCTATGCCTTGTGCTCTGTTGCAAGGCGTTGATATGCTAGCGAGGAAGGAAATGTCTCCAGGTGTTTGATCCCGCACTTGCAGCAGCTCTCAGGCATATAGTATTGCACCAATTGGCTGAATCAGGACTCGGAAATCTGCGAGGAACAGAACACGCAAAGAACGGTTATGCGGTCGGCTCAACTTGCTGGATTGCACTGACACAGCTTGTGCAAAAGGACTGGAAGTAAGGAGGTGTCAAGAGTGCCTGAATGGCAAAATAAGCTTGGCCGCGAGCTTAATGGACGCAATATTCCGGCTTGGTTCTCATAGGTGATGAGAACAGAACAAGCCTGTGTGCACTTGGCGTTGGCGACAGCTTTTGCAGCTGTCTGGGGTTGGCACCTGACACCACAAGCCAACTCACAAGAGGTTGCAAAGAAATTTGGCTGGTTCTTCAACTACTTGACCTTCTTCAGCTTTTCTGTGCAGCTGATTCAATTCTTTGTATGTTTGCTGGCTGATCTAAAACCGAAGGTAGCAATCTGCAGCCTAAGGCAGCCTTTGCAGCATAAGTTTCATATCTACAGCATGCTTAGACAAAGGCAGATGCAAACGTCTTCATGACTGGGTATCTGCAGAGACAGCTGGTCTCAATCAGCAATGACTTATCATGCTCAGTGTTTGGAATGGCAGTCTTTGTGACCATGTCATATTACTACTTACTTTTCAAGGGCGAATTTGAGGACTCTGACAAGGTATGAAAGTCTTGCTACTTCTCTAGCTTTGCAATAAGTTTGTGAGTATTTGCAACCATTGCGATTGTTGACAACAGTTGACCCCATGTCTTATAGGCACCTGCATGGATATCTCCTGTCCTGCACACTGGCAATGTGGTGGCAGCAATTGCAGATCTTTGGGTTTCAAGACCCAACAGAACATTTCACATGCGTGCGTTGGTGCTCTCACAGTCACTTGTCATTGGGTACTTGGGCTGGTGTATTGCTGCCAAGCATGTCAATGGCAGCTTCCCGTATGACTTCATGTAAGTGCGCTCGGTGACGCAGTACCTTGTCATGTCTTCTGCTCAATGCACTCTGCCACCTGCATGCTACTGAAGCCGCAACCCATTGCAACTGTGTCTAATTGTGCACATGATGCAGGAATGATATGGAGCAACCATCTGGTATGATAAAAACAGCAGCTGCTCTGATGGCTATTGTGGCTGCCATATTCATGTTGGCCAGGGTCAGCTTAGCTCCAAAACACAGCAAACCACATAGTGCATGAAGCAAAGGAAATGCTTGTTGTCCTGCAAATGGAGATATGCAATGATACCATTCTGAGCTGTGTCCTCCTGATGTATTGCCTGGCAACAGCTTCACCTGTAGAGTCCTGTCTACAAGAGCCTAATTTGCCATCACGCAGCAAACAGAATGCAACTCCAAGGAAGGTCTGCCTGGTGTTACAGAATGCATGATCTGCACGTGACCTGTTGCGAGGCAGGATCTCAAATGCCGTATGCCAGCATGTTTCGGTAATGACTGTTCATCCTGTAACTTTACCCTGCTTGCAAATCATGCATGCTTGTAGGCTAGATGCTGGTCAATGTGAAGTCTGGCTGGTCTTCATGTCAGATGGAAACAGTGCTCACATGTCAAATAAGCTGAGACTGTTCTTGAATGTTGTTTCCTTGCAGTTGATGTATAATCAGACAGTGTGTGCTGTGCAGCTTGAGTAAGACACAATGACCATCACAATGCAAGCACAACGCATAACAAAAGTCAGACAGTATAACAAGTGGCAACCCAAACCTGCCATGACAGCATGAAGATTTATTGTTTCAATGGTTTTGGTAGCAGTGAAGTGTATATGTTGGATCCTCCCCTGCAGCAGCACATACGCTTTCACCCATGCAAATATAACGTTTAAGCACTCCATACTGTGCTCACTAATGCACTAAACAGCCTGCAAGTTAGTGTATCCCTGGGAAAGTGTATCTGAGATCCAACCTATCAAGGAAACAGGCTGCAAAGTAAAGTTTCATGTTGCAGGCGCAACCTCACTTTTGAAGTCAAGCCATGGCAGTGCAGAGTGTCTCACAAACATGCACAACACAGTACAGGCATGCAGAGAACGCAGCAGAACAAACAGACCCCAGCTGTTGTACCCTCTGGAATGGCTTTTCACGGCTGGACCAGCTGTTGTGCCTGAGCCCTTGCATTGGGACGCCTGTTGGAACCTGAGTCACGCTTGAGATTCCTAGATGGCTAAGCAGCCATTGCGGCCACTGTTGACTGTGAGATGCCTTGTTGAGATCGCTTGCTGCTCGGTGCATTACTTTGCTACCTGAAGATGAGCGCTATTGTGCATGGTTCCGCGCGCTGCGTAGTGACCAGCAAGCAGCAAGACGTAGCGTTGCACAGACTCAAGCCGCAGGTACCCAGTCGCTTGTGCGCACAGCTTAGGAACCTTCAGCTTGCGCCCAGCCGGGAACACGCTGGCCCGAAAGCACACTCCCGACGTGCAATGGTCGTTAGGTGTGTGCTTGGCCGTAGTGAGCTCAGTGCAACTTGCAGGAAGTGCAGTCTCTAAGTAGATCTGCCCGGCTGGTTCTGCAGAAGTGCGGCAGCGACCGAAACCGCTCTGCAGACACCTCATGGTAACAAGCTAATCGATCTGATGCTACCAGAGGACAAGAAGCAGTCAGCCATAGACAGCTGCACAGAGACACTGGAGTGCAGTGACCGCAATGCATGCGACGTCGAGCTTCTTATTGTTGGGTAAGGATTAAAAGCAAATGTTTGCATGTGTGCAAATGGTTTTCAAAACTGAAAGTTGTACGTGCTATGCTCTGCAGAGGCTTCTCACCGTTGGAGGGATTTCTGAACGAAGAGGAGTATCATTCAGTTGTTGAGAACATGCGCATGACTGTGAGCTTCAGTATAATCTCCTGCCCACTTGTAAATGCCTTGGCAGAGCTGCATGTATGTAACACAGCTTGTGACTTCTGCACACAATCACAGCAAGTAAGCTGCATGCAGCAAAGCAAGTGCGTGGCCAATATCATCGTGGCAGACAGCTCATGCAGTAAGCAGTTACATGCTATAACTAACCATGCTTATGCACGATGGATGAGCGCAGCTGAGCGTCGCCCTTGCATTGCGTGCCTCATGCAAACCATCCCATCAACACCACGTACCATTGACACATTTCCTGTCAGCACAGCTTCACACAACCCTGTTCTTTGCTGCAGAACGGTCTACTGTTTGGGTTGCCGGTAGTGTTCGACACACACTCTGACAAGGTGAATGTCGGTGACAAGGTTCTGCTGACCTACCAAGGCCAGAACATTGCCACTCTGACCATTGAAAGCAAGTGGATTCCCAACAAGCCTGTGGAGGCTCTCAAGTGCTATGGCACATCTTCCATTGAGCACCCAGCTGTGCAGATGATCAGCATGGAGCGCGGCAAATACTACGTCGGTGTGTTCTGTTTTCCTGCTCTTGTTTTGATCTTATTCCACCACGGGATACAGGCTTGAGCACATGAAACTGCATATGAGACTGCGCATGAGATTGCACATGAGACTGCTTATGCCACTGCATTTGATACTGCATATAAGACTGCATATGAGACTGCATATGGGCTGGGCGCTGCACAGCAATATGGGGCTGTCGGCGCTCCTTGGCACATTTTGCTGTGTGAGTAAGCATGTACGTGCCTCAACCATCAGGAACTGTCAGACTGAACAAGACCTGAGGGCAGTTTGCAAGCAGGGTCAAAGCATGTTGAGACAATTCTGTGTCTGCTTGAGCATCACATCGCAGATCAGAAGTGGCATCAACTATCTTTTTTTTTAGGGTTTAAAGTGAACTCTAAGTTGAACCCTGGCAGCAGCCATTTGCCTCCATGTGTTCCTCATATCTGTTGCATCCTGGGGATTGCAAGCCTCACACACACACTGCTCCTGTCCTGCACAGGTCCTGCCACCTTGCAAACGCGCTTCACCCAAACTATCAGACAGACTATGTGACAAACTCAGCCAAGGTCAAACCTATACACAAGACATGCTGCTGAGCAGCAGCATCACTGCATGTCCTATCTTCAAACATCTCCCAAGTGGTTTTCTTGATAGTCCCCAATGGTTTTCCCATTTCCCCCCAGCTCCTGGACATGCACTAATCCATGCTCTCTTGTGATGCCCCAACTGCAACTCGCATTCGCTGCGTCAGCCCAGAGTAACAGGCCTGAGTTCCAGGCTGCCGCCTCTGGAGGCTCCTGACAGTAAAGCCACAAGACGCACTTACAAGACTTTGTTCAATGCTGCTGATTGCGGAAAGCATAAACTTTTCTTTTCTTTCTTTCTAAGAGGCTTGACGTTCAGGTGGCAAGGTGGAAGGCCTAGAGCTGCCCAAGAGGGTGTTCCCCTGTGCTTCCCCAGCCCAGGTTCGCTCCACTCTGCCAGAAGGCAAAGACGTGCTGGCCTTCCAGTGTCGCAATCCCATCCACAAGGCTCACTATGAGCTCTTCATCAGAGCCTTGGAAGCTGCCAATGTTGGCCCTGAAGCTGTTTGCCTTGTCCACCCTACATGTGGACCCACACAGGTACCTGCATGCTCATACCTTCTGATCAACTTGGCACCTCTACAAATGGGCAATTTTCACATGCCTTGTTCATGCCCTAAAGGAAAAGGCCTGTGCAATGAACCAATGAATGAGTGGATCAATGAATGTGCACAATGATGATATTCCAGGAGTTGTTTGTGCCTGACCCTAGTGGAAGACACCTGTACAGTGAACGAATGAGTGATGAGTGAATAATTGCACATGCATGATGATGACATTCTGGGGATTGTGAGGTTTCGCACATACGTGGTGCTGAAGGAGAAAATGATCAAATGAGTCAATGAGTAAGTAAACGAATGTGCAGGATGATGGTATTCCAGGAATCGTGAGGTTTCGCACATATGAGGTGCTAAAGGAGGAAGTGAGCAAATGAGTGAATGAGTGACTAATTGCACATGCAGGATGACGACATTCCAGGAATTGTGAGGTTTTGCACATACAAATGAGTGAATGAGAGAATACTGCACATACACAAATGAATAAACGAATGAGTGAATAATCGCACATGCAGGATGATGATATTCCAGGGATTGTGAGGTTCCGCACATACGAGGTGCTGAAGGAGGGGTTGAACAAATGGGTGAATGAGTACATTCATGAACGTGCAGGATGATGATATCCCGGGGATTGTGAGGTTCCGCACATACGAGGTGCTGAAGGAGGAGGTGGCCAACCCGCGGCTGCGGTGGGCGTACCTGCCCTACAGCATGCACATGGCCGGGCCCCGGGAAGCCATCCAGCACATGATCATCCGCCGCAACTATGGTACACGCCAACTCTTGGCGGGATGTCACAAAACCCGACTGCTTGCAGGCTTCACACACTTCATCATTGGGCATGACATGCAAACAGCTGTGGCCTTGCTTTGAGGTGTTTCTTGCTAATGGCAATGCAGCGCTTGTCTTCCTCTAGAGTCAACTTTGGAATTATAAGCGACTTGCTGATGGCAGTACTCTTGGCTACTTGCAGGCTGCACACACTTCATCATTGATCATTGGCTTGACATGCACTTGAGTACATGCAGGCTGCACACACTTCATCATTGGGCATGACATGGCGGGTTCCAAAAGCAAGCTGCACACGCGTCTTTGCTGAACGTGACATGCAACTTGACTAGTTGCAGGCTGCACACACTTCATCATTGGACCTGACATGCATCTTGAATGCATGCAGGCTTTATCATTGGGCGGGACATGCAACTTGAATACATGCAGGCTGCACGCACTTCTTCATTGGTCGTGACATGCCACTGGAATACATGCAGGATGCACACACTTCATTGCTGAATGTGACGTGCAACTTGACTACTTGCAGGCTGCACACACTTCATCATTGGGCGTGACATGGCGGGGTCTAAGAGCAGTGTGACAGGGGAGGACTTCTACGGGGCGTACGACGCTCAGGAGACAGCAGCCAAGCATGCCGAGGAGCTGCACATGCAGACCGTGCCCTCTCTCAACATCACCTACACTGAGGTGAGACCTGCATGCACTTATGCTTTGCGGTTTAGGGTTTGCACTGAAAGCCATGTTTGCATTTGAGCTCATGTTTTGACTATGCGCTTGAAACCATGGTGTGACTGGTTACTACCTGTCCAGTGCTTTGACATGGTTTTGAATGCACTCTGGCATTGGCGCTTCCAGTGTAATCGCCGGTCTGACAAGTGTGTTTTGTTCACATCTATATTGCACTCTTTTCAACAGTGCAGTGTTCAATGAGTGTCGTCATTGCAGCACTGATATGCATTGCTGACTCTACTGTTGCCTGAGCTAGAAACTCTCCCCCTAGTAGACACGTGTTTTGACAACCCCCAGGCGTGTCTGAGCTTAGATATCACTGTAGAGTGGACATTTCTGGAATACAAACTTTAATTCATAGCAGATACCTTGGCGTTGAAAAGAGCTGATGTTGTCCTCACTATCGCTGCAGGAGAAGGGTTATGTTGCCTGAGCTGATCAGGCATTGTTTTTGCAGCAGGACTTGCAGAAAATGGTACATTTTTGTCACGGTTTGTCTCTGATATTGCTGCAGGAGAAGGGGTATGTGACAGCAGATGTGGCCAAGGAGCAGTAAAACTTGCAGAAAATGGATTTTTTGTTATATTTTGTCCTTGATATTGCTGCAGGAGAAGGGGTATGTGACAGCAGATGTGGCCAAGGAGCAGTAAAACTTGCAGAAAATGGATTTTTTGTTATATTTTGTCCTTGATATTGCTGCAGGAGAAGGGGTATGTGACAGCAGATGTGGCCAAGGAGCAGGACTTGCATCAGCTGAAGCTGTCAGGCACCAAGTTCAGGCAGCTGCTGCGCAGCGGCGCTGACATTCCAGAGTGGTTTGCGTTCAAATCAGTGGTAGATGTGTTGAGGGAAGCCACTCCCACTAAGTAGTCATTAGTAATGGCAGAAGCCTCAAAGTATGCTGTTGAATGCTGTTCATCCACTGCAGTGTCTTCAACTGAGGACAAGTGGCAATCTGTAGTCATGGTTAGGAATTTATAATCAAATTGTGACGGTCTTGGTGCCATAGCCAGCATCAGTGACGTATGCTGCTGTTCATGAAAAGCTTGCACTGCTATTTTTTGTGTTGTCCCAGTCATTTGGTTAGAACGGAGGTTGCAGAAAATTCTGGTCTATGTGAATGTATCATGAGATGGCAGTTTTACTCAAGACCCTCGCAGAGAGTCTTATGTAAAGGGACATAGTTCAGCTAGCTGTAGCTGCTATCACCAAGCAGTATAGCATTTTGAATGAGCAAGGTGTCACAGCAAGATGACACTCCACACTGCCAGGGCTGTAATGTGCTTCAAAGCAGCGACTGATGAAGGGTGCTTGAAACTCTACTCATCATCATCGTCCTCTCCTGCTTGCACTTCATTCATCTCTTGTCTCATCATCTTCAGTAGGCCAATGACTTCTGCAATTCGGCGACGATGCCGTTGCTCAATCCATGCAGCCTTCTCTGCCACCTGTGACGGCACTGATAGTAGTGATAATCATAATAATTACAATAACAATAACGCTTTCCAGCTCATGATGAGCTAGGTACGTGCATGATAGTCGCGATGTTGTTCACAATAATGATACTTATGTTGAAAACAATGATGGTGAGACACAGGATTAGCTACCAGTACACCTCTGCTACCTGTAACAGGTCCATAATATGAGGCATGTCATTTTATGCAGACTGGCAACAACAAGCTAGTTTGTTGATGGTGGGCGCTGCATGTCAAGGTACAGCATTGCAGCTGCTGCATTGCCTGATGCAGGCCGGTGCCAGTCATGCACACAAGAAACCAACTTTGAAATCAGCAGATACAACTCAGGCAGGAGCTTGTTGTCAGAAGCAGCTGACAGGCCAAGCATGCTGCATTGACAGAGAGTTTCAAGTGGGCAGCTGAAATAGCAGGACTAGTACGTGACTTACCAAGCTAGCAGCAGACTTGATCTCATGGCTGGTCAAGCGGTCTTCTATACTGTCCAACACTGTTCCATGTGCGTCGTGAGAGGCCTGCAAGGATTGACACAAACTTTTTTTTTTTGGTGTAACCTTGTGACGACCTTTTGTAACCTTTTGTAAATCATTTGCAAACCTTGTGTAACAAGTTGAAGCAACTTGAGCCTGCGAAGGGATGCCATAGCATGCAGTGCTAGTGCTGATGAGCCGCTTCTTCTTCCCTGACCGACAGAATCCTCTGCCAAAGGTTATACTACATACACAAGAAACAAACAGGCAGCCATGAGTAGACAGGCACCCAACAGCAGATGTGGTACAGAGAATCCGACTTGTGATGCAGCAAGGCAATGCTGCTGCTGCCCTTCACATGCAAGCGTCTGCATACAGAGACAATCGAGCAACGCCGCTCATGACACTGCCTTAAGACAAATGCAGGTGAGCTGGAGGACAATTTGCTTCACCTTGCTCATACAAAACAGGAGCTCTTGGAGATGAAGAAGTGTCACCATTTGCAGACACAGACCCATGTCACAGTGTGAATGTCAGGTCAAGAGACGCTTGGGGACAGGCATTTCAATTATCTGGCAGGGACCAAAGGCAATGAGATACATGACTCAGTGAGAAACAGAAGGAAACAGTGATACCTGTACTGCATTGAGGAGGGTCCTGCAGGAGAGTGCTGCATGCATCAACTTGGTGAAGAAGAGCAGGAATCAGTAACACCCCTAGTGATTGTCACCCCTAGAGTTTATCAACCCTGATGAAGAAGAAGAGGAAGCAGTGATACCTGTACTGCATTGAGCAGGGTGTCCTTGTCCTGCAGGAGGGTGCGGGCCTCCTCGGGCAGGGCCTCCAGGTCTGACCCCTCCTGCCCATACTTCTCCAGGCTCAGCAGCGCTGTTGTGTTGCATGCCTCATAGAAACGGCTGTCCAAGTCACGCACCTGCAAGTTCACACAGGGAGCTAGTCAGCACTGCTGCTGCCTACAAGCTTGCTTTATTTGTGAAGTAATGATAATAAACAATAACAATAACAATAACAATAACAATAACAATAACAATAACAATAACAATAACAATAACAACAACAACAACAATAACAATACCAATAATAACAAGAGTGAATAAAAAGTAAGAATAAATAAGAACAACAAGGTAATAATAATAATAACAATAATAAGAACAATAATAATAATGATGATGCAACGCTGTTATTATGTGTGTGAAGTGCAGCAAAGCATGTGCTGTGATGGAACCAGCACCCAGGACAGTACATGGCTGACCCTGAAGGGACCCACATTTTGGTCAGTGCACAAATGAATGATTGGTGTCATGCTCATGGACACATGTCATTGAGTAGTCTTTCCTGCTTTGGATGTATGCAAATGCAAGCTTGGGTGAACGTACAGTGGCAAAGTAGGTGGTGTAGTGACCGCGATCTGCTTCAGCGATGTCACTGTAGCGCCGGTCGAACTCGGCCAGCAGCTCCAGCAGGATTTCGCGGCTTTCCACCTCCAGCTTGGACAGAGACTCTGCAAGGCCGGATCGCTTGATGCGCAGGTCAGCCAGCAGCTCCTCTGACTTGTCTGGCTCCTCCTCTTGTCTTTCCTCAATGCTCCTGCATGCAAGGCAGCTTATGAATGCTGTGTAAGAAGAATACAGGTCATGAGTGGCTATACTCGTGGACAGCGACTCTGCAAGTCCAGATGGCTTGCTGCACAGGTCGGCCAACAGCTCCTCTGACTTGTCAGGCTCCTCCTCTTGTCTTTCCTCAATGCTCCTGCATGCAAGGCAGCTTATGAACGCTTTGTCTGTCACAAAAACCCTGCTCGCAAGTGGCTATACACGTGGACAGAGACTCTGCCAGAGGTCATCGCTGGACGCTCACGTAGGCGAAGAGCTCTTCTGACTTGCAATGGTCATGCGTCACCCATTCAGACATGAAGTAGATATAAGCAGGGCTATTGCAAAAGATCTTATTTCATGCTCAACAGTAGTCTTTTTTTGCAGACTCACGGCCAAGCCACTTTGTGAATGTTGCAGCCAATAGATTGTTGTTCGACAAGATGATCAGTCAAGATGTGAAAAGGGGGGGCCAAAGTCCCCTGTTGCAGCATCATTCTCACCTGAAGACATGCTTCTTTGTCTTCTGGAAGACCAGCACAACCTGCTTAGCAGCTGTGTCCTTCTGTGCCAGTGCATGCTCCACCACTGCCCACCACTCTTGGTACTCACACTTCTTCTTCTCATGCTGCTCCAGCATGAGCGCCTACAATGCCCAAACTGCATCAAGGGGTGTTGCATGCTTCATGCAATGCTTGAGGGAGGACAACAGCAGGACCAACAAATCAAATCGTTGCATGAGCAGCATCGCTGACGTTGGTCAGCTCAGTCTTGGGCTTCTCAGAATAGAGACCCACCAGAGCACATATGCTGCCACTGCTTAGATCGACAAGAGCTCACACAGTACACCTTTGCTAACAGCTGGGTGTGTTTCAAGCTTTTAAAACAAAGAATGCAAACTATTTGGGGGGGAAAATAAAATATGAAACACTGACCGAAAATGCAAGACATATTTTGTCAGGGAATATGGTGGCATGTGATGCATGCACTGCTGCAGAAGTCACCTGCCTTGAACTCCTCAGTGGCGATGCCGGCCTTGTCCTTGACATCAGTCCAGCCATCCACCAGGCCGGGCACCTGCCCCAGCTTGCCCCACTCCGCATCTGCCTTCACCATGTCCTCCAACAGTGTCTCAATGCCCTGATATCATCATTAATAATAATAACAATAATAATAATGATAATAAAAACAACAATGATAATGACAACAATAACAATTTTCAAAAGGCTTTTCAGCTCATGATGAGCTAGGTACGTGCAGGACAAGTCATTCATGCATTGGTTTGTTCATTACATTGATTCACGCATGGGTTCATTCATCACATTCATTCATTCATGATTGGAGGGTTGTGATTTAGCAAATATGCGTCCTTCCCTGGGTCAGGCATGTCACCATTTCCTCCAACAGTGTCGCAATGCCCTGAAATATTCATTCATGCATTCATTTGTTCTTTCATCACAGTTGTTCTTTATTGGAGGATTTAGATTGAGCAAGTATGCGTCCTCACATGGGGTCAGATATATACAAACCTGAGCAACTCCTGAGAAACTCCTGAGTAACTCCTGAGTAACTTTCTGTACTGGGTCTTTCTATGGCAGTCTGAATCAAATGCACCTTCTGCTTGGCGCCTTCATGCAAATTGATTTAGTCGTGATTGGCCTATTGTACATAGCAGACCCCCATGGTTGCCGGCATGAAATTTCGTTCCTGCCGAGGCTAAGGCCCTACCCTGTGAGGGGGCATCGGCTCTTGTATTTCATGCAAATCATATCCTGGTATTGCCAAGCATGCAACAGATATGTCTGCTGTTGCACCTGCCCCATGCATGCACACAGAAAAACATCCGGGATCATCTTCAGAAGTTTTGTTGAGGGTTGGCTAGTTCAAGGTGCCATGCAGGTGCCATGAACAAGTTGAGGGAAAGGGTCTCACCTCCAGGTTAGCCTCCTTCATCAGGGCCACATGGGCAGCAGTCTCAGCAGCTTCCTTGTCAGCTACCGCCTCAATTGCCTCCTTCTCCCCCAACTCAATCATCTCATCCTGCAGCCAATCACGCATTATTTATCATTTATTTATTCACGCTTGCATTCATGGAATACATCACTTCCGCTAGGGTCAGGTACATATTACAGCCCTGAGTAGTTCCCTGTAGGAAATTTTCTTCTGGCAGTTAATCTACCAATAACGGCATGTGGTGATGTATTTTGTGTCAGCTACAATCATGCTGCAGGCCAGTCTGTACAACTCTACATGCCTCATTATTTCAATGACAGCAGCTGCTGACTGCTCCAGACTACTGACTGACCTGTTCTCATGTGCATCGATGTTGCCAGTCACACATGCATCATGGTGCCGTCTTGAGGTCTCTGACCAGCCATGGCATGACAACACCTATGCCTCAGAGCCGTTGTGCAGTGTGCCATGACAGCAAGCTATGACGCTGTCAGATGCAACATATCCTTGTCTACGAATGCATCTATGCAGTACACATGCAGCACTTCCCAGGCAGCACACTGTCAGCAAGACAGTCAAGGCGCAGAAGATGGCAATACAACAGCACTACATGCACCAAAGAGCTGCTGGACGCTGCACCTGATGCTGCTCTATGGCAGATGCCACATCAGCTGCGTTGACACGTCGGTAGTCCAGGTAGGTGAGGTCCTTAATGTGGGATAGCACATAGCTGCGGTAGTCAGGCAAGACAGCGATGGGGTTGCCTGCTAGGTTGACCAGCCTCAGCTTCTTGAACTGCCGCAGGTACATGACATTGTCAAAGGCTGAGATGCTGTTGCGACCTGCACAGCACAACAATGATGATATTGATATAATATTGATGATGATGATGATGATGATGATGATGATGATGATGATGATGATGATGATGATGATGATGATGATGATGATGATGATGATGATGATGATGATGATGATGATGATGATGATGATGATGATGACAATAATATAATCGCTTTCCAATTCATGATGAGCTAGGTATATGTGGGACAAGTCTTGTCTCTCCAAAGCAGTCTGCAGTCAGCACACCCTGCACTGTAGCCACTTCTGTGCTGCTTTGCACTGCTTGTGTAAATCAGCACAGGCTATGGTGTGAAGAGTTGCTCTGCAAGTGACACGCGCCAGCATGAGCTTTGCAGGTGTCACAGGCCAGCAGATTCTTTGTGGAAGCTACATGCACATTAGGCTAGTCACGACTAAATTGTAAGCTATAGGTAAGCATATACTTGCAAGCCAAGCGATTGTACATTCACAACAGCAGACTAGGCAACTGTTGTGGATTTGCAGGCATGATGGCACATGCAGCAGAATGCGACACCACAAACAGAGTTGTGGCATGACATGTGTGTGTGTGTGTGTGTGTGTGTGTGTGTGTGTGTGTGTGTA
>JAABUP010001641.1_pt1 | contig 46565 bp, 49 predicted proteins | sample 5559201 | NCBI WGS metagenome assembly JAABUP01 (sample SAMN10711887, study PRJNA513373) | rock metagenome | isolation source: Antarctica rocks | place: Antarctica
TGTGGATGGTTCAGGTATATACCACCCGTCCCGTCCCATCCCCACTCTACTCTACTCTGCCATCGTGCAAGTTCAGGACCTCATCTTGTCTCTTGCCGCTGCCTCGATGTATTCTGCAATCTGCTCGACCCCACTCCCCTGCGGGCAGAGTGGACTATAGATAGGAACTCCGTCCTGGAGGTAACGGACAGTAAGGGTCTCGTTGTCGATGACAGAAATGGACGCTGCAGCAACACCAAACCAAGCGCCACAAGGATCCCTACGAGGAGTCCGCTAATCACCCAGTTGAAACGAACGAGGGAGGGAGGCAGGGAGGTTGAGGTATAGCATGATATATTGAGAAGATCGAGCTGTTTGCTGATTTGAGAGTGCATTATAAATAAAAGCACGAGGAAGTAAGATGTAAGAGGATAGGGTGATGTTACTTAGGTAGATCGGTGGTGATTTACCACGCATCCCTATCCCTTCTGTTCATGGTATATTCTTCATCTTCTGCACCTCCTTCACACTCTGACCAAAATACCCACCTATCCACCTATCCACCTATCTCTAACTCCGCCGGTGAACGACACTATACTGTCAAGACGCTGCGAAGTCACAGTGTCTTACCCGTTCGCACAATAGTCACTGGTCTTCCTGGATAAGAAAGATGAGGATATGGGGCAAGATCAGGGAGGGCGACGATGGGCAAGGCAATGATGGAGAGAGTAAGATGGAACGGATAGCTAATAGCGATGCGTCTTGAATGAAGGCTTTGGACGAAGTGGTGTGAGCTGTCTGCTGATAGCTGCCACTGACTGCGAGAAGGTGCCTGCTGAGATTGGGGTTTGAGTAGTGTGCCGGGAGGATGAAGGGGTGTAGTAAACAAGCGGCGTGATGTTGTAGCCGATCGTCGACGATGGATCTAGGGATAGCTGTGTGTGGAGAGTTACCGAGAACGTCATCAGCGTCTGAAAACGTTGTGCAATGGTGTGGCAGCGTTCGATCGTTTCCTCCCGTAAGGACCATATGCTTGCGTAACGTGGCTTCGCTCAGGACTTCATGGCGAACCTCCAGGTCGAAGTAATTGACGATCTACTAGCCTTCACCCCTTGGAAGTCCAACAGTGGCACTTGTAGGGTTCTTTCATAGTGTTCAATTGCTCGCAGAAAGGACCGTGGTGAGAGGGAAGCCTGCATCTCCAGACGCAACATCATTACCGACCTCGCAAGGCTTTGATCCTTTCTCAACAATCGCCAATACGCCGGAATACCATTACTAGGGAAAGAAGCTCAATCGCTATGCCGAGTCGAAAAAACACGCAACGCTATGCTTAGAGAGGCAGAAAACACCGACTGGAAAGGAATGTCCAAAATACCGCTTTTCAAATCAAACATCATGCCGGATGTTCATCCTGTCCCACCATTTTAAGAGCCATAAAGAAAGCGAACGAGTGATAGATGGTTCGATGTATAGGCGATATTGTACCCGGCTAGAGACGACGTAGCTCATAGCATGAACGCAAAGCCAGCGAAGAAGCCAATAGCCATAAATCCGAGGCCGTACATGTTGCCAAAGCTGAGTGCCAGTGAGCCAGCACCGCTCTTACTGCCACTGCTCCCTGCCGTCGAAGTGGCAGCCGCCCCTCCAAAGCCAGTGTATACCATTGAGCCTGAGCTTGCTGCAGCATCGTTGGTGGCAGTGGCTGACATGGTCGACGAAGTCGTGGTGTTTACCCGCTTCGGGTCCTGAGCACCGCAGGGATGGTCCACACGACAGGCACTTTGGCAAGCAGTATTTCCTCCGCAGTTGTTTACGCATTGTGTATCGTATTCGGTGCAGATGAAGTATGGTAGTGTTTGGGAGTATTCGGAGGCATTAGGTTGTTGACCGTTGCTGCAGACGCAACTAAACGTCAAGCTGTCCTACGGGAATGTTAGCTGATCAGATACAAGCCAGAATGATAGAGTTTGACATACAGCATGACAGCTATTCGCTTTCGTGGCTGCCGTAGCTCCTGGGAGCTGGAGGCAGAGAAGAGGACAGGCCGACTGCTGAGATTGACACCAGTTCTCTACAAACACTAAGTAATTGCCACGATGAAGCAAACACCTATTGAGTCTTACGTCGTGTGGCTAAAGGCACAGAATTCGGGTCGATTGTCTGGGGAGCGGCGAGCCCAACAAGGCCGGCTAGAATGACTGTAATTGTAGTGAACGGGTACATTTCGGCTTTTCTTGTGTTTGATCCTGTGATTCTAAATGGTTGCAATTGTTCTTCTTAGAGAGGTTTTCGACAATTGAAGTAACAGCATGAGGGGTACTTCAAAGCGGTGGCTGAATAATTGGGGAATGAGAGATTTCCACTCACCCTTGCTTTGCTTGTCTCAGACTACTTTTTCAGCCCTCTGACAGACGTAGAATAAACGACAGTATTAAAAACAAATGGAAGAGCGAACGACGACGAAGAGAAAAGCGTGGGGTAGTAAATGGTGAGAGAAGAAAAGGTGAAGAAGGGAGGAGATAGCAAAAGGGAGGCTAGACATGCTTGCAGCACATCTCCGATAAATCTTCTCCACATGCTCTAACTAGGCGAGCAAATGATGGCTTGAAGAATGACTGGTCTGTCTCACTGGAGTGGCCATAGATAGAACGAGACATCAATCTTGATGAGTCAAGTTAGCTGATCCTGGCAAATCTCGAATGCAAAGTCAAATATACAGATCCCAGTCATCAACACTCCATTCATTACTAAGCTTATACAAAAAGTTCCAGCCGAGCCTCACGTCCTAACATACCGAATGGTAAACTGAATAATATCTATCCCCTTGTTAAGTCGATTAATACCTGGAAGTGATTATCCTGCCTTCAAGTAGGATCCACTACGTGGAGCGACAATCCCTGAATTTCAGGGCCCAGAGTGAAACTTATTGAGCTTTCATCGAGGGCTTCTCCTCGAGCGGGTTAATGACCCTAGAATCTATCGGTCAAAGACAGTAAAATCACCATACTCATTCTAATCCTGCGAGGCCATGTCCATGTCAGGGTCATGGCTGACTCCATCCATCTACTATCATAGGCTCAGAGCGTTGTACATGGACCTTACCCGGAGAGTACTCTTCGATTAGAGTGACGATCTTGTCCGATCTTCTATATCCTACATTGGAGAAGTCTAGCAATCCGATGGCAATCACAACCAAGTCTCAATTCATAGGCTTTGGCAAGTCGTCTGGGGGTGCGCGGCTCGACTGGAATGCTCTGATACATCGAAGTGCACCCTACCGGATCAATCGTTTCACCGTTTCCGTTCATTATTGGACGGGAGTGGTGAGAGGATGAGGTCGGTAGAGGTCTCATGCAGCCTTCGCAAGGGAGCCTATGATTAACGAGTGTCAGAAGACACCGGTCTCACATAAAGCATAGCCCAGACTTCAGAACAACGAGTGAGGCGGCTTTGGGATGTACGTTTAGTCCTACATAGAGACAGACGCTCGACCAGGACATTGATCCCCGTGTACGGCATAGAACGAGAGAAGATGAAAACAACATCAAGGTGTCTGGTATCTCCAACTCCCGCTTTTGAAGCACGGCAATTGAAGCAAGAAGCTGAGCGAAGATGATGTACGACGCGGTTGCCGCTCGAAGTGTATTAAACGGAGAAGGAGATGGTATCATTCTGACGCGAAGTGGCACAAAATAATGGGACCCGTTGTATCAAAAGAAGTAAAGGGGTATTAAGGTCTTTGCAAAAATATATGCATCCAGCTGTGAGGGAAGTCTGTGTTATCTGTACGAGAAAGCAAGTAGAAATGCTGGGTCACGTCAGTCTTAGCCGTTCGGACCATGAAGCTTTTCACGTCTTACTGCTCAATTTATCGACGGACTGGTGCAGCTCCATCCATATTTCCGGTTAGCTCGGCGACACGAGCTTTGATCCGTGCAACGCGTGACTCGATAGCTAGATTCAATAAGCTTCCGTGCCTTGAGTTGTACGTGCAAAGGATGAAGACTCACTTTCCTCGCCACTCGTATCGCCCTCATTGGTTTCTTCAGTCTGGCTTGGCTTGGATTGCTCTTCACTTTGTCTCGCAGCTCGTTCTGCGGCGTTCTTCCTGATTTGAGCCCATCTATCCTGTAGCGGTGAAATCTCGCGAGCCAACTCGATAGACTTCTCCGATATGTCATCGGGGACCCTATCATGCGCTATATTGTGATGCATCTCAGGCTCCGCAGGCGTTGCGAATTCGGACGGTCCACGCTCAGGGGAGTCTTGTGGCATGATTGCAGGCTGATCTTCGAGCGGACCTTGGTCGAATTCGGAAAACTCTCGCTCAGCATGACGCTTTTCGTTGCTATCAACGCCCGAGAGGCTCTGCTGAGAGTCATGCCAATGCCGTGGTGGAGGCTCAAAATTTGGCGACGCAAGAGGGGTAACCTCAGTAGTTGAGACTGCTGGCCCATCATCTATGTCTTGGATGGGTGGCGCGGGTGATGGAGCGAGAGGCACTGCATTTGGTGAACCCTTCTTTCGAATACCTGAGAATCGTCGACTAACAGTAGATTGGGGAGGAGGTGCAAGGCCGGTTTGCTTCGGTTGCGGTCCCTGCAACGCGGCACGTGCTGCCGCCAGCGCTGCTTCATTATCTGCCTGTGAAGCGACTAGTTGTTCTGGAAGCTCCATCCTTTTTCTACCAAAGAAGCCCTTAAGACCACCGCCAGCGCCACGCTTTTTCAGCTTTTTACTAGGAGGTGACTTGCGCTCGGACGAGAAGCCTGCAGAGCGAAGACCGCTTGCGGTGACTTGCTCTGGAGACGTGGGTTTGTAAGAATAGGCAGTCGTGGCGTCTTCTGATGGTTGCGCTTGGGTTTGGTTTAGTGGACGTAGAGGCTTTCTGTCCATTCTTCTGGGTTGTTCCATAGGTGTTGTCGCCGGAAGGGGGATTTCTGCAGCCTCCGCCGCTGCTTGATTGTACTGCTGAAGATCCTCAGCAGGTGATGCTGGTAAAGGTGCCGGGGGTGGAGCGGGCGTCTGCTCCTCAGGTGGTGTCTCTGGGGCCAACTTTTCGAGCTTCTCTTGAGGCAGAGCTGGAAGATCCCTGTCGTGCGCTATGTCTTTGTTTGAAAGCCCAGATTCGTTCCGGGGCAGACCAGAGACATTCCTTGGAAAGCCGTAGTCGCCTGTAGGAGCACTCGATTCTTTGCTCGGAAAGCCAGGGGTCGCGGTGCCATTTGTATTCATGCCGTTCGTAACAGGTCCACTTGGAGGAAGCGTGTCATTCGACATTCCTCGGCCCGCAAAGTTGTTTCCTAGATACGCCGCTCGAATCGTGTCCTTATCGTAGCTGTTTGCCCACTTCATTGCCGGAGCCGCCTCGCTCATAATGACGGGTTGAAGTGTGAAGACGCTATTAGTCTTGGTGGAGTAGGAGTCGTCCTCCCTCCCCCTTCGTAAACCAGCTCGCTCCATATCTTGATGCTTATGCTTCTGTTGTAGAGCCGCTGCCGCTGCCTGTATCCTTGCATGCTGATCTGGCCCAATGCTGGTCTTGCTCAAAAGCGAGCTCGGATTGTTTTTGGTTCTGCCATATGGATCTTCTGGAGATAGAACTTGATTCTTCTTGCCGGTCGACTTGCGACGAGTCATGCGACCTCTCTTTGTGAAGCCGAAGCGGCTCTTCTTCTCAGCAATGTACGCTCCAGCTTGGGGCTCCGGTGCAGCACCCTTGACCATTTCTTCCATGACGAGCCACTTGCCTCCAGTAATGTTCGTCTCGATAAGAGCACAGCGACCGAAGACTGCCTTGCGTTCCGTAGGTTCTTCTCCAGCAAGACTCGTGATCCATACCCACCAGAACGAATCGTCCAAATCAATCGCATTGATACTTGCGAGTTCACCAGGCTCCAGGCTTGACCCATCATCGGCCATGCGTTTGTGTGATTGAGAGCTCTGACCTCGTGAGGTGTTGATCGGTGGTAATATCTTATCAGGCGGCAGTAACAAAGGTTTGGGGCCCTTGTTTCCAGGCTCATCGACAAAGCCAGAAGACAAAAAGTCTGCCCAGGAAGGCGTCGTGGGCCGACCAAAGGCTTGTGTTCTTGAATGGGGCGTTGACCTTAGTCCTTCCGGTGGGCGACGTTTCTTTCCCAAGGCAGATCCATCCACCTCTTCATTGTCTGAGTCATCCATCAAGCCACCGAAACCAATATCTTCAAATCGTGACCACGAGGCATCACGGAGACCTGTTGAAGCTTTTGAACTGGACGCCTGCGACTGATTGGTCGAGGATATACACTTGAGAACTCGACGACACTCATCAGTAAGAGCCTGGATTGGATCTTCGTAGTCCGCGAATTGCTGCAAGGCTCGGTCATCATCCCGATACTCAAAATGCTTGGCACGTCGCAGAAGGGCGAACGGTGTTGGCGAAACCGAGTCCACGATCATCACCACTTTTGTGGTCCTTGTTTGCATAGATGAAGGTGTTTCAGGAGGATATTCAGTCTCTTGCGCAAGAGCCTGCAACGACAGTGGCAGTGTGGAGATTCCATTGATGCCTCTGACGGAGTCTGGGGAAAGGGAGCGGAGATATGCGAAGAACAAGTGACTTGTAGCATCAGCAGCACTGCCAAATTAGAGCATTGTCAGCACTCGAAATTGGCCGGAAGAAGACGGGGCTGCACACTTCGCCCACGACTTGTAACCCCCATCAAAGCCATTGCCAGCATCTGTATGCTCAAAAGCCCACCAACCAGCTAACCTCGATAGCTTACGACCTCCTAGACCGTTCGTTCTACCATGAGCTGCAACTGCGGCCATTAGGTCGAAGAAGTCAAAGATGATGTTTGTTCGCGCGTCGGACTCGACACTGATGGGTATGAACGTAGCGAAAGCATCGCGTGCCATGTTGGAATCTAAAGCTATCTTCAGCGGAGCTTGCAACAGCCAAGCTTGTGCAGTCTACCGTGTTCTCCAATACGGAAGAGCTCATAAGCTTCCCAAGTCACAACTCCACGTGGTAGCCTACTCCAACACCATTTCATTACACTGCACAGTACCTGATTTTGTCAGACCAGCCCTGATGTCCAGTGACGATTGACGCTCACCATTGGCTCAGTCAAGCGGAGTTCTTGCTGCAGGCGCTCTCCTTGTAACTGCCCGCTCTTCTCAATCCCAGCTCCGAAGTAATTGCGTACAAAGCTGCGCGCTGCACTTGGATCTGAGGTCGGTCGAAATGGTAGAAGTAGGAATGGCATGTCCAGAGCTGTAGAGCAAGGCCGGGCGTCAATATCAGTCGTGCTTGCTCTCATCTGGACAGGGTTTAGGCGTATCTGAGTAGTACGATTTTACACACCTCTCGATTTCATCTCGTAAGTACACCCTCGAAGTAGCTCATGAACTTCTTCCGGCTCCACCACCTTGCGCAACCATGCGTCTTCCCATCGTGGCTTTGGTGGCGCAATTACTGCAGCACCGTTCTGACCTGCATGCTTCCTGGATTTCGACGAAGTCCCAGCGCCGTCCTTGCTCTTGAAGATGCTCGAGAAGAAAGGCATGTCGGTCGTCAAATCCACGTAGTGATTTGGGGTTAGGTAGGGAGCATCTGTAGGGTTTCACTGGATCTGCAGTGTTGTGTCCGTGAATCGTTCAGTACAAGTGACAGCCGGCGGGGAGCTGGATCACCCGACTTGTTGGGTAGAGAAGTGAAGTCACTGAGGCGGAAGATACTCCGGCCAAGGACAAGAGATGAGCGACTCGCAATTAGCTTAGGAGCCAAGAGCGAAACCGGCAGATAGCAGTAGTTGCCGAAGGCGGTGAGGAAGATAACGAGTGTGCAAGTGATTCCTATTATGGCTGACGAGGATTCACCGTTGCCAGCGGTCGTGAACAGGGTGAAGGGAAGAATTACTATGTAGACAGCACATCACGCTTCGAAAAGAATTGGTGGAGAGTGAACTGGGGTAGGACTAGTACTTGTATTAATATTGCTATTGACCAACGATGGCGATCCAGACGCGACTAATGCCCACGACGAATGATCGCATCGGCCTTTCCCGAAGTTGAACATCATTTAAAGCATTTCGCTGCCAAGTGACAGCGCAACCTGACCGTTGCATCCAATTTGCTGCTATGAAAAGATGTTGCCACGCCAAAAGATCGACGGGTCCTCCAGACACGACTTGCGCTGCTTCCCGACATCATCATTGTCACTGCTCTGCTACCTACTGGCAATTGTTCTGTCAATTGCCTTCGCAAGTAGTACGGTGTTACGGAGAACGTTTCGTCGGGGAAGGCTATTACGTTCAGACCCTGAACCCACGAACTTGGGCTTTAATCTGTGCTAAGGCGCGTTATCCTGCAGCCATCCGAGCAAACCAAATTTCTCCGACGCAGTACATGGTACACGATACAGCGCAAGTCTTCCCACACCGATCATATTGATTATAGAGATTCAGATCAGCGTAGTGGTACAAGACGATGATGATCTATAACGCGAGTTTTCTGTACAACGTCCCTGTGGTCAATCGTTCATAAAGAAATCAGTCTGGAGGATCACTTTTTGAGTTCTTCTAAAATTATTTAAATACTGCTAAACTCCCGAACGCCGCTTTGCTGCCAACCTCTCGCTTCGTCTGAACCCCTGATTTGCAGAGGGTCCCGGGAAATGAGCACTGAACTTCGTCCCTGACAGGGCCGATAGCCCGATAGCCCGTCAAGCCACCTTCATCCGGTCTTCGATACTCCAAAAAGAAGATTGGATGTCAAGAAACGGACAAGCCACGGTAAGAGAGCGCCAAACAAAGGTTAGATGGAAGCAGTGATTATGCAGCTCTGAGGAGTACAAGAGGGTCCCTGTCACATTTTCTATGGGAAACCAGCAATTGCACCCCACTTCTTGACGTGGGAGTGGCCGACCCGCTCAAGCTACCCTCTTGTACGCCCTGGATCACGCTTGCAGATGTTGCATGCTTTATTGCAATACGTCTCACCAACCCATAGAATAGGTAGGCCTAACCATTGTGAGCAAGCTGGATCAACTCGGGATGATCAGGCAGCGCGACTGTTGCATGATGGAGTTCAGCCTTATTTGCGCTGCTCCTGCGCACAGAAAGCAACCGTACCTGAAAGCGCTAGAATCCTGGTAGAATCCCGAGTCTCCATATGACTTTGCGATGAGTGGTGACGGTGAGACATTGAAGAAAGATAGTTTGTAAGAGGTGAACCATGGCCTCTGCGTCGTTCAAATCAAGAACTTGAGTCATGTAGCGTTTACACTGGGAGATATTCAACAGCTCAGTAGTTTAGCCCTACGTTTTTGACTAAGGTAAGGACTGGAGTCCGACGTGGGGTTGAGGGTTGTATCACAAAACCAACAAATCTTCGACCTTAGTCAGTGCACTTCACGTCCGGAAACGGATGGCATCAGCACATTATTCCCTTAAAGTGTTCCACGCCAAGACTGAAATTCGAGTGCCTTTGTAAAACACATTACAAAGCATTGCTTGCCTCAGATGGAGGCAGGCATGACGGGACATCTGACATTCCCGTATGGGTAGGGTAGCAGCTCGCTCAGTTGGAATCGAGAAGTCATGACGTAGTTTGGCGGGCTTGGTCGATAATTGCTCTACAGAGGATCGCCTTTGGTATTGAACAAACATTTGCTTGGATTTGCAATTGGTACTATCGTCCCCTGATTCTTCACATTCTTAATTCGGTCGAGCAGTGAACACAATGGTCAAAGATAAGGATACCGTCATCCAGTAAGCTCATTCGACTATAACACCAGCGCGCACTCGGAAACTCACCACTGCGTCTGTAGGGAGTTCAATGAACTCGTGAACATGACTGCAGAGGAGTTAGAAGAGTGGTTGAAGGGAGAGCAATCCCAAGGGTCAGGTTGGAGTAAGAGTGATGGTTCTGGCGAGACAGTCGGTCACGAAAGGTAGAGCATCTTTTGAACGGGGTTCTCCTTGTATCTGACGTTCTGATCAGTGGCCGCAAGATAATTGAGATCCTGAAGAAGAATCCCCCGAAGGATCCCGAGAAATATGAGGAGGAGGACATTGCTCACATGCGCAAGGTCGTCGCGTACAATAAGAGGCATTTGGCGCAAGAGGAGAAGGCGAAACAGGACACGAACAGCAAAAGTTATAAGTCGCTGAAGAACTGGGGCCACGATGCTCAAAAGACATGACAATCTGTAGCACCCCTGGAGGTTCGGCGTTGCTGATTTAGTGTTCTGGAACGTCTCCTCTAGACAGTAAAGAAAAGTTACCGGAGTATTCCATTTTAGAGATAGGGGAATATGAGTTATAACAATGTGGACGGACTGGCCTAATATCCACTTCGCCGTTGACAGTGTTGTGGGATCCTCGTGCTCAACACTCTCCCCGAATGAACTTCCGTGATTGGTGATGAACGAGGGTACAGAGAAAGCTCGAGAATGTGATATGACGTCACAAGATCCGGCTGGAGCAAGCTCGGTTGTAAAGTTCACCCTCATGGGCTCCACAGCATTTCCAGTAATAGCTTCATCCAAAGCATCAGATAGAGGCGGAGCAGCCTACACAGGCCATAGATATCATTATCCTTCGGAATAGGGTACTAAGCTGGAGGATACCTAGTAGGTACCTTACAGAATGATGCGGTCCAGTCCCTAGAATACCTCGCCTTGCATGTTCGCTACCACGTGGAAGCTAGAGCTAAGATAGACATAGAAAACGTGCAATTAAGCGCCTTAGCCACAACCAGGATAGATAAGCGTATGCCATACTCACAAGGCACAACAGCGATGATGTGAGATTTCTATGGTCTGTTTCACTATGTCTTATTTGGCTCACGGAAAGCTCTAAACGGGTGCACGATCCTCTGCAGAAGCTGGAGGTTCTCAGCCTCAACTCTTGTTCTGGGCGAGTCTCCGTTGGGATTGGTACAAAATTGAACCGTGTTTTTACAGGTTCTCCATACAGGTAGTTTTCCAGCATATCGGTTCAGATCATGAGGTGCCATCGTGCTCAACGACTGCTAGCCATGATAATGTCATTGATATGCACTGTAGCCTGCAAACGATATGGTAACTTGGAGAACATCACTCACTGCTTGAGCAGCGCTCTAAACAATGATCTCACAATTTTGGATGTTTGCACAAAGTCCAAGGCCCTCCGCGGTGTCATCGCCGGTAAAGGTATCATTCAAGATCAGGGACAGTAAACAAGGTCAGAATGCACCGTTGCTCTCATTGTGCATGGGGGCCTCCCGATGGGTCCAGAAAGGTCCTTAAAATAGACAGTTCTGGTTTAAATGCGCCTTAAACTGTCAGAATCTGTCTTAGCCGCCCTCGGCTCTTCGATCTGTGGTTCTGGCGTTTCCCCCCCCCAACTCTCTGCTCCACAAAGCGGTGATATAATTAGATCTTCAAGCAGCTTAGTTCTCTGGTAATTCGAAGGATCGTCGCATATTCCAAGCGCGATATTGTTACGAAGTATATCATCACTCGAACCCCGCCAGACGGTGCGGCGGTTGGTATCCGGATCTGTTTCAGACAAAGCGATCTACTACCGTCCTGCGACTTGTCAGAGTCGATCCTGACCCTTCCGTGGCGGCTGGGAACTTGCAAGCTTCGGGCCTCCGTTCATACTCGAAGCAAAGCTTCTCAGTACCCGCGCGCATCTTCTCGGGAAGACGCGACCATGGGTCGAAGAAAGATTGAGATCAAGGCTATCAAGGACGACAGAAACCGTTCTGTGTAAGTGCTGGCCAACACCACTATTAGACCTCGACCAGTTGCTAATACGTGGTGGTAACAGTACCTTTCTCAAGCGCAAAGGCGGTCTTTTCAAGAAGGCGTATGAACTCTCAGTCCTGTGTTCGGTAGATGTCGCGGTTATCATCTTCGGACACAACAAGAAATTGTACGAGTTCTCCTCTGGTGATATCAACGAAACGATTGGACGCTATCAATATGTGTGTCTCTATAAATCTCCGAACATCTCATTGTGCAGGCATTGACTCTTCCACAGTACGGTCAAGCACACGAACACAAGGGACCCGCGGATTTCAATGGCAAGCGTGACCTGGACGATGACGACGACGACGATATGGGCTCACCGCCCCCCGATGATCAACTCACACAGGATCCGCCGATGATCCCTTCCCATCTACAGCATCACACTGGCTTCAGCATTAGAGATCAAGTGCCCTCTGCATCCCCACCGATGCCCAACGGCCTACCTTTTCCCCATCGCCAGCACACTCCTCAGCCGCAGAATGGTTCACGCCCATCATCCAGAAATAACGTCCGCCGCACAAGCTCAAGTCTAGTACCACAACATCATGCCCCAGCGTCACAGCCTCCAGGCGCTCGTAATGGTTATGCTTACGTGCCAAATCCGTCAATTTACAACCCTCATGGTATGCAAGCCCCACCTCTACAAGCACAACCGGGGCAACCACCGTTCTTTCAATATCCTCAGCCGCATCATCCGTCGCAACAACCTCAAATGCAGCAGACCTATATGCAAGACCAAAGGAGACAATCAATGCCCCCAGCATTCGCTCAGCAAGAGCGTCCCCAACAGAGTCGCCCTGACTCGTCACCACCTCAGCCTCGACCTGAGCCACAACCTCAAGCTCAACAGCTCCAGCAACCAAAACCCATGCCCGTTAAATCCCGAAGTATCTTTACTCCGATAGAGGACAATAGATCAATACTAGCTCAGCACAGTTGGGGCATCGGACCTATGACGGCTGAGCCACCAAGGACCCATATATTCGTCAAATCCGAGAAAGACAACAGGGCTCAATCCGTTGACGTTGGCAGTGTACAACGCAACAACGTCACAGCAGGTCCCACCACGACAGGATCAAAATCACAGCGAGCACCGACCCATACTCAGCGAAATCAATCCATTTCTTCTCTATCCGACATTGCCGCACCATCTCGTACCAATAGCGCACAGCTAGGAGCGAAACGGCCCCAGTTGATATTACAGATCCCAAGCGAGCAGTCAGATGGCGGCAGTGCCACAGCGGATTCCTCGCCTCACGAATCCGCAGAGACGACTGGGGATACACCTGCGAAAGGTAGTACGGATGCCAGTCACTCCTCAGGAGTTGTGCTCCCACCGCCGTCACCCAGTGCTAGTGCTCTGCTCAGTGCTGGCGCGCAAGGTCCACCGAATCCATTCGCAAGGCCGCCGCCACCCACCAGCACAGGTAATCAGAACAGTAATGCGTACAACAACAACAACAACAACAACAATATTGAAACGCCAATATCGGCACTACCCTCACGATTCGTGGCCGATGGACTATTACCTTCACCGTCGTCTTTCTACCCCGAATGGGGCTTTGGAAGAGCAGGCGGCGATAGCAACATGTTACCCAGTCCGCTCAATTTCCAGACGCCAGTGGTGAGTAACGGACCTAGTTTTTTGAGAGACGAGGACGGCGAGCGGAAGAGGAAAAGCCCCGAGGGTGATGGCGGGCAAGAGGTGGGACCTACGAAAAGGGTGAAGACTTGATGCTGACATATCGTCAATGGATATGAGAAACGGATTGGAGTATTTTCTGCGTCTGCGAATTGTTTTCAAATGTCCCGATACCCCAAGGGCGACGCTCGTTTCAGGTCAGACTTCGTTGTATTACAGATTTATCGCACGTGCGTGCACTTTGAACCCTCCAAGAGATATGTGATTGACACCTATAATGTTTGAAGATGATCAAGAATCAATCATGGTGATTCATTCTTATCCACGACGTGGTCTATTGTAGTAACATTGTACGCACTTGAAAACGTCGCCGAGGCATACATAGCCCTATGAGCATGGCCCGGATGAAAGCGGTTGATTCGGGCAATCAAGATCTAGCACGCGAGAGAGCTGCAGGAGCACGAAGACATTGTGTGATGCGATGTAAGCGTCCTTTCGTGTAGCATAATTTAGGACTTGCAGGTTACTTGTACAGTACTGTATCGATGCTCCCCAGATATCGATACTAAAATCCAATCACCATATTGTAACTGTGTCTATGTGCATCATGATGCTTTTACCTTCCTCTTTTGTCAAGCTTTAAAGATAGTTAGCACGTGCCAAGAAGTGTGATTACCGCATCGATCGGTACTGGTCATCGAGCTACGTCGAACAATTCGCGTATCTGTAACTCCGAACACCGAGGTAGCTACCTGTAATCTTTGAACCTTCAGGTACAATTTGGTCATCGACCATACTTAATCCATCAAACACGACTTTTCTACGCTCCATGATTCTCCTTTGTCACTGAGAGCGCTCTTTGTCACCAAACAGTATCACTGAAGACACTCGCACTGCGAAATCAACAGAATGGAGCCAAACACGGAGGAGAACAAAGTCATGCCCTCAACGCTCAAGCAGCTGGAAGCAGAAGCCGAGGCCGGACCTGGCGCAGACGGGACCACGCCCAGAACAAAACCCATAAGCACTGAAAACGCCGGGAATGCAGCGAGCACATCACCTTCTGCCTCGTCCGATGCGGTGGCGGTACCCGAGAAGCAGGAGAAGACCCCTGAGGAGGAGCGCAGTGTTGGGAAAATAGTCGTCCTCATGTTTTCGTTGTGTGTGAGTCGCAAATATTCATACAGTGAGATCTAGAGAAAAAGGGATGCTAATGCTAAGGTGTAGCTGGCTGTTTTCCTGGCTGCATTGGATACGGTGAGCTCTGTAAACAACGTTTCCACGCCAGCAGCTAACCGTTGCGAAAGACCATCATCACGACCGCTCTCCCTACCATCTCGGCACACTTCCAAGCTTCCGAAGCGGACTACACCTGGATAGGATCCGCCTATCTTCTCGCAGCTGCCGCATCAACACCTACATGGGGCAAGTTCAGCGATATTTGGGGTCGGAAGCCGGTGTTGTTGGTCGCGAACATCGTGTTCTTGGTTGGGAGCTTGATATGTGCCATATCCCACGGCATCAAGATGTTGATAGCAGGGAGGGTGGTTCAAGGCATTGGAGGAGGCGGTTTGATAATACTGGTCAATATTTGTATCAGTGATCTATTCAGTATCAGGTGAGTTTCGCAGCGCATGTGGCAGAGAGTATGGCACAGGTACGGGTCTTGCGGGCTGACTTGCAACGACAGGTCTCGTGGAACATATTTCGGTGTCGTTGGTATGGTATGGGCATTAGCAAGTGCTCTTGGACCAGTCCTGGGCGGGGTCTTCACAGAGCGAATATCTTGGCGATGGTGTTTCTATATTAATTGTATGTTCAGCACAAACTCTTCCTTCCTATGTCTTGCACTATTCTAATCTGAATGACCGTACAGTACCTTGTGACGGACTTGCCTTTATCATTATCTTCTTCTTTCTCGATATCGAAACCCCGAAAACCCCTATCCTTGCCGGCCTTAAAGCCATCGATTGGCTTGGTTCTATCACAATCGTTGGCGGCACCGTCATGTTCCTACTCGGCCTCGAGTTCGGCGGTGTACAATATTCCTGGAAATCCCCGACCGTGATCTGTCTGATCGTCTTCGGCATCGTCGTCTGGGCCCTATTCTTCCTCAACGAGTGGAAGATCGCAAAATACCCCGTCATGCCACTCCGTCTCTTCACCAGACATTCCAACATCGCCGCTCTCGTCGTCTGCTTCTGCCACGGCTTCGTCTTCATCAGCGGCTCCTACTTCCTCCCGCTCTACTTCCAAGCCGTGCTCGGCGCTAGTCCTCTAATGAGCGGAGTCTACCTCTTCCCCTTCGTCCTCTCCCTCTCCTTCATGTCCGCCGCCGTCGGCATCTTCATCCGTAAAACAGGCCAATACCTCCCCGCAATCTGGTTCGGCATGGCTTTCATGACCCTCGGTTTCGGCCTCTACATCGACCTCCCAGCAAACCCCTCCTGGGCCCGCATCATCATCTTCCAAATCATCGCCGGTCTAGGCGTCGGCCCGAACTTCCAAGCCCCCCTCATCGCACTGCAATCCCTCGTCGCAAACAAGGACATCGCCACCGCAACCGCGACGTTCGGCTTCGTGCGCAACCTCGCAACCTCCATCTCCGTCGTCATCGGCGGCGTCGTCTTCCAGCACAGCATGCAAAAGAAACTCGCCGCCCTCCAATCCGCCCTCGGCCCACAACTCGCCGCCGCCCTAGGTGGTGGGTCCGCCGGCGCCAACACCGGCATCGTCGCCTCGTTGCCGCCCGCCCAGAAAGCCGTCGCGACCGCAGCCTACACGGACGCTCTGCGCACCATGTGGATACTCTACGTGTGCGTCGGCGCGTTCGGGCTGGCGGCGAGTTTGTTGATTGGGAAGCAGACGCTGAGTAAGACGCACGAGGTCACGAAGACGGGCTTGGATGTGCAGGAGAGGGATAGGAAGGAGAGGAAGAACTTGGATCGGGCGAAGAGGGCGGAGAAGATGAGTGGGCAGGTGAGAGAGAAGGCGAGGGGTTTGGTGGAGGAGGTTTGATGTGATACCCGACGCTCGCATGGTTTGGTTCGATTGGTGGTGGGCATTTTTAGCGGGTGCGCAAGGCATGGCGGTGGGAATGGTGCATATATATGGCGTTACTACCCGATCGTATGGTAGGAAAATGGAGTATCATCATTCGATATAACTTGTATATAGTCCATCTTTGCATCTTGAACAATGTACAATGAGATAGACTCTATCCACATAACGCGGACATGTGCCATCTCTCCATCTACCCGCGTTCTGTCCATGCTAGTGGTCACCGCTGCCGTAAGATCTCTACACCACACCGACCAAAAGTCAGCCGCCTGACTCCCATCTCCACCCGCCCAACACAAAACAAGCACTCATAGTCCCCAAAAAAAAAGAAGAAGAAAAAAAGACAAAGAGAAAGAAAAAGAAAAAGAGAAACTGACCAGTCAAAAACTCCTCGAAACTCAACGTAACGAACCCATCGCGATCATCATCATACCTCTTGAAAACATCCGTCATCCTCTTCAGACTGATACAACTCTGCACAAACAGGTCGAAACTGATCGCGTTCTCGGCGCGTTTGTCGTACGTGCGGAAGAGGAGTTGGATGAAGGGCGGGGAGAGGGTGTAGCCGAAGGCGACGAGGGCGTTTGTGAATTCGGGGAGGGAGATGTTGCCGCTGCGGTCGGTGTCGAAGCGGTCGAAGAGCGTGCGCCAGGCCGCGAGAAATCCCCATAGATTGCTATATATCACGGGGAGGGGAAGGTTAGGGTTTTGTGGATGGTTTCGACATAAATAGGGGGGAAAAGAAAAGGGGGAATGGCCGTACCGGAATTCAGCAAATCCGATTGTCCCGGAGCGGTCTGTGTCGAACATCCGGATCATCATCCTGACGGTGTGCGGGTCGAAACTGGTGAAATCCCCGTTCACGAGCGCGTTCCGGAGCTCTTTTTCCGTCAGTTGTCCCGTGCCTTCTTTGTCGACTGCTTTGAAGAGTGGGAACAGAGAGGCGTCTTCGTCCGTTCGACCGCCGCCAGGAGCTGGTGTTGGTGGCGGGCGCGAGGATTGTGGAGGGCGGTTGTGGTGCTCTGTAGGGGGAGGGCCGAAGCCGTAGTTTGTAGGTGGTGGGGAGTTGCCGTAGCCGTGTTGGTTGTTGGGCGAGGGGCGGCGGCCGGTGTAGTTTGCGGTGGGGTGCGGGAGGTTGTAGGCGTCGTTGAAGGGGCGGTTGTAGGTCTGGGTTTGGACAGGCTGGATTGGTACTCGTTGTGGAGGGTTGTTTTGGTAGTACGATGACGGTTGTGGGTACGGCTGAGGTTGTGAGGTGGGTGAGGGTCGGGATGGAGGATGTGGGCTACGGGGTTTGTAGGAGGAAAGCATTTGGGCGGCCTGTATGAGAGGTGTTTAGTGGACAGGCACAGGATGCAGAGGCTCTATTCGAGTACCTGTTCAGGCTCGGCATGTCTAAAACATATTCGTAAGCATGAATCCAGACACATCATGCAGTCTGCGCAATGTCGGCGCAACGACGGTGCGGTACAGTACTTACGCCGGTAACGCATCTGGATTGTAGCCGCTGTTATATGCCATGGTAACGGAGTATGAAAACTCTTCACAGTGCAGTCTCCGGGGGAAAGGCCTTCTCGATGATATGAAGGCTTGCCGCAGCCTATGCGGCTGAGCCCCGTTCGATGATGTGGTGTTTGCGCAGGTCAGCTGGCAATGTAAGTTTGCTACCAGTCCTCAACCTCTATTTAGTGCTGAAGTACCAACAAGCAAACATTGCTCCCTGTTGTGGCTACTGCGTTTCTCGAGGCGTCAATTGCAGGGCAGGGTGAAGGTCTTCGTCAGTCGTAGTGGGGGTTGGAGGAACCGCTTCTGCTCCCTGGACCTGGTTAAGCTTAGGGGAGGATGATGCTTAGCTTCCGCGCCTACAGGGGTCATTGGTAGATCAGATCTTGCCCGAAGAAACCCCCTTGGAATTCAAACATCATGTGCGCAAGTCATCAGTCTGATCCAAAGACTACCAGTATGAATGGCGAGGGTGGTGAAGAAGAGTTTTGGCTATTTGGCTATGGGTATGCCCCTCCCGATCGTTACCACTGTTAGTACTGAACCGACTAATGCAAGAGGGTAGGAGCTTGATATGGAAACCTCCACCACATTACGGTACGCCCTCATCTAGAGGTCTCGGGCTGTTCCACGCGCTGAAGTAAGACATTGGTAGATAGACGAGTGCCTGGATATATTGAAGGCTACGTCCGCCGCTTCTGGCAGGTATGTGGAGCCTAATAGTATCCGGTTTGCCGCAGAGGGCTAAGATGCGAGGTTTAGGCCAGGTAAGGCGCATTCATGCTCTCATTGTGCAATTCACTAAATCGGAATGCAGCGAGGACCATCGGGGTACGCCAGAGACACCTGGCCGAGTCGTGACGCTCATCGAGCGGTCATTCTGGAACACGTTGGTAGATCACGTATGCCTTCATCAGCTATGACGGAAGCCACATGAAACTCACATCCGCTAGCATGCAAGTACCGAAGATCGTGTATGGGGAACGGCCTACCGGATAGAAGCCTCCAAAGTTTCCGAAGTTCAAGCCTACCTCGACATACGTGAGATTAACGGCTACAGCATTCAGTATACGCGTATCCACCCGGCGGACCCAAACTTGTCAGCGATTAGATGTATGGTCTACATTGGTCTTCCGAGTAATCCCCAATTTGTCGGTCCGCAGGATCCTCAAAAGCTTGCCGAGCATATATGGAATAGCAGAGGGCCGAGTGGGGAGAATAAGGAGTATTTATTCATGCTGGAGACAGCACTGCAGAATTTGGGTAAAGGCAGTGGTGATAGGCATGTGGAAGATCTTGCCGAGAAGGTTAGAGTAATCGAAACGACGCAGATGAGCCGTGGTGAGACGGTTGTCGGTAGTGATAGGGGCGAAAACAAAGCAGCAAAGGCTGTCGATCACAAGCTCACCAAGATCGGAAGCACACAGGAACAAGAAGAGGTGGAAAAGTTTCATTAGTAACGAGCTCATCTCAATTTTCTTCGTTCGCAACACGCTATGACCTTTGCAGGCCGCAAGCTATCTGAAGACATGGATTAAGCCCAGTGCCTCGAGTGATGTAACATTGCCAATAGAGCTGATTTTGATGAAGGGGAGACGTGCTGGAGCAGGGAGATGGTGCTGATTGTGCTTTTGATGTAGTGTTGTGCCAAGGAGAGATGACATGGTGAAAGTGAGGTGTGATGAAAGGTTTGGTATGAAATCCAATGGTAAGAAATCCACCATGCCCGAGTCTAACCGTGAGCGAGCTGAGATTAACAGCCACTTCGAGGTATCAAAAGAGAAGACAATGTGTGACTGCCATCGACCAGAATCACCATCGCTGAGATGAATCATTGAAGTGATTGAGGTGTCTGGCACTCAACATTGATCTGCACGACGTCAACCGTCCGCCGCCATCCGTCTAGAGCCATTCCATTCTGTTTTCGATCATTACTGACTTGTTCGCGTAGATCCCGGGCCTTGTTGGAATATCGTTTCTAATGGTTTACCAGCCTTGACGGCTGCCGCCACCGGAAGACCCCTGGTTGTCCCAACCGCCGGAGCTTCCGCCGCCTCCGCCAGAGTAGGACTGACCGCCGCCAGAGTAATGCTGACCACTACCATAGCCTAAAGGTAGTTAATAAAGTAGCCACAAGAAGCACCATGGACTGCTTGAAGCCACTTACCGCCACCGCCGCCGGAGCGACCTTGATCATATCCACTCCCACCACCTCCTGCATCATGGGATGAGCAACATCATTGAAGGTTCAGGTCACATTGGACGTACCGTAGCCGCCACCACCATACCCTCCTCCTCCTCCACCACGAGCGTTGTAGCCACCACGACCACCGAAGCCACCTCCTCCGCCGCCAGCGCCACGCTCGGAGGCCTTGTCAACGCGAATGGTTCGACCGTCGAACCTGTACGATATCAGACAAGATACTTTAGACATTGACTAAATGCGTTGGCAACGTACTCGACGTTGTTCATGGCTGAGATAGCAGCATCGGCATCTGAATCTTGGCCATAACGAACGAAACCAAAACCACGGCTACGTCCAGTGTCACGGTCTTTGACGACGATCTGATCGCGCTTATCAGATAGCTTTCAAAATGGATCGGAAGGTGGTGAGCTTACGGCTTCCTCGACTTGGCCAAATTCTTCGAACTTGGCGCGGAGAGCGGGATCGTCGGTGTGCCAGGCAAGGCCACTGATTGACAGTCAGTCGATCGAAATACTAGGAAGAAGCGGGTTTTCAAGTCCACTTACCCAATGAAGAGCTTGGACATGTTGGGCGGATGTGTTGTTCAGTCTTATCGAAGGTCCGGTCTGGCAAACGTCTCAACCACAATCTCTCACACCATACGCGCAGTCGCCATTGACAAACACACAGGACGGACACACAGAACGCAACGAAAGTACACTGAGGCAAGACATGACTGGTGATGAAAGCATGGGAGGTGAAGTGAGGATCAAATGGCAGCGGAGGTCTAAGAGCGACGGACGAACTTCTCAAGGTGTTTCCGTCGATGTTGATATTGGACGAAACTGGGCGAGATCGCACGACCAGTAGAGTCGATTCGATAGACGATTAAAGAGACTGATCTATCAGGTCGATCAGTTGAGGGATGATGAAAAGAAGATGCAGATGTTGAGGATGGTGGGGTTTTTGAGTAGTCGGGCAAGGTAGTGGCCGAAAAGTCTCTGTGATACTTTACGCCCCTCAGTAGTTTGGCGCTAAGTTGACTTCGAAGTGAATGTGCGAATGTACGAGGGTTGTGACGTCTGGCTGCGGAGCTAACTGACTTTGGCACGGTAAGCAAGCAATCGGATGGGGCAGCAGGTTTGAAGTGGGTGTGCGAGCTGAGCAGTAATATAATTCGGTCCTTCCCGTCTCACCACGAAAGGACCCCAATGATGAGTAAAGTATTTAAGCCTGAGGAGCAGTGCGTGGTGTGGATGGTACAAAGGTACAAAGTACAAAGCAAGGTGCGGTGTTCAAGTTGTTTTGCAGCGACAGTCTCACAGGACCTGGAAGAATTATGTGGTTATTGTAGCCATGCCTGCCCTGTACAACATCAGAGGCGTGCTGCCGTCTGTCAATAATTTAGATTGCTCTGATCGCTGCAATGCTTGTGCGATGATGCGCTTCCGGCAGGGATCAGAATACAACGGACCCTCGGACTTTGCTTCGCTTACAGATCAATATTTCAATATGAATGCAGCTCCGATCTGAATGCCTCTGCTCTCATGTCGCAATCCTTTGCTGTTGTTGTCCCCTCGTCGATGAGAAGGTTGGATGGCTGCACGTCAGGTTGCCTTCTTACATGTACTCGTATCTTGTCTACGGTCAGATCAGATCGCACGAGAGCTGCCTAATCGTTGGTGTAATCATGTGCCCTTGACTACTGAGCATCGCCGATGATTTCTGCACTGTCGATCCGACCAACCGAGAGCAACTTCGTCTCCGCGCTCTAGGGATATGGGGAATCTCAAACCATGCCCTGCCGCTGTTACGCACCTACCAGTACTCTATTGTTCGCACAGTGTCAGCATCGTGATAATGACGAACACCTTGGGTGCTATATCAGAACCATGAACGCGGAATTAATGATCGTGTATCTTACATGTATAACGTTGTGCAATAATGGAGGCTTTATGTTTAGGCTCTTAGTCCTTATCCGCGCCAGGACTGCAGATGCAGCTTCACTGAGCACTTTCAGATCCTACATTTTCTGTTCTATACGCGATCAATGCGTCCTCTCAGCTTGTATGCTGTGACTGTACCCAAAAGCCAGGAACGCCAGTCTGCCATGACTGCTCCTTTGAGCAACTGCTACACATGATCGCTACTTCTCTATGCTAACCACAACGATGCAAGTACACGGCCCTTCGCAAGTCATCGCGTCGTGGTCTCAGTTCTGATTGCATGATCTGCTAGGACCCACCCTGGAAGTCTTGATAACAAATGCCTAGCTGACATTGCATGCTGTGTTCGTCAAGATGCCATTGACCGGCGAGGGACACCGCTCGCCTCGAGATGCCATCAGAGCCTGGCTCTCGAAAGCGGACAATGGCAGTGAAGACAAACCCAAAGGGCGGGACAATACCCACAATATCAGAGAAGCGATCACGCAGGATGGGGAGGTATCACACCACAGAGCAAGTGAGTCTTCGGTCCAGTCAATGTATGGTGGCTTGGTGGCCACGGTCTCACACGGTTTACATTGCAGCTGCTCCACTAACCTTTCAACGCAGGAAGAGCGTCACCAAAGCATACTGCAGCCAATCTTGCCGAGCGCCTCAGATTACAGGCGCCATTTCGTACACTCGCATCTGTTGAGCACAGCGAAGACTGCCATGACCATTCGAAAGGTCATCAACGCAAGCGGAGACGTCGTTCGGCTTCTGAGAGTTCCTACCTTAAGCCGGCAGTGGCGGCTCCTACGGACCAGAGGACCGCGGATTCAATTAAGTGGTCCAGACGTTACGACACAAAAGGCGGATATCGTAACAGTGACAGCGATGTTCTAAACGATAATGATTCGATAAGTTCCAGTAGCTCTGTAGAGATTTCGAAAAAACCTGCGAAGACATATGAAAGAAGGCCACGACGCAAAACCCGTGAGGATCGCTACGAACCAAAAGTCAGCAAGAAGAATGAGGGGAAGAGTCAGAAGGATGGCAAGAGGTCTTCCAAGCGGAAGCGCATGCACAAGTCAGGAGCTAGACTTGTCTATGATCACGATGCGAAGAATGTTTCCAAAAATCGCCTAACTGTAAGCCTTATATCCTATTGGGTTGAGAGCAGTGGGTTTGGATCTAAAGCATCTACTGACGTAAGGCCCCTTTAGTTGAGACCAGCGCAAAGTCTGGGTCTCTTTAAAAAGGGGAGAGCGTCCTCACCGATCAGACGAGGATGTATGTTTTGAAGAAGACTTCTAGTCGTTCACAGTACCCATACTGCTCACCCACTGACCTCTTTCGTATGTAGTGCCAGATCTTGCTTTCTCCGAAATGAACTTTCTATCAAATCGCAGAGATAAGTCCGAAGAGCTAAGCAAACCTGCGGACGGAAAGAAACGGCGGGAGAAAGCCAAAGCTGCAGATGTCGAGGAGGAGATTTCGCGGTTCTTCACGTCTAGAAAGCAATTTTTGACGGAGACGGACTCGAATCCTCGACAGAAGCAGCTTCCAGGAGTCGCAGACTCATCTTATAGCGCTCATGAGCATAGGAAGCGCACCCTTCCGAAGGAGTCGGCTCAAAGACAATCCTCTTATCCCCCTGTCGGACTTCTTGACAAGCCCTTCCTTGGATTCGGAAACCGCGGGGTGCGCCCAGTTTCTCCTTTGGAGCCTCGTGGCCCGTTGTCAAAGAGTGCGCTCTCAGTAGCTCCCTCAGAAATAGGACAAGCTATATCAGGGCAATCCTCGACGTACTTCACTTGGTCAAGAAGCGGAATTCGATCGGAATCGCCACATCGAAAAAGCGTTAAGGATACGGCACCATCACTCGGATCTCCAGGAGTATCGGCCTCACTTAACCGCGCAATGCCATCGATTGAGGTGGGGCAGCTGGGCCAGGTTGGCCTTCACACGATGCGTTCGCCGGACAAGCAGCCCGAACTCTCACACACGCAACCTCATGGGTACCGCTCGTCCCTAGTAGAGGGCCTGGATCGACTTCACCCCTCGAATGGATCACAATCGCTCCAGTCGAGCCTAGCACTAGATGCACAAACTCCTAAAAAAGCGGTGAAGCCATGGAACAACGGTGAAAAGCCAGTCAAGCTAATCGGAGATGACAGAGACGAGCCAAGCCAACGTCTAGTGGAGATAGAAGACACAGCAACGAAAACTCCAATTCAAGATAACAAACCCATCACAGGCCATTCAGATGGTACTTTATCTCACTCAAATCAGCCAGAAGACCGACTGCAATCCCTCAGCTCTCTTCTGCGCGATTGCGAGGCCACGCTCTCTAAACTAGGCTCAACTGAATGCGATCCTTCGACCTTGCCACAAGGAAATGAATTAGGTCAATCACAATCCGGGAGTGTGACCGCAAGGAACAACCAACAAAGTCGCCCAGGCAGAGCGGTCACTGATTTTGATGCTGAAGAGTCTCAACGGTTTAATGATGGGCTACGAACGAGCAAACCGAGATGTCCAAATAAGAGCACGGGGAAAGAGTCTTATCCGATAAGCATGGGCAACGAAGGCTTTCGGCGTGATCAGAAGAGACTGTCTCGAGCCCAACTAAGTGCAGATCAGTTCGCGCCGCCAGCCCATCAAACCGATGAAGTACATCCTCAGTCGCAGGTCTCCCGCTATGGTGTAACCGCTTCGTTTCAAAAATCCGACGATCTTGAAGACTATGAGCAGCATAACGTTGGAGATCTGGCAGATCTGCTAGGTTGTAATCCGCAGCTACAATCTCCTACTGCGTACCCCAGCGCAGAACCTCGACAATACTCCCGCAATAGCTACCTCTTCGAAGCTCGTGGAGAAGACTGCAGCACTGGTGAAGTGGGTAGTTTGCGGCACACCACTAGATTCGATAACTGGGATCCACGTAACATACCTCACGATCTCGACAATTCACAGCTAGAAAATATTTATGAAGATTTCCCTACGAGTTTCGTAGACTTTCAAGGCCTTGAGATCGCTCCCGAAAGGCTTAAGGACCACTACTGTGTCGATTCCTTTTCTGGAAGAGAAATCGACAATGTAAACACATACTCAGAGGTCGACGTGGATCGGCTGGGGGACGCATATCCTCGTTTGTCTGTTTCCGATCACCGAGAAGACCATTCATTGTGGGCAGACGAAATTGCAGAAGGCAGTCCAGTGACTGTCGTCCAAGACAACGTGCTTGGTGAGGACCTGCTGGGTACTTGTGATAGGAATGCTGGAAGGAGGGAATCCCGTCTTGCTCAGAATATGGAATTGGACGAAATGCCAATGGCGAGCTTCTGGCGTCCTCACAGACTTTACTGACCTCATCGAGAGGTTTACGGTCAAGTTCTGTTATAGGTTAACTTGTTAAATATCTACTATGCGAGGGGTCGATATCTAAATCATCTGTCTTCTCGGTTTCTATCAGAGTTTTGTGTCTATGCCATGTTATGGGCACATGTCTTGCTTTCCTTCAAGGCTCACTGCTTATTTCCCAGATCCAAGCAATCCTCACCGTCCAGACGTCAATCCCAAACCCAACTAACTCATCCGCTTACTTCAAATCAAATCATTACCATCACCACATATCATTTCAGCGTTTGATACCAGATAGCTTAAGCGCTAGGGAAGATCTTCTCCGTTCACACGGACTGCCTTTCGACCTTACCACTCGCTGCGCCTCTTGACCTACTCGGACGTTGTGCGCCATGGACGGTCCGTTCCACCTGACATACCTTCACGATAACATCAGAACGCAGATCCAACAACCCAGTACTAAATCTAGCCTGGTAAGCTAATCACTATCCACCCACTAGTGCGGACGTCTAAAAGCTCACCGACCGTCCCAGACGAGCATAAATCCACCCATCCATAACCCACCACACCAACTACTCCCCCACAACCTCACCATTTCCCGTGTCCGCCAGAGCTCCGCACAACGATCTCCACCCCGCTCCTCATCAACACCCCCGCCAATCACAGCGAGCAACCGACCAAACCCGAAAACACCACCAAGCCTCCTTCCTCAAATCTATACCAGATGTAGCCCTCCTATCCGTTTGTCGCAAAATCACAGCGGTACGGCTCCGATCTTCGACGGCAGAAATATCTGGTTCTCGACGTGTCCGGTGCGCTTGATATTTTCGCGCGCGCGAGGCGTCTGCGTGATGGTGGGGAGAACGCGGGGAGGGAGATGGTGCTGGGGTTTGTGTCTGTGATGGGGGCCGTGAGAGGTTAGTGTAGGAGTTTAGGGGTTGAGATGGTGGTGCTGGAGCTGGGCTTGGAGCTGGAGAGGGAGAGGGAGAGGGAGTGATGGGGTAGTGGATTGGTGGATTGGAGTCCTGTGTGGGGGATTGACTAGTGGAGCGGGCGGAGGGGCCAGGGCAGTGGTTGGTGATGCTGAAGGGTTGGGGAGGGTTGGGGAGGGGATGAGTTGTTGGGTGCGTGAGGTTATGAGGGCGAGGGGATGATTGGGAGGGACGGGGACGGGGACGGTGGACTGATACGGTGGATTGATACGGTGGACTGATACGGAGGGGTATTTTGGTGGATGGGAGACAGGGGATGGGTTTGGTTTGGGTTTGGGTTTGGGCTTGGGGGTGAGGGCTTGGTTTGATGTCCATTGACGTAGAGATATCGTATGTGTACTTTGATGTCCTGTCGTGGCGGAGTCTGTACGTGTTGGCTTTTTCATCTCTTCCGATGGATGTAGTGGACCTACATTGGGTGAGGTGTGGACTTGGGTTCTCGTGAAGAACCCCTCTCTGCGAAGACTCATAAAAGGGGCGAAAGTTTCATCACGGAAACAGCGGTGGCGGCTTGGCCATATGAAGTTCTCTCAGATCTTGCTGTTTGTCTATTGTAGGTTATGTACGCTGATGGATCTGGTCGCCATCAAAGCTTTGTAAAGCCACGAGTGGAGTCTTGAAATTTCGAGCTCGTCCGGGGCGTCAGTTTCGGATCGGACGGGGGAAGTTTAACACTCGAGTAGCGTTTTGATTCAGTGTGATGGGCGCACACGTAGTTTTTGTCATGTATGGAGGGTGATCTGGAGATCGGATGAAGATTTGGGAGTGGTGGTTTGGATTGGATCGGAGGAGGGAGCTGATGAGGTTCGGGTTTTTGGGACATAGTTCTATGTATAGGGGGTGCTTGTATCGCTGATGCAGCGTCTGTACGCATATGGGTGCCCAAACTATACTGACAGGTTTGGTTGATCTGTATCGGAATATGTGACGATGCTGAAAGACATCGGCAGCTCGCTGGCCCTAAGCGAACCTCGGTTAAAACATTCGGAAGCGCGAGTTATCAGTGAATACCAGCGAACACTGTGTCTTTCACCCCAACTTTGAAGACTGTTTCTTGACGTCGCAAACACAAGATCGGACTTCCTTGCTGCCAGCTTTAGAAGCTCTCGAGGATCAACGCAGCAACTCGGGGCTGATACTTACGACAACCTCTTGCCCTAAGGTTCAACACTGACAGCGACCTTCTTATTGTCAAATACGCTGTTGTTGGGCAGTGCGTATCTGCTGTTGGGTAAGCTCTTCAGTACGTGTCTGCCATCTGTTCAGCTGCTGCAGCTGTACGGAATTTCGTTCGTTCAAGCTGATGATCTACCAAGGGGCGATAAGTTGAAACCTCAGTACAGCTTACTGCACAACATCTCGGTCCCGGAACTATTGCTTAGCCATGTCGTTCCCTTTCTTCCGAATCCCCATCGAGATCCGCGATCGCATCTACAAGCTCGTACTGACCTCCACCGAACCCGTTTGTGTGGTGAAGCAGAATCGTCACCACCGATGCCGGAGTGCGCTTCGTAGTGGTCGTGCTCTCAGACCAACAGAAGATCAAGACGACCGCAAGGTGCTGGAAGGCCACTCCCAACTTGCTATTCTGTTCACATGTCGTCAGGTTTACAACGAGGCCGTGCCAAACTACTACCATGTGAATACTTTCGTAATTCGAAACGTCAAGATCCTAGATGACTTCATTACCACCATCGGCGAAGCTTGTCGGAGAGAGGTTCGATCGATCGTATACTGCTCCATAACCATGACTAAGGCGTCCGCGAAACTCTTGCCGAAGTTGACAGGTCTTCGCAAATTGGAGCTTATCCTTTCTTCAGTACCGGTTGATCGCTCCCTGCATGAGCTCTGCGAGGGCATGGAGATCTTGAGGTCTTCAAGTTTCTTCAATCACACCGGCGTCGCAAACTGGATTGGGAGTTCGAGACCACGATCAATCTGTTCTTGAGCGAGCGTCGTCGGATTTGAGAGCGCTGGGAGAGGTCTGGATGAACTGAATGTGAATTTTGCCAAGGAGATCTACCTTTAAAGGTAGGGTACAGCCTTCTTTTCGTCGCTGTATCTTTCACGCTGACTGACAAGGCAATGCCTGCCGTTCACGCTTGAGTAGATCTCCATGGGCTCATGAACATCGGCAGGTTTTTGTGCTATTCTGGATCTTGATTTTCCCACCTTCCTCTTATTTCTTTGACATCAAATCCGCATAATTCCGCCTTCGACACGATCGCTTTGGCCTTTCCAACGACAGGCACATCAATCATCTTCCCATCCAGCGTCCAGGCGCCTCTTCCTTGCTTATCAGCTTTCTCATCCGCAATGACTACCCTCATTGCCCAGTCTACCTCCTTTTCGTCGGGTGCGAACGCTCTTTGCGCAATCTCCACCTGACTGGGGTGGATGCACTGCTTCCCATTGAATCCTAACCCTTTTCCTCCCAAGCACTCTTCTTCCAGCGTCTTCTGTCCAGCTTCTCCTTTGTACGAAGTACATACCAAATCAATAGTACTCGGCATGTTATGTGCACGACATGCTGTTGCTATCGCCGACCTTGCATATAAGAACTCCGTGAGTGAAGGTGTGCGTGTCAGTGAGAGGTCGAGAGCGAAGTCCTCAGCGGCGAAGATGAGGCCAGCAAGGTATGGTGTCGCTTTACATATACTAGCGAGGTCTGAGAGTGCTTTTGCAGACTCGATGAGGGCAAGAAGCTTAATCGGGGGTGATTCAGGGGGGGACGACGATGGAGGAGATGGATTTCGCGAGGGAAGAGTATGCCGGATCACATCCGTAATGAAGTGTAGATCAGATGCGGAGTTCACCTTAGGTATGACTATCGTGTCGAGGTTGGTTGCTTTGAGCTTCAGAATCTTAGTATTTCTACGTCCCAATCTAGACGCAGACTCTCAAAGGTTGCCTACCACTTCTGTTAGGTCGTCAAGAGCGAGACCGCTTTCTACAGCATTGATTCTGACTGCTTGCTCTCTGATACCTGCCACCCGCGGCCGATCTAACAATTTGCGAATGTTCGACCGTGCTTCGGCTTTCTTGCCTGGGGTTACGGAGTCTTCGAGGTCGTAGGCTACGCAGTCTGCTGACAGGCCTCGGGATTTTTCAAGCATCTTCTGCGACGAGCCGGGGACTACATGAAGGTATCAGCCATTGCAAAGATCCCAAGAATGGGCATGCAAGCCAAACCGTCAGACTGTCAATAACCTACCGTAAAGCAGTGCTCGTCGAATGACAGAAGAGGTAGAAGCCATTGCTGCGTACAATTATCGAATCTCGTTACTCAGGTGTGTGATGGCATGAGGTTTGCTCTATGCGGCAGGTCGATATACAGACGCATTCGTGAACTATGTACAAAAATCCAAGGGAGTTTTCCATCACGAAGGACTTGTTGCCGAGCTGCCACCGCATAGCCCTGGCCGACCCACGGCAAGCTCCGAAGCCAGGGTCCTGCAATGCTTGCTTCACTTTAGACTTACGTAGCCCTATACGATACGTTCAACAAGTACAATCACCACCCATCATGGATCAGCCAACGAGGCCTGGTGACTTGAGCTGGCGCCTCAGCTCCCATCCGATCACTCTACTCTGTTTTCTAGGCTTTAGGACATGTAAGAGACCCTCTAAGGGCTTACAAGCCATGCACCAAAAGTTGCAAGCTGACATCGCGTGTACGGACAGCGAGTCTCCTAGTTTACCTCTTCGGCCTCCTCTTCACAAACAACTTGTACGTACGCCTACTTTAGATCCGCCAACCTCTCCTCCTCCCCGATTCCCAGATCTCCAAGCCGGCCATCCACGCTAACACCCTCCCTCCAGCGTCCTAATCTTCATCATAACAATGCTCCTCCTCGCAACCGATTTCTACTACCTCAAAAATATCGCCGGCCGGCGCCTCGTGGGCCTGCGCTGGTGGAACGAAGTCAACACGGGCACCGGCGACTCGCACTGGGTATTCGAGAGCTCCGACCCCAACACGCGCACCATCAACGCGACGGATAGTCGGTTCTTCTGGATGGCGCTATATGTGCAGCCGTTGTTGTGGGTCGCGCTGGCGGTTGTGGCGATTGTGAGGTTTTCGAATCCGATTTGGTTGAGTTTGGTTGGTGAGTCACTGCTTGCTGTCTATGTCTTTATGGGGGCTTGAGCAGGGGGACGTTGGGGTTGATTGAGGGCTGATTGAGTATGGTGATAGTGATTGCGTTGGTTCTTACGATTACGAACACGTTGGCGTTTTCACGGTGTGATAAGTTTAGTCAGGCGTCGAACTTGGCTTCTAGTGCCATGTACTCGGGGGGTTTGGCCAGGAATATTGCGGGTGGTATCTTCAGTCGGCTTTTCAGGCGTTGAGTAAGGTCGGCGATGGTACTGCAGCTACTTGTGTACAGGAGAAAACTAGATTCATGACAACTGATCTCACTAAAGTTCTTCTCTTATACAATACTAACACGACTGATCGAGACTTCTCCAGAAGCTAGGCTAAGCCGGAAAAGAGTCGTCAGGTCCGTCACAGACAAGACGTTAAAGCACTCAGAAGACAGAATCAAGGAGAGGGTAGAACAACCTGGTCTTGCTGAGCCACTATGACTTGATGCTGCAAGCAGAGTGTGTGCTTCTCCCTCAACGAAAGTCTCATCTAAAACCGAGCAACAGCATTTTCGAATAAAATGACAAGGTCTTGGGTTGAAGTGATAGAGAATGACGAGCAAACGTGTGGGGAATTGGGAGGCTGCGGATGTGATTACAAGAAACCAAGTCATTTGCCAACGACTCTTGGCCGTGCATACCCCATCTCTTATCCATCCACGTGCACAATCATCTCTACCTTACAGACACCTCCCTCAAAGTCCTCAGGGTTCTGCCATCTGCGACGAATAGCGCTGCAAAACACTCTCCAGTCCTCGGGTCTCCCTTTCCGTAGACGAAGCTGTTCACGATTCCATGGGAAGGTGACTGAGATCTTGGTGATCTTCATGGTTGAAGGGGCTTGGACTTCGCACTCGGAGACGAGGACTGGGAAGAGAACCTGAAAGTCATGGCAAAGGCCCAGGTTGACGAACGCAGGGGCTACGTCTGGCTGGTTGCTGACTCTGACTGACAGGGTGGTGCCGTCCATGATTGTTTTGGAGAGCAGCCCGAGGGCCTCGGAGCTTGTGCCTATTGTATTACGTCTCGCGCTATGAGAAGTCACCTCAGAGTCCAAACCCGGCGTCTCCCGCTTCACTGGTTTAACATCGGGAACGGTAAGATCCACAAGCTCTCTTTTTAGAGCGCGCGGAGGCAGATTATTAGGGGGCTGAGGACTGATGGGCCGTCTTGAAGCCCGCGCTAGACGGACATGGTTGGAATCGCGGCGCGGCGGTTTGCCATAGCTTGGGTCGGGTGACGAAGACTTTACGGCACCTCTATCAAGCCGCTTGGCGCGTTTATTCAGATGGTCCTGGTCTTGGTTTTCTCTTACGCGACGCTTAGGTCGATGTGCCCTGGAGTGCTTCGGTCCACCGGCTTCCCCTCCAGGCGAGCCGGGTGACGAGAGAGGTTCATCTACCTCCGGACTGGGTGGTCTAATTCGAGTCATCTGGCAAATACCTGTTAGCCTGGGTTATTCGTTAGATCCACAATCCCTGGACGAAAACACCTCTCCGCCTCTCACACAATTCGACCTCCACTGGAAAAAATCTCCAATGATTCTCCGAAGACTGGCACCTGTCAGTCATGAATCTCACAAGGGGCTTGAACGAGACATACTAGGATTCTTCATTATTTGCATCTCTAGGATAGAGCAACCCAATAGAGGGCTCAGTCACTAAGAGATGGGGGCGCGGACCTTCACCGAAGTATGCCGCACCATGTTTCTTAAGGAATCCTTTTACAAGAGCTGTGAACTTCTCTCCATCTTCCTTGCGGACATACTTTCGATGTGGCTTGTCATGGTACTCTATAAATTTGCGCTTGAACTCTTTCCGCACTTGGGTAGCAGGCTTGAAATCCAAGAGATCAAGATAGTAATCGTAGCCAACTCTGCGGTCGGTCTTGGGAATGTATAACCCTTCTCTCTGTTTCGGCGATTCCATCTCTGCAACTACTTAGATCTGTCCAATTTACATAAGCGCGTCTGACTTACTAGAGAACTCTTGGATAGACCCGGCGTTGTACGCTGCGTGGCGTGGTAAGGCTAGCGTCAGGGTTATCTAAGTTTGGGTAGCGAAAAACAGTCGGAGCGCTGGTGATCTTCGAACGCTCTGAAATGAGAGCCAGGTGATTCGAAAGGCTTCGAGAAGCAGGATATTGAGCGAACTTCGGCGTGAGTCGAGGTACGTTGTGTGAGCTAGAGTGGCGAGATCACAGAGAGGTAAATGGCATACTCAAGCCCTAGGCGCATGGAGCGACTAAGCAGCCGACGGTTTTCCGCGTTTTCAACTCTGCAAAATCAAAAACGAACGAAGATACTATAGAGTCCAACTATAGGTGGGCTGAGTTCCTACTGATACTCTCAGCATCTTACCGCATCCAAATTGAAGACTTTCATCTTTATCTTATGCAGACAGAACACAAAGGCGTGGCAATGACTAGTTATGTATATTGCATCATTCATCGATTATTGGGCCTAAGAGCCTGCAGCAGTTAATCATCATGCTCCTAGCGAATCCAACGCGCCTCTTAATTCCTTAACCGCAGTCTTTACGTCTTCAAAATTTAGCGCCGAAATGGCCCATCTAGCATGCTTTTGCGCTTTCAAAATCGCTTCTTCATCAGCTACAAAAGTTGCTGATCCGCTGGCCTGTTCTGCTGGTGGCAGATACGGCATAGGACTGTGCGGTTGTGATGAAGGATGCCGCCTATAGTGTTCGTGGATGTTGGGGTTTGGCAACTGAGGAGTGACAGAGGGCTGTTGAGGCTGATAGACCGGCTGATCTGAACGGCGCTGACTATATGCACTCGACTGATCCAAAGGTGGTGGAGGAAATGACTGAAAAGCATCCGTGGGCTGAACATCTCGTTGACCCATTACTGGAACCGTCGAGGATGATGGAGGGAGATAAGGCGAACCTGGCATGGTGAAAGCAGGTGAAAATGACCTATCTTCTGGTGGCACCGTTGGCTGATTGAGTGCACCTAAATCAGAAGTAAAGGCAGGGACGCGAGGGAAGTATCCACCGCCTTCTGAGGCTTTCCGTTCAGTCGAGGAAGATTCCAGTGGAGACACATCAGCACCCGAAGCAGCGTTGGTGTAATAATCCTCTCCATTGGTGTGGTCGGCTGGTGACCTTGAGGCGACTGTAGAAGGATGTGGGAGAGGATGACGTGGTACGGAAGAAGCTCTCGACGGATGAAGAGATTCATCGAGGGAGGAACGCTGAGCCAGACTATGTTGCAACCTATCATGATCGTCTGGCACGTCCTCGACAGATGGTTGCCAAGACTCCCGTGAGCGAGCATCACTCCCAGAAGTTCCGTTCAGGCTCTGTATTTGCGGATCGTTCGGATCGTTCGACGGCCGCTCCTGTTCAGGTGAAGGGTCCGGGACTGGATTCGACAGGTTAGGATCTTCCCCGGCTTTGAGCGCCTTTGCGATGCGCAGAGCATGATATTTCGCAAATTTGATCTTCGATGCTATCTCGGGATCGAGTGGACCCCAGATATGGAGTAGGTCGAGAAATGTTGCGGAAGCTTGGAAGGTGTCTGCGGTTTGTCTGAATAAGAATCAGCCTCATAAAGTCATCGTGAAAGCTGTTGGATTGCATATATTACCGAGACGTTTTGTTTGCTCTGACAGCGTTATCAGCCCTCTGAAAGGTCTCCAATCCGAATTGCTCAATATATGCCTGGCCGGCAACATCATCCATAATGGCATCATTGCCTGCATTATCTGCTTTTGTCTACTCACATGTTATCGAGAATCCCAACTATTACTGTGCACTGATGATAGGGCACACCTGCTCAAGCTTGTCCATCAGGTTTGTGGTGTAAGCCAGACTCTCATCATCTGTGTTGTGCAAGCCCTTTGATAGAATATGATTGACGATCCAGTAGTAACCTGTGTAAAGTTGTGTCAGCTTCTATTACGCACGACTTGAAGAACTTGGCACCTCACACCAGTATGCCACCACTGGCTTTGCTTTCTCAACTTGTGCAGCTCGCTGGACAAAGCGCAAGATATCTGCCGATTTCAAGCTGCCGAGAATGTTTCCAGCCATGACGTCGGAACGCTTGTTCCCGCTCGACAATCGACAAAGATTTGAATCAAGATATGACTTCCAGGTGTCACTTCGTCTTGGGATGAGTTGTGGAGGGACGTTTTTCTCATCAAAAGAAAAGTACCTTAGACGATGACGCGGAACCCTTGTCACGCTAAGCCCCGCGTTCACGAGGCGGGAGCTAAGACATGCGACGGTGGCCTCAAACCATGTTGACAGATTGGCAAACAAGCCATTGCTGGCTACATAAAGTAATCGGCGAACTCTCTCCGAACTTCATTGTCATTATCTTCTACGCTTATCATGTTTTACACCTATGGTCTCAGTGCTGTAGCAGCAGGCCTGTTGCTTGCGCTTCCGGCCAGTGCGGATGGGATCTACACCAAAAGCTCCCCAGTGCTGCAAGTCGACGCCAAGAGCTATGACAAGCTCATTGCTAGGTCAAACCACACTTCCGTATGTCTCCACAGCTTCTCGGCTTTGCGCGTGACTGACTCTCTATCAGATTCTGGAGTAAGCCTTGCCAATCCGCTACGAAAGTAGGGCTTCTCACCATCCTGACTAGATTCTACGCTCCATGGTGCGGTCACTGTCAGAATCTTAAGCCAGCTTACGAGAAAGCCGCCAAAAGCCTGAACGGTCTTGCTAAAGTCGCTGCTATCAATTGTGACGACGAACCCAACAAGCCTTTCTGTGGCAGCATGGGGGTGCAAGGGTTTCCTACGCTCAAAATTATCAGACCATCAAAGAAATCTGGTAAGCCTGTTGTCGAAGACTACCAAGGCCCAAGAAGTGCAAAAGGCATCGTCGATGCGGTGATAGATAAGATACCAAATCATGTTAAGAGGGTTGGAGATAAAGAGCTACACGACTGGTTGAGAGAGGGTAACAACAGCAGCAAAGCGGTATTATTCAGTGGCAAGGGAACGACGAGCGCATTGTTGAAGTCGCTAGCTGTGGACTTCCTGGGAGGGATTCAGATCGCACAGATCAGAGATAAAGAGAAGGCGGCTGTTGAGATGTTTGGCATTACCGCTTTCCCAACTTTCGTTCTCCTGCCAGGCGGTGATCATGAAGCGATTGTCTATGACGGCGAGATGAAGAAAGAGCCCATGACTGCATTTCTCAGCCAGATAGCTAAACCTAACCCAGACCCAGCGCCCCAAAAAGGTAAAATGCCAAAGAAGTCAAGCCAAGACGAGAAGAAAGAGCAGAAGAAGTCAGCCGAAGACTCATCATCTTTCTCGGCCGCGTCTTCGTCTCATGCTTCGTCTGAAGCTTCAGAAGCAGCAGCTGGTGCAACAGCTATCGTCGTCGAAGATGCAAGCAATCCCACCGGATCTCCCGACCCTATTGCTACCCCTGAAGACGTCCCTACTCCTGCGGCAATGCCAGACGTTCCGCCGCCTATCCCTACCCTGTCAACTCAGGAGGAGCTACAGAGTACGTGTCTTGGTGCAAGATCTTCAACGTGCCTGTTGGCTCTCCTCCCTTCACACCACGACGCGAGTACCGTGTCGCCAGAAGCCGCTACCAGTGCACTCGCAAGCTTGGCAGCGCTAGCTAAGAAGCACGCAGACCGCCATGCCAAAATTTTCCCTTTCTATGCTATACCAGCAAAGAATCCTGGTGCAGAACATATGCGGGAAGTGCTAGGATTGAAAGGTGATGGTGAGATGGAGCTTGTGGCTGTAAATGCGAGAAGAATATGGTGGAAACGGTACGAAAGGGAAGGTTATGGGATCGATGATATCGAAAGTTGGGTTGATGCCATCAGGCTGGGTGAGGGAAAGAAGGAAAAACTACCGGATGGTATAGTGGCAGAGGAGGAGGAGAAACATGAGGAGCATGATGAGCTGTAAACAATCAAATTATTCGAAATTTCTGAGCTAGCGAGGAAATGTCATGCATGCATAGGGTTTCTGATTCTGATTAGCATATCTGTGAATGTTTTCATGGGGCATCTTCGGAGACTGCTTACGAGTTAGATGCTCTTTTCCCGCACGATTTACCAAGGCAATCACTACCTTTCAACACGCTATAGAACGGAAATTGTGATCTATTTCTCATATCTAAACGGTGTCTCTGTCCTATGTAAGAGCAAGATAAGGTCGGCAAAAAGATTCTACGACAACAATAGGAAACCTGAGGCGAACCTAGCAGATGACGAACTCTCCAAAGATTCGAGTCTGGCCCCTTAACCCACTCGGCCATGTTGTCACTGTGACCAAGCCAATTTTTGTGTTTGATGACCTGCGACACAATAGATATTTGATTCTGTCTTCTCGACCACTCGAACATGCTGTCAAATTTGTTTGTATCCGCAATGTTTGCAAACAAGGCCAAGACAGCCCGGGTTGAAAGTCGCATATGGACTGCCACGCTACTCAAGGCTGGCATCGTAATCGTCCAAGGCCCCGTTAGCGTCCGTCTCGAAGTTCCATGTTGTTTGGGACCAGTTCCGCTTCTTGAACCACTCCGTCCCATAAAACAACTGACCTTCGGTCGGTCACTACTAAAGTACATGCTGCGATACTCGACAAAACTTTCGTGTCTCTGGTTCTTTGGTAGCGTCTAGATTTGGCCTTCGACACACCTTGTCCAGCCTAGTCAACGGACTCCTCCGGCTCGAGCAGAGTGTCTAACCGCCTTGCAACTCATGCTCTGCTGTACAGCCAAGTGATATGACTGCTTCTCACACCTCGTTTCAAGTTTATCAAAGTACTTCGTACACTCGAGAACCACGTATCGTCTTCTGTTCTGAGCAAGTAACGAAGCCATCATCACCATAAAACAGCCCACCTCCTGCGGTGGAAACCGAGAACATCGTGATCAAAGTTTGGTCCTTCACGATGGCGTCGATTATCAAGAAGAGGCAGGGCTTCGTGAACAATGATGGATCATATGATGGGGATAGTGAGTGGTGGTGGTACTCTCCAGTGAGTCTACCACAACCACTCGAACACTATTTATCTAACACACGAAATACCAGACTGCATCAGCAATCAAGTGGGCGATTATGGCTCTCATCTTCTTCCTCTTCCTCGCCTGGTTTGTCGGTGGCTACTATCATGCACAACGACGAATGAAGAAAGGGCTACCTCCCTTGGCTTACCATCGAGTACGCTTGATGTATTTCTTCATCTGTAAGGAAGATCATGCTAAGAGTATCAGTGGCTCCTTCCACGTTCTCAACGCGCACGTTTCGAACCACATCTGGTGCAACCGCAGAACCAGTTCTCATTCTATCAAGCTCACAACGGGGACGGCGATAGCTACGGGATGCATGCTTTTCCTCCTCCAGGTGAGTAGGATGCCTTCGCCGTTGTTGTTTCTATTGCTGACTATGAAGCTTACAACCCTCATCACGTTCCGCCACCGACATATCAACCACCTGTTGGTGCCTCGAAGGTCAACCCTTTACAATCCAGTTACAGTGCGCCTGCACCATTTGGAGATTCGTCGAATATGTCTCAGCAGAACGAAGGGATTGCAAATACCACAGCGCAAACGCAGCCACACACGATAGGATCAAGGAACCCATTTCAGTAGTGGAATGGTCGATATTGAACCATAAATCATAGGCAACCTGGTGGGTTTGATGATCAACCTGAGCATTCGTGTGGCGTCGGCGTAAAACATACTAGCAGGAAACGTTGTAACAGGATCAGTCATCTCTTTATAAGCATCTCGTCAGGTTCAGCAACAGAGTGTAGGTTAGGTGGTTGGCGAATCTTCGTTTAAAGGCAACGGTAGCTATATCATAAGTATATTTATCCGATATCCATGGCGTCTTCATCTTCCTCTATGGATACATGAGATACTGTATTATTATCATGAACATCAGGCGCAGAGCCATTCCCCAAAGCGATTCTCCCGTTGAGATGAGAGCCCTCCGATGCTCTCACCTGATTTTCGCGTGCTCTTGCCCTCGTCTCGATGATGGCTTTCCTCACATTGTCCTGCTCCTGTGGAACGGATAGTGACTGCGGAACATTGTAAAGAATCATCTCACTACTTGTAGTTGGCCGGTCGCTGTGTGAGAGCACCGATTTGGGGATCTTCGTTAATCGCTTTTCGATATCCGGTAAGAAGATCAGCTTCTCCTCCTCAGACTCGGTGCCTGATAACTCATCGTCGAGGTTGTAGATGTAGACTTTGTCCTTGGTGTTGTCTAATTGCATTGAATCGAGACCGGCTTCAGCGCCCTTTGGCCCTTCCTGTGCTGGCTGGGGGACTGGGAAGTATAATCTGCCATGATTCTCTGCGTAATAGGGTCAGAACCTTACCAGCAGGATATGGAGAATATAAACGTACCAAGGTTGAGCGCATTGAACCTCTTTGCAAGTCGTTGTTCGTTTTCGAGATTGTCTTCAGCATGTCGTTTCTGTCCGTGTTGTGCTGATTCTACTTCCATCTGACGACCATCCATTCTCCATTCCACCTCACCCCACCAGGCTACCTCTGTCAGAATCCCCTTCAAGGACCTGAAGCTCACTTTACCGAATTAAACGTGTTCACTCTGTGGATCGATGTGAATCACATCTGTCTTTGAGTCGACGCTCGCTTGATGCGAGTGGTGGAGATCTTCAGAAGTCGCGGGCTTGGGTTGAGTCACAGAAGTTTCTCGAGAGTGAAGGTGTTCCGCACCAGCTCGGGTTTTGAGCTCCCAGTGTGCCGCACTCAAATACTCGCACCTCAACCTCTCAGAAGATACTACAAAATGACCGCGACCACGAATGGAGAGATGTGGACCGCAGTGCGCGTGCGAGACACATTCCTGGATTACTTTAAAAAAAATGGGCACACTTTCGGTGGGTTCGGTTCGCAGGGAGGTTCACAGATCTGATATTGACCTGCTGCCATATCAGTACCCTCGTCCTCTGTTGTACCACTCTCGGATCCTACTCTACTGTTCACCAATGCTGGCATGAACCAGTACAAATCGATTTTCCTTGGCATTGTTGACCCTCAGTCGGATTTTGCTCAGCTCAAGCGTGCGGTCAACTCGCAAAAGGTACATGTTCCAGGTAGTGTGACTGACACGAGGCTAAGCTGAGGCAGTGTATCCGTGCCGGAGGCAAGCATAACGTATGCGCAAATCTCCTTTGGGGTTGGCCATTACTGAATCCTGTAGGACCTCGACGACGTGGGCAAAGACAGTTACCATCACGTGAGCATTCGAAGCTCATGTTGCCGCGGGCCAAAGTACTTATGATGATCGTAGACCTTCTTTGAGATGCTCGGGAATTGGAGTTTTGGCGACTATTTCAAAGAACAGGCAATACATTTCTCCTGGGACCTTCTTACGAGAGTATATGGCCTGGACCCTGATCGTATCTATGTCACGTACTTCGAGGGAAACAAAGCTGGGGGACTTGAGCCAGACAATGAAGCCTGGAAGTTATGGAAGAGTGTTGGAGTTGCAGAAGATCACATTTTACCCGGCAACATGAAGGATAACTTCTGGGAGATGGGCGATCAAGGCCCTTGTGGTCCATGCAGTGAAGTTCATTACGATCGGATAGGAGGCCGAAATGCTGCACATCTTGTCAATCAGGACGATCCCAACGTCCTAGAGATTTGGAACAACGTGTTTATTCAGTACAATCGAGAACCTGACAGGTCGCTACGCCCACTTCCTAACAAGCACGTTGATACTGGACTCGGCTTCGAGAGGCTGGTTTCAGTTCTGCAAAACAAACTTTCAAATTACGATACCGATGTATTTACACCACTTTTCAAGACTATCGAAGAGATCACCGGCGCACGGGAGTATAGGGGAAAATTCGGTGATGACGATCCGGATGGTATCGATACTGCTTACCGAGTTGTAGCTGACCATGTCCGGACGTTGACTTTCGCTATATCAGATGGAGGTATACCGAATAACGAAGGTCGAGGTTACGTCGTACGGAGAGTACTGCGAAGGGGTGCTCGTTATGCCAGAAAATATTTCAACACAGAGATAGGAGACTTTTTCTCAAAAATCGTCCCGACCTTGGTACAGCAGATGGGTGATATGTTCCCGGAGATTAAGAAGAAGCAGTCAGATGTGATGGAGATTCTGAATGAGGAGGAACAGTCATTCTCGAAGACTTTAGATCGCGGGGAGAGGCAGTTTGAAAGTTATGCACAACAATCGAAACTACGAGATTTAAAGAAGCTACATGGTGCAGACGTATGGAGACTATACGATACGTTCGGTTTTCCCGTGGACCTGACCAGATTGATGGCGGAAGAGCGAGGCCTGGAGATTGATGACGTAGAGTTCGAGGATGCTCGACTGAAAGCTAAGGAAGCCAGTAAAGGGGAGAAGAAAGAGGCAGCACACCTAGTCAAGCTGGACGTGCACGACCTAGGCAGTTTGGCGAAGATGCAAGACGTGCCTAAGACAGACGATAGTGCAAAGTTTGGAAAGGGCAATATTACGGCGCAGATCAAGGCGATCTATCACGCAAAGAGCTTCTTGAACAGCACAGAGGAGATACCCGAAGGTGAACAGTTAGGCTTGATCTTAGACCGGACAAACTTCTACGCGGAACAAGGAGGCCAAGAATATGACACTGGCAAGATTGTTATCGATGGCGTTGCTGAGCTTGATGTACAGAACGTACAGGTCTATGCAGGATATGTCTTACATACAGGCCATGTCAAGTATGGTGGCCTTTCTGTTGGCGACGAAGTTATCTGCGAGTATGACGAGCTGCGACGGTGGCCAATCCGGAACAACCATACCGGCACGCACATACTCAATTACGCTCTGCGAGAGGTACTTGGAGATGGTATAGACCAGAAAGGTTCTTTGGTCGCAGCAGATAAGCTACGATTCGATTTCTCTCATAAGGCCAGCATTTCAGACTCAGATCTGCAAAAGATCGAGGACGAATCGACGAGCTATATCCGCCAGAATTGCGGCGTATATTCAAAGGATGTATCGCTCTCAACAGCTCGAGAGATTGAAGGCGTCCGCGCTATCTTTGGCGAGACATATCCCGACCCAGTCCGAGTGGTGTCCGTGGGTGTCGAGGTTGAGGAGCTACTTAAGAACGTCAAGGATCCTAAATGGAGAAGAGTCAGTGTTGAGTTCTGTGGTGGTACGCATGTGCAGAAGACTGGTGACATCAAAGACATGATCATCGTCGAGGAGAGCGGTATTGCTAAGGGTATTCGGAGAATCATTGCTTTCACCGGAGAAGACGCTCACAGGGTGCAACGGGAAGCAGAAGAGTTCAGCGAGCGCTTGACGAGACTTGAAAAGATGCAGCATGGACCGGCCAAAGAACAAGAAGTCAAGACCACTCAAATTGACCTGAATCAGTTGACCATATCTGCAATCACGAAGGCACAGTTCCGAGAACGGTTCGCCAAGATACATAAGCAGGTCCTCGACGAGCAAAAAGCGCAACAGAAGGCCGAGTCGAAGAAAGCTCTCGATACCATCGCCGAGTACTTCGCCAAATCAGAGAACAAGGAGAAAACGACTCTCGTCACAAAGCTCCCAATCTCCGCGAACTCGAAGGCGGTGAGCGAAGCGATAAATCATGTCAAAAGCAAGAACAAAGACAAGACGGTGTATCTCTTCGCCGCAGATGTCGGGGAAGGTAAGGTTGTACATGGATGTCACGTATCAGAGGTAAGTCCTTCTTCCTCAAGCTTCCCCACGGAGATGACCTTGCTGACACCATCGTAGGAGGCGAGCAAAAAAGGTGCATCTGCCAGTGACTGGGCAAACACTGTCTCCGGTATAGTCGGAGGCAAAGCAGGAGGCAAAGCACCTACCAGTATAGGCAACGGCACCAATGTCGACAAGGTCGACGAAGCTGTCGAAGTGGCTGGAAAGTATCTTGAAGCATTCCATTTGTAAAAACTACTGCCCAAGCCCTCAATGGCGTGTTCTTCTGTTCCCGTCACTCTGCGGCTTGTCCTTCTCGTGTATCGGCGGACTCGATATGTGCTAAGGTGTAGCACCTGGCCGGCTTTTTACCGGCCCATGTAGAGTTAGAATACTAGAAAGTTGTCCTTGATTCAACTCAGTCTGAACATCGCGCGTCGTCCACCGCATTGGGTCCAATCGTTGTCGTTGATGACCACCACACTAATCTTCACACTGCCTTGTCGAACCGTCAGACAGCACAGTCTACCTCTACGTCTTTCTTTACCGACTGACAAGACCGTCCACCCTGACACCTATCTGCACAACCGGTCCAGCTTCGCAGATTCCGCCATCGCAATCCCTCCACCCCACGCCATACAAGACTCGCATCCACCCTCGACCACAGCTACCCACTCCCCTCCTCCTCGTCTTCACTAACACCCTCCCCTCCCTCCAGTACTCTCACCTCCCTCAACCAATCTCCACCATCTCCCATCTCCCATCTACAACCACCCAACCTCCTCTATCCGATCCGATCTTCTTCCGGCGTAACACCCACCGGAACGAGCAACTCCACGTCCAAGCAGAAAGAAAGAAAGAAAGAAAGCGCAAAGTAAGAGAGAAATCGTAGACCAGACGATAGGGAGAGTGGAAGTGGAAATGGAAGTGGAAGTTTGAGTTTGAGTTCGAGCGAGACACTGTTGATTACGGGGCTGGAGATTAGATTTTGAAGGGTGGGTGTGGGTATCGAGCGGCCGGGCGGGGCGGTGGATGGTGGCTAGTGGCTAGTGGCTAGGCGGAGAGCGATGAGATTGGGGTGTGGAAATTGGGGGGGGTAGAGCGCCGGTTGGGCTGAAAGTGCGGGGTGTATCCCGAGAGCGTTGATGAAGGATACAAGGTACGCTGGCCACTAGAGAGCGTTCGCTCGATCAGGTCAGGTCAGGGAGAGAGGCGCTAGAGTTTGAAAAGGGTCGAGGCAAACGTTGGAAGGAACAGGAGGGGGACCATCCGGTGGGGCGCTGTTGGTTGTGGGGGTGGAAGAAGGTCGCGGTTTGGAGGGGGAGTGGTGCGGTATGAGGGGATCATGGAGGGGTTTGAAGGCTGTGGTATGTGGGCATAGCTGTCAGGTGGCTGTGTCAGGGGCCGAGGGTTGCAGCGAGAGAGATGTGGCGAGGTTAGGGCTGAAGACATTCGAGGTGGCGTGGATTTTGCCGAGGGTTTTCTTGCGCAGACTACATGTACTGAGGAGCATTCAGCGCGGGAAGAGGGCGCTTGGGTTCAGGGTGGATTCAATAGGGCCGAAGCGATGCTCTATCACAGTTTGGTAGGGAAGAGGTTTGAGGAAGAGGTCGTTGGGTATGATACCGCAGAGTTTGTTTTGTGAGTTACTCTTTTACTAGGTACGTAGTGGAGTTATTGTGTAGTGAGTAAGAGAGCGTTTTTGGCGGCTCTTGGTACGGAGAGGACATAGATGTGGTCAAGTTGGCTATGACATCAAGGAAGATGAGTGCGCCTCCCTTACCGTTTCTCGACGTCTCTTGCCATCGGGACCTGATGAGTAAAGTCTACGACGTAAAATTAAGAAAGGTAATCTCAATTTCTGGAGCACTACAATCTGCTATGAGATTATTGCCGTAAAACCGAGCACCGTCAGCCATAGTAAAGACATACCATATGCAGCATATGCCGGGGACATGGAGACTAAAAGGCCTAAGGTACCACCAGCACGCCATTGCCGAGAACCGTAAAGAGATTGTCATGAGAGTGCAAATGTTCGTAAAGGGGAGAGCAGGATTCAGCTGGTGATACAAGTGACTGTGAAAGTCCTCCTGAGAAGAGACGACGCTGCGATTTCCGAAGTGCGACCCTTGAACACTTTTCGAAACCTGGAGTTAAGTGGTTCAAACCAAATATACACATGAAAAGAAGGCCCGAATCGAATGTCGCGGATGATCAGGTTTGCTGATATCGAGAACTGGAGATCCAGTCTATCGCGCTCCTGCCTCAAGAGCACTGGGAGTCGGATTGATCGTAGACGTGCCGATCTCGGGCGACTGATCCGCTGCTGCATTGTTATTGTTGCGTCTCAGTCTGCCAGGCATGCTGATGTGCGGCATAGACGGTAATGGTACTCTAAAAGTAGTTACCCTGGACATCCAGTTCCCTCGATTGGTTTGATCAGATGAGTCCACTGGCGCAGAGTATGAGACGTCTGGGTCAATATGCGCACCTCGTCTCTGCGACCTTGGAATTCGTTGTACGACAGGAAAGCCATATCGATCGTGGCCATCAACATGGGCAATTGTCATAAAGCGACCAGGTAACACCATCCTAGGATGGAATGAATTGCCATCTCTTGACCCCATGAACGCAAACTGCGGTGGGGCAGGCATATTGAGTCGAGTACCACTCATACCAGGTGGACGACGACCAGCCAAACGCTCTGCTTCAGCCGCAGCCTCTGCTTCGGATCGTGGTTTTGGAACGTAGTAATCGGCTTTGCACAAGGGACAGCAAGCGCGTCTACTAGTAAGCCACGGATCCAAACACCCAGCATGGAAAGCATGTCCACAGGTAAGACCTCGAACGTCATCATCATCTTCAAGAGTGTCAAGACAGATAGCACATGAGTCTCCAGGATTGGCGAGCAGCTCCGTTGGCACAGCGGTTCGAATTTGATCATCGTCGTCTTCGCCCTCGTCTTCGCGTTCGGCGCCTACCGCAGCCGTGTCAGGAATGGTGCTAGCCATTGTCTTTGTTTCTTGAAGATGTGCAAGGGGCGGTTCCTCTGCAGCCTCAGACGATTTCCTATTTTCTATTGGATGTATAGAGCCATCTACATTGGCTATGGTAGGACTAGTAGGAGACGAGCTAGTGATTTCGAGAGTATCCTTGTTGTAGGGCCGTGAAGAAGAAGTTGCGGTTGTTTGCCTAACAACATCACCGGATCCATGTATGTCCTCGTAAGGTCGAATGGCTCCAGCTTCATCTTTCATACTCGGGGCTCTACTTGCTGAAGCGGTCACGCCACCAGCTGTAGGTAGACCTTCCTCCGCACGATTGGATCGCCAAGTCTTGTACTTCGTCAATGGAAAGCGTTCATTGACTTCCTCCATGGTCATCAGCTTCTTCTCTCGTCTCCTCCTATGTGTGCGTGGTATTGCAGTCATATCTATTGGCTCCCCGTCTTCGTCATTCCGTAGTTGCCGATTTCTCTGATTGTAGCGGAAGCAATACTTGACGCCAACAATTATCCTATCGTGCGAAAAAATGACAGTTAGACCTCGAAGCTGCATGGAGGATCTCCTGAGGTACTGAATGTGACATACCATAGGTTGGTGAAGACAACACCGAACCCCAAAGCAACGAAGAAAAGTAAAGGAGAGCTTGTTGGACCTCCTCCACTTCCACTCGGACTGGTCGTAGGGCCTGGAGGAGCGGACGATGTGGAGGTGGGGGCCGACATTGCGAGGGTGGTCGTGGTCGACTCGGCTCCTGAAAGACGATGAACATGTGTGCAAGGCACCCAGAGGTTTCACTCACCTCAATTCCGACTGCGCTCTCGCAGTTGCTATTGCCGCTGCTCCAATATTCTCTCGAGATCTGCGTGCAGTTGTAGGTTTCTTGACAGGCTAGAGACTTGCTCCGGCTCAGCCTTGGAGCTGCTGACGTAGAATCCACGACACGGTCGGTCGCAAGCTATCAAACACGACCTTGTAATAGTGAACTTTGGTTGAAGAGGTCAAGTGCCGACACTCGCGTGCTTGCGACTTGGCAGGGCTGACGATAGAGGTTGATAGACGCTGGAGAGTGGCAAGAGATTGATTGTCGGTGCGAGATAGACTAAGATCCTAGTAAGATCTCGCCGGCTTAACCGTGAAATGTTAGTCTGATGACAACACACGTTCAATGTCGTCAACGAATATCATCGACATCGACGTAATGACGGAAACGATGGGATTGAGAGGTGGCGGAGGTTGTTGTCGAAGTGGAGTGAAGTGAAGTGAAGTGAAGTGAATTGAATGCAGGGCGGGAGAGGGACCTTGAGCGC
>JAABUP010001643.1_pt1 | contig 46554 bp, 55 predicted proteins | sample 5559201 | NCBI WGS metagenome assembly JAABUP01 (sample SAMN10711887, study PRJNA513373) | rock metagenome | isolation source: Antarctica rocks | place: Antarctica
AGGGGTCAGGTGCAACAAGGCAACAGAAGCAATTGAAACAGCAGTGCAAAGAAAGGATGGGTGCAAGGGTGGGCAGGTGGGGAATGGACACTGTGGGCAAAGGAGGGGGGGGGGGGGCAAGGTTGGGGCACGATAAGTTGATGTTTCAGGTTGTCAGATAAATGATTCTTCCAAAGACAACAGGACACAAGGAGCATAGAATTGGGATTGGGTTTGGGGTATAGTGTTGCTGCTCGCATTCATTCAGCTAATTAGCTTTATAAAGCATGCTTTGAGGCTCTACGACTTACTTGTAACTGCGGTAAATAAAACCAATGCGTATCTTCACTGGAGGTGTCTGCAGCTGAGTCTTGTAGGGTCTAAGCAGCAAGTATGGCAACAAGGGGACGCCAACAGATGAGAACTAGCAAAGGAACGCCCAATGGGAGAGACAGTCTGAGGTGCCAGCTAGTGAAGCAAGGCTTGGACATATCTGGTACCCAATAGCCCAAAGGCCAATCTGCCTGCAGCTGGCACAGTCAACCTCTCAGACAAGCTTGAGCAAGATTCTGCAGCTCTAGATAGGTGTTAAAGCTGTGGAAGCATACTATATAATAACAATAAGGATAGCATGCATGGTTACACAAAAAGAGCAAAAATTGACATGTGCCAGCATTGTACACAGTGACCCTGTCACATGTATTATCAAAGTCAATCATTGAATACCCATGTCAGATGCAGCATTGCCTCATACAGGGTTGGTTGTGCAGCAACAAGACAGGGCATGACAGGCATTGGCAGAAATCAGATGCTCTGGAACACAGTTAAATTCAGGAAGCATTGCTTGACTTGCCTGCAGATTTTGTGGGTAGGCAACAGCTGAGCTAGGGTAGCTTGCATCAATTCGGTAGCAAGCAAACAAACTCAAGGATGTGGAGAGCAGGCTTGGATAATAGTAGAAGATGACTGTAAGCAGCGTGACCAATAGCCGTCGCTTCAGCTCTGGTTTGCTAGCATGCCACCGACTGACAGTGACCGGATTTTGCATGAGGTTTGAGACTGTACGAGGAGCGCTGGGTTGTGTGTACCACCACCTGCAATAATTCACTGTGTGAGGATTGGACTGCACAAGAAATGTGAGTATGTTGATGCCCAGTGCTTGTCAATGTACAACTTGTTACAGGCTCTTGAAGAGAACAAGAAGATAGACGGCAGCAATGGCATCAACATGTTACAGCGGCAAGCCTTGACATGAGCTCCCTTGATGCAAGATAACATGTGTACATTTACTCTAGACAGCTGCAGACTGCCCACTTGTGCACACAAACACCGTGTGAAATGCGCTGCACATTTGATACATCAGTGCAAATTGGCTCACCAAGCCAGTTGCACCAGCCCCAGAACCATCAAACTGAAAACAGGAATTGCCAAGTGCCAAAGAACCCTCTGTAAAGCTGGATTCATGGCATCCACATCCAGTAGGCAATCCACTGAGAGACTGCCGCTTGTCACATTGGCAAAAGCGAAGCTGACGGCACTAAACACCCAATGTACAGTGTTTGGGAATGGGATGTTGATCCCGCCCAAGAGGGTCATGTATTGCATCCACAGAGTGAGTCCCTGTCATGACAAATGCTCACTGACACACTCGTAGCAGGATCAAGCTTTTGTTGTGCGTCAGCGAGGGACAGCAAGACGAGCACGTGGCAATCACTATGCGTCCCTACAGAAGATACTGAGCAAAAAAGTGCACTTAAAGCATTAGATGAACCTGTCATTTGAAATAATGTTCAATGTCACATTTTCAGCCTCATGTTGATTGCAAGCAATTTGCATTTATTGCACAAGGCTGATGAGTCATGTTGGCATGGCATGATTATCTAAGGCATGGTGCCAACAAGCTTGACATATGCACAACATGTAATGGCAGCATGTCCATTGCCCATGGGAATCAAACGCAAAGCATGTCATAACAGGGTACCTTGATGATCTCAGAGATTCTGCCGGCGTTGGGCTCGCCAGCTGCTGACTTTTCATTCTCTTGCAAAGTGATGTGGGTGAGGCACATGAGGAAGATCAACACCAGCAATACACTGGCAATGTAAGCAACAACAATGGTGCCCTTGCCCCGGCATGGTTGGCATGACAAACTGCTAGTGCGGCCGTACTGTGTGGTGTTATCCCTGATGCACAATGAGCATACAGGTCCATAGTAGCCTTTGGTGCACTGCTTCACCATGTATGAGTTGGGTTTGGTGCTCAGCAGTGCCTTGCTCAGATCACAGTCATATGAAGATGCCTGTAATCAAACACCTGTGTCAAAGCATCAGAGAATGACCCTTCAAAATGCATGTTGTCTTGCAGTCAACAAAACAAGCATGGTTGACCATCAGCCTTTCTGCAGATTATACATGCCACAAACAAACTTCCAGAGTCTTAAGACACATGCACTTGAACTGTGTGCACATGTGCCGAACAGCAACATGCCCATTGCAATGCACGTGAGGGCAGCTTTGTGCTTGAGCTTATGCAAGTGCAAGTTTGCAATCATAAACATTGACAACCTGCTACATGCCAACAAAGCATTCTCAGTTTGGATGTACTCGCCTGAAGCTGAGCATCAACACTGCCTGTCACGTTGAGTGGATCTTGGCATGCCAGCAATTCATTGCGGTCTCCTTGGCAAGCTGAAGGGTTTGGACAAGCCACCACTGCTTCAGAGTCAACAGCAGAGTGCCAAAACTGGCTGGCAGGTACTAGTGTGCTGCTGCCATAGCACACTGCATTTGTGGAGCAAGGGGCATTGCATGTGCTAGCAGTAGTATTGAAGGAGTACGTGGTTCGAGAGCACATTACGCAAAGCGTAGGAGTTGGTTGGACTTCACCTACTATACATCCTCGTACTGTGACATTTGTCACAACAGCAGGCACCTGCATTGAGCAGCATTTAATGGCATGTCAAGAGTTGTTGCTGAAAGACTGAGAATAGTGTTAGCAAGCCAATATGCAATGTTTGACAGGAGAAATGCTTGTCATTGTGATTGACCCAAATGGACAGATGTTCACATGACTGTCCAGAGTTGGTGGTGCCAATATTGCAGTCTTATTTGTTGAGCCCATCACCTGTGGATAGTCTGGCAAAGTAACAACTAAAGCATAAACTCCAGGAATAGCAGAAAGGATCATGTCATCAATGCGCATCACACCACTTTCATCGGCTTCTGCTTGTGTTTGGCCTTGCAAAAATGGGGCTGGAATGTCATAAGGGGGCATCATCAGGGTCTTCACACTGATTGAAGCTCTCAAGGGTGCTTGGTTGGTTGTACCTACAATCATATCATCAGTATCACGTACCTTAAGACGTGTATTGCTTGAGTGGTGCAACATGTCATGCATTTCTAAATCCAATGCTAGGGTGCATGCATGCCATTTGAGCCTCCACTGAATCAGATGCATCATGCATGTGAGATATGTCGGTAGGTAGAACTTGGCTGTTTCTGTGTTGACAATGAGTGTACAAATGGCGAAGACTCTTATTAATATAACTTTGTGCGCATGTTGATTAATAAGTAAGTCATTCAGGAAAGTCACACCTGTTGTGATGTGGGTCCCTGCTGCATCTAACACTTGAGCCGTGATGGACAACTTGGACACTCCGTTGCTGACATAAGTAAGTCTTGGTGGCAGGTCGGTGTCCACTCTTGCAGGTGGAAACGCTATGACTGGGCCATAGCCGTATGCGCCAATGTTGTTGCCTCCCCATGAAGGCAAGCCACAATCCAAGCTGGCATTGTCGACAGTTGTATGCTCTTTGCATGTGATGTTTAGGCTGACGCAATCTGTGGAGTATATGACCCCGCCAGCATATTTTGCAATGTTGTCATGATACTGGTTTTGTTGAACTTGAAGATAGGAGCATCGACCTTCCTGTTGTGTGAGAAACTTAGCATCCAATCCAAACGCCTTCAAAGCTGTCAAAGGATTTGGCAACTGGAAATTGACACCATTGTCAGGGTCTTCTACACTTGACCCACTCCCCCACTCCAATCCTGTAAGCCACACCACATCTACGTGATACATCATGCTCCTCGGCAGCCCGGTATAATACTTGACTTCTCATTAAATTGACACTGAAAGGCGTAGTCTTTTGTTTTCTTTTCATTCATCATGATGCAAATCGTCAGCAAATTATGAATGTATGTCAATCAAGATGCACAACGGCGCCGGCATGTGTGTTCAAATATGAAGGCGTCACGGTGACAACACACAATGAATATATCACATGTTGTCAATGAAGAGCCATATATCCTTGCCAGTCAGACAAGCAAGGAAGTATGCCAATCAATTGGTGATGCCACTTACCAACAAAACTTCCAATGTCAATACATTTTTGTACATACATCACGGCTCCTCCTCGGGCAGCAGCATTGCCCCTCAAGAATGTATTCTTATCTAATATCGTGATACCTCCAGTCACACTCATGCTACCGCCGTCACCAGTCAAAGCAGTGTTATCAATGAAGTTGCTCAAAGTTATGTTGGCAAGAGTCCATGTAGCATTGTTGTCGGCTAGAACAACACCCCCGCCATATCCGGCACTGTATGCACATTGCGTTTCATGTCAGCATGGCAACAAGCCTGAGTGCACCCACATTGGAATGCACACATTACAGAGGCAAGCTTTCAAAAGTGCAACTACCGCAACAAACAAAGAAGCTTTGACGGCACACTTTGCAAATATACATCCTATCCAACACGATAAATATAGCACAATTACAAATGCTGATTTGCAAAGAACCCACCTGTTGTTCAGCAAGGTAGCATTGCTCAATTGAAATAAGACGCAACCATCACAATAGCATGCCCCTCCAGCTTCGACAGCCTTGTTGAATGCAAGAGACGCTCCAGACTCAACTGTCACCTCTTGACAATCAACACAATGGATAGCACCTCCATAGCTAACAGCACTATTGTTGACCATGCTGGTGCCATTTGTCATGGTCAATGATGCTCCTGCTCCTCCATAAAAGCCTGCTCCACTTTGTGACCAGCTGTTTTGTATAATGCTTGCGCCCACTATCACTCCTGTGTCATGACTATTCACCGATGCTACAGCCCCACCACTCCCAACTGCAGTGTTGTTGTCAAACGTGCTGTTCCATATAAAAATTGCAGTGCAGCCATCTAAATACATGCCTCCACCTTGAATAGCATTGTTGTCCTTGAACACACAATCAGCAAAGAGTGCATATGCTACTAAATCAAGGGAGATGCCACCCCCGCCTCGGACATCACCAATTGACTTCAGTCCATTTCCAAATGTATGCAAAGTAGGTGCATCAAAAGAATGCGCGTCATTGTTGATGAACCTGGATGCCCTCACATCGACAGATAAAGTAGATGCAGAGACAAATTTTGTCACAAATAAGCTTCCTTGACCAATAAGCGTGCTTCCGTTGAATAAGATGCTATACAAAGGATCTGGATAGTTGCTCTGGTATGATGATTCTGTACATAATCCAGCAGTATCGTCCAAGCATAAACCTGATCCCAGATTGTTTAGAAAGGTGCAATTCCATATTCCTACGCAAGAACAATGTTGTAAAAGCGCACCGCTGCAGCTAGTCTGCAATGCCAAGCTGTCCAAGGAACTTGTAAAGGACTCACCATCGGCAGCACTTGCAGGGACAGAGTTGTGGGTGAAAGCAGAGTCAGCCAACAAAACAGAGGTGTAGCGAGTAGACAAGCCATTCAAATACACCGCACCACCTGTACCCTGATATGCAATGTTGTTGCGAAAGACACAAGCTTGAATGTTTGCATAGCCAATGGCTTCTGTGTATATAGCTCCACCATACACAGCACTGTTGTTGTGAAAGATAGACCTTGTGACAATCATAGTGTCACTCACAAATCCTGAGCTACCATCAAAGCAAAGCGCACCTGCGCTTAATTCCGCTGTATTTGAGTCAAATGTGCAAAGATCAATTGTTGCAAGCGACATTGTGGGCCAAGTGCCATTGAGTAATGACTCACTGTAAAGCTTCACAGCACCCCCTTCCCATGCTGAACAGTTTGTGGGATTGGGCGATGGTAATTTGTGGAGAGAATGCAGCAATTGCCCCCCCATTGAACGTTGTTGTTGAATTCGGTACAGCCAAGATGTCCTTGAAAGTGCAGTTTGTCACTGTGAAAGGGCTGCCATCATCGTTCTCGACATTGATGGCGACTCCAGCTTTGGCTTGTGTCAACAACGCGAAGGTAGAGTGACTGACTATAGCTGCGTTGTTGTCCAACACAACAGCTCCAGTTGTGCTATTACTGAACTGGGAACTGCTCACTTGAACCTTTGAAGTGCAGTTTTGTATAGATAGGACTGCAGCCAAGCTATTGCAGCCTGTGGCGGTCAACCCTTCGATGGTGACTGATCTGAGGCCATAAAACCACACTATGACGTCCAGCGTGGAAGCATTGATGTTGAGTAGCAGGCTGTCTTGCAAGATGAAATCAACGGACTGATTGAAGTGTATGAGGCTGCCATGTTCCTCAGCAGATTGTCGTTCAAGATGGACTCCTGCATCGACAGGAACGGTCAACACCTGGAGCAAGGAAAGCTGTGCAACTGAAATGCAGGGTCTGGGGCGTACAGACGCAGCCGTAGAGGCTCAAGCTTACCTGTGAGAGAGGACTGATGAGAAAGCAAACTTTCCGCAACGTAGGCTGTCAAAGTCTGACTCGGTGCTGCACGCGGGTCTTGCGGAGCACAAGCCATTGACAAGTACTGCCATTGTGCAGAGCTGCCGGGCTAGTGCTTGCCCGCAGCAACACAATGCTGCGCAAATTATGTTACTGGTAAAGATGGGGGCATCCTCATTGCCAATACCTTACGTAGACGTCATTGAACCAGTTTCAAAATCGTGCTACACGACGCTCAGACAAAGAGCGATGACAACAGGTAGTCCGTGGCTACTTGCTGATTTGTGGACATTTATGCTGCCTGCAGGGGAGGTGACCACCACTCAAGACCATGCATCATCGGATTAAAGTCCGCATCATGGAGCCAACAGAAGAGTCATTCACAGAACCTTGGGATTTAGGACCAGGAAACACATTCCAGAAGCGCAGAGTCTCATCGCCTACAGCCACCAGCAGGAACAATCATCAGCATTGTCTCATGACCCAAAGATGCATGTGTGATGCGTCCCACTTTGCATGTCAATGATGTACAGGGCTTGAGTAACTACTCCATATGTAATGCAACACAGCTCGGATGGATTGCTTGAAGAAACTGCAGCAACACAAAGCAGACCATAGACCAATGGCCTGCCCTTTGTGCAGCTCACGCGCATGCATGATGCACGACAGAGCATGTTTTCTTGCTCAATTTGACCTGGTGACAAACATGCATGCCACCAGCATGATCAGCAGCATAAGAGGAGTTAACAATTTGACAAAATGAGAGGAGCTGACCAGCTCCAGTAACTATGGTCTGGCCATCTGGTGAGACTGCCAGGTACAATACTCGGAGCGTATGTCCAGTCAAGGTTGCCAGCTTAGTCATGGTTGGATGCTTCCAAACGATGATCTGATTTTGACTGTAGCCATGCGTGCTAACAATCTCATTGACATTCTTGGACCATGACAAGTTGCACACTTGACTACCTACAAGGTCAGCAGACATTGTCGATGCAAATCTCCAAGACAACAGATGAATATAGTCTGGTTCATGAGCTGGGCTAGTGTTACTGTCAAACAGTACTGAATCTTTTTGGCCTGGTCCATGCATGTGCCAGCCTAGCTGTCACATGTTGGCATGCCAGAATCGGTGATCAACTGACTCGGTGCTCATGCGCAGCAGGCATTGCACATAGGTCTAACGGCTGCAACAGCCATTGCATAAAGCACACTGCAAAGCATCCACTAACAACTCTGTGCAACACTCACCAAACAAGTTGGCATACACATTTCCATAGAGCAACAGCATATGCTCTGCAAGTCAAGCGGTGTCATACAGATGCTGCATGGGCCTATCAAGTGTGATGCATGCATGTGTACAGGCAGCACCAAGTGCAGACCAAGCAAAGGCTAGTTTACAGGAAGCAGGCCACACCTGTGTCTATGCAGTTCAGTGCAGTGTTGGTGGCAGAGTTCCAGAAGCGGATGCAACGATCTGCTGTTCCACCTCCAGATGCAAGCAAGCCGTGCTGGTGGGGGGACCATGCAATGGCCTTCACAGCTGCATTGTGGTCGCTGAACTTGATGACAGGCGATGTGGAGTTCAGATTCCAGATGTACAGCTGGTTGTCATTGCCGCCGCTGGCAATCTCTCTGTCATCTGGCGACCATTTCAAGCCACACACCTGAAACCACATGGCAAAGATGAGTCATGACAATCTCTATAACATGACTGGGACAGCAAAACATCTTTATGCACACTCTCATGTGCAGAAACGGGCGCGGCATGTCGTGCAGAGACAGACAGTCTTCACATTGTAATGTCAGGTGTATGCAGCCAGTTGCACGTGGTCTACTAGACATTCATATGCTTTGCCTCAGAGCACAGATGACAGTGTGGGACGCAACAAATCAGGAATGACGCAAAACTTCTGACAGCTGATACAACCAGAGAAGGCAACAGAGCGCAAGTGCTGCATGTATGTGTGTGTGTGTGTGTGAGTGTGCATGTGTGCATACTTCTGATCTATGCCCAACTAGCTTATGTATGTAGTCTTCTGGCGCCCGCACATCACGCTGCAGGATGTTACGGTCTCTACTGCCAGAAGACAGGATGTGGCTGCTCCATGCCATGGTCCCCACTCGAGCTCTATGACCCTGTACCACATCAAGGCTTGAAAGTTTCAGCTGCATGATACCATACTCCTTCTGCAATGGAAGGGAAGCATGCTGGTATGCAGAATGTTACGGTCTCAGCTGCCAGAGGACAGGATGTGGCTGCTCCATGCCATTGTCCCAACTCGAGCTCTATAACCCTGTACCATAAATGTGCCTGAAATTGATGCATGACGCCCTTCAGAAAAGGGAAAAAAACGGGAGCTTCCTGAGGCAGCAGCCCGGAGCTCATGACGCCCTTCACTTTCAGCTGCATGCCACTGTACTTCTTCACAAGTGCAAGGGAAGCACGCTGATGTGTGAGTGATACTGCTTTGATTGCAGCACAGAATGAGATGCAGCTCTTGTCATGGGTGCAGGAGATTGTCGACCAATTCATCATTACAAGCCTGTGGTTCAGGCAGGACCTATGACAATATCTCTTGTTGTGGTTGCAGCAGATTGTCTACCAGTCCATCATCACAGGCCTATACTTCAGGCAGGACAATGATTTGCATATAGCCTGGGCTGCAGCTTGATCACAGACAAGGGGGCTGATCTGGCTGATCTACCTGCATTGTACGGATCATCTTGATCTTGGAGACATCCCACAGCTGCGTCTCCCCGTTGTTGGTGCCGACAGACAGGTAAGTCCCTCTCTGGCTCCAGGCCACTGAGCAAACACTGTCCTGAGGCTCACTGCTGCTGAAGTCACAGAGCTTGGTCACCTACACCAGGACCACACTCTTCATCCATCCATCCATGCACCTGTCCTTTCATCCATCCATCTGTCTGTCTGTCCGTGCATCTGTCTGTGCATCTGTCCGTGCATCTGTCTGTGCATCTGTCTGTGCATCTGTCTGTGCATCTGTCTGTGCATCTGTCTGTCCGTCTGTCCGTCTGTCCAGAAATGTGAAGCGCATACTGGAAAAGTCATAGACGAGCTTGCAGGCGAAAGATAGACACAGAATCACAGCATATTGCCAGTGTGTGCAATACTGCAGTGCAGCAGACACAAGGAACACGAAGTGGTAGACAGACCTTGCTTGTGCAAGCTGACCAGAGGTAGACGCAGGTGCCCAGTCCCACAGCCAGCACATTCTGTGCTGACCAGTCCACCAAGTTCAGGTAGAAGTCGTCCTGTAGAGCTGGAGCATCCAACACCTGCATTCATATAGACATCATTTGTGTTTTGTTTGGAGTCTCCGACTTACAATGAATTCAACTCTATTTTGATGCCTGACTTAATCACTGTCATACAAAATTTGACTTTGGTTTGTGTTGTGTTGTTTTGCTTTGTCTTGTTGTTGTGCAGATTCCAAGTCACAGATTTGTCTTTGGAGGCACACTTGGGTAGTATGATCCCATAAACACCCTATTGGTGTTGCTCAGGCTCACAATGTTCTGTCTGGAAATATTGTTGTCAAGCAATGCATCGCTGATATGCTGCTGCAGCAGACACAGCACATTGGTGACATTCCAGCAGTTAAATGGTGTAGCTGCAGAATGACACCTGGTAATACACCTGATGACCAAGAGGCTGATCAACGATCACACACATCTGACAGATCATGCAGCACAGCAAAACACCTTTTGTATCTGTTGACGTGCTACACCATGTTACAGCACCTACCTTGAAAGGGGACCTGGCAATTTTGCGAGGCGCCCTCTTGGGACTGACTATGGTGTTGCCTAGGGGATTCTCACGGCCCACTGGGGATAGCAAGTATGGAGATTCTGTTGGGGGTCCAGCTCTGGGACTGTCTGCATCCCCTGTCTTGAACCTGAACATCTTCTTTGCTCCAGGACTGCACAGACGTACAATCTTTTGAGCTTCACGCTTCTCAGGAAAAGCTGGTACAGGCACTCAGATGATTGCTTACAGGGCAGAAAAATGCAGTGATACAGGAATGAAGATTGAACAGCAGTGCAATGCTCAAGGATTATGCTAAGACATGAGCAGAATCAGCTCTGAGCATTTGTGCCAATGACTCCAGAGGCAACAGGATCCACTGACCCAGCAGTCATACACAACGACGCTGTACAATGCGATTGGCTGGGCACAAATGATGCCAGACGTATAAACATGCATAAAAAGGTGGAAAGTGCAGGCTGATTGGAGGTTGAGTTCTTCAAATGGGGATGAATGGCACCTTGTGGGGGACCGCAGCAAATCTGAGGGACGTCCTGCATGTCTGTCTGGAGAAGCCAGTGGCGAAGAGGAAGTGGACGGGATGCCGAGCAGCTCAGACTTGAGCAGCTGACTGTATGCACCGTTGCCATCTGCAAATTCCCTGCAGAACAGGAACAGTAGGCATGCATTAATGGTTTGTTGTTGTTAGTCCACAATTTGTGATACAGGGAGCTAGTCAGGACCATATCTACCTGAGTCTAGGGGAGGACACTATCCAATGATCAGAAGACAACATTGGTAGTGATATACAGGTGGACATGAGTCAGCTGTGCTTGACCATGTCGCGCCATATGCATTTGACATCATGAAGACGGATGCATGGCAGCCGAAGCAGAAGTTGATGCTTCTTGGCAGCCATGAACTCCACAACATCTACTGAGAATCACTTGCTTGCAAGTTGTGTACTAGCAAGTGCTGTGGCGTGCTTGCTGTACCAAGCATACGTTTTACAATGCTACAATGCATTTCCAAATGTTGTATGGTGTTCATTCAAGTTGGGATAGAAACGAGACATACGAGTTGCTAGGAACCTCTGCTGCAGCTGTGTCCCTGTCATAGATGGAGAAGTTTAGGCGAGCTGTAGCGCTGCGTGTGGGGATGAACCGATCACTGTAGCTGATCTGAGCCTTTGGGGACCTGCAACAGGGATTCAGCAAGGTCAGATTTACTTAGTGTGGCATAAGGTCAGATGATGTGATGGGTGAAAGATGCTTGGAGACAGGAGCCTGTGTAGCTACAAATTTACAGGGTGATTAGCAATGACCTAGGAGCTGCCATTGCTAATCACGCAAGGTCATTGCTGTCCAATCGTAATGCAGACATGTGATTATGAGGACATAATATCAGCACTTGCATCACAGCAGCAGCTAAGCAGTGTGCGCATGTTGTAACAGGGCGGTGCTTATGCACAGTAGCATGTCAAGTATTGTGTAAGTCAAGGAACCTGGCAACAGTCAATGCAATGCCGATTGAAGGCTTGTATCTGCAGTCAGCGCATACCTGTATGATGCATCAGGATTGCAGCGATCAGATGCAGATGGAACACCAAGGCGATTCTGTAGCTCAGCCACATCTGGATCTGTAGCGCCTTTTGTAGGAGTGGTAGGCTGTATCATGCTGAGCTACTGCACCACCAGCTCAAAGGGCTACCTCTGTCAATTTGTTTGCCAGGGAGTGTCCTAGTGCTGCAGGGGCCAAAAAGAGTTCAACCAGGGCCTGGTCAACCTCGTAGCATACCAGTGAACATGTGTCATACAAAAGTCACGAGAGCGCTGTCTGGGCATTCGAGGCGGCCCGATTGATGCAGTAAGATGAACGCGACAGGAGAACGCGACAAATAGCCCAGAATTGGCTTGCTGGAACTTCCGTGATTGAAGTTCACACCTGAAGAGAGAAGGCCTAGCAACCCCCGGACACAGTCAGGATGGCCGAGCGCTTGCCTGGCTCTGCTTTAACTAATTGCGGGTGCACGCATTTGCGAGCATCGCCAAGCTGGCAAGAACAACCCTGAGCTTCGCAACGAGAAGGGACATCTGCACAGCTAGATGGCTGGTCTTCTTTGCAGTGAAAAGGCACAACAAGCTGCCGGCAGAACTGTGCTAGCCCTTGAGCGGTACAGACACATGCAATGGTGTTGCCGCTTCAGGAAACGCCAATAGGGTGAACGAAGAGCAGAAATCGTTTATGGCGATCACACAACCGGGATTCGAGGCTCGCTCGGGATTCCTCTCAGGGGTCCCGACTGACATGAGATTCTAGGATGCAGCTACAGATGCAGCTAGTATGACGTGCCATTTTGCACACTCGCTGACGATAGAAATTTAGACAAGGGCTGCTATCAAGGTGTTGCTGCCAGAAACTTGCTGCCATCAGCTGAAGCATTTTAAAACATCTCTGACGCATATACCTTATTGACTTCCAGCTATTATGCTAGCACTTAAGCGCTTAGTTTGATGGCATTTTCAAACACGCAAAGTGCAGACGAAGGCCATTGTCGTTGATGCATGCAGCTGCAGGTTAGGCACTTGCTCAGGTAAATTGATGTTCTCTAGAGATCTAAAAGAGGCATCTTTTGTGAGTTGCGACATCACTTGCGCATGCCGAGCTGTTCGCACTCGAAACCAACGAAAGCAAACTTCAGCAAGAGCCTCATGAGAGAGAGATGACAATGCTTGTGACATCGCGCATTGGAGCCATCGAGTACTTGCGACTCAATTGAGAACGAATGACAAGTCCTCAGCTTCTTCTGCGGCTACCTCCTTGAATGTCCTCGAAATTTGAAACTTTGTCCTCTATATAGGATGATGATCCGACTTGTTGGCTGGCTAAAGCACTGTCATCTCTCACTGTGATCTCTCTCTCTCTGAGGTAATTCCGATGCCATGTCGAATACACGCACTGGCAAGTGCTTGTGAAAACAAGCTTGTGCAGAGCCAAAGACGTCAAGAACAGTGCGAACACGGCTCCGGCTGGCAAGCAGACACTCACAAGTTAGCGATACGACTTACCTGAACTTTCAAATTCTCCTAGAACGACTGCCCTCTCAAGTATGACACATGAGTCGCGTGCTTGCTCGATGTGCACAGAGCAGTTGCTGATCCCGTCCCGTTTTCTTTGATGTCTGGTCTAACCTGCTGCTGAGTGTGTTGCAGACAACTTTGCAGCGTCCGGCTTGAAGTGGTAACTTTGGCAACCTTGGTCAGCTCTGACACGACTTCTGCAGGTACTATCCTGATCAGTAAAGGTGCTTTCAACAGTGCTGCATGTGCCAGCTGATGCTGCATGTACCTGTGACTGCTGCTGATGGTGGGAGGGCTATGCCTTGAGGGTTACCTGCATGATTGCAGGTGTAGCATGCTGCCAGAGCTGCTAGACCATGTCCCCCAGCTTTGGGAACACCTGCCATCAAGCTCATTGTCAGTGTTGTTGGGAACTAGCTCAGCTTTGCGGCAGAAGGTGCATGATTATGTCTCCAAGATTTCTGGGACCATGACTGCCCAAGACATTGCTGTTTTTGTCCGTGGTCTCCCAAAAACATACCCACAGCTTACGTCTCTTCAGTTGACAATCCATGGCGCAGCTGCAATATCGAAATTTACTCACGCCAGATTGCCAACACTGTTGGAAAATCTCGACCTCAGCGAAAACGAATTAGCGGGACCAGCTATTGGGTACCTGAGCCAAGGTCGGTGGCCGAAGCTGAAAACTCTACATTTGGCTGTCAACAAGATTGCCAATGACGGCATTTCCCATCTGAGGACCACAAAATGGCCCTCGCTTACAAGCATTGACCTCAGCAACAACCGCTTTGGAGGATCAGCCATCAAGATCTTGCTTTGCTGCAAGTGGCCCACTTTGCAGACGCTTTGCCTCAGCAACAACAGTCTTGACTATGACTGGGGTGACCTTACTGCGAGCACAGAGTGGCCACGACTGAGGGAGTTGGTTATCAGCAGATGCAAGCTCAGCCATCAAGCTGCAAGAGCACTGAGCAAGCCTATGTGGTCTTGCCTTGAGACTCTGGACCTTTGTGACAACCACCTATATGACTCTGCCGTGTGCGAGCTCGTTCAAGCACCTTGGCCGTTGCTCAAGTCACTTTCCTTGAGCGACAACCACTTGCAAAGAGCAGGAGTGTCATTCTTGATCACTGGAGAGTGGCCCATGATGGAACAGATGTACCTCAAGAACATAGACCTGGCTGAAACAGCGCTAGGGCAACAAGGCTTAATGGCCTTCACTGAAAAGGCTAGAGATAGGCGGCCTATCATAGGCCAGACCAAGATGAAATTTGGTTTGCAGACCATGTCACATCTTATTAATGCACAATGGCCACTTCTTGAGCATCTGAGTCTCCGCAGCAGTGTCCTCACGGCAACAGATGTGGTGACACAGCTGAGCAAAGGAGAGTGGCCGTTATTGAAGACGCTTCAGGCAAGCTTGCTTTCACTTGATGCGTCGTGCTTGCTTCCTTTTGCTTTCCTTTGTTGTAGGTGATTGTGAGACAACCTGATGGGGCCTTGTTGTTGGCATCAACACTTGCAGTCTGTATGGACATGTGCAGGTCTCTGCAAGGCTGGAAGTCAGAGCTGCCTCACAGTTGGTGTTAGGAAACTGGCCACTGCTGCAAGTGCTGATGGTCGCCTTTATTGATATGGACCAACAGGTCATGCACACACTCACCACAGGCAAATGGCCCATGTTGAAGGAGCTGCATGTGGATCTCAGACCATATCCCAAGTGGGAATTGCCAAACGTGGTTTCTTGGCAAGCAGTTGAGCAACTTTGTGAAAGCATGTGCCGACAGAAGTGGCCAGATCTTGAAGTTTTGAACAACATCCCCAGTGCACAGGACATGAGGATGCGTATGGAAAGGGATGGTTTAGATTTGGGTTATTATATCATGATGTGAAATTGAAGTTTGAAAGGCGGTTGGGACGAACTGTCTTTGGGCTGGGGCTTGGTGACAGCTCCTGATAGTGTAGCATTCAACGAACGTACAAACTACTTAGCTGTCATCTTTGCAGTAGACAAGTGCAATTTTAGGCCTGTAAATACAAATTGCTCCAGCTTGTGACACCGTTGCAATTGTTCCAATGCATTGTGCACCTGCATGCATCAGAGTTGAATGATAGAATGACTTGCAAGGAAAAACAGAAATCCATATTAGTAATCGCGCTTTGTTGTTACCATGTTCCGTCAAGTGGCATTCTACAGCCTGAGCAAAGCTGCGACAGGTGTGGCACCGTGAAGGCAAAAACGCCGGAAACAAGTCTGAATCTTTGCATCGAGCCTAAGTTGCTCTCTTGAACAGACGACGGGGAGCCCCCACTTGTATGAATATTGTGCCCTCTGGTGAACAAACAAATCCAGCTGCTTCAAGAACTCAGTCTGCCGAACCATTTGCCCAGCATGGACTGCAGAGTTTGGGGGCACAGCCCCATCTCAATCCGAATGCACAAACATTCATGCCAGGTGTGACGCACAGATCAGTGAGCTGAGGTCCTCAGGCCTTTGCACGGCGCAGCAAGTGTATACAACCTGCAAGACCCACATCGACGCAATACTCTGTTTTGCAATGCGAGCCTAGAGCTTACAATTCCAGCTGTTGTCCGCCCAGCAGCAGTCACAGATCGGCAGACGATGCTGCATTGTATAACTGCAGGTGGAGTGGCAGCGTCACCATCTCAGCAGTTCAATGGCGGGCAGCACGTAGCACAGGGTGCATCACATCCAGGGCATGATGGGCACAGAAAGCAGGTCTGCTCTAGCCACCTCCTCTGACCATTCAGTTGCCATCTACTTCTGTGCTGCAACATCTGGCGTTCTTGCACCATTTGTCAGCTCACATGTGCATGCAAACCAGAATCTGCATTCTTACACTGGGCGATGCCTTCTAGCCGTTCAAGTCTATGTTGTAGGGAAGTGCACGTGGCCGAGGTCGTGGCAATGAGGGAGGTTTGAGCAGAGCCTTTCAGGGCAGACATGGCCGTAATGATCGTCATGGCGAGCATGGCAGGTGTGCCTCCATGTGACACATTGTCTCTACACACAGCACTATGTAACCTTCTGTGATGTCTGTACTCATTAGTGCAGCTGTCTGTTTAGCACAGTTATACCAGTCTGCACTTGCTTATATATGTGTTATGAATCTGCAAGTGCATGTACATGTTTGAAGAGATAGCTTGTGTAGATTGAGCCTGTGGGTGTGCACAGCCATGCATGCACTATGCTATGTGGTATAGCTTTGGTACTGTCAGGTCAGAGCAGCAGATGCAGCTGCTGCAAAAGCACCCACTCTTAGTTGTTACCCTGCAGAGCACGAACCCCCTCATGAACCCTGATGGGGGGTCAGTAAGGATCTGCTACTGTGCATGCAGTGGTGTCTAGTGTGCATTGCACTGAGCAGCCTGCCCATTGTTGTCTCAACAGTCTCTTGGCACTTCCTGCAGCAGCAAATGTGCTGGCTGTGTTGCTGGCTTGCATGAACATATTCAGATTATGCCCCTGCATGTTGCAGTCTTATGCAATGCACAGAATGAAAATGCGTGTCTGCCATGTAGGGGTCGCGGCAGGTCCCAAGACAACTTTTGGGGCTCTAGCCATCCCCATGGAGGCTTCCAGGGACCAAGCCAAAACCTTGGGGAAGGCCAAGAGGTGTCTCACCCCCAGCCTACCCCTGAAGTCACCCTGGGGGGACCCGAGCAGTCACCCCTGGGCCGTAGCCCCTCAAACAGGACTTACTCAAGTGCCAATCATCTGCTCAACTTCCAGTCATACTCAAATGACTATTACGGTAGGGGAGGCAGAGGCAATAATGAGGGCAGGGGGAGAGGGGGGCACCGCAGGCCTGCTTCCAAACCCATGCCCTACAACAGAAACAAGTTTCTGCAGGCCAACTTCAGGTTCCTGGTTTCTGATGCTGGGAATCTGAAGAAACATGAGGCAGACGCAGACTTGATGCTCGATTGGGATGATGTGGTGCAGGTATAACATATCTCCTTACCATTTATCATCTTATTGTATACTTTTGTATCCCATGGGCTTTGTGTACTCATGAGGCTGAGCATAGTGAGTAGCTGTGCAAGACAGCTATCAGACATGTTTATACGTGCATATATAGCATTTTGTTTTATCAACGCGTTACGATCACAGGCACAGGCATGCAAAGCTGCTCACGGCAGTTAAAACAACGCCGTCTGAAAGATGCAAAAGCAGCTCGTGTCTTGCAATGCTTTTATGTTAGCTGTAGTATGCACAACCGTAAAACCCACATTGAGAATACAAAGGGATGGAGAAGGAGGTTTTAGATTCTTGCAAGCTAGCATGTGCAAAAGCAGTCATTGGAAGTGTCTCAGTGGCAGAGCAGCTTGCACAGAGAGCAACAGACATGCTCCTCTGGCATTGTAGGAATGTGATCTTTTGCCAGCTGTCGCAAACCACATGTCGGCCACATGTCTTGCGCAGGTAGTCATGATGACAGGTGGTGAAGTGCAGTGTCCCATATCCTTGGAGACCAACCCACTGTGCCCTCAGATCACTCCCTGTGGCCATGTCTTTGCCTTCCATAGCATCATGCAGCATCTCATGACTCAGGTGACTGACTGGTTGTCTCAAACTCATTGCATGTGCGTTCTGCACTGGAACACTCAGCTTGCTGAAGTTGTGCAGTCTGTGCTTTGGTCATGTGCAACTGCTTGATGCACTTGCAAGTAAGCTTAGAGCGATGGTGCTGTGAAGTTTGTTCATCATGCACTCATCTTCTTGCATGCAGCATCACGGCACACACTGTCAACTAGTTAAGTAGTACTAATCATTACGCTTTCCAGCCCATGATGAGCTAGGTACATGCAGGACAAGTCTTGCCTGTCCAAAGCAGTCTGTCTTGTGCATGTCCGTATCAGTGCATTCTGTGTTGGGTTTGAGCCTCCCATGGATTATGTCAACAGCGCACAACAGCTGTACCTGAGCATGATTGTGACCACTCTTGTAGGGTGGTGAAGAGTTACGCAAGGCGGCCAGGTGTCCACTGTGCTACAGCATGGTTGCAGCTCGAGAGCTCAAACTCGTGCAAGTGCACCGTATCCATATTCCTCAGGTAAACCTTGGCACATGACAAATTGGCAGCTTGACAACTCAAACTCGCGTAAGTGCAGTCCATTTGAAGTCCTTGAGGGGTTTTTGAGCACAGGACTTGTTCAATTTCCTGGCAATGCACTTGCACATTCTGCGTTGCTTCAAGAGTCTCTGCATGGCAGTCTGCATGGCATGGCAGTTGCGCATTGGCAATGGTTGTCACACTTGTGTCAGACTCACCCGTGATGCCATTGACATTTTCATTATGCCCAGATTGTTGCACTGCATTTCCTGAGCCAACAGGACTGTGCAAACAGCAGAGAAGGGCCTGCTGGCATCAGGATGCATGACTAAAGTTGGTGCTGCTTCAGGTGAATGATACCGTCACTTTCAGACTGCTGCAGCGTCCCCGGGACAGCATCATCCCCAAAGAGGTCCCCAACCATCCCCATGCATCCCCAGACTCCACTCCAACCAGACAAGAAGACCCGACCAACAGCACCCCATTGCCAACATGGGGGTCTGCTAGGCATGACGCCACTGCCACCACTGCTGCTGCCACCGCCGCCACCGCCACTGCCCAAACAAGCAAGCCAAATCACAGAGGAGATAAGAAGACCGACACCAAGGGGAAAGCTGCGGCAGACACCAAAAGCAGCATCAAAAGCCGTGGCAAGGGCCATAAGCAAGACAGCGTAGAGGAGGGTGCTGATGATGGCAGGGGCTTTAACAAGTATGCCAAGTTTACCACTGTGGGGGATGGCAAAGCTTTCTGGAAGGCTGCTGCTGAGGAGCTGGCACGATATGCGGCACAGGTACATGCTGTGTTGAGCTGCTGTATGCTTTGCGTGCTGTGCTGGGCATGATGCTGCCAGGGCACACTCTGTTTCTGCTTAAGCTGCGCATCAATCTATGTTGTGCTGTCCTGTTTAGTGTTGCGATTTGCTGTGGCATGCTGTGCTGTGTTGTGCTATGCTGTGCAAACTAGTGCCATGCTGTGCTGCAGCATGGTTCAATGTTGTGTCAGAATAGACAGATGGAAGGTACAGCTCAGGCAGCCTTTCATCACATGCTGTTTTGCAAAGCAGGCTTAAGTCACACAGACAGGTGTCTTCTTGTGGTGAACTGTCCTGTTCATGATCCTAGTTTATCAAGATCAGCTTTTGCTTGACACTAGCATGCAGCCCTGTCACTCAAACACAGAAGTGATACACAAGCCTGCTGTGAAATACAAAGCTGATACACTTGCATGCTGTGCTTTCCCAACAGTCCCTGATTTGGCCCAGTGAAGCATGTGCATGTGAGACATGCCATGGTTGAAAGGTCTATATTCTTATAAACATGTCCATTCTTGGGTGGCACATCTGAATTCAGACATGCCTGGGGACTGTAAATGCGTGTTTCTACATTGAGGAGATGATTGACAGGTGTGCATTTGACAGCAGGGGGGGAATGAGACGCAGCACCACAGGCTCCCTTCCCATATGCTGCATTGAGAGGTTCAGCCAACTACAGACTTGGCCTATGCACTGTTTGTATGTCCTGTCTGAAGCCAGCCATGGGCGTGTGCTACCTTTAAAGTGGCAGCCAAGGACAGAGTTGCCTCACATCTTGTTTGTATGTCATGTCTGAGGCCAGCCATGGGTGTGTGCAGTTGACAGCAGAGGGAGGATAGGATGCAGCACAAGAAGCCCCCTCCTTGTATGCTGTCTCAAAAGTTCCAGCCAAAGACAGACTTGACCCAGATGTCATGTCTGTGTAATGTCTGAAGCCAGCCATGGGTGTGTGCAGTTGATAGCAGGGGGAGGATGGGATGCAGCACAAGAAGCTCCCTTCTTGTATGCTGCCTTAAAAGCATCAACCAAAGAAAGACTTGACCCATGCATTGCTTGTGTGTCACGTCTCAAAACAAGTCATGGGTGTGTGCAGTTGACAGCAGAGGGAGGATAGGATGCAGCACAAGAAGCTGCCTTCCTATATGCTGCCTTGAAAGCATCAGCCAAAGACAGACTTGGCCTATGCATTTTTTGTATGTCCTGTCTGAGGCCAGCCATGGGTGTGTGCAGTTGACAGCAGAGGGTGGTTGGGATGCAGCACAAGAAGCGCCCTTCCTGTATGCTGCAATGGATGCTTTGGCAGCCAGGGCTGGCACCTGGGCAGAGCGCAGACAGCGCCTCAGGGTTGAGGCTGCCAGTGAGCAGGCTGCCAGCACAATGGCCGAGCCTGTGGTGGTGTCATGTGAAGCAATTGCCTTTGTCAAGCAGGTGTGGGGATGGTAACTTCCACCAGGAAGTGTGTGCTGACTGGTGTTGTTTAGCATGTGGGTATGGGCTAAGCTGTGGGTATGGGATAAGCTTCCAACAGAAAGGGTTTGTTGACTGGTGTCCTTTAGTCTGCTGTGGGTGGCTAAAGGGACGGTGTCTTCACCATGTGTTTGCAAAGGCAATATGTATGAACTGTGTGTTTTGCCACTTGGAGAGTGTACCTCCAGATGTGCTCTTCTGCACTGCAGTTTGCAATCGGGGAACCCGACATTTGGTTGCAACCTGCCTGTCAAACACAGTCTGCTCGACAGTCGCTTTACAAAAGTCTAAGTTTACATGGTGTAAACAAAGACGTGCCCTTCCGTACTGCAATCTGCCATCCAGGCAACCTGAAATCAGTGTCCTGTGCCCTTTTGCACTGCAAAAGCTGACAGACTGCAGCTTGCTGACACGTTTGCTCTGCCACGCGCAGTTTTCCACGGCTGCAGTGCATGCTGCTGAAGAGCAACGGGAGGCCGCGAGCAAGGAGGCCAAACGCCAGGAACTGTTCCCTTCCCTGTCTTCTTCTTCCACTCCTACCAGGCCTGCCCAGTCCACAGGTGAGTCATGTCCAATCAGTCATTCCTTATCAGTCATTCCCAATCAGTCATCAACCTGCCTGGCTGTTGTCTGCCTCTGGTGTCTCTTACATAAGTCCCTTACAAACTCCTTAGCATATAACTGCCTCACTACATAAGTGTGTTATGGTATACGCCCTTGTCATGTAACTCCTGTATATGGTTCCTTGGTTGTGTGTGTGTGTGGTTGTGTGTCCAGATGGGACTAGACAGTAGCAGCGGCACGTGTCCTGTCTGACATAACATTCTGCATCACACGTACATGTTGATGTTACAGCCTTCATACACTCCTGATGTAGCCTCTCTTGCGACCAGTCTGTCATCATAACTGCAGCTGGATGCTACTTTCACTTCATCAATCGCAGTCATTGCCAGGACGCTTTGCAAAGGAGCTTTGCAAGTCAAGCTGAGTGTAGACTCGCCTCTGGGCTGACCAGAAGCTGTTCGCTTTGGATTTCAGAACCAAATCTGAAATTTCCCTGCAGGCACATCAGCTTCGTCCACCCCTCGTCCTAGACTCACCCCCCTTGTACGCCTACCCCAGAAGGGCTCCACCCACACAAGCCCTGCCTCTGGCCCTGCCCCTGCCCCGACTGCTGCTGGGCATCCCCAAGCAGCTTTCTCTGATGATGAGGAAGAGGACCAGGGTGCTGAGTCAACTGCTGCAGCTGCAGCTGCAGAAGAGACTGAGGTTCAGAATCAGGACAGCCAGCAAGAAGGTGTCACATCAGGAGAGCCTCCAGACTCTGGCTTAGGTAAGCAGCTTCATCTTCTTGCTGAATCTTGTGGCTGCCGACCAGATGTTTACAGCTTGTGTTGTCAGCATGTGTTGTGGCTTTCGTCTCAGGAACACTGCCCTGGGGGAGGGGTCACAAAAGACATTAGTCAGTGCTTTGCTAGGATGATATGCGCCAATGTAACGTGTTTGCAACATGCAGAGTGACTCTCACCTTTTGTGTGCAGGCCAGCTTAGGTCAGCTGTCCAGCAATATGGGAGAAATCAGCCATAGCAACACACATCAGACATTGCCTGTCATGTTAAGCCCACAGTCAGAGCTTGTTTGTTGCTGGTAGACCAGCTGAGTGTTGCTTTCTTTTGGTGCAGCAACAGGCCAAATGCCAAAGCTGCACACATTTCTGTGGAGAATCTTGGCGATGCCAAACAACGCTGCTCAAGCATCGTTAGTGCCAGCTGTTGTTATGTTACAAGCCAGATTAGCTGTACACAACGTGTCCCATATTGAAGATGGCATTGCTCTGGCACATCATAGACACAGCTCACACTGTCAATCAGGTTACCAAACACTGCATGACTGTTTTGCAGGCACATCTCCTGCAGGCACAAATGGAGCTGTTCCGGCACCATTAACAGAGTTCTACTTCTACCAGTCAGCAGATGGACAGTGCGTCTTTCTGCATCCCTTGGTGTCCCGCGCCCTCCTTGCGCATTATGGTTCTTACGCTGCCTGTCCTCCTGAGGTCAGCTGCAATGCTCCCAGATAGTACTGCATATGTTGGACGTGTCTGCCAAGGCTGCATCTTCATGTGCTGTGCTTGACACATGGCTGCACTGCTCATGTGTGTGCCGTGCATTTTGATGCATACCTATATGTTCCGCATGCTGGTGGCAGCAGGGCTTTGTATGTGACACCACTTCTGGACAAGACTGATGCATGCAGAAAGGTCTCAGCCCTCAGATCTCTGCTTACAATGCCAAGCTTTGGTATTGGCAGCAACCAACACTACCCTGTCAGTGTTGATTGGACGTTCAGATATGCTCTGCTCTGTGCATAATGGCCAAAACACTCACTGAGCTACAGCTGTCAATACAGAACCTTGAGATGCAATGTCAGTGATACATTTTACTTTTCGCTGTTGCTGATGTCGGTGCAACTTGCTCAAGACTCAAAGTGGTGCAGGTGGCGGGGCAGATCTTGGAGGTTGAAGACATGGTTCAGACCGAAGCTACAAGGAAACGCATGAAGCACTTAGCGCATCTTCCCTTGTCAGGTAGGCAGTTTGAGTGTGTCTTTTTCATGTTCACATGCTTTGCATTTGTACAGCAGAGCCTGCTGAGCTGTCAACTTATTAGTCATTCAGGTGTGTAAGTGCTAGGCTTGCTCTGTGCTCGTCAGATAATGATCGTCGTCCCTGCGGACACTATACGACTCCCTGAAACGTTGCGTATTCTCGCTCTCGCCACGGCGCCTGTGGCAATACAATCACAGGCGCACCAGAGCCGTGAGGTAATGTGATTCCTCGACGTCTGTTGTCAGCCCTCCGCCGTCCGTGCCAGCAGCAGCGATTGTCTGACTGGCCACGTATGTGAAGGATCTAGATCGTTACAAGCCTTTGAGAGACTGCACTCAGAGGTCCTTCCGAATTATAGTCCTGTGACTGATGAAGTTGCAAAGGCGCTCAGCCAGCTTGCATAGCTTCTACGCAATCATTCTTTGTTTGGTATTATGCTCGGCCATGGTGAGGATGCCTTGGCGTTTCATCTTGCTGAGTTGCTCCTGCGCTGTCCACTCATGCAGAGCAGTCGCATAACCTGCCTAAAGTTTGCAGGGAATCCTTAGCTTTGTGCACTTCTCTCACAATCACAACACTTCTTTGCAACCCCTCCCTCCTGTATTTCCTGCCAACGCCGTACTGCACATCAGGAGATGGTGGAAGGAAAAACGCAACCCTATGCAGTCGTTTCGTGAGAATTTTGACCTTGAGGATGACCCTCACAACAGAAGCATCCCACACATTATCCATCAGTCCTGGCGGACGCGTAATCTAGAACCATTTCAACAGCAATGGCAAAAGACATGGCTTCAGAATCATCCGACATGGACCTACATGTTCTGGACTGACAAGGACAACAGGGACCTCATTGCTGACAAGTTCCCCTGGTTCCTCAGCATCTATGACAGCCTGCCACATGCAGTGCAGCGTGCTGACTGTGCACGATACTTCTACATGCTTCAGTATGGAGGCTGCTACTTTGACCTCGATTTTGAGTCACTGAAACCGCTGGAGCCACTGCTAGCAGATGTTGAGGTGGCCTTGGGGTATATGTCCAAGAACATACCTCATGAACTAAGCCTCCCAAATGCTTTTCTAGCATCTGTCCCAGGGCACAAATTCTGGCACTATGTCATCAAGCATGTGCTCAAGAACTTTGAAGGCGGCAAGGTCAACATTGGAGATGCACACAGAGTGACTGGACCAATCATGCTGAAGGAAGCAGTTGCAGATTATCAGTCAACAGCAATCTCTAAGGATCTGACTATATTTCCAGCAGATGAGGTATATGGTGTTGACTGGCTCTGGCGTGATGACAAATCCATGCAAAGCGTATACTCAGTGTGTCACGCACCAAACCCTCACTTCAACTCCACGCAATGCAAGAGCTTCTTCCCACACTCCTATGCTATCACCTACTGGTCTGGCGATATCACATGGGGCTAAGCAACCTTATACTAGGTGTGAAGACTCAGCCTGTGCTCAGACACAGTGACTGCCAAAGGTCAAAAGTTTGAAATATGGCTTTATTTGCTGAATTGATAGTTTGCCAAAGCAGCCTTTTCAGTATGCAAGTGCATGCAAACTGGTGCCTCACACAGCGCATGTGCCACAATGTTGAAATGCGATGCGCAGTCAGCAGTCCTGCATGGCAGGGCCATGTATTACAAGGTGTGATTGCTGTGTAGTTGCATTGACAGCCCTTTTAGGGCTTCAAAACAAACGTGTTTGAATGCTGTGTATGCTGTACCTGCATGTGTACATAATGACAGGCCACTAGCTATTGAATACGGCCTATGCAGCTGTCATCAACTACCTTTCCAGTGACTTGCTTATCAATTGTATGATTGGATATTACTACATGCTCATACTCTACAACAAGTCTCTGCACTTAAGATCCAAGGAACCAGTGCACACCAAAGACAGCACTTAGTCTAAGACGTAGCATATGAACATGATGTGGACAACCTACAGAGTACACAAAGCTCAATTTGAAAAGCTGTACCACAATAGGTGAAAAATTTAGCTGAAGCATATGACATCATGTGACTAACAATCATGACATCATTTGACTAACAATCATGATGTAATGCAAAACACTTGCAGATCAGGGTCCCATTCACCCACGCGGCAAACAGAATTCCACAAGGTTCAACAGTCCAGTACACTGAACTCTGCAGCCTGCCATGTTACCGCAGTGCCAAGTTGAGCCAATCAAGAATTACCAGAACTCAGTCTCATTCTCATGCAAGTCACATGCGTTGCAGAGACGCTCAATGAGGACACTGCAGCCTGCACAGCACGACATCGCACAAATAGCCTGAAAAGCCTCTTGCTCTCATCAGACTGCTGCAAAATGCAGCCATTTCAAGATGGCATGGCCAACTGCAGCCTGCCAGCAGATCAGTTTCAGTGTGACTACTGCCGACGTGAATGGTCGGCAGACCTGCCAACATGTACGGCTGGCAGACCTGCCAACATGTACGGCTAGCAGACCTGCCAACACAACTGGCAGACGACGCAGTCATACAGAAACACGACTTCACAAATTACATACTACCTAAGTCAAAACCTCCACGGGCTACTCAAGTCAACAGCTCCGCATCAAACTTACTTTGCAACAATATTCTGCTAGTCCAGCTTCTTCATCAGGTGTGGGCAAGCAGTCCACAACTGGCCAGCTTCTTGGAGCCGTAGCAGCTGTTGATACGAGCAGCTATGCCATACACAAAAAGCGCCTACACTCAAGAACGTGCAGATTTAGGATGAGCTTGTGTCCTCACTGATGCACAAACAGCAGCAGCAGATCAAGCAAGACGACGGGTCTTAGTCTACCGCTTGATTGGTTCTTCTGTTTGTAGCAACAAGGGCAGAAGCTCCTCCAGAGTCTGGGACCTTCTTGGGTCTCCCCTGTAGTAGTAACCAGCATGCCATACGCTTTTGGGAGACCGACACTGTCCAGCCAACATTGGCTGCAGCTAGTGTCTGATCAGAACATCAGTCAAGCTTTTTACAGCGTTTCTTTGTGCACTCTGTTACTGCAAAAAGGTACAATTGGCGTGCTGACATTCCCTGGGCTGCTCACAAGCTACACAACGCTGTATGATGTTCCGCATCCCAAAGGTAGGATGGTGTCCTTGCTGCTCTTGAAGCACATGGAGTGCAGACTGGCCGCATCCGCAAAATTTGTTGCAGCTCAAGTATCAGACCTAGGATGACCATCCATCTCATGTCACAAGAGACGTCACAATGCGCAACACTCATGCTGTTTAGCTTGTGGTCACAGTGTTTTTCACAGTTTTGGCTGTCGTCATGAACCAACCATGATCACAGTCCTGACTGAGATTGTGATCATGTTGTTGCAGCAGCGTCCTGCCTGTACTGTGTTGGTTTGTCTTATGTGCCGATACAGCATTCTCTGCATGTCTTGTACTGTATGTCTTATGCTGTACTTAAACTCTGTAGCGCAGAGCTTATACAGCGAGTCTGTTGCAAAGCTCAATGATAGGATCAGCATGGTCATTTCATGCTGGTACAGCTCCCGTTGATGGTGTTTTCACACGCTGAAGCTTGGCATTGATCACTGACAGCCAAGACAATTGTTCAGACAATTGCTCAGAGTATCATAGAAGCAGGCAACGTCTTGAATGTCACGTGATACTGCTGTCATAGTCCTAATCTCCTGTTTGGTGCTTGCTCTTGGTGTCCAGAGCACAAACAGGCATCTGTAGGCATGCAAATAGTGGTCGCACACACTGTATAGCAATCGTCAACCTGCGAATAATTCATCTATTAATAACCAAGCAGCACATCTAGTTACTCATGTGTGTGTGTCTGTGTGCGTAACATCTTCCTTGTTCTTACAGGTGCCTTCAAGCTGGCAGAGGTTGATCTGACCCCCTTGCTACCCCCAGAGGCCCTGGCCCCCTTTGCAGAGGAGATAAGCGGCAGGCAGAAGAGGAGGGACAGGAGAGCAGAGCAGGAAGCCAGGGTGGCACAGCGTGAGGCAGCTGCCACGGCAGATGCTGCGGCAGCTGCTGCCATCAAGGGCCTGACTGCACAGGAACTCAAGGTGAGGGTTGATAATGATATTAGCAAATCATAAGAATAACAGTAATATCAACAACAGTAACAATAGTATCAACAATACCAACAGCAATAACAAGAATAGTAAGAATAGTAGCAATCATGTTTTCATTTCTGTTGCATTCTGCCTATGAAGCACCAAAGTAATTGCTACTGTCGTTGATGTGCTTGTTATTGTCATGACCAGTCTTATTGTGATTGTTGTTGTTGTTGTGATTGTTGTGATTGTTGATATTATCAGCATGTGTAATGGATATCGATGCCATCGGGTGCACAGTCAGCTAGAACGTCACAAACAGTGGTGTGTGCTGCTTAAATAGGCATTCCGTTTGTCATGATCTTGCTCTGTCGCATCTCTATGCATTTCAGCTTGTTGTGTGAAGTCAAAGCAATGCCCACCTTGTGTTGCACACACTGCTTTGCTGACTTGCAGTCTGGCTTTAAACCAGCTAGGTTTGGTGTGTCAGTAGTTGCCTGCAATTTGTGTCTTTTTACAGCTCAACAGTCAGGAATATAAACAAAATCACATAAGCGCCCAGGTGATTTCTTAGTGGTGACTACTGGTATGCTCAGTGATGACTGATATGGTTTATCTTATGATGACTGATACGGTCTGCCTCATGATGACCGATAAGGTATTCCTAATGATGAGTGATATGGTATGCCTCATGATGACTGATGTGATATGCGCAACCTACCTAACATGTCTGCAGGCTATGCCCAAGCCATCCAACCCAGCAGCTGCCCTAGCAGCTGCCGGCATGACTGACGAAGATGCCCTTGATGCTGCCATAGCCCAGTCCTTGGGTCTCTCTGGTTCCCCAGATGAGAATGGGGATTTCCATGGGCAAGCTAGTGCTGTCAGCTGTGACGCAGGCGCCACAGTACGGCTGTTGCTATTGATGCTGTTGCAGGCAGCTGCTGGACTGATTAGCTCACTTGTCCTACTTTGCCTGCTGTCAACATAGGGCTTACTTCAGGAGCATTTGCCTTGCCTGTGAGCATTCTGTGCATCAGAGCCTCTCTGTGGGGTCCACTCTGGGTGTCATTTGCTCTTTGAGTGCATGAGGCAGTAATGCTGCATGAGGCAATGACACATGTGGTAGTACAGTGGCACATAGTGCAATACTTCCCATGATGAAGCCCACCATGCTGCTGCAACTTGCGCCATGCTGGTTGTGTCTCTGCCCTCTGTAAGGATGACTGCACACCAGCAACAGAAAATGGTATGCTGCGTTGTGTAACGATGCTGTTGCAGATGTGCCTAGTGTATGTGCAGGTCAGCAAAAGGGAGACGCTACTGATACCCCACAGGAGGGGGGAGGGTAGCTTACCCCTGCATGTCGGCTCCTTGGAGAAGACCATCTCAAGTCCCTCCCAGCTGCACACGCTCCTCCAACAGCACAAGTAAGCACCCTTTTCTAATCAGCACACCCCCTGCTGGGGTCACACATACTCTGCTACATCCAGGCGGCTGTTGATCTGCTTCTCAACAGACCTTGCAGATGATTGCACCACTTATGTAGCCATGCAGCACTGCAAAGTGCATGTGACAGCGTCAACACAGGTGCACACAAGGGCATTGCTTCAGCAACACACTGGCGTGCTGACAGTAACATGTCTTTCTGCAACCACAGCAACGACGCTGTTCCATTGCCTTGCTGTGGTTCTAGGATAATATTTTCTGGTGCTTTTAGAACAATGTTGCCAAAATCAATTGATGCAAGCAGCATTTGTTGCTTGGCAGGGACGAGAAGTTTGTGATGGCCTATCAGCAGCACAAGCTGTCACCACTGCAGAGGCTGCTGCCAGCTGCCAAGAAGGTGCCTGGAGGTGTGAAGGGCAGAGTGTGTATGACTCTGCAGGAAGGAGCCACGACGCCAGACATTCTCACAGGCATACTGCAGGTCTGACGTGTGCCATTGCACCCTTGTTTCTTTCATGTTTCTGCAGGTTTGTATGGAAAAGGCTAAAATGTGCAAGGAGGTGTCATACACACTCAGACAGGCGTCCTTGGCGCTTGCATTCTGCCTACTTACATGCTGTATGTTTTGCAAGCACCTCATGCATCACATCACGTCAAGTGGCACATCAGGTATCCTCAGTGGCATGGATGTTGACATGAAGTCGATCTCCATCTGTGGCTGCTGTGTTTGGACTTGCTGTCCTGAGGATTGATAGCTGCCCTTTGTATGAATGTCAAGGGCATCAGCAATGAGCTCTGGATGCGTAGAGCTGAAGTAATGGTTGAAGTATGTAGGCAGCATTCTTCCGGCAAGTCATAGCAACACGCTCCTCCCAAGATCCGTCAAACAAGCCCAGCAGTGCTGCAAGCAAAGCACAGACACCAGGATACAGTGGTGCTGAAAGCAAAGGACAGCAGCAAGAAGGGAGCTGGAGCAGGGCTGACTTGGATGGCATGCTGGCAGAAAGCTTGCAGTATGCAAAGGCAGATGTGAAACGCTTTGTGCAGGAGACGCAAAGAGCTGGATGGAATGTGCATCCCATCATGCTGTCAAGCTATGAGCGGGCAACATTTTCTCCTGTATGAAGCTGCAGTAGTTGACACGACAGACTGTTGACGATTTGATTCAATATTCTGACACGTATGCGCTGTGGAAGACTTCCTGTTCTAGGCGCAGCTGCTCTACACATATTGATATAAGTCCTGCATGTGACTCTAGTATACAATTAAGGACAAGTTCAGTACAGTATCTGCTGATTGCTAATATGAGCTAACAGTGCTGTATACTAGCTCAATGAGGCGCAACCAGCATGGCTTGCATAGCTTTCTGACAACTACAGCAGAGCTGCTGCAAGGGTAAAACTTTGCCAGTGCCATACTTTCTGCATGCACTGGCCCGCTGCAACAGGCGTGTGAACAGTTCTAGCAACCAAGGGTATTATGCACAATGAAAGGCAAGGAGCTGCGTCTTGAAATCGCACAATTCAAGCTTGGCCCATGCTATTGTTTTCTTTCTGTGCTCCTAGCTGCATGTCCACTGCTGCTGATCAGGCTGCAGAGAAGGCATCAGCTGTGGCATAACACACAACGGTTGATACTTAGTCGTACAGGCCCTCCTCAGCCCAAACTTCTTGCAGGAAGTCAACCATCTCCTGAAGGCAAGGCCACATTGCATGTGCTGTCCAGCATTCAGAGCAGACTCAAACTGGGGGCCAGAGGCATAGCAAATGATGTTGTGCACAATGTTTCAAGGTGTGTATTGCATGCAGCTGTTGGGGACACAGAAAGCCACAGTGGAAAAACAGCTGTTTCATAGTGTAAACTCTGTCTTTTGGTGGGGTATTGTCTGAACAGCAGACAAAATCATTACAATCACTCAGGAGCTGTGCTGCCACAGATGCCTACCGCCAGGGGAATTTGGATTGAAAATGGCCTCGTTGTCAACAATAAGGTATCATATGTTGAGTCTGGGCTGAATTCACGACAGTGTTGTTAGAAGCAGAAGGCAAGGCACATTTGCCAGAGCGTGCACTGGACCTTTACCTGATGACAGGCCTGGATGCAGGTCGCGAGCTGCCTGTGCTGTTACCCACCCACTTAGTGCGCTGCTGCTGCCACAGCTCTTGGCCTGAAACAGATAAAAAGTCATCTCGCCAGTCAAGATGTGACCGTCTGCAGAGTCTGCAACGTTGATCAGCTGGCGAGGGTACCTATCACAGCGTTTGTCAGATCCTTGCTGAATGATTGGGCTGTTGCTGCCGGCAAAGTGGCTGAAGACGAGGACAGTATATCTTGATCTGTTACCTTCTGGATTTTATGGGGCCTTGTCGCCATGCACAAAGTAAGCCCTGTAATCGGGCGCACTACGCGGTCAAATCGACAAGGCGTATGGACCCAAGGTCAAGCTCATATGTTCACCTCTGCTTTCTGTTGCTATGCCGTATCGAATGTCGAATCTTGCGAGACTGCAAATGGTTTTGTTTGCGAAGACCCTCCGAAACCATATTATGCCAAGGCTACATACTTAGGTAGCTCTAGGCCTTCAGGCTTAGCTGAACCTGTCTTGCACGAGGTTGACAGCCTTCAGAAAGGCTTGCTGTACGACTTGTTGTGAGCTTTCGATGAATTCATTCATGAGTTTTCATCCCTGCATGCTAGCTCAGTCAGAGATTTTGAAGTCCTTGGGGGCCAGCTAGCCTATTTGACTAAATTGCAGTCTACATCAGAAAAGAAACAGACAAAGAATGACACAGGCAAAAAAATCAACACACGAATTGTCAAAAGACTGTCATGCATGGAAAAAACCAAAAGAGCAACATTCATTCATTCATTCATTCATTCTTTAGATTTTAAAGGTTGTTGGGGCCAACCATGACCATTGGACCAGTAGACTGAAAATGTCAAACAAAGATACCAAAAGGTTCTAAAGCACTTATGGAAATACTAACGTTCACGGCTGAAGCACTCTAAGCTAAACTAAAGGGTATGTCCAGATTGTGCTGCCACCAGGGTGTTCCTATGTTCAAAACATTCCCTCAAAAACCTAGCTATGACTTTGGGATCATGTAGAGTAAAAAAGGAAGACAGTGTAGGGGCTGGCCCCCAAAATATGTTTGTGAATCTGTTCCTGATGGCACAATATGCAGGGCAATCAAACACAAAATGATGTTCATCCTCTGCTGAACCAGAAGCGCAGAAAACACAATGGCGTTGCTCCCTAGGCATCTGCTGTGCCAAAGGCAAAAGCCTACCAGTATCTACATGAAGACCATGACATCCACACCTAAATCTGCTGACGAGTTTTCGGCTCTTGAAGCCCTTGACTGCTGAAAGATAAGGTGCTGGGACATATTCTGGCTGCAAGGGTTGGTACTTAGCAACACTGCTGAGACTATTCTGATGCCATGTCTGTGCATAATGGTTCTTGGCATTGCCAATAACAGTACTCACATCTAAATCATCCTCAATGCTCAAACCTACAGATTGACCTTGGAGCCAACTGTGAACTTTATGGCTCCAAAACAGGTGTGCCGGATCATGCATGCCCTCAACAAAGGCACACTGGATGAGACGTTCATCATCCGACAGATTGTTGATGCGATTATGATATCGCAAACTTTGTTGCCACCAATGAAAACACAAAGGAAAAGGGCATAATTCAGCTAGTACGATGACATTTGCAGTACTGTCCCTAACACCAAGTATGTGCTTCAGAAATTGTCTATGCAGTAGCTCTGCAGCATGACCTATCTTTTCATCAACACCCCACACTTTGCTAGCATAGCTCAAAATGGGTAGTACCAGACTGTCAAAAAGTTTGCACAGTAGCTCAGGATCAGAAATCGGCAAAAGAGCGCATCTGCGGTTCATGGAATGCATTGCTTTTTTTGCAGCAGAGACAAGCTGCGAGACGCCATGTGCCAGATTTTGGTCGCATGAAATTCAAACCCAAGATACTTGTATGACTCCACTCGCTCCACTTCATTGCTACTGAACATGAAAGCTTGACATGCAGCTTTTGATCCAAGCGTAACCACTTTGGTCTTGGCCAGATTGACACTGAGTTGCCTTTGATGACAGAACTGCTGCAATGCGTCAAGCTGCCTCTGCAGCCCTGCTGCTGTCATAGACATAATGATGAGGTCATCAGCATATAGTAGCAGTGGAATCAATACGGCTGAGAGGGAGGGTGCATCATGACCAACTGTGTCCATCAAGTGCTGCTCAAGTCCATCCACAAATAATCCGAATAGAGTTGCGCTGAGTGGGCAGCCTTGCTTGACTCCCATCAAGCAGTCAAAGATTGTAATCTTCTTGTTCTTCTTCTTCTTCTTCTATGATGTCGTTTTGCAGATACCTGGTCAACTTGTTCGATGCTGCCGTTTCCTAGTTCTGCACCGATTCTATATGTCTGTTGATTGATTGCAGTCAGCTTTGTCAAAGGCTTATCTGACCGCCTGTGAACAGACTGTTAAGGAGTATTGTCAGATGAGATGTCCTCCAGTTGCGCTGCAGCGGGTGTGATCCGAGATGCCTGCCGCTTGGACGCCATACCAAGCGCGCACCAACAACTGTCGTATTGTTTAGTTTTGGTGTGTAAGCAGATAATGCGGCATGGGAGACTATGGCAGTTTTAAGCGATACACTGATAAGGCAAGCTTTCCACTACACCGGCAGGTCATGCACTTGTGCAGCTGTTACGAAACAGCCGAGGAACGCTTGCTGCTGCAGGTTGTGCAGGACTGCACTGGATACAGCAGCACTCTCTCTACATCAATCTGGTTGCTGCCATGGCTCACCGGCTGCAGGCTTCTATTCTGGCTGTTGGCAGGACTCAGCCCACAAGTGGCCACACATATGCTGACAGCATGTCACCTGGACAGCGCAGAATTCGTTCTTGTAAAGGTACAGTCAGCCTGAAGCAATCAACCTTGATCACCTTCACAATAAAAGCATGCTGCCTGCAAGCAAGTCCCTGTCACCCTCTGACACATCTGACTGCTTGTCAGTATGTGACGTATAATTTGGTGAATCTCTTGAGTGTTGCCTGTATGGCACCTCAGCAGTCTCAGGAGTCCAATTTACCCTGCACCTGCCTGCCCTCTTTGTGGGCGAGCACACTTGAATACCTTCCTCACTGGGCCTGCTTGTGCAGCTGATTGATGGGCGGCAGCGAATTTGCCATGTGCGGTGCCTGAGGCTGGCATCCGTGCCCAGGACACTTCAAACCACCTTGGTAAGCTCCTGACATCCCTGCATTGGATCTGCTCTGTCTTGCTCTTTGTCCATCGTGATCTGTCGAACAGAGCCCCATACACAGCTGCCACTCCCAGTCAGTGCTCTTTGGCTATCATTGCTTCTGCCATCCTACTGCACATCATCCTACTGCACATCCATCCACATGCCTTTGAAACAAGGTTGCAATTGCCTGTCCAGCAGACCTGCCCAAACTGTTGGACCCCATGTCAGTCAACTTACCAAAGCAGATGACGACCATATTCAAATTCCTGCTCGTACATAGTCAGTGCAGGCACAGGAAAGCGGAGGCAGTGTTCAGGACGTCCAATGCATTGGTAGTCAGGGTATGTGGTCATGAGAGGCAGGAGGGTTTGGGGTCTCAAGATTAGGGCAGAAACCCTGAACCCTGCCTGCTCAAGCCTAAACTCTGTATACTGCCCAAGCCAGCAAACTTTCTGGTTAAAGGACTCTGTGCCAGCCAATGTTTCAAGGCAGACTGCCACTGACTATTATGGATTTGCATGCACAGACTGCCCTAAACCCTAAACCCTAACCTAAACACACTTGCTCCTGCCGGCATGAAGCAGCTGCATGCCCAGGGAAAAGAAAGCGAGGCATGTGGTTGGCAGCTGTGCATGCCCAAGCTCTCCAGGATATGTGGACCGGCCAATCCAGCAAGCTGCAATGCACTGTTACAAAGAGAGTGTTAGTGCAGGGAGAGTGGTGCATACGAGGGCCAGGAGCAGCTGCAAGTGTTCAAGCTCTTCAGGAGGAAGTATCTGTACCACCCGACCCAGCAAAGCTTCGAGTCAGCTGCACTGCACTGACACAGAGACAGTGGTGTTGCAGGAAAGGGAGGGGGGTGTATACGAGGGCCAGGAGCACTTGCGAGTGTTCAAGCTCTTCAGGAGGAAGTATGTGTACCACCCAACCCAGCAGACCTTCAAGCCCTTGGATGCCATGCCAGCCCACCTGCCCAGGCAGATCTTTGCAGCCATGGAGGCTTTGCGTGCCATCAACTTGGCAGGTGTGCTTCTGGTGTTGGACAGCTAGTGCGCATTCAAAACGGAGGGGATAACACGCTCTTTTCACAGGCGAGAAAAACAAAAACAAAAGGAAAAACCAGGGAGGAAAAAACTAAAGAAAGCTGCACAAACTTCAGACTAATATGTTTCAGCTCAGTGTTACATCCTGATGGCTGCTGACATTGTCTGATGTGATGCCTGATGCCCACAGCCAAAGTACCCGGTAAGCCTGGGCCAGTTATGGAGGCCCAAGCAGCAGCTGACAAGGGTTGTTACTTTATCAGTACTCCACCCAAATGAGTGGCGTGACACTTTTTGAGAAAACCAGGGAGGCATCTTGCTGGTCGGTGTCAGTAGGTGGAAAAAAGAGGGGTGTTCACTGCTAGCTTGACATTAAGACGCTCAAAGCAACACAGCATTTGCAACTTGTGTTGAAGCATCAAGCTCAATGCCAAAGTATGGGGGTTTTCTGTCCAAGAACAAGTCCTGGTGTTTCTCTGTTTAAGACCAAATTGCATTCAGTCGTGTCACAAAAGCCAGGCAGCAAGAGCATGTCCATGCCTGGATTGTGATGCCAGCCTTCTTGGCTGCCAATCAGGTACAGCTGTATCGCACGCAATCCTGTCAGCATGGGCGTGATCATCATCCTGATCAATGACTCCCACCATAAGCAAGCTGTCACCTCCACTGTTGACACACATGTCAAGACACAACAGCCAGACTAAATGGCATTGATGTTTGCGTGTGATGAGTGGGCAGTATGAGCTCCATGTGTTTCAACTTCCAGCTAAGACGCAAGGTGGGGGTTCTGCATCATCAATCATCATTAAGACACTCTTTCCAACAGGGCTGTAGGGCCTGAAAAAGAGCTGTAAGTGATGCGGCTTATTGCATACGCCGTACTAGACTCATAACAGAATGGATTGGAGTTTCCCCCAGATTTGCATCACTCACAAGCGTACACATGGGAGCAGTTGTGCAAGCATTTCAATCTTTGCCAGTCTTGTCCTACCTCCCTGGGCAGCCCGGTTTTTTACTTGGCTTCTCATTAAATTGACGCTGAAGGGTCTTTTCTTTTCTTTTCTTTTCTTTTCTTTTCTTTTCTTTTCTTTTCTTTTCTTTTCTTTTCTTTTCTTTTCTTTTCTTTTCTTTTCTTTTCTTTTCCTTTCCTTTCTTTCCCTTTCTTTTATTTTCCTGCGCCAGTTCTGACAGCAGATGCTGCCGGTCAAATCAAGGGTTGCGCCTTCTCGGAGTGCTAACCAACTCAGCTCTAGCTGAGCTTCAAGTTACACAAGACATAAATCGACATCCTATTGACAGGTTGTTCAAATGAATTTCAAACAGCTCTGACCTTAGCCAATGGGGAGACACTTATAAGACACATCAACAACAGCAGCAGCAGCAACGTGTTTTGTTGTTTTTTGTGAATTGAAAAAGGGTCAAGCTTGCTGCAACCGTGGCTCAAACCTCGCAACAGCCAACCACCGCCCAGATCACCCGCCATCATGACCATTGCTTTTGTTTTTCCAATTTTGAATCTATCTATTGTTTGAGTGTCATGCAGGACATAAAACCAGCTTGGCTCACATTGCTTGGACGTTGTGTTGCAGGTGCCAACTGGACGGACTGGCTAGCAAGTTGTTCATTCTGAGTCGAAGCATATATTTAGCTAGATGCTTTTGCTTCCGAAATGCAGATGACAGCTGGAAAGACTTCGGTTCAGCCCAGATCTTGACCAGCAAACAAAACACTGCATGACTTCTGCTTGCCAAGTTGCAGGTGATAGCTGGAAGGACTTCAATTCAGCTCAAGTCCTGACTAGGAGGAACATGGTGGTCATGTATGGTAACAAGCGCCAGTTTTTCCAGCCTAACCAGATTGCAGTCTTTGTGCGGCACATGTACCCCAGCGTTTTCATTGTTCAGGTTGGCATCCATTCTCGTGTTTGCATATGTTGCTCATTGCTGTGCATTGAATGTTACATTTTGCAATCTCATGTGCGCGTCCTGCCATGTGTTACCATGTCTTGTCTGACATTGACTTGCTGGATCCGCATCTTGCCATGACTTGCCGTGTATTGCATTGGTAAGGTTGCCACATCAAGCTTGTGGCCAACTTTCTTTATCTGTGTACTTTACAAACTTGTATGATTATCATGTAGTCTGTGTATGCTTATCATATGTAATCATATTCACAATGCATGATGTGCTTGGTAAACGCAAATGTGCCTGGCGGCATTAGTAGTCAAGTCACTCATATCACTTGCTGCTACAGCATGAGGAGAATTGTGCACAGACCAAAATGGCATCAGCAGCCAAGTAGGCTTCTTGTCCTACTGCACTTGGCTGTGTCCACCCTGCAAAGCCACACTTCAGCTCACCCAAATGCAGTATTTTGAAACTCACTCACATACACACACGCTGACCTGCGCAGCATTGCATCCCCAGGCACGCTTCTTAAGCTCCTGCTCACACATTATCCCTTTTCCTGGGATTGCACTTTGCATCACACTGCAATTGTGCAGCCATTATACCAGGACGCTGTCTCGGTCCCTACATAAAACCCAAACCCTAAGCCCTGACCCATACCCCTTTGCAGAATCTGGAGGTGGCATACCTAATGTACCGAGCTTACTACTGGCTACCAGTCCTGTTGTTGTCCCTGACCGGAGCCGCCGCTGTTTCCCTAGCTCATACCCTACGCCGGCAGCGGTTGAAGGTGATGGCCTTGGTGAACCACTGCCGCCTGACCCCCATTGTCCAGGCGGGGTGGGTCAGGGCTGTGTCGTCTCATACCCTGGTGCCTGGCGATGTGGTGGTGCTGCAGCGTGGCAAGGCCATGTGTGACATGGTGCTTCTGCAAGGCGCCTGCCTGGTGGTGGAATCTATGCTGTCTGGAGAGGTGAACTATCTCCTCCTCCTCTTTTTCCTCACCCTTCTCCTCCCTCCTCCTCTTCCTCCTCACCCTTCTCCTCCTTCTCCTGTACCTTCCTGCCCTTACGTCTGACGGTGCTCATTGATCCTTTTCTTACGGCAATTGTGATAATGCCTGTTGGCGTCCCCTTGGGGCACAGTCCAATATCCTACTCCCACAAGCAGCATTGGCTCTCAGCATTGACACTCCTCCTTGCCCTTCTTGTCCTCCTCCTCCTCCTCCTCCTCTTCATTCCTGCTTTTGTCCTCCTCCTCCTCGTTTCCACCCTCATTCTTCTTCATGCTCACTTTGATCCTACATGCTTGGTGTTGAAGTGCATGTTCTGGACCCTGTGTTTGCAGCCTCACAGGTGCCTGTCTGTCCAAAAATGGGAGGCACTGCTGCCTCAGTGCTTGCAAGTCAAAGTGTTGGTCCCAGGTGTGGTCCCAGGAAAGCTTGGACCCACCCCAGGCATTTGCCAGACAGCATCATCTTTTCTCTCCTCTCCTCTCCTCTCCTCTCCTCTCCTCTCCTCTCCTCTCCTCTCTCTCCTTTTTTTCCTTTCCTTCTCTCTTCTGCTCAAGCCTAGTCTTCTCCTCTTGCTGTCCTTCTCTCTTCTTCTCAAGCCTAGTCTTCTCCTCTTCCTTTCCGTCTCTCTTCTTCTCAAGCCTACTCTTCTCCTCTTGCTGTCCTTCTCTCTTCTTCTGAAGCCTAGCCTTCTTCTGTTCCTTGTGTTCTCTTCTCAAGCCTGGTGTGGATCTTCAGCGCGCCCTGACAACGACCAAGCCACACACTCATCTGATGACACATGTCCTGGCAGTCGAGAGTTCAAAACAACACAAAGGAACTGTTATCTCAGCAGCAGAAACTTTGTCTGAGAGGTAAAGCTGCAAGTCAACTTTGTTGTAACCCAGGGCAAACCTTAAGAGCAGAGCCTCATCTGCTGCTCTGGACAGACAAGACTTGCCCTGCACGTACCTAGCTTATCATGCATACAATCATGACGATCATTAGTATCATCTGCTGCAGGCAGCTCAAGTGCGTAAGGCTGCCTTTGTACCGGAAAATGGGGTACGTTACAACCCGGACCGGCACCAAAGCTGCTCGGTGTATGCTGGCACCACCGTGCAACAGGTCACACCCCCATCTTGACGCCTGTGCCTGTGTTGTCGCACAGGCAATCATAAACCATGTCAGAAAAGAGGAGAAAGTTTTGAAGATGTCAGGAAAAGAGCTGATTAACATCTTTCACGTCGTTCATATGTTGAAAAGAGGTTTAGACAAACTACCTTTGGAAAACGTCAGTCGCATTTTCCTGTGTTGTGGCCTGTGGCACATTCAGCACGCAGAGAAAGTGATAGACAAACAGAGAAGTCTTGCATACAGGCAATACAATCAGACGATCAGGAGTGCAATTGTGCAAGGGAAGCTTGGACCCAACTTGTGATCGCCTTGGGCTTCTCTTTGTTGAATTGCCTACCGACGTTGGCTTTTTCGTTCGTTTGTTCTGCAATTGTGCTACAGCTTTGGCTTGCACATCCACTGAGTGCATGGCCTTGTTGTGCCATATGATGCGGTCAGCATTCTGCTACATGCACAGTGAGGGGCATGCTAATTGGCTAATGCCTGGCCCATTGGCTGACAAGTGGCTGCTGATTGGAGTGGTCAGTTGGCACGTTAGCATATACGTATTGACTGTGATGCAGAGAAAACAGAAGATGACTCGCTCGCCATGCATGCTTTGCTTCGGCAAGTTGAGTGTGTTCATTGTCTCACACATAACAGAGACAAGACTTGTCCTGCACATACCTAGCTCATCATGAGCTGGAAAGCGTTTAATAATAATTACTTATAACAGCTCAATCTGTGAGCATGCAAGACAGCGGTGAGGATGCTCCTGCATCTTACAGGTGCGTTGAGCAGGGACCTTGTAGAGACCTGCCTAAATATAGTGGATTGCATATGCCTGACTTGAGTAAGGGAAGACACGTGTCATGAATGGATGGATGGATGGATGAACGAATGAATGAACAAATGAATGGATGAGTGAGTGAATGAATGAATGAATGAATGAATGAATGAATGAATGGATGGATGGATGGATGGATGGATGGATGGATGGATGGATGAATGAGTGAATGGATGATTGGATGAATGAGTGAACAAACGGACGAACCAACAAAAGCGTAAATGAATGGATCAATGAATGCATGCATGCATGAATCAAAGATGAATGATCGAATGACTGAATGTGCAGGTGTGGAATCCAGAGGATGCAGAGGATGAGGTGCTGGCCATGGTGTGCCGTACAGGGCTGAACACCCAGATGGGCAGCATGGTGAGGGAGCTGGTCACTCCCACCACCCTCCCAGCTCGCAAGGACACCTTTGTCAAGGTTAGCACCCCTAGGCCTGCGTCTAGCAACCCTGGGCCTGCATCTAGCAACCCTAGGCCTGCTTCTAGCAACCCTAGGCCTGCTTCTAGCAATACAGTGAGGCTTCATGATGTGATGTTTCATGCTGTGATGCTTCATGTGCTCTGCCATGCTGTGCTTTGCTCGTCAGTGCCTTGCCATGCTGCTCTGTGGCATGCTGTGCCGTGCCATGCTGTGCCTTGCCAAGCTGCGCTATGCTGCGCTGTGCCATCATGCTGTGCCATGCTGGGCTATGCCATGATGCGCTGTGCTGTGCCATGCCATGCTGCGCCGCGATGCACTGTGCCGTGCTATGCTGTCCCATACCATGCTGAGCTGTGCTGCATTGTGTTGACCTGTCCTGAACGTCATGGACCTGGCCCCATGGTCTCATCTATGTCATCCCTTATGCCTGGCTAGCATGTGACAATCAGCAGTGCAGTATCACAAGCTCTTCACAATGTTGTCCAGCTGACTGCACACAGCCCACCTTCATAGCCCCTGCTTGACAAGGTCCATCAGCACAGCCTGCTCTTGTATCCTCATTGCTAGCTGGCTAATTACTTGCATGCACATCTTGATTTCCTCTAGCTGCATGCAGGACACCTTGCATGCACATTATTGTCGTTCTGTTTGCATGCACGCACATCCGGATCTCTTCTGTATGCATGCAGGACACCTTCCAGCTGTACGCCTTTGCCTTGAGCCTACAGCTGCTCAACCTGATTCCCTTTGCTTGGAGGGCCAGCGTAGCCTACCCCCAGACCCCTGAGGATTGGGCCATCAAGGTGCTGGACACACTCACGTACTCTGCACCCCCCAGCATCCCCACCATCTTCCTGGTGCTTACGTACATTGCACGGATGCGCTTAGACAGAGCTGGGATCTCGATTCTGTACTCCAAGGCATTAAATATTGGTGCCTATGTGAACATGGTGTGCTTTGACAAGACTGGCACCTTGACAGACAGCGTGGTGAGCCTCCTCTTCTTGTTACTGCATTGTGTGTTTCTTCTCCTCTTGCTGTGGCTCCTGCTGCTGCTGCTGCTGCCGCTGCTGCAGACTCCCACTTTTCTGTGTCACATCTGTGGCTGCAAATCCCCTGAGCTCACGCTGAGCCTGTTCTGCCTTGACTATACCAGCGATCTGACAAGCATTGTATAAAAGCAGCATCTTGCACTCGAATCAGCTGCTGCATGCAGTTTGAACAGCAAGAAATGGGGATCAGCAGACAATACATTATGTGCTGCATTGAATGTGCCATCAATGCCTTGGGACATCATGAGTGCCCAGATAACTTCTCTTTGCATTAACATGGCGGCAATAATCATCAACAGCAGCCACAAGCTGTAAGATAGTAAACACAAATTTATTGTCGTGCTGTGTGACAAATGTTGCCTTAGGGCACCAACCCTCATGTTGCCTTAGGCCACCAACCCTAATGTTGCATTAGGCCACCAACCCATATTGATGGGAGTGGCAAGCTTCTTGCTGCTGTAGTGCAATCCCTTTAGGATGTGAATGTCAATGGTGACACAAATGGTGTGACTGTGAAAGCGTGACTGTGCAACTTTGGCTGTGCAAGTGAGAAATGTGACTGGGTAAATTTGAGGTGGGACTGTGTAAATGTAACTGTGTAAACAAGGTGTGACTGTGTAAGTATGCCTGTGCATAGGAGGTGTGACAGTACAGGTATGACTGTGTTCATGTGAGGTATGACCATGTAAGCATGACTGTACAAACCTGACTGTACACATGTGACTGTGTAAGTGTGACGATTGACTGTATAAGAGTGAGGTGCATGGCATTGCCAGCTTTGCATGATGTCTTGCCAGCACAAGCGCCAGTCAAGGAGGCTACAGCAGAATGCTCTGCACTCAAACAACACACCAAGGCAAGCCCTGACGATGTATGATTGAGAGTAATGACTGTGTAAGGGTGAGGTGTGACGTGTGCCTCCGCAGGCAGCTTTGCATGGCGTGTTGCCAGTGCATAAGGGCCAGTTTGAGAGCCTGCAGCAGAATGCCCTGCGTTGGAACAACCGGCTGAGACAAGCCCTGGCTGTGTGCAACGGCCTCTCATGGATCAACAAGACTCTGGTTGGTGTGGACATGGAGCGCTCTATGTTCAAAGCTGTCGAGGCTTGCTTCTTGGTAGGTTTCTCATGCATTTGCTAGTCGGTGTCTGTCTGGGATCATTTCGGCATGTTCTGTCTTGGACAGTTCTGACATTCCTGTCTTTGGGAGTCATCATCAGGGGAGTCAACATTCAATGACTGGGATTTAGTACAGAGCGCTGCCATGTGCATCATCCATGTGGACCATCCATATGGATCATCCATGTACATCATCCAGCATATTATATACTATAGAGAAGGGGGGCGGGGGGGGAATCTGATATCCAGCAATCTTGTAAGCACACCCAGACGACCATCAGACAAAAGCAATGGGTGGCATGCACCCCATCAGCTAGTGTAGCTTACTGGGCAATGGATAGTTTGCATTGGGCAATTGGCATTGGGCAATGGGCAGTAAAGGCATGCTTTCTGCTAGCACATGTTGCAGGCAAATGGCCTCCCCATTTTACCAGCTGTATGTCCACAAACAGTTTATACATGGCTTGCCTAACAGCCACAGCTCACATGTGCTATCGTTCCATACACTTGATCACTTTGTTAATTCATGTCCAGTACAGCTTGAGCAAAAGTCATATTAACTTTTTTTTGTTGAAGATATTTGGTATTCGTCATTCTTTTCATCATTATCATGTGGCTAATTGATTGAATCAATTATGCAGGACAGGGACGTCATTGTCTTGCCAAGGAAGCCTGATCATGTTTCACAGTCCCGCACAGCCAGGCTGACCATCACCAAAACCCTAGAGTTCAGCTCCCAAACCCTGAGGTCCGGGGTGGTGGTCATGGCAGATGATGCTCTGCCAGGCTCGGCATTGCTCTTCATCAGAGGAGCACCTGGGATCATCAAGGATCTGGTCCAAGCGTCTTCTGTTCCTGCTGATTTTGAACAGGTACGGCACAGATCTAGCCTCATTGGCAATGATAAAAGTTTCTGACATCTCAAGTTGGCGCATCTTGCACGTTGTCACTACAGCAGGTTCCAATCTGGATTGTTCCTGCGCATAACTCTCCTAAGGCTGGTCCTGGCTGTGAAAAATTACGTCCAGCTCTCATCTATTCCTGCTGTTTTGGTGCTGTTCAGCTGCAAACGCATATGTTTCTGATCTTGGGGAGTGTTGATGGAGATAAACTTCAGGCGCAAAGAAATGCAGTGAATGCAAATGTCCCAAAACGGTTCTGACTGATCACTGAGGGAGTTTTGTTGCTGTGTCCGATAATGTCCATTGCAGCAGGCGTCTTCAAGCTGTATGTGTCAGCATGACTTTAACACACCGGCACTCAGTAACAGAGCCTTACCACCAAGTATTGCGGCAATCTACAGGCCTCTGGCTGTGACATGAAGAAGAGTAATAGTCGTGACTGTAAACATTTGCCAGTGCAAGCTAGGCAAGGGTAAGGCCAGTCTTGCTTCTCCAGAAAGTCTTGTCGATGGCTAAACAAAACAAGCTCAAGAAGAATGTCAGAACAGTCACCGTTTTTTAAGTCTGGCAGCAGTATGTCAGATGCAGCTTTTGCATGGCAGCTGAAGCACTTCCAGATGATCATGAAGGTCAGAGACAGGCTCAGCAGCAACTGCTTCTGAGCGTGCTTGCCAACCTAAGAACCGACGCAGTCAGACCAGACAAGCTCGAGAAGAGCCTAAGGACAGTCACTGTTTGTACATCCGGCAGCGATGCAGCATCAGCAGCATCTGCATGACCAAAGATTGGCAGCCAGAACAGTTGTGATGATCAGTGCAGATCAGGCAATGTATCTCGTAACGATGCTCAGAACAGACCGCTTTGAAGAGACAAAACTTGCGCCTGCAGGTGCCCAGCTCTTCATGAGCTGGAAAGCATCATCATCATCATTTGTTGTGTTGCTGCCATCATTATCATCACCATCATCGTTATTATTATTATTATCATTATTGTTATTGTTATGATTATGATGCAGATCCAGGATGGGTTCAGCAGCAACAGCTTCAGGTTGATGGCCATGGCAGTGGGCGTCATCCCAGACGTGCATCAGCTGGACCTGCTGCGCATGACTCAGCAGCAGGTGGAGGCCCATGTGACCCACATGGAGCTGCTGTGCCTCATGGTGTTGACTAACAACATCCGCCCTGACTCCAAGAGCACCATCACTGAGCTGCAGGATGGGTGAGCAACACTGAAGTTTGAATGCATGCTGTGCTGCGCTGCGCTGTGCTGTGCTGTGCCGTGTAGCACTGCTGGCAAGCTGTTGTTGTACAAATGAGCCATGCACCTTTGCTATGCTCTGCCACAGTGTGCAACATGCCGAATGCAAGTGGTCCATTGTCATGGTTGTGCTGTCACTGCAGAGGTGGGATCAGAACCGTGATGATCACTGGCGACTACCATCATACAGCAATTGCAGTTGCCAGGGACGTTGGCATGCTAAGCACCGATGCCCAGATGATCATCATTGACATTGCCAGGAGTGGGCAGCCACACGCAGACCCCCAGGGGCAGATCCCACAAGGGTTTTACCCCCAGGGGCCAGCAGGTTCAGCTCAGGGGCTGCTTGGAGAAGCCCCAGGGCGGAATGATGGTGGCCCTGAGGAGGGGCTACCTGAGCACTCCTTGGAAGCGCAGCTCTCCATTACTGCAAACTGCTTAGGGCACACTGCCAGCTGGGCAGGTGAAGAAGGACAAGGAGGACACCTTTTGCCTGGCGCTGATGCTGTGCAGAGCCAAGCAGGGCTGGACCAGAAGAGTCCTGACCAGCAACAGCCCTCAGGACTGGTTGACGAGCAAGAGGAAGCCAGGGAAGGGCAAAGCCCTGCAGGGCCGATGGTGCAAGGGCCCAGCCAGCAACAGCCCTTGCCTGAGCGCAGAAGAAGAAGAAGCTCCACTGTGTCTGAGCAGGAGACCGGCAGGCTTCTCAGTGCCAAAGTGCCATATGGTGACCACATGACAGATGCAGCATCTGCTATAGAAGCTGCCCCAGTGAGTCATCAGCCAGCAGCTGAGCTGCCTACAAAGCCCATTAGACACGCTGTTAGTCATAGGTCCAGTCTCAAGAGGGTAATTTCACCCTCCCTAGCTCAGCCAACATCACATACTCCTCTGCCCATTGCTCAGTCCAGTCGAAAGAAGGTCACCATATGCCAATCACCAGCCACTGAAGCCGAAGCCTCCTCTGGTTTTTGTATGTCCTTTGGTCAAGGCAGCGATTTGCCTGGGCATCCTGTGCTCACCTCCTCTGCTGACAACCAGAGCACAGTTATGTCCTCTGCTGAAGAAGAAGAAGAAGAAGAAGAAGAAAATCAGCATGCTCAGACTGTGTTTATGCCACAAGGGCATCAAGACCAGTGGTTGGGGCCCAGTCCACCCTACCCCACTGGCACCCCCAGCCCTGCCCACCAGACACACCCCCCTGTGCTAAGTCGCATTCCTTCCTCTGCCTTGCACCACAAGAAGCTGCGCAGGCTCTTTACGCTCTCTGGGAGGGGCCTTCAACAACCTCTAGAGACCCCTGCCACTCCCAGGGCAACCCTGGGGGGTCTCAAGTTCATCCAAGCACAGCGCAACCTGGAGTGTGAGGCCGGATGGGCTCTAACAGCCCTGGCAGAGGGGCATATGCAGTGCACAGTGACCGGGGATGCCTTTGATCATGTGCTTCAGCTTGGGGACACCTCGTTACTGGAGTCAGTGATGCGTAATGCCGTGGTATTTGCGCGTATGAAGCCCCATCAGAAGGGTCAGGTTGTAGACTTGTTGAGCGCCACAGGCATTCACCAGCTGTTTGATGGGCAGTCGCGCCATATACAGGTGAGCTTGCCTATTGCTGGAAGCACCACAA
>JAABUP010001644.1_pt1 | contig 46516 bp, 41 predicted proteins | sample 5559201 | NCBI WGS metagenome assembly JAABUP01 (sample SAMN10711887, study PRJNA513373) | rock metagenome | isolation source: Antarctica rocks | place: Antarctica
GGTTCACTGGAATATCCAACTCCCTCCATGTCTGCTCAGTGGCCAGTTGTATACCCCGTGCATCGTACATCTCTTTCAAAAGAGTCTCACAACAATCCATCAACCGTTCTTCCAAAGAAGGGTTCTTTCACATAAATCAAGTGAAGAACTCCTTCAGCCACGTGCCGGAGTCAGTATTTGTGTCGATTGGACTGCTGAGTAGCAGTGCAGGTGTGAGTATAGCTGATGGAGGTGTGACAGGACGTGTCCTCTGTGAAGGAGGTGAAGGCTGTGGAGCCTGTGGAGGAGGAGGAGAAGGATGAGGAGGATGAGGAGGATGCTCTCGAATAGGCTGTGGGGTGGCTGTTTTTGTCGTTTTGGATGTCTTCTTCTTTGTAGAAGAAGCCTTCGTAGGGGCCTTTCGTTTAGTCATGACGACGGCGACAGCGAGGTCGAATTGGTGGGTGGTGGGTGGTGGAAAGGTTTTTTCGCAGGTTTCCTATACATTTTGTTAGAAAATTTCGCTAAATGACCTTTGGCGCAGAACTTCTAAAAAGCGCTGTATTCCTTATGTATCGGTTGCGATCGTCCTGCACACAGGTACCTACAACATCCTCGCTCGAATTACAGAAGGTTGCAGCTATGAAATCGAATCTCGATCTGGTAAAAGAGTGCGACAAGTAGGCAATGGCTCACAGTTCATATAGATCTCTCACAAGATTTGCTAACCTTGACCTTCGGCAGCTTCCCATCCTACCAAGATGGCCCGCAAATTTACACCAACAGCGTTTCAACCTACTCCAAATTTCTTGTCGAAGGCTGCAGCTCAACGCTAGGCTACATCCCCCCATCTACCGTGGAAGCTTTCCAGTGGCCCAGCTGCTGGAAAGTCAACAACCAGGCCCGCACCGTAACGCTCAGCAGTCTTGGTGAGAAGGACGCTGCGAAACGCAGCTTATTGATGGCTCAGACAACGGCGAGTGCCCGCGACAAAGGGTTATTTGGCGTCTTAAAAGGATGGAGGAACGAGCTGTACCCCGTCTACGGCCCCAACAGAGAGCTATTGCTGGACGTCGAGCGCGCGGCGAGCGCGCTGTTTGGAATTGTAACGTATGGAGTGCATATGACAGCGTATGTTCGGTCAAAAGAGGGGATGAAGATATGGGTGCCGAGAAGAGCAAGGAACAAGCAGACGTATGGAGGCATGCTGGACAACACTGTCGCAGGAGGTATAGGCACAGGCGAGGAGCCGCTTGAGTGTTTAGTCAGAGAAGCGGCGGAAGAGGCGTCATTGCCCGAAGACTTGGTGCGGAAAGGGGCGAAAGCAGCTGGTACGGTTACGTATTTCTACATCCGTGATGAGAGGGCAGGCGGTGAGACCGGACTGCTGCAGCCGGAGTGCCAGTACGTTTATGACCTAGAAGTAGAAGAGGATGTCACGCCGAGGCCAGGCGATAACGAGGTCGAGGACTTCTATCTCTGGACAGTCGAAGAAACCCAGGCTGCACTGGCCAAAGCGGAGTTCAAGCCGAATTGCGCGCTTGTGCTGTTGGACTTCTTCATACGGCATGGAATCCTCACTCAGGCTAATGAGAGAGACTATATAGAGATAGTTGCCAGACTCCATAGGAGATTGGAATTCCCAACTGCCTGATCCTGCTGCCTCTTTCGATTTTGGATCTATTTTCCTATACCCAACGCCGGTGCTCTGGATAAACCTACCCGAGCAATGCAAGTGGTACGCCGTCCAATGCTGATATTGATCGCAAGTATCGCCGGGACCATGCCCTCCGTGCTCCCATCTCTATACAAACTAGCCATCCTTATTTCTTCATCAACAAGTAAACGTAGTCGATCCGTAACGGCGTAAGCTTCTTATACGGCCCTTCCATGTACAGCAGCAGTCCCCCAAACGAAACAAACACCTTACTACCAGTCCAGGTCAGTCAGCTATCAATCCCTCCTCCCTCCACACATGGCTGGAAGAGACCCACATATTCTCCCCCTCCCCTTCCTCAAACCGATAGATCTTCCCATGACACACATAGTCAAACATATCCGCCAAACTCGCTTCCCCCCTCCCGACCTCCCTCCACCCCTTCCCGTCGTCCTTGCTCCCATCCAGTGACAGCGTCGAGGCGAGCACGACTTGTACTTGGTCGCCGACGACGCACGGATAGAGCTCAGTGTTGACGTCCAGCGTGAAGGTGGTGTCGTTGGAGCTCGAGGTGCCGAAGATGCGGGAGACGCGGTCGTATTTTTGCGCGTTGAGGGAGGTTAGCGTGAAGGTGTCTTCGAAGAGTTGGGAGTCCGCCATGGTGGGGCACGACTATCCAACGGTGTGTGGAAAAGCCGAAGGAGAGACGAGCGTCGAGAATGCCGCAGGAAGGCTGCGGTAGGTTTGTAGGAGAAGTGGATGGGGCTCGTTTTCGGCGGAAGAATTCTGTCGCGAGCTCGAAATTGTTCGCGATCCGACGCCGCCGCAAGCGAGGCTCAGCTCTTCAACTTTCGGGCTTGCGATTTTTCATCCGCCTCAATCGACATGTCTTTTCGCAAACGCAATATAGGCCTTTCATCGGGCTCATCACGTACTCCAGCATCATCATCCGACTGCGGCATTGCCGCTGGAGAGATTCCATCACCATCAACATCTGCTAAAGCATCAGCACCAATACCTGGAGTTCGCCCGTCACCGCTCGACGGCCGGCCTGCTACTTCGACAGGCACCCCTACGCTTGATAACCTCTTGGCTGGTCATGCAGGCCTTGCTCTAGGGACCTCACTGTTGATCGAAGAGAGCGGTACTACGGACTTCGCTGGGGCATTACTACGTTACTATGCTGCTGAAGGCGTGGTGCAAGGGCACATAGTTCATGTGGTTGGCGTAGGGGAACAGTGGGGGAGGGAATTACCTGGCCTTGTTGGGGCCGTTGAAGCCGAAGGTGAAAGCGATAGCACTGGGAAAGAGAAGAAGGAGAGGATGAAGATTGCTTGGCGGTATGAGCGACTGGGGCAGTTTGGAGCTGGGGTAGCGGGGACACGAGGTGGGAGACCTCTGTTCTTGTTCATTGCTACGGGTGTACATAGGAACGAATGGATTGTTACGATTATAAATCAGCTCAGTCAGTGTTCTATGTGATGTACTGATGAACACAGGCGCACCACCTATATCAGATAGAATTCCTGCAGCATCCGCGGCTTCGACGATCGCATCAAGCCCAATAACACCATCAGCTTTCTGCCATACCTTCGACCTCACCAAGCGTCTTACATTCCCCGTTGGCTCGACCATCAAGTTCATACCCGTCTCTTCTGCCACCTTTCACACATCACCGTTCTCCGACATCCTCCAAAACCTCACAAACCAACTCTCGTCCGGTTTACCTGCCACGATACACCGCCTTATAATCCCGACTCTTCTCTCGCCAGCCCTCTACCCCTCACACGCTAGCCACCCTCAGCACATTCTCGCATTCTTACACAGCCTGCGCTCTATTCTCCGCCAATACCCAACCCAATTGACCGCCATGTTCACCCTCCCTCTTTCCCTCTATCCTCGCTCCACTGGACTAGTGCGATGGATAGAGCTGCTCTCCGATGGCGTTCTTGAACTCGCACCCTTCCCTCACTCCTCTGACCTTGGACCTTCGACGGGCACATCAGGCGCAGCAACGGCTCAAGAGGAGCAGCCGCAGGGAATGCTGAAAATACATCGACTGCCGGTATTTCACGAAAGAGGTGGTGGTGGTAGCGGTGGTAGCAGTGGGAGTGTTGGTGATGACCTGGCTTTTACGGTTAGCAGGAGGAGGTTCGTCATCAAGCCGTTCAGTCTGCCCCCGGTGGAGGGAGACACAGAAGCCCAAAAGGGCGAGAAGGAGGTCAAACAGACCAAGGTAGACATTGACTTCTGAGCACGCATGTTCTGTAACGCATAGACCGTAGATATCCACTTCATTCCCCAATGTGGAGGTGCTTATGGCCCGTCGTCCTCATAAGCCGGATCGTTCAGCATTTCCTTCATCTCGATCTGCTCTGACATTGCTGGGCCACTGTTTGTCATCGTGCGAAGATAGCTTCGGTCATAGGTAGTGCCTGAGAAGCGCGCTCGAAAGCGATCCCCAAGACAAGAGGAAACCGCCAAGTATGCTTTGATTTACTGTCAGTAAGTTGCGGTCATGCTCCAAAGAGGCCTGAAATTACCTATGAAGAGTAGGATCGGCAGCAAGAAGAGCAGTACAAGAAGGATGACGTTCATTATCATGTATCATGGAATTGTTTGTACTCGTACAGTATGTATGTAGGCTGTTCCAGACAACGGCAACATCCTGTTGGACGTAATAGGGTCAGAATGGACGTCCTTGTATTGCTTAGGTTGCTAGAATAATATCTAGCTATGTTTTATGTGTGCCGGGGTCACATGACCTCGGAACGGAACCTGAAATGATCCGACGCAGGACTGCACAATTTCCAACACTCCCCCTCAGGCCTAGAAGGTCTGAATTCATAGCAAATCCACCCTATACACCCTGATATTATCCTCTCAACCAACTACTCAATAAGTTGACCCAATTGAACAAGAAAACAGCAGAATTTAACGGCAGGTAGAGGTTTAGTGAGACTGTCAGCGGCTTGATCAACTGTAGAAATATATTCAAGATTGATGAGACATCATTCAACAGCCTTGTGAACAAAGTGATACTGAATATTGATGTGCTTCATACAGACATGAAACTCAGGGTTTCTAGACAGCTCAATTGCTTTCTTATTGTCAGCCTTAATAATGACAGAATTCATGACACAGAAACCAGTTTCACAGAGAAAACAGCATAATCAAATAGCTTTTTTAGTAGTCTGGGTTTCTGCAATGTATTCAGCTTTTATGAAAGACAGAGTAACAGTTTGTTAATGTTTAAATGATCAACTAATAGGGCCTTTAAATAGAAGAAAGAAATAAACATCAGTAAACTTTTTAAAGTTCTGATCATCATCTCAGTCAGCATCAGTATAACTCAGTGAATCATTATCAGTGAATTCATAAGTAACACCTTAAGTAGCTGTTTTAATTAAATAGCAGAAAATCTGTTTGACAGCATTGTAATGAGTAGCATTAAAATTCTGAGTGAACTGACTAACAGAGAAAACAGTGAAGACAATATCAAAACACATTTATAACATAATGTACATTAGTGAGTCAATTGCTCATTAATAATGACAAATAGTGATGATGTCAGCCTGTTTATTAAACTTCTTTATAAGAACAATGTCAGAATTCATAGAGGTATTCACTGAATTTGCCTCATTTTGACAAAAAGTATGTAGAACCTTTTAAATGTAAACTGTTTGAGTAAGATGAATAGTGCATTCAGTATGATTTCATTCAATCTGCATATTCAGATAATAAGTGATGAACCCTAAGTCTGTCATGTTAAAGACTAAATTCAGCTTGTTTTTAATGCACTGAATGACTGACTTGCTGCTATCAATAAGAAGTAGGTTGTTAACATAGACAGTGATAATAATGCTGTTCTTTAAAAAGATACTGTGATTCAGTTTTGAACATCAAAACCTCAGTGAAATAAGGTGATTGAATAAGGTCTTATATCATAGATAAGATAACTGCTTTAGATCATAAAGAACCTTGTTTAATAATGTAATCTTGTCAAATAGTCTGTAGTCATGCAGCAATTTGACATAGATAACCTGATCAATGAAACTGTAAAGAAAGATCATAATAATGTTCATTTAATCTGTCTTAAGATCAAAATGTGTCACTAGAACAAACAAAGCTTTGTATGTTTGAGATTTAATCATTAAGGCAAATGTCTGATCATAATTAACAGCAAACTGCTGCTTATACCCCTTAACAACTCAGTGAGTCTTATAGTGAATAATATGATCATCAGCACTGCATTTAATCTTGTATATTCACTGACTCTGTAGAACATGCTGATTCTGTGAACTAGTCATCACATTTCACATGTTATTATGCTTAAGTGAGTGTATTTTCTTCTTCATAGCTTTCTTTTACTTATTGCACAAAGACAAGTTCATAGCCTGCTTGTATGTAGTAGGTTTGATGATGTTGTTTATAAAGATAGCAGTATATGCATATAAAATGTGTGCTTTTGAGTTGTCATCAAAGAAAGTAGAAATAATAGACAATGACTGAAAGTTAAAAAGCAAAGAATAATTAATCTTGCTGAATAAAGTCAACAAGAAAGAATCTACAGAGAAATATCAAACAGACAGTGTATATTCTGCTGTATTAAATGTAACAGATGTATCATTAGTATAAAGACTCTGAAAATGCTGTAGCAACAAATGCTGTTGAGTCAGTGAAATAATAACTGACATAATAAACAAAAAAGCAAACAAAGTAAATAATGAAGATGTTTAAAACATAAAAGTAAAAACACTCTCTGAAACAGAAAAAACAACAGAAATAACAGAAACAATTGAGAACTTCTTCTTGCTGTTAATCTGTAAATTAGTCATATTTTCATACACTTTTATACCTTCATTAACAAAGCAATTGTGAACCTGTAAAACTCTTTTAAATTCAGGGTCTTAGACACAGTAAATAAAGTCACTGACAGTGTTTAAATAACAGCACTTTAGACTTCTGTCTTTAAACTTAGCTTTTTGTTAACAACATTTCTTAAAAATGTGTGTTTATGCAGTTGTATTAAAGATACAAAGCTTATTAAGATTCAGTTATTTGTCAGTTTATGCTTTGTATGATGTCTTATTCTTAAGACATCAAGTAGGTGAATGATTCTTAAGAAAGACAGTCATTTTAATGACTTCAGATCATAAGAAAGAGTTTATATCACTATTCTTAAATATAGTTCTAGTCAATTCACAAATAATGTGGTTAACCTGCTCAAAAATGTCATTCTTCTCAGAGAAGTATGTTACTGTGAGTTCTTAAATAATGCTTTGAGAACTAAATCAGTTCTTAAGGTTAAGGTATTTGTATTTATAATTGATATGAAAATGACTGACAGAAAGATTCAAAAGATGAGTTTTCATAGTAACAATAAAAGTCTTGATGTGCTTAACAGCCTGTCTCTTTTTCTTCATAAAGTACATTCAGATGAACCTGATGTAGTTATCAGTAAGAGTAACAAAGTACTTTGAATCTTTGTATGTGATAAATGTAATGAAACTGACAATATCTGAATAAATAAGGCTGAGAATTCAAGTAACTGACTTAATTAAAGTGTTATACAGACAATGTGTCTGCTTGACTTTCATGCATGCTTTGCAAATGTTCTCACAGTGAAGATGAAGTAGGTCAGTAAGATTCATGCTGTCAGTCATTTCAGTTAAATGTTCAATATTAGCATGATTAAGATGCTTTAAACAACAGTGTTACATTTTAAATGAAATCTTAAAACCTTTACTTGCTGCAAATGTGTAGAACTAAGATGAATCATCAAGATGTAACTGAAATAGCCTGTTGACTTCTGAGACATGTTTAATGATGTTGTTGTTGTAATGTAGAATGCAGTCAGTTATGTTGAAGATAACATTGTTAAACTGCATGCAGTGACCAGAAATAAGGTTAGCTGACAAAGAAAAAACATACATAACATCACAGAGAACAACCTTCTGTATGTCACTGTTAAAGCATACTAAACACAGTGAAACTGTGCTTTTTTCAATGATTTAAGCAGATTCATTAACCATTTTCAATGACTGAACAACAGGCTGATAGCTAGAAAAGAACTTTCACATAAAACATAGATGATCTGAAGTCTTAGTATTGATTATTCAGACACTCAGAGAATGCTAATTAACAACTGACATGAAGCTGAGTGTAGGTGCATTAAACTTTGTATTTGAGAACAATTTGAAGATTGAATTAAAAGTCAAGTTCAAGTTCAATGTGAAATTATCACTGGATTTATCACTGAATTCATCAGGCTTTTCATTCTTCTTCTTTTTAGCTGTTTTAAATTTCTTCTTCTTATGCAGGTATTTGTTTCAACACATGAGTTCTTTATGACTTATTCTTTTACAATAAGAACATTGTTTCAGAGATGTAATGTTATTACTGCAAAAAGCCATGATGACAGAGAACTTATTACTGTCAATTTGAGACTTGTCAATGAGTTCAGTCATTAAAGCATTGAAGAAAGAAACATGAACTCAAATAGTCTGTTGTTTAGCTGTAGTAAATGTGTTAAATGAGAATTCTAGATTGTTTAAAAAGACTGTGAGTATAATTCAATTTAAAAAGATAGAATTCATCTCTTTTAAATATAATGATGATGTCTTAATCTGTTTAACATAATTCTTCACTGATTTACAGTTGTTATAATAATGAGAAAGAAAAGTAATAAACATTAAATAATGAACATTAAATCTCTGAACTTCATACAACTTCTTTAACTTTAATCACATAAAATGAGCATTAAGGTTTTTAATGAATTTCTTAAAGCTGTTCATGCAGCTGAGTGCAATAGTGACACATGTCTTACTGTTGTCTTTACTTCAAAATAGATAAAAAAAAGCAACTAATGACTTGAAGAAGGTCTCAGATGAAGATTCAGAACTGAAAAAAGAAGATGATTCAGCAAAAGTTTCATTAACTATCTTTGAAATGTCTTTGTTCATAAGAACATACTTAATATTAACAGCTTAAAAAGTGTAATTACTCACATCTGTGAGTTTCACTATGAAATGAATGTTGCTGTTTAAGAAAGTCATGTTATTAACTAAATGTGATGCAATTACAATTAACAGATGAAAGAAGGCTATAAATTGAGAACAGTGAGATAAAGACTGTTAAAATGAAGACAATTAGAACATTTTAAGTGTATAGTGTCAGGCTCATAACCTGTTGAATGTAATAGGGTCAGAATGGATGTCCTTGTATTGCTTAGGTTGCTAGAATAATATCTAGCTAAGTTTTATGTGTGCCGGGGTCACGTGACCTCAGAACGGAACCTGAAATGATCTGACGCAGGACTGCACAATTTCCAACACATCCGGACATTTTTGGAAGATTGGATGACTCGCCATTTTCTCTGCGTCCAGAAGCTTTCATCTGCACAGCAATTTGAATGATTCTTCTAAAGATGGAGCCTAAGAATGAAGCATGATGATTAGTACGGTTAGTGGAACTACTCGTGTACTTCGATGCCAGGTTTTACATGATTATACTAATTACAATCTGTCAATCCACTGACAACCCTATGGGTATCTGATGTAAATCTTCTAATAGACCCTATGATATGTATCTACTCACTCCAAGTTTCTGTTCTTGTATTCACATCATAGAGAAGCTTCACTAACCGTGTGCTCGAGCCAACAGGTCTCTGAAATTCCGTCAACGATGGCTACAGCTTGTTCTCTGGCTCTTCGATAACCCTAAGCAGCCCTAACAAGCATGCCACCCGATCTCCCTACCGTTACCGAACCTTTTCCTATCTCTCTCATCCATAATCGTTATCTTCTCTTTTCAATTAACACGATAACATACATCCGCCGAGTCCACCATATCACTGGTGTCCTGATTGGCAGCATTCCTCAGATCCCACAGCAAAATGTCTTCCTTGGCGTTCCTCTCGAGCTTATGCCCGAAGAGGCGCGACTACTAGTTAGGAAGGGAGCGGCATATATTGTCGACGATGTTGAAGCACATCAACAGGGGTTGAGAGGGTTGAGAGAGGATGAAAGGGTGAAATACCTGAGGGGATTGGAAAGGGAAGGAATTGAGGCAGCGAGAATGGCACAGGAGAAGAAAGGAGAGAGGACCGAGAAGGCTCTTAAGCGAATCGAAGAGAGGAAGAATACATCCGACTCAACAATTACCAAGGCCAACGAAGGAGCGCAGATACAAGAAGAGGACAGTGAAGAGTCGCTCTTCGCTCCGGCAGAATTAACTAGAGCATCATATCCGGTGCCTTCGCCCACTGTCTCCACAAACTCCATTCCGAACATCCTCGGCTACGCAATCACTCCAACAACCTCCTATCCCCCGTTACCGACACCTCCACGATCTTCAGCTGTGCCTTTGCCCAAAGTACCAGTATCCTATCCTCTATTCGCGCACCTCCACTCCTATGGTTACTTCATCTCCCCCGGCTTACGCTTTGGATGTCAATATCTTGTGTATCCCGGTGATCCGCTCCGATTTCACAGTCATTTCTTGGCGACCGGTATGCAATGGGACGAGGAGATTGATTTGTTGGATTTGGTCGGCGGGGGGAGGTTGGGTACTGGGGTTAAGAAGGGATTCTTGATTGGAGGCGTGGAAAAGAAAGTGGGAAATGGAGATGATGAAGTCTTTGAAGAAGGGAAGGAGTGGGGCCAAGAGAGGGTTAGGACGTTTTGTATTGAGTGGGGTGGGATGTGAAGAGCTCTTGGGAGCGCACTTCATGCAGACCTTCGATAATAGTAGTATTACCAGCATCCAGTAAACGATACAAGGTCGGACGTGATGGGGGAAACTCGGTATATCGGTCGATTAGATCCCTACCCGCTGCAAGCGATGTTCTGACTACTACCACGCAGGATTCGGCAGCATTCATGACGCCTTCCTCTCGCATCAACTTCAGCCGCAGAGCGTGGATTTAGATCACCATTCTAGTATCGGTAATACCGTCATAGTATGGTGGTGAAGGTTGGATCCTCGTTAGACATCGATGATGTTGCCGTATTCCGGTGGTAATCATCTGATCCTGATGATGATCAGAACATTCCAAAGCCAGTCAAACTTCCGTCGCGGACACCCTCACCTTTATCAAAACACGGTGAACGCTGCATCGCCCATGAGATTGGAACGGACACTCCTCTGAGCGTATTCGCCAATCTAAGAGGAATATCAATGCATTTGGGCCCTCACCCAAGGACCAGCGAACAGCTTCAGAATCACTCATCCTGATGCTTGCGGCACCTTCGTGAGAAGTCGTACCTTCACACATTTCCAGGGATGTTAGTGATATCGGTGTTGGTCTAGGAGTCTACGGAGTACGGACTAGTTTTGATTCGAAACACATGTCACGTCCAGAATGTGGGAAGTGGGTGGCTGTGATCTTAGGATTGTGGAGCATGATCTGCTACATAAAGCAATCTGTTGGTGGCGAAGTTGAAGTTGGTCCGCAGCTACCTAGGACTTGAATGAATAATGTTCTGAACAGTGACTCACTTTTGACAACTCCCATCTCCGAGCAGAGTCAGAACCGTTAAACTCTGCTTTTCTGAGCAAACATTCTCATCTCATATTCATATTCCAATCCCACTTAGAGATAAGGACGCAAAGCTCGAGAGATCATGCAAGCAAAGGATACACAGCACATCTTCAGTGCTACATTACTCAATGTTTGGATTCCCATGTCTCTGCCAGTACATTGCAGCAAAGCCTCAAATATAGATGCTCCCTTTCAAACTGGCTATAGAGTCAATCTCAACCTTTTCATACTTGAACAATCCCAAGAGCTCTCCTTCTCATTCTCATCGTCATCCCCGCAACTTCTTCTCTCCGACACCACCCCACTTTTACCTCCAGCTAAATGCCACTGCAGTCACCCTCTCCACCTATCACTATAGGTATCTGCCACACAACATTTGAAACACTCCAAAAGATCAACGGCAGCGGCTTTGATTTTGTGGACACGATGTCAGAGGGAACAGTGCATAGGATGCACACGGATGTGTGTGATATGACGCCATGTCCGACTATTGGACTCTTCCGGGAGAACAACAAATACTTTGCCTGTCTTGCGCCCGACGTCCCTACTTGGTGAGACATGCCTTTCCAGTGTCTAAGACTGTCCCGCAACGCTTGAAAGGGTTGGGGAGAATGAGAGAGATATCTGATAGTGATATCGCTAAGCTTGAAGTTGAAAAGACATACTGTGTGGAACTTCTGCGGGGGCGTGTGGGCAGCAGGATTGGATGGTGGAGCTATGGTAGGAAGAAGAATCTGCAGAAGAAGATCTGGCTGTGAAAGACTGAGATGACGCATCAGCGGAAACCTGAGGGACATGTGCTGGTGCAGATGGTGGAGGGATGTTGCTTTGAGGTCGTCGCATGATGTCTTGCCGTACTGTCAAGTCATCTAACGGACATATAATCGCCTTGTGGCTAGATCTAATGCTCTGGCACCAGCTTTGGATGCTCCCTAAAGACAACGCCTGAGCATCTTCACGCCCTTCACGATCGCCCACCGCTTCCTATGCAATCCTCCGTTTTACACTTTCCCAGGAAGAGACAGAGTCTAGTTGTTACCAAGGGAGAAGTTAAGTTGGGAGACTTGGCTTTGACGGCAGCAAGACCGTGATACAGGAGCCGTGGTTGTGCCGGATGTCACCATTGGACGGCGGCTAGTGATTCCATAACCTTCAGAGCGTTCCTGCCTGCTCAACGATCCTTATCTCCATGAATCCACAATACGCTCAACGAAAGCCTCTGTCATATGAGCATTATGGGCCAGCACCGCTCGATCTTCTGCAACGCTTTCGCCTCTGCCACCAGCAGGATTCTCGCCAGATTGATCAGTACGGGTGATCAGCTTGCACCATGACCTCCAGCATGAAATCCTCCCATAATCCCACCGCAATTACAAAACGTCCGACATATCTGCGCCGCCCTATGTGCCGGTTCACTTGCACTCACAGTTAACCCGGTCGGTGCCCAAACGCCGGGATGTGGAAAAAATCGGCATCTGAATCTCGCGATTGCTCCCTCGACGCACCAGTCGGTCAGATCGTCCCAGTCGCCCGGACGAAAGAAGGGTCCCATCTGCGCCTGAGTGGGTAGTGGGCCAATGCATCGAAGCTGGTCATTTCGGTCAGTACGGAAATGCGAAGTAGATACGGGAGAGGAAGCGTACTTTGGGTGGCTGCTGCTCTCGTCGGTCAAGCTTTGATAGCGGGAGGGTTGGGGAAGAGATGGTGGAAGATATCAACAGCATGAGTAGAGCTGTGATTACGCTAAAAAGACTGTAAGTGTTCCGACACAAGCTCACAGTTCGGTATTAGCCCAGCTTTGCGGTATCGAGGCCTGTCAAGTGGACTTTGAGAAACGTCGAACGGAAGCCACGAGAGCGCCACTGGCAGAAGTCCATATCTTATACTGGTCATTCCGTAGTCGTCCCTCTTTGCTCTAGCCGACCCCAGGGTATATCGTATGGATATCGGAAGTGCGATTGAGAAGCACAGCCATGCCCACGTTTCACTCTAACGTCACTGACAACCGCCCAGGCGATCCAGTGGATCTCCTGCAGACAACAACACACGACATGAAATACTTGACACTCAGAGTTATTATGCTACAGAGTACACAGCGCAAAACAACGAACATTTGTTCTCATGGTTCTGTTTCAGATCGCAAATGCAGTGGTTGTCGCTTCCACCGTCAAGGTACCCTCATTGAGACCCTGATTCTTCCCGCGCATACCGGAAAACAAAGACCCAGAAGCAAGGTGGCAGCCTCAATCAGTGGTGTTGCGACGATAGACATTTTGAATCCATACTCTCACTTCACAAGAGCATCATCGTGTGTGGCTTTTCAAATCATCACACGTGGATACTCTCATCACGCCCCTTTCTCCATCTTCAATCCAATCTTGAGCCACTTCATAACGTTCATTTCTTTCCTACAATCCTTAGTTCATGGAACATTACCTTCTCCCAGCACCGCTATACACTTTCTCCGCCCCGCCCTTTCAAATCTTCTCAACTTTCAACACCGTCCACGACCTTTCTCCCCCGCCATAAATCCTCTGCACAACCTCCACCATCGATACAAAGAGCCACCCACCTCTCTCTCTCTCTCTCTTCCCGTTTTCGATCTGGCATCTTCATCCTCTCTCCACTCCGCTATTCAAACCCCGACAATCCCACATCGCCCACGAACCCACCCAACTCCCCGCTCTCGACACCAGTGCACCCATACCTCACATCTAGATCCCAATGAGCCCTACCACTCCAACTTCAACTCACCTCACACTTCAAACACTCACCAGCTTCCATACAGTACCCAACAACCCCACTATCATCGCCGACTTGAATCCAGAAAGATGGGTTTGAGATGAATGTGGTGCTTGACAGACGGTGATTGTTTTTTTTTGAGGGGGGGATCTCTGTGTTTGCGGCTGGATCTGGAGAACGCTCGCGCGAGGATTATTTCTTGCGTATTTCTACAGGGACATAGCCATCACATAAGCTGTGAGACCAGGCTAACATGACAGGGTACGTCCGTCGTCCTGACTGCGATCTATTATCAGCAGTTCTGGCGTGTACAGCGCTGGTAACCGTCGTTGTAACTGCTGGCGCTTGTCCCCCAGGGCGCTGTGTCGGCATTGGGGTCACACGTTGTGTGGTACTCGCATTCTTGCGTCTCCCCAGCCAATCAGCGCTCGATCGACGGCGCTCCTGCGTTTCTTCCACCTTAATTGCAAATTCCACCAGCTCCGCCCGTGTCTCAGGTGCTACCAGCCGTTCAGCCAGTGCATCACTGATCTCAGGTCGTAGACTGTGAAACAACTGATTGCGTCTCTGTGCGTCAGTAAAAGGTTCCATTTGTCCTTCCAATTCGTCCATAAATGCAACGAAACGGCTAACACTCTGGTCCTTGTTCTGCCGTGCAAATTTCCATTTGCGAGTGACGTCGGATGCCCGTAGTGCAGCAGGCTTGAGCTCATCAAGGAGAAAGTCCTTGAACTGAGCCCATGTGGTATGCTTTCGATCCTTCCCCATTTCCTCTCGACGGTACCATGCATCCTGAGGATCGCCTCGTAGCAAGCCTCTAGCATAGAGAACTCTGTCGGAGTCTTGATTATATAGATGGGGACGTGTATCGTATAGCTGTTCACATCCGCGTAGGAATTCGATGAGTTCCCTGTGGGTTTTACCCGAATAGGGTTTAGGATCAGTGACCCTGAGTTTTGACTCATTGTTCTTTCGTCTTTTGATAGTGGACCCTGTGTCAGACTCGCTGTCTTCTCGCCGGTGTCGTGTTCGAGAGGAGAAGGGTGTTCTTGGCGTTACATGCCTGCGAGGTTCATCCTGATCTGATATTGGTTCAGACGGCTGTCCAACGTCGTCACGCCGGGTATGCGCTGCCGCAACTCTTCTTTGTAGCATCACAACTCGCTCTCGCCGTTGTATCAGTTCAAGCTCCGCTAGTAACTGTGTTTCAGCCTCAATGAGTTGAGCTGCAGTCATGTTCTCAACAGGCAACGTTTCAACAGACAACGTTTCAACAGACAACGTTTCAACAGACAACGTTTCAACAGACAACGTTTCAACAGACAACGTTTCAACAGACAACGTTTCAACAGACAACGTTTCAACAGACAAACCCGCCAAGGTTTCGTCGTCTGCTTCTGCATTTGACGGCTTCACGACAGGAGTACTCCGGGTACCCATGCCCGTTGTTCGCTGCCCGGTAGCCATGGTTGAAAAACTCTGCTACTGAATGAACTGTCTCCCTGAGGGTAGAGTAATCAAAGCTGTGAGATCAGGCTAACATGACAGGGTGAACAGTAGCAGTCACAATAGTGAGAATAATAGATAATGATTAGCCTGTGTTTTTTAGACATATAGCAGTATAGTGGTCTTGATCAATAGATTGATTACTAGAGTTTGTAAATGTGCGATGCACACCTTCTATATATATGCGGAATTGAGGGGCTTAAGCGAGTGGCGAATAACCGAGGTAGGGTCCCTAACATATCTTCTAGCCCTAGTCCCTGACACGACCGCTTCCTTTCACTCCATCTGTTATATCTTGAGATGCAACGAACAATGACGGTGACAAGTAACGCACAGGAAGTTGTCGAATCTGGGAACCTCCGCTACGAGAGCTTATAAACATTACTATGTGGTTTGTCTCGTAGGTATGTACGTACAGTACATACATACACGAGTACCGTATCTGATGTTCATGAGCGACCGAGCTTTTTGGCTTTCTTGTCGTATCCCCCAAAAACGCGCCGGAAAATGGTAATGACTTCCCCAGCCGGCGTTGCCAGTACAGCACTGCAAGCGCCGTTCCGAACGCCGTAGATCGCGCCGTGTACGGCTACCGAACGCCGCTAACTCCGCCTAATCGCAGAAATACACAGATGCAGACAAAACGCGCCTCAGATCACATCGCAAATCAATCCTCCGCCAAAGGCGACATCGACGGACTCTTGAACCGGACCGGACTCCCTGCCCTACTCCTCCTGCCACCCACAGCACCCCCCAACCCAGCCGCGCCCACTCCCGCGCCGAGCGGTCCAAGTCTTTCTCTACTCTCCGTCCGAACAACCAAGCCGCTCCTGTCCATGGCGTTCGAAGAAATCGCCGGAGTTGTAAGGCCCAGTCCCACGCCTTGAGAAACGACATTGTCAAAGTATTCGTTTCCAAAACCGTTGATCTTGACACGGGGTGTTGCCCAGCCGGACGATCTGCCGGCGCGGCTACCTTCGGAGGAGTCGGAGTGATCGTTGTCGTCGGAGTGGTCGGCGTTGACGGGGCCGAGTTCGAGTTCGAAGTCGTTGGGTGCTGAGGAGCCATCTTCGAGGACGCGTTCGTAGCCGGAGAGAGTGTTGAAGAAGGGGAGTTTTGTGCCGCCGAAGAGTTTGCGTTTCCGGTTCGTTGGTCCTCCGCGGTTGTTGTGGAATGGGGAGGTGAATTTACGATAGATGCGAGAGCGGCGGTCGCGGCCGCAGAGGAGGAATACGGCGATGCAGATGATGATCAAGAAGATGAGAAAGCCGGGAATCCGGCGGGGAGAGGCGGAGTCGAACAGGGTGTCGTGCCAATCTTCGTCGTCGTTGTCATACAGGGCGTCATCAGCGCTTGATGATGAATTTGGTGACGGTGTGAATTTCGAGCCAGCGTATTGGAAATCCGGTGGTATACCTGGGACATTACTACCGAAGCCTACCGGTAGAGCCTTGTCCAAGGGTGGGACCTGACTCGCGGCGTAGAGTACCATCTTTCCAAGTGTCCAGCTGACCTCGGTGTCCTCGATTTTGTCCACGGCCTGGAAAGGGTCGAGGAAGCCCTTCTCTTTAGCGTGCTGCAGCACTTCTTTCGTTCCGTTGTGGCCCTTGGTCTTTGTGTTCTCAAGTCCAACACGAGGTATACCAATACCATTATGTAACACGTTAATCAGCCATGATGCCTTGAAACATACTTCCACTGCCGTTGCTTTATCGACCTTCTTGCCCCACTTGCTGTCGCCGATGCCTTGGGAGATCGTCTTCCAATCTTGGCTACAAAAGTCCTTGACGCGCTTCTGGTAGGTATTAAAGTCATAGGCCTTGTCTTTGTATGCCATTTCAAACACTTCATGCGTAGTGTGCCAATACTCGCTTACTCCAACAAAATGATTGACATCAAAGTCGATTGCCGGTACGTGCACGCCGTGCAGGAGGCAGGGCTGATCCTCGCAGGGTGCGTCCTTATCCAGTAACGGGTATGTCTGCCGTAGACACTCATCAAAGCGACCAGTACCAATCAAATACGGCGTCTTTCCTTTCACTTGCCCGGAACCAGGTAGCAGGACATCACCTTTGGTCGTGATACTCAGGCCTACTGGCAGGCACGGATCTGGCAGTTCTCTTGCATCATGTGTTCCACTGGCTTCCAACAGCGCCTCCACATATCTCCGTCTTGCCTCGTGGACGCCAAACCCCAACCAAGTCGTGACGAACACCTGATACTCCATTGGCGCACCATTGATAGTTCTCATCCGTAGCATTTTCAAGTCCTCCGCATGCTTCTCTGCCTCTGTCGCATTCGGCGCAAACGCAATCTGCGCTGACGCTCCTCCCATATCCAGGAATCCGTAAGTATGGTGGCCTTTTCCATGCGCGTGATCTTCTGGCGAGTCAAATCCTCCAAGGAGATAATTTGCTGCTATCCAACCATACAAGCCTTCTGTTTCGCCCGGGATGACCTGAATATGGAGATTGCACTCTGGTAAAACGAATTTTGTATGAGCCCGGGCGTAGGAGCAGACCTTTGCTAGAAGCTCTTTTCGTTCGACTTCCGGCAGTAATCGCATCCCTGCTGTCGCGAGTAGAAAGATAGGTGTGTCTGGGACGGCATGTGGGGGAACAATGTCAAGTGCATGTTGGAGAAGCGGGTGAAGGTGATCTGGACCGACGAGTTCAGGCTTGCCGCCGAAGGTTGATATCCCTAACCATAACCACGCCGTAAGTTTCATGCCAGATGAGGGAAATCATTGCGAGACAGCAGTGGATGACAAACCCGGATGTATCTTTTTCGTCCACTTCTTCTTAGTTTTCAGTACTGGTAAACTCTGCAACTCCTTCGCGCTTCCCTCTTTCCGTGCTCTAACGCTGTCGAGCCATCGATAGATGTGTATGCGAGTCCCCTGGAGAAAGAATAAGCCTTGTGAAGCGGGGCGGGAGGGCAACGCGATGATGCTGGCCTTACCGACGACCCAGCGTCCAAGATAACTCCATATCGCCCTGCAAACCTGACGGTCAGTGACAATTCCTGGTCAGGGACGGAGAATGACACGATGCATGAACGTACACTTTCCCATTTGGCCAGATTACCCGTTTAGCTGTAGCATCTCCTTGCTCCTGCTTGTGGCTGCGACGACTACTGACAGCGCTAATGGCACAAAGGATGAGGATTGATTGTAGCGAGTGTCGTTCAAGCGAGTGTTGATATGAGTACTGTCGAGGTGCGGAAAAGAGGAAACGAATGGATCAATGTTAACTAACGTTACTCCAGGATGAAGCAGACCGGAAAGATAAGAGCAAACTCGGCTCTGCCACTAATTACGGATGTAACGTACTCGTACGCCACACACAGACAGACGCAGGGCAAACCGACGCGGCCTCCACAGTTTAGGTTCTGTCAGAATAACCAATGAAACTGTCGATCATTGAAAACACCGTTTAGTGACCCGGATGTGTACAAGTACGAGTACATCCAATACAAGAGCAAAGTCTGATCACGATCTTGGTTCTTTACTATCTCTGCCACTTGAAAGGTACCTAACAAATGTCAATGGGCTATCAAGGTCATGCACATATCGTTGTGTTGTACAGCATCATGCGTGTGCGTATGGATTCGGAGTACCTTATCATTGTTTTTGAGACAAGATGGTAGCACCGTCCGGGATGTCACTACTTTGCATGTAGTGCTACCAACTATCTTCCGAACTAAGAACTTTCTGCTCAGCAAGGTACCTCATGCATCGACGGTTTGCTTGTCCCATGTCTCTCCTCACTCCGCAGTGATCCTAGCAGACTCCATCTAATCGACTTCCGCACATCATTTCAAGTACGCATAATTCAGACACATTTAATCATCTTGTTCAATCTGGTCATTCTCTGGGGTACAATGCTTGGTGGTAAGTATGGGGCCGTGCTGGGAATCTTCGTTGTCAAGACCAAAACAAATCGCCGCCTATGCCATAGATATCCAAAGATAGATATGTATCAAGATACGGTAGCCGCCAATGAGGTACGATTGCCAGGACTAGAGACGTGCTCTTGTTTGTATCTCTTTCCGCCTCCGCTTTCTAGGGGCAACGTTGCTGCCATCAGGTGATGCTGTTGGGCCCGCCGCTGCTGTTTGAAACAGCTCCTGGCCGACCTTGTCTGCAAGCGCTAGAACACGTGTAGAGACTGTGGCTCCGTCACGACGGTTTTTCCTATTCTCAATTGTCAGTACTGTATTTACGGCAAGTCACGTCACTGCAGTAAGTCACCCTTCTCTTCTTGACTTAGCGATCATCTCCGTGAAATCCCACAACCTCCCTTCAGGGATGATTTTCCCAGTCTTCGAGTCCCTCCGAGGGGTCCATTCCGGTGCCAGTTTGACGCTGGGCTGTACTCGAGGTTCTTTGCTCTTCGATAGAGAAATCATTCCCTCCTCTTCGAACCTTTGGTAGGCGTTTTTGAGTGTCTCTTTGTTGACCGCCTCAAAGTATGAGAGATCGCCTTGATGGTAAAGTGTTTTGCCAAGCTAAGTTGTCGTTAATCGAGTGTGCTAGACCTGAAAGCAAGGGTTGCCCTTAAGCCGTACCAGCTGTGCTTTGTCCTGGGTTTGCTTCATATCGCACCACACATCCTGATCTTGGCCCAGCAGTGGAGTCAGACCCATAAGGGAGACCGCTCCGAGCCAGCTAGCTTCAATGAAAGGCCAGATCAGAAAACAGTAGAAGTCGAAATTTTCTCTGCCACACTGGCGCTCCACATCGCTCAGCTCGACAGAGCCAATGCCACTCGGTGAGCTGGGATCGCGGTTTACTTGAATGACGTTGTCACTTTCGAGTCCTCGCAATGTCTTATCTAGGTTCACCGCCAGTCCTTCTGTTGGAAAGATGAACTCCCCGCGGAATAACTGGCAGCGATCAGCAAAAGGATTCCAACCATCGCTTGGATGAACCCACCTGCGACAAGAACGAAACCTGATTGAACAGAGAAGCATATGAGATTCTTTGATTATCTGGTCCACCGCCCAGCTTGACGCGTGTGTACATGGCTGCTGATACAAGAGCCTCAGAGATGAATAGATGGATTGTCATGTTGCGGTAGAAAGACAGCTGGAAGCGGTCGACGGCGTAAAAGGTCTCTTCTGGAAGACCTTCCACTTTTCCCACCAGTCCAGGACCCAAGACTTCAAGAGCACGCTCTACAACGAGACTAGTCGGTGCTCCAGCAAAATGAGCTACTCTCCCACCTTTGGCTCTCACGCGGTCACATAGCCATTCGACTCTTCGGACCAGCTCGGCCTTTCCCACGCCTCTCCCTCTCAATGTCAGCAAGACAGTGCCAACGAGTGCTGTTGGCATTACCACCGAGACTGCGTTTATGTCAGAGAGGACCTTGTAGCCTAAGGTCCTCAGCAGCCGGAGCTTTATCTCCGAATCCTTGTTATCCTGGAGGTCTACGCGCTGGGCTGTCTTTACCATACGATCCTGCTGCTCTGCGATGAAATCCCTCAAGCTCCAAGGTTCATGAAAGCGGACATCCACACGTCCGAGCTTGAGAGAAAGCACGGAGGAAGCGGACAGGAAGTCTTTAAGGTTTTCCTTTGGTTTCGGTTGGCCCAGCAGTTCGCTGATATAGGACCTTGGATGATAACATCAGCGATTCGCGAAATGTTGGAAGATCGTCTTGACTCACTCAGTCTCAATAACCTTATCGTACTGCGTGCTGACAGGACAGATGATGGCATCATCCACTCGACCGGAGAGCACGCTGTCGAGCAAGAAGCTTAAGATGCCGAATTTGGGCGGGAGCAGCTTGCCAGTCCTCGAGCGGCCACCTTCGATGAAGCACTCGAAATTGAAGCCGTTCTGCAATAGTGTATCAATGTAGGACTGAACAAGCGTGGTATACAGTGCGTCATCTCCAAAACTCCGTCTTATCCACATTGCGCCTATGATTCTAAATCAGCATGCTGTTCAACTCTTGGGTATTGGAACACAAACCTGCGTTCTGTAGAAATTGTCCGACTAGAGGAAAATTAAGGTTGTCACCGGCAACAACAGTGGGCAAAGCTATGCCTAGACGGTAGCATATGAGTTGAAGGGACACATAGTCCACGTGAGATCTGTGACACGGAAGGAATATTATTGAGTGCTTCTTCTTTGCAGCTTGCTCTGCTACGGATCGTAACCGAAGGACCTCTGCACTGGATACGTGAATGCCTGCCAAGTAGCGACTAAGCATTCGCCTCCACATTCAGACGGCCTTGATAGGTCATAAGAAGCTCTCTATACCTTGATGATATGCTCTTGTAAGTAGTTGTGTACACAAGTAATAAGCCCCCCGAATGAACCTTTTACTCTCAAGCTTGCAAATCATTTCATATGTCAACTGCTCTGCCACCTCCCTTAGACTGTCCTCTACTTCCCCCTTCCTCTTTTCCCTCTTGTGCCAAAACGCCTCATCTTCTTTACGCAGTAAACCCTGCGTCTCCTCCACCTGTAACCTTTGCTCCGCCAACTCTGCGATCTTGCGCTGCAACATCGGCCTTGACATCACCGCCGCCTTCATGTTTTCTGTGAAGCCTGGATAGAAGATTGGCTGGCCAATGATGTCGTCGTAGGCGCGCCAGCCGCTACCAGAGACGTGAAGGCTGACTTCACGGAGGAAGTCGAGGGGCGATTTGCGGAAGCGAGCCATGTGTTCGACGAGGTTGCGCTCTGAGAGGTCATCTTGAGAACCTTGTGAGTCGGCGAAGTAGCCCGCCGGGTGGATCGTGACCTTGTCTCCAAGAATCTCAAGATCTGGTGCTGACGCCGGCGGAGGTGGGGAACTCGAGGTCGGCATTATGATTAGTATGGTGAGCCGGGTATGAAGTCAAAGCTTCACCAGCATATGCGCAAACAAGGCTTTGGGGGTTGTGATCCCATGTCGAAAAGCAGTCGATTGTCGCTTCCAGGTCGTGTCGTGCAGTCGGTGCCTGCTACCGACACCTGGAATGGACGAAGTGATTACCTCACGCTAAGCCCGAGGGGCCCCAGGTTTTGTTTGGCGAGGTTTAGGGCGTACCGTACTTCACAGACACTACGGTATTGGCAGATTGATTGATGTAGAGTACAAGCTCGAGGCTTTTGTACACAGTTTCACTTCAGACCCAGTTTCGGTACTTCTTACTTGGACATTATTCACTCTGAGCAACTGTTATCCATCAATTATGTTCAAGCCAGTAGGTGTTGTCAAGAGGCTACATCTAGATACTAGCAAGAGTGTCTGGACAACTTCCAGCCAGCTGGATGCATTGATACCAATTGCACCCACTAAAGGAGTAATATACACACATCCTTCTAACTGGTTTCGCTATATATGTGACTATCCAATATTTGTGATACAACACTCGTCAAGCCTGCTTGACGGCTCCTGTTGATACATCCAGGAGGATCAGGATCTATCTAAGTACATCGCGGAGTCAATAGAAATACACAAATGACTTGGCACCTACGCCAAAGCTATGCAAAAGCCCTCTTCGTCGGTCCGAATATCTATTGTCGAAACATCCTTTAAAAAAGAGAAGCTGACTCCAAATGGCGCCCCGAGCCCATCAACAGAAGTCCATGGTATCTTCCAAGCAGACCTTAACTTTCGACATGGCAGAACGGTGAGGCGAAAACTTGGAACGAGAACTAAAGAAGGGTATATACTGTGAGTGGTACATATGAGAGGTCCCTGCAGTGGCTACGAAGGACGACTTCGAGAATTTGAGCAGTTAGGCTCCGGGAGAAGTATGCGGATTTTGTAGATAAGCTTCAGGGACCTTAGGAACCTTTGGTGACTTTGGTGTTTGGCTGACGGCTCTCTTCTGCGCTCGAAGTAGGTCACGGTGCCTCTCTTCTTCTCTTCTAACACCACCTCCTGTAAGCCTTCTCATGCCGACCCTCGTACTCCGGATCATACTTTCTAGAAAGAAAGGTGTATCGCGTGGGTTCCCGTGCGTGTTCGAGCGCTCATCGTCAGAGAAAACTTCGTCCATCTCATTATCAGAGAGTAAGTCTGTTCCTGTGGTGGGCAGATTGTTCACAGGTGACGTCACAGACCGTGCGTGCATGGGAGGGCGTATAAAAGGTATTGCTGGAGCGGTGAACGCTGTGGGTGTCATCACACCGGGATCGCGAGCACCAGGCGTTCTTACGTCAGCGAAGCCATTATGGAAAGATGAGCTGCTTGCGGTATGCGCAAGAGACTTGTGGAGTATGGGCAGAGTCTGCTGGTCGTACAGACTTGCACCGGCATCGGAATCTCCAGGAACTATGGTGTGGCCGGAATATATGCTCGAAGCTTTGTCCGAGATCACGCTGTCCTCAAAGAAGTCATCTAAACTATCTAGCTTCGAGACCAAGTCGCCCATGTTGCCGTCGCCTTGAGATTCATCCAAAGACACCATGGTCGCTGTTCGATCCAAGGAAAAGTATGAGCCTGTTTGGAATTCTTCAGAGTGAAACTCTATTCCTGCAGTTGGGGTAGCTTCGGCATCCATAGGTCCGGCGGTCACGCAAGTGTAGAAGACTGCGTGGACATTGTTTCTTGTAGTATTCGAATGAATAGCTGGCATTGGGATGGACCATCCGGTATCTTCCGGGATGCCGTATAGACTCTGTGTCCGCTCGTATTCCTTTCGAATCGCACGAGATGAGGACGAGGCCATACTCATCCGGAGATGATGTTTATCCATTGGAGTAGCTGACATCATCATGATGTGATCCATGACCTCCAAAGCCTGCGGACAGAATTCAGTCTGCAGCAGTCGTAAGAGGGGCGATATTAAGTCAGGTCCATGAATGGCAATATCAGGTCGCCGCATATCAACATCAGGTATAATAACACAAAGAATCTCCATTGTCTTGAGCTTGAACCAAGGGAGCCGATTGGTAAGCAGGCCCATCAGAAAGACTAGACTTTTGAAGTCCAGCTCGGGGAAGAATGAAGACCGTATTGCAGAAATCGATTGCGCCAGAAAGTCTTTACTTGTTCGATAACGGGCGTTCGCGAAGCCGTTCAGCGACCTAGCAATGTGACTGCACCCTTGAGCCTCTGCCACTTTAACCAAAGTCTCTGCGCACCCAATGCACAGAGTATCCTTGGCGTCTGCGTCGAACGAATGCAGAAATCGTGGAAGGTTTGCCAGTACAGCAAACAGAAGTCGACTATGATCGCCAAGAAGGTCGCAGTTGGGGAGCGGGGCAAGCATTTGCAACACTCTCAACGATCTCTCCAGTGATACAGCGGATTTCAATCCGCGATACACAACTGGTTGAATTCCTTCAAAAGCACCCTCCCACCTTGGCGGCTGGTTGTCCATGAGCAGCTTGACAACGCCAGGTTGGCTCATGTCGACTTTGTCAAGGAATTTTTCCAGCATTGCTAGACTCTCCATGAATTCGCGTTCATGGATTGTGTTGAGACAAGCACACGTCGCCCAGAAAAGCTGGGGGTACCGGAGAAGGTCCGGGGGTTCCAAAGCGCCAATGATGGTTTTCAATGTCGTCAAGATCTCCATGGAAAATGTCTGGATATCTGGCAAATCGTCCGCAATGGTGTTTGACAGACGAGCCAGCATGTCCGCAAGCATCGATTGATCCAAAGACGTCAGGATGCAGCGGAATATCTGGAAAGAACGGCAGGCTAGGTGCCGAACTGGGCATGAAGTGGCCCAACTGAGAGTGGTTTTGGCCCATTGCTCACGGATACTAGGGTAAGCAATAGCGAACAGGTTTACAACTTCTCCGGTAACATAGATCATGGCTGTCGGTACTCGATCACCACTCTCGTCATCGTCTTTACCGTTGCTATCCTCGTAAGCCCATACAACCTTAGACTCGTGTTGACGAATTGACTCAACGAAGTCTTCGATAGACTTCTTGTTAGGAGTCGTGACCTGATCCTCAATCTTTGAGATCACGAGTTCGTGAATGAGATGTACCAGCATTTCTCGTGCCTGTTCTTGCACGAGTGATGTGTAATGATCCCACAATACCAGCACAACTTGAAGCACTAGCGGAACATATTCGGGGCCCAACTTGATTGGAGCCACCATCAGGTCTACAAGGAATATAAGAGACAACTGTCCAAGAGAGTAGCCGGACTGTGAAGAATTAGTATCCTGATTTCAACTTCCCAGCTAGGGTGAACTGACCTGCTTGTTGCCGACCGGTAGCGCGAGCGATAGATCTGCAAAATAAGGAAGGCCCATAACTTCTGGAGGAGCAGCTGACGGTTCTCTCTTTTCCTGGACCATGTTCTTAGGCGAGATTTGCAAGAGCAAGAATTCAACGACTTTTTGGCCTGCTGGCGTGCTGGAAAGGAAGACCACTATCTGTTTGACGTAATCGACGAAATTTTGCTCCCTCCTGTCCAAGCAAAGCGATATGATGAAATCCAACACTAGTTGTACATTGCCACCATGTGGTCCCGTGGCAAGTGCTTGCCATAGAGCTTGAATCTCATTGTGTAAAGCATTGCTTGATTTGATAGTGATCTCGAGTAAGTTCGCAAGAAGCATATACGACTGAGCTGTGGGACCCCCGTTGGGGTCGAGCTGAAGTTCGATAGTCTGAATCCAAGGCAGAATAGCAGCTACCATGTTTCTCTGATGGTCGGGTTGGAGATTCTTGAAATGTAGGGAAAATTCGGAGAAGATGTGGAAGGCCAGATCTGAATGTTGCTTGCAAAGTCTCTTCGATATCTCAAACTGAGCCAGTTTGTACACTGCTGTCGTCTTGTCCGAGATGCTGATATCGAAGTCCTGAATCTTAGAGCTTCTCTGTTGACGCTCTTCTAAGGTACGAAGGAGACGAGCAGACCTCATCCGAATAATGCTCTTTCCATTTCCGAGAGTGAATAGAATAGCGCCCAGGATTCTCCAGAACGCTACGGGATAGTCTTCGTGCTCTGTCAAAACCTGAATGACCACGTCAAAGTAGCTCTCGAGGGCTTTGGGTCTCTCCACTACGTAGCACATCTGTATGGACCGCTCAAGCAGGTAGGGGTACTCCTTATTGTGGACGATCAGATTCTTAAGGGCTCGACGGCCGATGAAATGCATTTTATCGCTGATTGTATTAAAGATCGTATCGATCCATGAAAGCATGCGGCGAACATCAAATTGTAGATTAGCTCTGCTTTCCGTGGTAATGCCGATGGGACCACCCTAGCATGGCCGAGTGTCAGCAATGGAAAGACAACAAAGGGTGTGTTCGAACGTACGCATAACGATGCCATCGCACTCAACGCGGCGGTCCTTAGATTTCTTTTCTCGATCTCCATTGCAGCAGTCACGTTTCCTTTCTCTCCAGCGTCTCGTTGCTGGTCCAATGCCAGCTGGCGCATGCTATCTTCACGATGAGTGATGTGTTGTTGGTTTGGAGAATAGCCACACCAATCTTCCATCAATGCAAAAGCAGACTTTCTTGATTCAAATGGCATCCAACGACTGGGATCTTTGGTACGATTGATGCCCTCAAATAGCTCCTCCATCAGACCGCAGTAATGTCGCCGAAGCTTCTGAAACTCCCAATCGTTCTGAACTTCTGCATCACTAAGGAAGAGTCGCAAATCCTTAGTGTAGGTGATGAGATTATTCAGGATCCAATCATGATTGTAGACATCTTTTTCATGCAGAAAGTGGGAAGTTAATTTATACACATGCGTGACTTCTGTCCGAAGTCGATCTGTCCGGCGATTCCTGCGGGAACCACTGGCTGTTCGTTGATGGTTGCCGATGCGCATCTTGGCTTCTTCATTGCAGGTGGTGACGGCATATTGCAGCGACTCGAGCAAGGTTCGGTAAAGATTGATGTTGATGGACCCAAGTGCAACGACTATGGCATCACGTATCGAGCTTGGGCCCGCAGACAACAAAGGGATAATGAAGGCGAAGAGTGATCTGGCCGAACCGATTTTGTCCTGACCTTGCTGTGGTCCCTTTGACACTTTTCGCGCATGTTGAGCATTTGCCAACTGGCTTTGCGTTTGACCTCCCGCGTTGGTCAATGTCGTACATGCCATGATCAAATAGAGCTTCCATTGCTCAACCGTTACCTCCGGGGGAGATGAAGTCAGACGACCACCGAATCGGGTTGGACCGAGGTCAAAAGCATTGTACTGCGGTCCACGAGGAGCTTCCGCCAGAGCCAAAATTCCTTGATGCATCTGCAGTAGTCTAGCGCACACGATTTCGCGACCAAGTGTCACAGCGAAAGGACATATCTCAAAGCTTATGCGAATAAGATTTGGGAAGATCTTGAACCATAGGGTCGAGTCGTAAGACACGTCACTGCTACACAACTCGATGAGCGTGTTCTGCGAAGCGCTTTTCCGTTTGCCTTTCTGCAATCGACTTCTTTCTGCCACGGAAAGTTGCTCGTCATTGAAATCCATGACTCGTTGAGAATCGCCCTCGAGTATCCTGATAATTCGTGTGTTATCCTTCCCAAGAGCAGTGTCAAACTCGGTAATGAGCCTGAGCACCGTGACTGCAAAACCTCGTACCCGTCTCGATTGAGAACAAAGAAAAAACAATCCGTGAGATTCGATCTCTTCGACATGTGCCCACACTCCAGACAAATCCAATTGTAATGCGCGGTTGCCAGAGGTGCTGTCTTCTAGCGGCTCAATCACAGCGTCTTTTGTCTTTTGCTTTATCTCTTTAATCCAGATTTGTAGTAGCTCCACGTATAGCTTCAAAGTATTCTCAATATGTCCTGGCCCAAGCATTCCTTCATCCGCCATGGTAAAATAGCGTGCGTCGAAGTTGAAGATAAACCTTGCAAATCCGATTGTAACAGGCTGCGCATGTGATTGACGCGCTATTGACTTCAATGATTCCGCCGAGGAGGCAGCAATGTTGCTCTGAACGTGGGCTGTCCCGGTACAGAGGAGATTGATAAGAGAATTAAATGGAACATGGACCGATAAACACCTTGGCAAGGCCTGTACAGCAACATGCAACAGATCATAGAATCCTTGCTTTTGCTCTGCTATACCTTGATGCTCATCTTTTCGGCCGAAGCTGAATGTCTCAGCAATCGGCGTCTTCGGCGTCTGCCCACTGAATTTTTCATCCAGGACGGCCTGACCGCCAAATGTATTGTCACAGATCAACGTGATCTTTCCCAATATCTCGCAGAACCTAGCGTAGTACTCTTTTGCGACGTCGCCGAAGCCCATCGTAATGACTGGCCGTGACAGTCGCTCTTCTTTTACATCTGTGAAAGGCTTCGGTTCTGCCAATAGCCACGGGCTCTGGGAAAGCGGAGATTTTGGCAATGGTTGGACCACTGAGCTAATGTTGAACGTCTGCGGAAAAGGCGGTCGTCCTTGGTCACCCTTCTCCAGATCCGACATAATGGCAAGGAATGCTCTTATCCCAATCACCATTTTCTCAGGCTCTAGCTGCTCAACCTTCAGATCCTTCCCCGCGGCGAAGAGCTCGGAATTGATAAGAGGGAAGATGATTGTTCTGAAGCAAAAGTCCTGATGTTTGAAACCGATGATCCGGATCAGCTGGATGAGTGGCTCAGCAACGGCCGGCTCAGTGGACAGGTAGGTCTTCTTGCCAGAAGGAAACACTACTTTCATGACATCCTCCAGTTTGCGAATAGTCACATTGAGCGTATCCGTTACGCGGTATAAGTAGGTCCAGACTAGCCGGCAGATAGCCTGTAACGCAGGTCCTCTCGTGACTCGATCTTTCAGTTTTGGCTGCAAGGGCGAGATGACTGAAAGCCACTGTGCCGAAAAAATGTCTGTGGGAGAGACACATAGCAATATTGTGGAGAGAGGGAATACATCGAACCAATGTCGAGGCTTAGCTAACATCTGGGACAGCCTTGGGTTCATGATGCTGAGAACTTCTTTCCATTTTGGAACGTTGAGTTCAGTGCTGGCCTGCGCTGCTATTGGTAGCAATAGCTTCTCCAAGATCTGGCAGTATGCGTGTTTGATACGTTGGCCATGCGCGTCAACAAAGAACCTGCCGAGTGATTGCATGAAGTCGCAGGACCGGTCCCATGCGTCCTCTGGATACACTTTTACCCGCAAGTGCCTCATGCCCATAATCAGAAGCTCGACTCTAGCTTCAACCTCCTTGTTCATCGCTCCTTTCACACCTAGATCCTTTTGCGACTTCTCCAGATCACCAATGAATCTATCAGAGACGCTCTCAAAGTTGATACTGCTCATCACTCCAAGTAGTTGGCTGAAAATTGTCCAATCTGCCATCCGGAATGGAGATGCAGCCAGCTGCTCAGGGTCAGCAGCCTTTAATTGGCTAAAGATGATGTCTTCCAACTTGGCCGCCAATTCTGGTGTGATAGACTCCAAAGAGCTTTGGCCAATGATTTCCATTAATGCCCTACAGAGAAGATAGACAGAGGTCGTAGACCTCCGTTCAGATTGCAAGACAAGCTCTTGACGAGACATGGAGGTCGGTGATGCCGTCTCCGGCAACACCATGCTAGGTTGGGTAGATTCTCCTAGGATGTGCAAAGGTTCTGTATTTCGTCTTGGTAGTGATCCGTTTGTTGAAGCCAACGGCCTATGCTGATTGGTATCCATCCTTCCATTGTTGGAAATCTCTCCCTTAGCCCTCCGCCAATACATCAATGTGTCAATCAGAGGTTTTGGTTTCTGACGTGCGATGTGTCCGAGCGCCGCAATCAACTGGTCAAAGCTCGGGTCCACTCCAGGGCCACACACGTGTTCAATTCGAAGTTCAGGATCGGACAAGCTGTTGATGCAGTGGTTGATCTTTTGGTCTGCTTGACCGACAAACTATCAAATACATCAGTGACGTATTTCTCCTTCAGAAACTAGAACTGACCGAGTTGAATAGGTGATGGAGAGCATATTCGCCAACAGTCTTCAACTCTTGCTGATGGTGGTGAGGTTTTGAGTGTGAATGATGATGACCATGTTCTCGCCGAACTTTACTGCTGTGCATTCGTTCGAGCCGTCTCTGTGTGAGCACACCGTTGCTTGAGTCCGGTGCGTCCCTGTCGTTCACCAAGGTCGAGGTCATGGAGTACGTGTGCGTTGAACCGTTTGTGTTTGCTGATAACGCTTTTTCAGTCGGAAAATCAAGTGCGTCTCTGTGTGCTATGTTCGACCGGAATTCATTTCCTGACATATTGCCCGCGGCTGCAATCATGTGTGTACTTAATGGACTGGTTTCAGGAGAGTTGACAAAGCTGGCATTGCGCGAATGTTGAACACCATGCACAATTGAGGTTTGACGGTGATGTCCATAAGAGGCTGATGGCCTTCGTTCCAAGCCTCCATCAATTACATGCCCAGGTCTGAATGCACCGGCTGCTGTGGTCTGCGAATGCGGTGACGAGGCACGGATGGTTTGTTGCGGCTGGACACCATTCAACCCAGCGTTGAAGGAAGCCTCAACACCTCTTCCTCTTGCGACAGAAGGCTCTTGCGAGTGCAATAATGGCGCAGGGAAGGCCCCAAAACGGAGCGGTTCAAGGGAAGAGGGTCCCTCATGGTGCGACGACGGATCCATCGTAATTGACGAGCCGGACTGCAAATTCTGGACATGCTGCCTCCCTGGTGCAAGCGGCGATCCAGCTGTTGGGCCAAATTGTCAGCGACGACTTCATCAGGGTGCAGTCAGCTTGCAGACGGAAGACATGGTTAGGCGCGCAAACGGGAGCAATGGAAAGAGATTCAATCATTCGCGGAACGATTCCGTATTAGCACAGGCTTACCCATAGTGCGTTCCCAGCCCTATATTCACATCGTCACCAACATCGAAGAATTAGAATCCTGCAGCATGATCCGACACCATTGGACGAATTTCTTGGATCTCGACATGGCGGTTCAGTGGAGAAAGAGCCTCAGGAACAGTCTGATCATCACATCCAATGACAGGCCGGTAGAGTTAAGCGAGGACATATCGCTTTCTAGGATGTTGTTGACGAGCGAAACCAAAATTAAAACCATTTACACCTGCAGGAGTGTATATCATTGAGTATTGTTTAAGTACTATGTGAGCTTCGCTTGTACTGAATTCCCATCTTTGCCAATATCATTCAGGATTTCGGAGCTTTTCTCGGTGTTAATTGACCGCCGGGAACAGTTGAAGGACCCCCCGGAGACTCTCTGTCTTCCTCTTATGAAGGCTGCCTACAGCGTCAGAACAGCTCCGGCTAGAATGACATCTGACGGCAGCCTAGACAATCTTGTCAAGGTCAACTTTTCATATCAATCCGTGTGTGCCAACTTTTGGTGGCGTGGCTGTCCATGTGCAACTTCCAGCCCGAGTTGTCCCGACCATGTAGAGTACTCATAGGGTTCATGATCTAGTTGTTATAGTGCTGCTGGGACAGTTCCATGACATCACGTGGAACACATGCCGCTGATGCAAGTACATGTAAGCAAGTAGGGCTGATGAGCTGAGAATCTCAATCAACCCTTGCGTCTTCGTGGATTATATGTAAACCTGTCAGCAAATCACCCTTTGGAAAAGAAGAATACTCGAAGATTGCACAGATATCCTAAGCCGTTCACATCAGATAGCATCCACCGCTAAACCTTTGGTAGCGGTCCGTAGCTCGACTTCAGACCTTATGCCCAATCTTCTCAGCTTCACGGGCTAAGAGTACTCTACATCGGCATCGGGTAGATCGTTCTCGGCGAGCCCGTTCCGCGCGAACTTTTGGCCAAGGTCTCGATCTTTCCGCCCCCGAACTTATCAATATCGGTGACGGTGACATTTTGGCTGCCTCGCGCCCGCAATCTTAAAATTATCTTCTGACAGACTGAATCACGGGCTTATTGTTACTATCACTCTTGTCGTCTTCAGAATCTAAGAGAAGTTCGACGCCCTAACAACTTGAGTGAGCCGGTCCGTCTTGCCGTTTGGAACTGATCAACCTGCTCAAAGACTTCGCCTGATCACTACAGTTGCACACTCCGACTCTCTGCAGAGGTGTGAGGGACCGGAGTTTGGAAGGACTAGTACTTTGAAAGTTGTACGCCAGGCTTTGTGGCGACCGTGGGCACCGCCAGTCCTTACGAGCAATAAGGCGGGACTAATCGAAAACTAGACCCCTCAACATGGCTCAACTTGACACTTTAGACCTCGTTGTTCTCGCCGTGCTTCTTGCAGGCACTATCGCATACTTTACGAAAGGCACGTACTGGGGAATCCCGAAGGATCCCTATGCGGGCTCATACTCAGGCGCAAATGGGGTGAAAGCAGGGCGGACAAGGAACATTCTCGAGAAGATGGATGAGTCGGGCAAGAATTGTGTCATATACTATGGCTCTCAGACTGGTACAGCAGAGGATTACGCTTCCAGGTTAGCAAAGGAAGGCTCCTCGAGGTTTGGACTGAAGACTATGGTTGCGGACTTGGAGGATTATGACTATGAAAATCTTGACACATTCCCTGATGACAAGGTAGCAATGTTTGTCCTCGCTACCTACGGTGAAGGGGAGCCGACAGATAACGCGGTGGACTTCTACGAATTTGTGACTGGCGAAGAAGTGTCTTTCAGCGGCGGTGGCGGAGCGGACGAAAAGCCGCTAACCAGCCTGAAGTACGTTGCATTTGGTCTCGGAAACAATACATATGAGCACTATAACTCGATGGTTCGCCGCGTCGACGCCGCATTCGAGAAGCTAGGTGCTGTGAGGATTGGGGAAGCTGGTGAAGGTGACGATGGTGCAGGTTCGATGGAAGAAGACTTCTTGGCCTGGAAGGAGCCGATGTGGACCGCTTTGTCGGAGAAGATGGGTCTTGAAGAGCGTGAGGCGGTTTATGAGCCAGTCTTCAGCGTGACAGAGAAGGAAGAGATGAGTGCGGAGGCAGATGAGGTGTACTTGGGGGAGCCAAATAAGAATCACCTCGAAGGAACCTCAAAAGGGCCATACAACGCTCATAATCCTTATGTTGCACCGATCGCAGAGTCAAGAGAAGTATTTTCGGTCAAGGATAGGAATTGTCTCCACATGGAGATCGATGTTAGCGGCTCGAACCTATCATATCAGACTGGTGATCACGTGGCCGTATGGCCTACAAATGCCGGAAAGCAGGTGGACAGATTTATGAACATTCTTGGTCTTTCCGAGAAGCGACATACTGTCATCAGCGTCAAAGGCCTGGACCCGACCGCAAAAGTCCCGTTCCCCACACCTACAACGTACGACGCTGCTGTCCGCTATCACATGGAGATTGGCGGTCCGGTCTCGCGTCAATTCGTCTCTTCATTAGCCGCCTTTGCTCCAGACGAAGCTTCAAAGGCAGAGATGACGAAGCTTGGTAGCGACAAGGACTACTTCCATTCCAAAATCTCAACTCAGTATCTGAATATAGCTCAAGTGTTGGAGAAGGTTTCCGGGTCCAAGATGTGGACCAATGTTCCGTTCTCTATTCTCATCGAGGGCATACCGAAAATCCAGCCACGCTATTATTCGATATCATCCTCATCGCTCGTCCAGAAGGAGAAAATCTCAATCACGGCGGTCGTGGAGGAGATTACGGTACCTGGCGGGGAGCACGTTGTTAGAGGGGTTACAACAAACTACCTCCTGGCACTGAAGCAGAAACAGCATGGCGATCCACATCCAGATCCCCATGGCCTGACGTACGCGATCACTGGACCGCGGAACAAGTACGACGGTATCCACGTGCCAGTTCATGTGCGCCATTCCAACTTTAAGTTACCCTCAGATCCATCAAAGCCGATCATCATGGTTGGCCCAGGCTCAGGAGTCGCCCCTTTCCGAGGGTTCATCCAAGAACGCGCAGCTCAAGCAAAAGCAGGAGAGAAGGTCGGGAAGACAGTTCTTTTCTACGGATGCCGAAGGAGCTCCGAAGACTTTCTGTACAAGGAGGAGTGGAACGTAAGTAGAAGCTCAAAACTTGTAATGCTTCGAAAGCATTTCTCGCTGACGCACTCCTTAGATGTACGAAGAAGCATTGGGTGACAATTTCAAGCTCATCACCGCCTTTTCTCGCGAACAATCACAAAAAATCTACGTTCAACAGAGACTGAAGGAACACGCCAAGGAAGTCAACGATCTCCTACTGCAAAAAGCCAACTTTTACGTCTGCGGCGATGCCTCGAACATGGCACGCGAGGTAAACGTCGTGCTTGGACAGATCATCGCCGAGCAACGGGGCCTGCCGCTAGCCAAGGGCGAGGAGGTTGTCAAAGCAATGAGATCGTCTAATAACTACCAGGAAGACGTCTGGTCTTAGTCTGATCCATTCGCGGAGGGCAATGTGGCATAATTACATAGGTGTGATGTCCACTTGTTCCACAAGTGCATAGCTTGAGTTTTAGCCTTCGTCATTGGTCATGGAGTGTTGGTATGGCAAAGTGGGGCGCTGTCGATATTCCTTTCTTTTGCTATAGATTGTCTGTCACTTTTTATATCTAAGACGAGATAGATAGTTCCACGCCTGGTGCTTTGTGCTCTATTCGGACTCCGCTCCCTTAACTTAGATATCGATTTATTTTCAAGAGGGGCTCAGCTTTGACAATAGTAAGAACTGATCTTGTGTCTATTGCTAACCTTCACCGCATACGAAAACCCTCATGCAAGCTCTGCTTCGCGCAAAGCAAGCAACCCGCCCGTGGGTAAACGCTTCTCATTGGCGGATACCGTTTGATACCTGTTCTTTCTCTGAAACCTCGAAGTCAACAAACATCCACGATTGTAAGTGCGTAAGATCTGGCATCTCGATCGTCACTGCGAGGTCCCGAACGACGAGCTGTAAGTTACCAGCACACAGCAGCGGTGTGCGGGGAAAGGTAGACGCTGCGCCTAAGTAACGGAATACTTTTCTGCAACGCAGTGGCCCCTCCCTGGGAGGACCCATGGTACTGGGTGGTTGCTTTGATGAGAGTTACCGCGCGTCTGGCGGATGCGGAAGCGGGCCGTTAGGCGCGGGGTTGTATTTTGGGATGTGATATCCCATTGTACCTTTTTCGATCAGCTGCAAAACATTGCAGATTGGGCATCAGTATTGTGTTAACCTGGTTTGCTTATTATGATCGTGCATAGTCTGCTTTCTGGGTGTTTCGGAGAAGCAGCTGGGGCGGAGGGAGAAAGTTTGCGGCGCAGGTAAAGACTTCTATGGACTCGGACGAAGTGAGGTATTGGTTCTGCTATAGACTTGGTGGGGTATGAGGAAGTCAGAGGACCGAATAGTAGCTGCTAGAGGTTTGCTCCACCTACACAGCTTGTGCCAGGATTGTGAAGCGGCCTTGACTGGAGACTGCCGGCGCTTGTTCGTTTGTCGGACTATTCGCCAATTGGCTGTTCGACGTCGACATTGGATGTCACCGCCTCCAGAGGTTTGAAACCATGTCGCATATCACACATGCTAAGCTCCATATTCAGCAGTTTGCATATCACTGACCGCCGTCAGCAATGCACACCCTTAACCAAAAGCGATACGGACAGTATCCTAGTCTCTGCCCCCTCGATCGCGCCTAGGATGTGTCAACTGTTTCGCCCGAGAATGCTAGGAAGCGATTTTGCTGGTGTTGTTGAGATGCTGATTTCCTGAAGCTGATATGGGAGATCTCGGCAGCAATAGATACAGCGAGTGAGAGGGCCTACTCCAGACATATCCAGCGAACGCGTGATAGGTCTCATCGTCCACGAACGTTTCTAGTCTCTTCCACCGTACAGGTCATGTTGCCCAGGACTGTCAAGCAGATGGACTTTGCCAATAATGGATTCAACGGTCTTCGAATAGAGACGGTCCCTCGTTCATTCCAGCGATTTCGAACCCCGTCACGGGCTATGGGAATCATTCGTTCTTTCTTTAATGTGTAGGTAGCGAAGGCCTCACCATCGCCTACTTCCTCAATGTGGACTCGGAGTATGACATCAGTGAGGTTCCTCATTCGTATGTGTACAACGCATCTAAAATTGGTGATTCGTTCTCCAATTTGTTGGGCAAGGTGAGTGCTAGTGGTGATCTGTTGAAAAGCCATGCTAGTTGCTTCGTGAACGGAAGAAGAGACTTTGCTGTCATCGAGCACCTGTTATTTACAATGTTGGAGTCCCTGAAATCAATCAGGGCTCCTGGGGATGCTCGGCGGATTGAAGGATTATCCACCAAGTAGGTAAGTCACGCCGTATGCTCCTTTGTGAAAGATGCACAGTCCTTAGAGACATCAATTAGCGAAGAATAAATGACCTGATATCTCTTCCTTCTGCATGAGATTTGAGGGGATGCGTCTAACACCCTGGTCTATAAAGCCTTTAGATACCACACCCGGTCCACACTGATGCCCATACCTGATGTCCTCGAAACCTTACTTGCACGTCACATCTGATGTGAAGATTGTCTGTGAAAAAGCTAAGATGAACGTTGAGCTGCTGTATCGCCCTCTCCATTTCCCGGCCTCTGACAATATGGGAACTTCCATGAAGCTGCAGTTGTCTGCACTTACCTCATGGCTGTGTATGTACGGTCACGAAATTGCGCGCACAGCAGTTGGATTGGTGTAAATCGTACCTTCTCTGCTCGGTACAGCTTTGCTACTCGTGACGTCTTGTCTATGCTCGAGCTTTCCGAAATTGACCTTCTTACCCTAAAAAAGCGCGACTTTTATTTACTTGCACCCCACCATTTTTCATAAATTCGTCTCAACACAATTCGTTCTCTTGACAACATCTTCGCAACAGCTCTTTGCACACTCTCTACTCGCAGACAACTGGCTCGACGATATTCCTTTCTCTGCAGCTTTTGTTGGCTCCACAGCGAGCAGCTATCGACATCTGCCAACTTGCAATCCTCAGTGCAGTCGATTCACATTCTCACGACTTCTAGTTGAAGCACGTCATCACGGTTCAGTCCATAACGGTCTCGGCACGTTAAACTTCTCAGCAATTCTCTGCACCGCACCTGGAGACTGTTGATCTCTTTGGTCAGTATCTCGAATTGTTTACACCGCCACCAGCAGCGGCTACAAACCTTACTAACACGATGTAGGGCAGATCATTCTCGCAGTGAAACAACACACGGGACCTGTATCAAGCAGTAGGAAGCGGTATACGTAAAGTAAGTGTTCCGAGACCTCTGTCATCTTCCTTACCGCCCTTGTACTTATGCGTTGTTGCTGTCTCTTGTGATCTCGATGGAGCTGCTACATTCCGACCGTGAGGTTAAGCCTCCTCAGGATGGTTCATAGTCTAATTTTGCTCCTTCTGCTTCCATCTGTTCTTCGCTCTTCCTAACTTTGCTTCGTATACTCTCATCCGGTCGTTGGTCATGCGTACTTGGACAGTCTTGCTGATCTTACCTTCTAGAATGGCGCAATTCTCAGCTATGCCAATTCATAACCATCGCCCAACTACCCCCAACACCATGGCCACCATGGCCACCATGGGCTATTTTGCCAACGGTACTATGCAAGCACAGACTGCTCCAGGTCGTATTCAGTACAGAGCTCCAAGCCACAACTTCCAGCACGCACCTCAGAATACCCAGCACGACAATGGAAACGTCCATATGGCAAATCTTACTCAATCTTTCGGTGGAGTCAACTTGAATGGCTTACAATCAATTAATTCTGGACGAGCGACCGGTCCATCCATGACAGGCCATGCTCCAGGGCTTACCCACCTTGTCGGCGCTCAATCCAGCGATCCAATCTATCTTCTTCCTGACGGTCGTCTGATGGTTGCTGGAATGCAGTCCCCTCAATCTACTTTCCAACAAGCGCCGGCGGCTTTCAAACCAACAGCCACACAGTATCTTCCCCAGATAAATTTTCAAAATTACCTGCCGGGACAGCCCATGGTTTCAGCATTGCCTCAGCCACACACTTGGGCGTCTCAACCAATGGCAAAGGAAGTCCCAGATCTTGCAGAACCTCGCCGTACCTCATGGTCTTCTAATGAGGAGAATGCCCCTAGAACCCCATTCTTTGGAGCTGTCAGCCACACTGACTACCAGCCTGGCATTGCAGTTACAGATCGTTCTCTCAGCAATGGCTTTGCCTATAGCAACCCGTCTACACAGCAAATGTCTCAGCCATATCTCCCGCTGCAGATAGGCAAGGGTTCGGACGGCCAATACACCTACCTCGACCTGGATGCTTTGACCCAGCAAGAGCCAGCCATCCCAAGTGCTGTGCCTGCCCCTTGGTCTTCGAACAGCCAGCGAACCCTGGATAAGGCCTTGAAGAACGAGTTCGGCATCACCAATGTCTACATCCGTGGACTTCTGCCGGACACCACGGATGACATGTTGCACTCATACGCTGCACGCTTCGGTGAGATCATTAGCTGTAAAGCCATTCTAGATCTCGAGACGGGCCTTTGCAAAGGGCAAGATACTCTGCCTGCCTCAAGGCTGCACCACTGTCAAAGGCGTCGCTAATTCTTCTTCAGATTTGGTTTCGTCAACTTTCACAATTACATTCAGTGCGAGAATTGTATCCGCGGATTTTTCCATCTCGGGTACGAAGTTAGCTTTGCTAGGGTAAGTCCGATCGACCTTCATAATACAGCTGACTGTACTGACGGCCCTTCTTAGGAATCTCACAACTCGCGCCTTAAGACTCTATCGGATCCGAGTAATACGAATCTCTACGTATCGAATCTTCCAAGAGATATAATCGAAGCAGTTAGTACACACACTATTGAGACATGAGCGACGATACTTACTTTCAACATCAGAACCTCAGGAAGATGTTTCCGGGTTATAACGTCGTATCTGCCAAGATTCTTCGTGATACTAATGGTATTAATCGTGGCGTTGGGTTTGCACGGTTAGTGAGATCTCTGTTGTCTGACTGCGCGGTCGCTGATTAGCGTGGGATCATACAGTATGGAGTCTCATGAGATCTGCGAGGAGATCATTGCCAAATATCATGGACAGCCGTTTGGCGACGAGGGCACCAAGTTGCAAATCCGTTACGCAGACACCGACGAGCAGAAGAAGCTTAAGAACCTAACCACCGAGCGCCGCCAGTTCAAAACTCATGAGTACAACGCCGTTGTTTTCGGAGGAACATCACCTTACCAGTATCCATCGCCTACATCCGATGGATTTCCTGCCAGTTTCACGTCCCACGTGCAAGGAGCTTGGATGACTCAGCCTTCAGTCTCGCCAAGGTACGTGGTTCAATCTACCATTCCTTCTTGTACTGACTTCGAATCTCAACAGTATTGCAAGCCAAAGTCCGTTAATGGCCAACGGCATGCAGACGAATCTTGCTGTACCAGGATACATGGTACCTGTCCACGGCCGGTACAGTCCACGAGACTCGTATATTGCCGACAGCCCAAGTGTGACCGCTGTGAACAAGCGCACAGTCCAAGAGAAGTCTACGCCTGGAAGTGTGGCGTCGACGCCAGAGAAGAACAGCACAACAGGCGACGTGGCCCCACCAAATGCTCTGCATGATGATGTGAGCTCTTCATCTACCTCCTCTGCCTAGGCGGATGAGCTCCAGAAGAGGATCTCAATCGTGTCGATACAATCCAAGTGGCGTCTACACTTCCCGTGGCCCCAGCTATTGAGAACCTCTCATCGACGGCAGTTGCGCGTTCTTCCCCTTCGATGGAAGTCCTTTTATCAATAAGCTAGCACTCACCCGATCTCGATCTTATTCAAGCAGTCTATTCTACGCGTCTATGTGTTCAGACATGCTGTACGACGTTGCGACAAGTATTCTTCTACCGTGTGCCAAGTGGGTCTTCCGACACCTTTCGCTGCGGTCTCTGTACCTCGATGTACCAAACCGGCGCGACTTGATCATCCATCATACGTTACAGCAGATAGTCTACTATACGTATCTTCTGCTACACCATTTCCTTAATAATGAGCTGCCGGATGAAGGGGTTCATTTCAAGCTTTAGCTGTCAGATAGTGTCTTCATCTTTGTACATGAAAGTAGCGGAACATCACACCCATTGTATGGAAGCCAGGCTTCTTATAGCTTATTGGCTGTTCTAGCACTAGCTTCAATCTTGCTGGATCGCTCGAATCGATATTTCGCTTCTCAATAGTGCCGATATCGGTTTGATAATTGCTCAAAGGCCTCCCAGTATCCGCCGTGGATCTGAACGCAGTGGGGAGTACTCAACCTTCGGATAAGACAAACACGGCAAGAGAGAGCATGCATTGTGTAATCAGCTGATTGACTAGGTCTTCTCATCTAAGGCTAAGTGTGACACAGCAAGACTGTCTAGCTTGGAAGCTTTTTGGCCAATCTGGAATATGCCATCGGCACCATCCAATGCTTTGTTACGGTCATTCGACTGCTTTAGACTATCACGTCCATCACCTTCTTCCTCTTCGCCCTGCCCTTCGCCCTCCTCCTCCTCCTCTTCTTCTTCTTCCTCACTTTCCCACCTTGACGACCTCTCCCTTTCGACCGAACCGTCCCTATCTCCATTCACTCCAACGTCCTTCATGTACGTCTCCAGCTCCTTCGCCATCTTCTTCGAGAACCCTGACGCCTCGACATCGACGTCCAATCTCCTACTACCGTTCCTGCGCACGCCTTTGCGCGCGTCGGAGTAGAACGGACCGGGCTCGTTGCTGGTGAAGTGAAATCGGCGTTCAAAGAAGCGCTTTATGCAATTCACGTCGCGGTCAAAGTACATTTCTGCGTTGGCGTGGTCGATGGAGACCATTTGAGGGAAGTCGATGAGGATGGGTGTTAGGGTGATCTCTGTGGAGGAGGGGATTGATGTGGATTGAGCAGGATCCGAAGACGATTCGGGCGTTGGGTGTTTCTCTTCGATTAGGATGTTGAATTCGTTGAAGTCGCCGTGGATGAGTCCGAAGGAGGCTAGCCTAAGGATCATGTCGATGAGCTCGGCGTATAAGGATGCTGGGTCTGGGACGGAAGAGATTTGGCGGAGAGGGAAGGCGTCAATGAGGGACATGACGATCGTATGTCTACTCTGCGCGAGCGGTTCCGGCACAGGGAATCCGTTCTCTCTCAACGCCTTCATGAATGTGAACTCCTTTAGTGCTGCCAGCCGTGACATGTACATCCAACTGCCCGAGGACCGGTTGCGCAGATAGTCTCGATTGGCTTTGACGGTGCGGAACGAGATGCGGCCGAGGCGGTGGATTTTGAGGACGTGTTGGGTTCCGGTGGAGTTGGCGACGACGAAGATGTCGGCTTCTTTGCCGACGCCGATTTGGTTGCCTACGGAGTAGAGGTCTTTGCGCTTGAGGTAGGTGTGGAGGGCGAGGTAGTCGAGGCCGCCGTATGTGAGGCGGTAGCCGTCATCTACAGAGACAGCCATGTCAGCGTTGAGGTCTGATCATCGATGCGTCGAAGAAATAGAAGAGCCATCAAACATTTTGCGTTTTTAACCTTCGCAATGAGGTTCACTTTTGCTAAGTTCGAGATGCATCTGTGGACGCCGCTACCGCCTCGCAGACCAGAGATTTGTGCTATCAGAGGTGTTGGGACAACCTCGTGGTTTTTGCTGCCCATCTCCACCTGCAGCGCCCTTGTCAGCCGTTGGTTTGGAAGCTCCCCCGGGGTGGCTCATTGATCATACCGCAGTGAGAACTCGCCAGTCCTCAGAGGTGAGGTAGCGCATCGCTCGCGTGTCGAGCTTCATGGTCAGCGCCTCTTCTGTTGTCTACGGTCTTTTCAATCGATCGGCTCGTTGGACTATCGATAATGATGCTCCGGAGTGGGTCGTGGGGGATCTGCCAAAGTTTAGTGTTGCGGCTCCAAAAGCTAAAGCTAGTCCTCCGTAGCCGGGGTCTTGGCAGTCCCATATAGCTCCGAAACGAGCATTATTATCGACAGCACAGCTCCTGCAAATAGATACCACTCCGCAATCCTCGACACCTTCAACACTCAGTAATCAACGCCCTCATCACTTGCTACCGTAACATTCTGTGTTCTTCGTGCATCAACATTGCCAACATCATATCCCGGTAAAGCTCCTACGATGGCGAAGGACGGGGAGCGGCCGCCCACTGCTGCTGAAAAGGGAAAGGGAAAGGTGGAAGATGCCAACGCACTCAAAGAAGATAGAAAGGAAGATGAGGTCATTAAGGACAAAGATGGCAAGCCTTTGGCGAACGGAAAGAAGGGCGATGAGCCAAAGGAAGGTGCGTGAAGGGCGGCAAATGAACTATCTTGAGGGTCTTGAGATGGGTCATATCTACAGCAATATCATAAAACCCGTACTCGAGTAAGACGAGACTAACATGAGTAATCGTATTTCAGAAGAGCTCAACGAAGAGGATCAGCAGCTGAAGACTGAGCTTGAGATGCTGGTCGAGCGATTACAGGTTCGATTAGACCTCTGATCCTCCATAACTGCCTACATATACTAATATACTGATCTATATCTAGGAGCCAGACACATCCTTGCACAAGCCAGCAATAGAAGCGATCAAGAACTTCATCAAGACATCTACCTCGTCGATGACCGCTGTTCCGAAGCCTCTCAAGTTCCTAAGACCTCACTACGATGAGTTGACGAAACTATACGAAGAGTGGACGACCGGTGATGACAAGGTAGCAGCAGTCTGATATATTGAAACGACGCGGTACTGACAGCTTTGTCAGAACTCCCTTGCCGACGTCCTGTCTGTGCTAGGCATGACCTACGGCGATGAAGAACGGCTAGAAACACTAAAATATCGTCTGCTCGCGCCTTCGGAAGATCTGGGATCGTGGGGACACGAATATATTCGACATTTGGCTTTAGAAACCGGGCAGGACTATCAGCGGCGGCTGACGGACGAAAAGGACTACAAAGATCTGGTCGATCTTGCGGAGTCTCTCGTCCCATACTTCCTCAGTCACAACGCAGAAGCCGAAGCCGTGGATATTCTGAGCGAGCTTGAGATGATAGACGAGATACCAAAATATCTCGATGAGAACACGTACTCAAGAGTCTGCTTATACATGGTTAGCATGGTCAACCTCCTCACATACCCTGAAGACCAACAATTCCTTCGCACTGCTCATGATATTTATAAACAATACAACAAGCTCACTCAAGCCATGGTCCTCGCAATACGACTGAACGATCTGGATATGATTCAGGCAGACCTCGAGTCTACTTCCGATAAGGCGCTTAAGGATCAAATGGCGTTTCTCATCGCCCGTCAGCAAATATGGCTTGATCCACCCTCTGAGTCGGAAGAAGATCAGGAGCTCGCGGAGTGCCTAAACAATACCAAGCTGTCAGATCACTTCAAATCATTAGCTAAAGAGTTGAACATCCTAGATCCTAAGATGCCGGAGGACATCTACAAGAGCCACCTGGAAAGCAGCAGGGTAGCAGGGGTGACTACTGTTGATTCTGCGAAACATAACCTTGCAAGTGCTTTTGTCAACGCTTTCACCAACGCAGGCTTTGGTAACGATAAAATGATGTTGGTTGAGGGTGAGAAGACCAGTTGGGTGTGGAGGACTAAAGACGAAGGTATGATGTCAACGACTGCGTCGATGGGTATGCTATTGCAATGGGACGTAGAGATGGGGCTCGACAAGATCGATAAGTTCACCTACGTACAAGAAGAGCAGATCAAAGCCGGCGCGTTACTGGCAATAGGCATCCTCAACTCTGGCGTACGAATTGACTCGGATCCTGCTATGGCCCTTCTGAGTGATCCAGATAATTTGCAGAGCAAAAGTGTCCCAATGAAGATGGCCTCCATCATGGGTCTTGGGCTATCGTACGCTGGGTCGAACAGGGAAGAACTTCTTGAACTTCTTTTGCCCATCGTCGAGGACAATTCACTAGATATGCAACTCTCCGCTATGGCTGCGCTGTCCCTCGGCCTGATCTTTGTCGGATCATCCAACCACCAAGTCAGCGAATCCATCTTCATGACGTTAATGGATGAAGAGCGGCAAAAGCAGCTGAAGGATAAGTGGACGCGGTTCATGGCTTTAGGTCTAGCGTTGCTCTACTTTGGTCGACAAGAAGAGGTAGAAGTGATCCTGGAGACACTCAAGGCCATCGAGCACCCCATGGCAAAGCCAACTTCCATTCTAGCTGAGGTCTGTGCATGGGCGGGCACCGGAACGGTCTTGAAGCTGCAGGAACTGCTGCACATCTGCAACGACCATATTGAGGGAGATAGCGATGACAAGAAGGGTGACGAGCTTCTGCAAAGTTACGCCGTTCTTGGGCTGGCACTCATCTCTATGGGAGAAGAAGTTGGCCAAGAGATGGTATTACGGCAGTTTGGCCACCTCATGCACTACGGAGAGCCAAACATCCGAAAAGCCGTTCCGCTCGCTATGGGTCTTATCAGTCCAAGCAATCCCCAAATGAAGGTCTACGATACGCTATCGCGGTATAGTCACGACAACGACAATGACGTTGCCATCAACGCCATCTTCGCCATGGGTCTTCTCGGAGCGGGTACCAACAATGCACGATTAGCTCAGCTGTTGAGACAGCTGGCCAGCTACTACCACCGAGATCAGAACTCGCTTTTCATGGTGCGGATAGCCCAGGGTTTGCTGCACATGGGCAAGGGCACGATGTCCATCAATCCTTTCCACACCGATCGGCAAGTGCTGTCGCGAGTCGCAGCCGCGGGCTTGCTAACAGTGCTGGTGGCTATGATTGATGCAAAGCAGTTCATCCTGGCTGACTCACATTACCTCCTTTACTTTATCGTCACCGCCATGCATCCAAGGTTCCTGGTCACACTTGACGAGGATCTGAAACCCCTGACGGTGAACGTAAGGGTAGGACAGGCCGTGGACGTGGTCGGTCAAGCAGGTCGACCGAAGACCATCACAGGGTGGCAGACACAAAGTGCCCCGGTTCTGTTGGCGTATGGTGAGAGGGCGGAGTTGGAGGATGAGCAGTATATTATCTTAAGCAGTACGCTCGAAGGATTGGTAATTCTGAAGAAGGTATGTTCCGAAGATATCTATGTGGGGAAGCGATTATAGTAAACTCAACTGACCTGCATGCAGAACCCTGCCTGGGAGGGCTCGACGTAAAGCGGTGTTTGCACGGCACTTTCTCATTGAATCCGGGAATGCGTGGGTCTGTCGTGAAGGCGCGCCTTTTATCCCTGCATTTGAAGCATCATGTGTAAATAGATAGAAGACATCGAGCGCTATTCCTCATTAATCACCATCACCCCATGATTCAATCTACCCCCTTACAAACGACTTCAAATAACCCACATGCTTCCCCTTTAGATCTTACACAAAGCATTAAATAGGGCAAGTTCGAACCCTTACGCTCACACCCCCGATAAGATCCAAGTGACACAAGGCAAAAAGATAAGGTAAGGCTGGCGAGGGTAATCTCTACATGCTTTCCACAAACCCACAGGTGTCCAGTCTCGAAGGCCATAATCATACAAGATATGATTGAAGTATACCACTCGACCCATATGGACGTGTCGTTTGCAGATCTTAAACGTGATTGAATCCATTAATAAAGTACAAGAGTGTTCAGAGGAGTGATAACACTTTGGTCCGGCTCTGGGAAGGGGGACTATGTGCTTGCCGGTAACAATTTCTGTGATGTCGCTGATTGATCTGCGAAAGGATATTCAAGGTATCTGTCTCCCAGACGGGTACATCTTTACCAATAAGGATTTCATTGAGACTTCTATATACATGAAGTAAACATCACGTACACATGCAAGTATTCCCACTTCATTCAATGACCAATTTTGCGGGCTACTCAGGAGGTATAACAAGCGGCGCCGTCTCCATCGCCCCTGCCGCCAAACTGGTGCTTGTCGTCGTTGACGACGACGATATACTCGAGGTACCCATTGTCGAGAGATCGAAAAGCGGCTTTGCCGCAGCTTCCTCCACCTCATCCTCCTCATCGCCAAAACAGAAAAGATCCCCCGCGCTCATCGGCCGCATATGCTTCTCTACGTCGCCGCCAGTACACCCACCGATCTCGCTCTTGAACCGCGCGGCGAAGAATGTAGCTAGCGTTGTTGAGTCTGCGGATGTTATGTGATCGCCGGCGTAGGAGAGGAGGGGGACGGTGGTTAGTTCGGGGAGGTCGCCGTCTGCTGGGAGGAGGGAGAGGAGGGAGGTTGTTAGGAGGGGTGGCTCGGGGTTGGACTGTTTGGAGGAGAGGGGC